>ERZ827528.4020-NODE-4020-length-11312-cov-4.214800_pt1 | contig 11312 bp, 5 predicted proteins | sample MGYA00519768_ERZ827528 | MGnify/ENA primary metagenome ERZ827528 (study PRJEB31778, sample SAMEA3449343) | human gut metagenome | biome: human gut; feature: human-associated habitat; material: faeces | place: United Kingdom | collected 2010/2012 ...
GCGTTCTGGTCTTTGAGCTGATGAAGGTCGCTCTGCAGTTCATGAACGTCAACTCCTCCTACACCTACATCGTTCAGGGCCTTGTCATTATCGTGGCTGTCGCCATTGATATCCGCAAGTATCTGGCTAAGAAGTAATCTCCTCATCATCCCCCTTTGCACCCGCAGTCTTTGCACTGCGGGTGCTTTTTTTGTCCACATTTTTGTGGTATCATAAGGAAAAACATCTTATGCTTACAGGAGGGACTTTCCATGGCACAGCCCACCCCGGATACCCAGACCGAGCTTGAACGCCGCGAGGCCGCACTGGCCGCCCGCGAGGCAGAACTTGCCCGCCAGCAGGCTGAATTGCAGGCACAGAAGGCCGATTTTGAGCAGGGCAAAAAGCGCCTGCTGGACAACGGCAACAAGGACTTTGTAAACCCCAAGGAAAAGCTTTACGATAAATTCCCGCTCACGGTGCACCAGATGGACATCATCATCGGCGTGCTGTTCGCCCTGATTGCCCTTTTCCTTGTGCTGGGCGTGACCCACACCAGCTTTTTCGGCCTGTTCGGCGGCTGAGCCGCAGGCGCATCCTCTGTGAAAAACACCCCGTAAAGGAGAATAAAAATGGCACACTATCCCGGTTATACCGTCCTGCGCACCGAGGACTGCCCCGAGCAGCACGGTACTTTGACCCTGCTCACCCATGACGTCAGCGGCGCAGCCGTGCTGCTGGTGGAGAACGAGGACGTCAACAAGGCCTTTGGTATCGGCTTTGGCACCTTTCCCTCCGATGACACCGGCGTGTTCCACATTCTGGAGCACTCCGTGCTGGCGGGCAGCGAAAAATACCCGGTCAGCTCCCCCTTCGTGCAGCTGCTCAAAAGCAGCATGGCTTCCTTCCTCAATGCGATGACCTTCCCGGACAAAACGGTCTATCCCTTTGCCACCCCCAACGAGACCGATTTCTGCAACCTGATGGATGTCTACCTGAACGCGGTGTTCTGCCCGCTGGCCATGGTGGACTCTGCCGTGTTCGAGCAGGAGGGCTGGCACCGGGACGCGGACGGAACGGTCAGCGGTGTGGTCTACAACGAGATGCAGGGTGCGCTGGCCTCCCCGGATGCTCAGCTGCAAAACGCCCTGCAACGGGCGATGTTCCCGGATACCGCTTACGGCTTTGTGTCCGGCGGCGACCCGGCGTCCATCCCCGCCCTGACCTATGAGAAATACCAGCGGGTGTACCGCCGCCATTACAGCGCCGACAACTGCTGCATCACCCTGTACGGCAAGATGGATATGGCCGATAAGCTGGCGCGGCTGGATAAGGACTACCTGTCCAAGATGCCCAAGACCGCTGCCCGTCCCCGCCTGACCATGCAGGACGAGCAGCCCGGCGCATTCGTGGAGCTGCCCTACTACACCGACCAACCCAAGCCGGACGAGGTGCAGTGCGCACTGGCATGGTACACCGGCGCATTTGCCGACCGGGAGCGGCAGCTGGGTGTGGAGATTTTGCTGGGTGCGCTGCTGAGCACTAACAGCTCTCCCCTCAAGGCCGCGCTGCTGGCCGAGCAGCTGGGCGCAGATATCGACATCGGCTTTGACGACAGCACCCTGCAGCCCACCTTGGAACTGCTGCTGCGCGGTGCTACGGTGGATTCTGCCCGCAAATTTGCCCCTGCTGTACGCAAGGCTGTGGACGAGCTGCTAAAGACCGGCATTCCTCACGACCTGCTGCTGGCCGCTTTGAACGAGGCCGAGTTTGCCTCGCTGGAGCGCCCGGGCAGTCTGCCGGACGGCGTACTGGACGCTATCAACGCCGCCACCGGCTGGCTGCACACCGGCGATGCCGCCCTGCTGCTGCACACGGACAAGCTCTTCGCCGCCCTGCGCAGCAAGCTGGAAGAGGGCTGGTTCGACATCCTGCTGCGGGAGCTGTTCGCCCCCGCCCCGGTGCAGGTGGTGCAGATTCCCACCGCACCCAAAACCGAGGAAGCCGCCACCCCGGCGCGCACCGATGGCAAGCTGGTGCTGGAGCACCCCCTCACCGCCGCCGACCTTGGCGCGGGCGATACCACTCCGCAGGGCAGCGCCGAGCAACTGGCCGGTGCCACCCTGCTGCGCCACCCCTCTGCCGGCAGCCTGTACCTGAATTTTTACTATGATCTGGGCACTGTCACCCCGGAGGAGCTGCAATACCTGAATCTGCTCACCGATGTGCTGGACGAGCTGGGCACCCCCGCCCACACCGCCCAGCAGCTGAACACCCTGCGCAGCACATGGCTGGGCGACAGCCGCGCCCAGCTGGACCTCTGGACCGGGCGGCAGGAGGGCGCTCCCTGCCACGCGAAACTCACCCTCTGCCTGAGCCTGCTGGAACGCAGCCTAGAAAAGGCGGTGGAGATCGGCGGCGAGTGGCTGTACGATACCGTCCTTACCGGCGCTGCCGCCGAGGCGGCCTATACCCGGGTGGTCAGCCAGCTGAAATTGCGCATGGAGCAGCTGTTTATCCAGCAGGGCAACGAGTTTGCCTCCACCCGTGCCCGCGCCCATTATTATGTAGAGGGCGCTGCGGACGAAGCCTGCACCGGCGTGAGTTACTACTACTTCCTGTGCAGTCTGCTGGAAAAGGCCGACTGGGCGGCACTGGGCGCAAAACTGGATGCTGTGCGCAGCCGGGTGCTGCAAACTGCCGCCCTGACCGTCAGCCTGCACGGCTCCGAGGACGCACTGGAAAAGCTGCGCACCCTGCTGCCGGAAAGCCGCTTTGCCGCCGCCCGGCGCACCCCGGCGCAGCCCTATACCCAGCCCCTGACGCCTCCGGTGAACGAAGCCTTTATCATTGACGGCGGCGTGAACTACGATGTGCTGGCTTGGCCCATGCCCCGGGACAGCCGCCGCCGGGTGCTGGCGCGGGTGATGAGCTACGAATACCTGTGGCACACCATCCGGGAGGTGGGCGGTGCCTATGGCACCGGAATGCTCTGTGCCGACGGCATCGAGTTTTTGTACACCTACCGGGACCCCCACCTGCGGGAAAGCTACGAGACCTTTGCAACTGCCCCCGCCGCCCTTGCCGCCCGGGACTACACCGCCCGGGATCTGGACGAGTTCATCGTGGGCACCGCAGCCAAACTGGACACGCCCCGCAAGGCGCGTGCCGCCGCCCGAGAGCTGGATCACCGGTACTTCTGCGGCATCACGGACGAGATGCGCGCCGCCGACCGCAGGGCGCTGTGCAGCGTGGACGCCGCCCTGCTCAAAGCACAGGCCGCTGCTCTGTCTGACGCGTTGTCCGGCGGCGTGCGGGTGGCATTTGGCAGTAAGGACGCCGTGGAAGCCGCGAAGGATCTGTTCGACCGGGTAGAGACGCTGTAAGCGCTGGTCATTTGTAAAAATATTTTATTTGTAGTTCCGAAACACCCTGCGGGTGTTTCGGAACTACTTTTTTCCCACACACATTTTTTCTGCACATATCGCCTGCATTCCGTCCAAACTACCAAAAAAAGCCAGATTTTTTGTGAGATAAGTCATACTCATTTAAGAAAATTTGAACAAATTGCGAAATTTGTGTGTTTCCGGTGTGGACAAAAACGTTTTCAGCTGATAGAATGGGAGCTGTTCTTTCTCCGCCGTCCGCAACCGGCGGAGTGTTTTATTGGAAACAGGAGGTTTCTCATGTTAGAAAAGTTCTTTCACCTGAAAGAAAACCACACCGATGTAAAGACCGAGATCATGGCCGGTATCACTACCTTCATGACCATGGCTTACATCCTTGCCGTCAACCCCAATATCCTGTCCGCAGCGGGCATGGATTCCAAGGCTGTGCTGATCGCCACTGCGCTGGCATCCTTCATTGCCACCGCATTGATGGCTGTGCTGGCCAATTACCCCTTTGCACTGGCTCCCGGCATGGGCCTGAACGCCTACTTTGCCTACACGGTCGTGCTGACCATGGGTTACAGCTGGCAGCTGGCCCTGATGGCCGTCTTTGTTGAGGGCGTCATCTTCATTGCACTGTCCCTGACCAATGTGCGCGAGGGCATCTTCAACGCCATTCCCATGACCCTGAAGAGCGCCGTCAGCGTGGGTATCGGCCTGTTCGTGGCCTTTGTCGGCCTGCAGAACGCCAAGCTGATCGTCAACAGCGATTCCACGCTGGTCACCTACCAGCACTTCAAGGGCGCAACCTTCCACAGCGTTGGCGTGGGCGCTATTCTGGCTCTGCTGGGCGTGGTCATCACCGCCATCCTGCTGGTCAAAAAGGTCAAGGGTGGCATCCTGTACGGCATCCTGATCACCTGGCTGCTGGGCATCGTGTGCGAGCTGACCGGTATCTACGTCCCCGATGTGGAGGCCGGTATGTACTCCGTGATCCCCACCGCCTTTGTCAGCTTTGACTTCTCCGCACTGGGCGAGACCTTTGGTCAGGTGTTCAAGACCGACTTCTCCGGTGTCGGCCTGCTGAACTTCTTCGCCGTGATGTTCTCCTTCCTCTTCGTGGATCTGTTCGACACGCTGGGCACCCTGATCGGTGTGGCCTCCAAGGCTGATATGCTGGACGAGGATGGCCGTCTGCCCAACATCAAGGGCGCACTGATGGCAGACTCCATCGGCACCTGCGTGGGCGCTGTGCTGGGTACTTCCACCACCACCACCTTCGTCGAGAGCGCTTCCGGCGTCACCGAGGGCGGCCGCACCGGCCTGACCTCCATGACCACCGGTATCCTCTTCCTGCTGGCCGTGGTATTCAGCCCCCTGTTCCTGACCATTCCTTCCTTTGCAACGGCTCCGGCCCTCATCATCGTGGGCTTCTACATGATGGGTTCTGCCGTCAAGATCGACTTCAATGATCCCAGCGAGGGCATCCCCGCCTTCCTGACCATTCTGGCTATGCCCACCGCTTACAGCATCTCCGAGGGTATCGCCATCGGCATCATCTCCTGGACCATCATCAATGTGATCACCGGCAAGGCCAAGGAGAAGAAGATCAGCCCGCTGATGTATGTGCTCACCGTGCTGTTCATCCTCAAGTACGTGTGCCTTTAATTCCCTGAGCGTCTAAAAAAGCCAAGCACCCCCTGCGGTCTGCCCGTACAGGCCGCAGGGGGTGCTTTTTTGTGCAGTTGAAAAGAGGCCGCAGCCTTTACAAAAACAGCCGCGCCCCATCTGCTGGTTCAGACGAGGCGCGGCCTTTTGCGGTATTTGGTTTGGGGTATAGGAGGAATCATGTCCCTAAGAGGGGGCTTGCGGCTTCTCCCCTCCCGGTGGCTTTATAATATCCGAAAAATTCTACGAAATTATGCTTATTTTATGAATGTGTTGTAAACATTACTCCGGGGCCTTCATGCTTTCCACCATGCTGATGCGTCGGACGTGCCGCCGCATGACAAAGCAGACCACCACGGTAAACACCATGGTCAGCGCCACCGCCAGCAGGTAGCTGCGGGGTGCAATGGTGCGGATGAACATGAGCTGATCCATCTCCACGGTCAGCACGATGAACTTGTGCAGCGGCACCCCCAGCGCCAGACCCACGCCGGAGCCGATAAGCGCCAGCAGCTCGATCTCGCGGAAGATGTAGCGGTACACCTCCTGATCGTAGAAGCCCAGCACCTTGATGGTTGCCAGCTCCTTTTTGCGCTCCCCAAGGTTGACGCTGATCAGGTTATACAGCACCACAGCCGCCAGCGCCGCCGCGCAGATGATGATCAACACCACCACGTAGCCCAGACTGACGATGAGGTTATCGAACAGTTCGGTGGTGTCCTCGGTAAAGCTGATGCTGCTGACGTAGTTGCAGTCCAGCAGGTCGGTGCGCAGGGCGTTATACCCGGCAGCATCGGTGCAGATGGTCTGCCCGTAGACCGTGTTCCACGGGATCTCTGCCGTGCCCAGCAGGCTTTCCAGCTGTGCGCGGGGGAGGTACAGCCTGGTGAACATATAGTTTTCCGTGATGCCGGTCAGGGTCAGCTCCACCCGGGTGCCCTCGGCGTTTTCCACCCAGAAGGTATCGCCGGTGTGCAGGCCCAAGTTCTCGGCGGTCTTTTCGGTCAGGATGGCGCTGCCACTGTCAAAACTGATGGCCTTGTGCCCCTTGCGGGTGCGGAAAGTAATGTACCGGGTCAGGTCGCTGTCCTTGGCGGCAGCCACGATACTCACGCTTGCACTCTCGCCTGCGGCATTGTAGATGGTGGTGGATTTGGTATACACCGCGCCCCAGTTCTGCACGGCGCTGTTGCTGTCCAGCTCCTCTGCCAGCCCCTGCTCCATGGTCAGAGCTTTGGGGTCGCTGAGGGTGATGGACATATCGTTGTGGGTCAGCTCCGTAGACTGCTTTGTGACGATGGGCAGCAGGGAATCCTGTATGCCGAAGCCGATGAGCAGCAGCGCGGTGCAGCCCGCCACGCCCAGCACGGTCATGAAGAACCGCTTTTTATACCGGAACAGGTTGCGGGCGGTGGTCTTTTGGGAGAAGGACATCCGGGACCACAGCGGGGTGATGCGCTCCATCAGGATGCGTTTGCCCGCCACCGGAGCCCGGGGCAGCAGCAGCGCTGCGGTCTTTTCCGCCAGACTGAAACGGCAGGCGTACCATGTGGCAAAGCCGATGACGGCGGCGCTGATGCCCACGCTGGCAGCTGCCATGCCCGGGTAGAAGTACAAGGTGAAGGTGGGCAGGGTGAACACCAGCTGATAAGCGTTCCAGATAATGATGGGGAACACCACAAAGCCCACCACCATGCCGATAATGCTGCCCAGAATAGTGGCAAGCAGCGCGTAGAACAAATACTTGCCCGCGATGCTGAAATTGGAGTAGCCCAGCGCCTTTAAGGTGCCCATTTGCAGGCGGTTCTCGTCCACCATACGGGTCATGGTGGTGGTAGCCACCAGCGCCGCCACAAGGAAGAAGAACACCGGGAACACCCGGGCAATGGCGTCCATGCGGTCGGCGTACTGGGCAAAGGTGACGCAGCTCATGGTGGAGGTGCGGTCCAGCACATACCACTCGCCCTTTTTGATCTGGCTCACCTGCTCCTCGGCATCGTTCAGCTGGGCAAGGCCGTCCGCCAGCTTCTGCTCTGCCTCGGCCTTCTGGCTCTCGTACTCGGTGCGGGATTCTTCCAGCTGGGTCTGCCCGGCGTTATACTCTGCCCAGCCCTCTTCCAGCTGCTTTTGTGCGGCATCGAACTGGGTGTAGGCGCTGGCGGTGCCGGTGGTCAGCTGCAACTGTCCCTGCAAAAGCTGCAATTTCATCTTGCGCAGCGCAGCCTTGGCTTCGGTCACCAGCTGGTCGTTGGAAAGGTTCGGCGAGGAGATCAGCCCCTGCTTGTACATCTGCCGCTTGCCCGCGTCCAGCTGCTGCTGATAGCCTTGCAGTTGGTTATAGATGTTGTCGTAAGCGGCCTGCGCCTTGGCCAGCGCATCCCGCAGTTCAATGTAATCCTCGTCCTCCGGCTCGGCTTCGTCCAGCGCCTTTTCGGCGTTGCGCAGAGCGGCTTCCGCGTAGCTCAGCAGGGGGTCTGCCACCTTTTTCAGGTTGACCAGCAGCTCGATCTGCTGTAACTGTTCCTCAAATTCCAGCACCTGCTCCTCGCTGCTCACCAGCTTGTCGGCACCGCTCTGCATGGTGTCCGGCAGGGCAGCCTTCTGGGCAGCAAGCTCCTTTTCCCCGGCCTCCAGCTGCGCCTTGGCGGCATCCAGCTGTGCCTGTGCGTCCGCAAGCTTTGCCTCCGCCTCGGCAAACTGGCGCTCGGCTTCGGCCTTCTGGCTGTCGTACTCCGTGCGCGCTTCGGTCAGCTTGTCGTTGGCGGTGTCCATCAGCTCTTCCCGCCGGGCGGTGCACTGCACGCTCTGGATGGCCTTGAGCTTTTCCGCTACGGCATCCACTGCGGCCTGATATTCATCCGAATAATTATCATACAATCCGGCGTTTTTTGCCTTGATATAGCACGCCGTATAATAATCTGCGGTCAAAGTGCCCTCCGGCACAAAGAGGATGCAGTCCAGCTGGCCATCGCCCACGGTGCTGCTCTCGGAATCGGAGGAAAAATGCAGCGGGTCCTGCACCATGCCCACCACCGTGAACACCTGCCCGCTGACCCCCTCGGTCTCTTCCGGCAGGGTCAATTGGGTGCCCAGCTCCACGGGGCTGCCGTGGCCCATCACATGCACCACGCACTCCCCGGCAGCTTCCGGCATCCGGCCAGACAGCAGCACCGGGCGGTTCATGTTCTCCGGCGTATCGGCCTGCGGGTCGGCAGGCAGCTGATACAGCCGCGCCACCGTGGTCTGCTCGTCCCCTGTCCAGTGGCCTTCCACGTCCTGATACTTCACCGCCTGCACGGCGTCTACCCCGTCCACAGCGGCAATGGCGTCGATATCGCTCTGACTCAGGCCAAGGGTGGACAGCACCCGCAGGTCGAACACATTCTGCTGCACATAGTACTTCTGGGCAGCGGAGCGCATATCAGGGGCAATGCACATCAGGCCGGTGAGCATCATCACCCCCAGCGCCACGATGCCAAACAGGGACACCACCCGGCTGATGCTGCTTTTCATCTCGCGCAGGATATTTTTGCGGTAACTTTTCTGCACAGTTCTCACCACTCGATCTGTTCCACCGGCACCGGGTGCTCGTTGACCTGATTGGACACGATGCGGCCGCTGCGCACCTGAATGATGCGGTCAGCCATACCGGTCAGTGCCGTGTTGTGGGTAATAACAATGACGGTGCGTCCGGTCTTGCGGCAGGTATCCTGCAAAAGACCCAGCACCTGCTTGCCGGTGCGGTAGTCCAGCGCACCGGTGGGCTCGTCGCAGAGCAGCAGCTTGGGGTTTTTGGCCAGTGCGCGGGCAATGGACACCCGCTGCTGCTCGCCGCCGGAAAGCTGCGCCGGGAAATTGTTCAGCCGCTCGCCCAGCCCCACGCTGCGCAAGGTCTCGGCGGGGTCCAGCGGGTCGCGGCAGATCTCGCTGGCTAGCTCCACGTTTTCCAGCGCGGTCAGGTTCTGCACCAAGTTGTAGAACTGGAACACAAAGCCCACGTCATACCGGCGGTAGGTAGTCAGCTCCCGGGCGGAAAAGCGGCTCACGTTGCGGCCGTCCAGCCAGACGTTGCCCTCGTCGCAGTTGTCCATGCCGCCCAGAATGTTCAGCAGGGTGGTCTTGCCCGCACCGGAGGGCCCCACGATGATGCAGAACTCGCCCTTGTCCACATAGAAATTCAGGTGGTCTGCGGCAGCGATCTTTACACTGCCGGTCTGGTAATATTTACAGACATCTTCAAACTCCACAAAATGCTCCATGGCGTTTTTCCTTTCTGTCAGAATGCAAAGTATTTCAACTTAAATATAGCATAAACCCACCGGGATTTGCAAAGCTCCCGGCACGAATTTTCAAAAACTTAACAGACACCGCCCAAAAACGCCAAAAGGGCGGTGACAGACCGCTGCCCGATGCACCGCCGGGCTTCTGAATGTTCAAAACCCCTTTATATAACTCTATTACTACTATGGATTTTTGAACAGTGAGGAATTTTGAGCGTATCCTCGTTCATTTCCTCATTGTTCAAGATGAACAGTGAGCAAAAAAAACACCCTTTTTTGCGTTTTGGCTTTTCTCATTGTTCAAAACCCCTCCGACTTTTGAACAGTGAGAGATACAACGTATATCCGTTGTTTATTTTCTTGCAAGGCTGAAAAGCCGCCGAAAGCTGCGCTTTTCTGCGCACTATTTCTTTAATGTTCAAAACCCCCTGTGTATCATAGGGACTTTTGAACACTCAGCCCCTGCCGGGGAGAACCCTCTCAGTCAAGCCCTGTCGGGCTTGCCAGCTCCCCCGAAAGGGGGAGCTTTTTGGCATCTTCCGGTAAGTAGAGCAAAACCTCCCCCTTGAGAGGGCTGATTTCCCCCGCGCCGGGGGAAAATGTCGCGCAGCGACAAAAGGGGGTGTGTGGCACGGCGTAAGCCGTGACGGAGAGGGTTCCGCCGTCCCACGCAAAAAGCCCCTGCACGCAGGGTGCAGGGGCTTTGGAACAGCTTCTTACTTGCGGTTTGCCAGCAGATTCTCGATCTTCTTCAGGGGGTCGATGATGCTGGAAACGGACATATCGTGGTTCAGTGCCACCACAAAGTAGGCAGCGTACTTGGAAACGTCCACGTCCACATACCAGTCGCGGGTCAGCAGCTCGGGCATACGGTAGGTCAGGTTGGTGCCCACAACGTAGGTCAGGGTGCCGTCTGCCACAGCCTTGTCGAACTTCTCCAGACCGCTGGTGAACAGGGGGAAGGTGGCGTTGGCGATGATGTTGGTAGCACCGCGCTCCTTCAGGTTGCTGGCGACCTCCAGCATACTCTCGCCGGAAGCAATGATATCGTCTGCGATAAAGACGGTCTTGCCCTCCACGCTCTCGCCCAGATACTCATGGGCAACGATGGGGTTGCGGCCGTTGACCACGGTGGAGTAGTCCCGGCGTTTATAGAACATGCCCAGGTCCACGCCCAGCACGGAGGAGTAGTACATGCACCGGCTCATGCCGCCCTCGTCGGGGGAGATGAGCATCAGGTGGTTCCGGTCGAATTCGATGTCCGGAATGTTGTTGACCATGGCTTTCAGGAACTGGTAGGTGGGGTGGACGTTCTCAAATCCGCTCAGGGGGATGGCGTTCTGGACCCGGGCGTCGTGGGCGTCAAAGGTGATGAGGTTCTCCACGCCCATGCCGGCCAGCTCCTGGAGGCACAGGGCGCAGTCCAGGGACTCCCGGGAGGTGCGGCGGTGCTGGCGGCCTTCATAGAGCATGGGCATAATGACGTTGATCCGGCGAGCCTTGCCGCTGACGGCGGCGATGATCCGCTTCAGGTCCTGGTAGTGGTCGTCGGGGCTCATGGGGACGTTCATGCCGTACATCTTGTAGGTCACGCCATAGTTGAACATATCGGAAAGGATGTACAGATCATGGCCTCGAACCGACTCCTTCAAGCTGCCCTTGGCCTCGCCGGTGCCGAACCGGGGGCACTCCGCCTGCAGCTGATAGGTCTCCCGGCAATAGCCGATGAAGTCCGCGTCGTTCATCATTTCTCCGTGCCGCTGCGAACGCCAATCCACCAGATACTTGTCCACTTTTCCGGTGATCTCCTCGCAGCCCTTCATTCCGATGAGGCTCAGTGACCCCACCGGAATGGAAATTTCATGAATCGGCTCCTGCACCATAAATTTCCTCCTCTTGTTCCTGAAACTCGGCGGCCGAAGCCGCACTTCTTCTATACATTTATTATAGCTTTTTCGTCAAAAGATTGCAAATTTTTCAGCATGGAAAATCCGCA
>ERZ827528.4023-NODE-4023-length-11308-cov-2.942415_pt1 | contig 11308 bp, 6 predicted proteins | sample MGYA00519768_ERZ827528 | MGnify/ENA primary metagenome ERZ827528 (study PRJEB31778, sample SAMEA3449343) | human gut metagenome | biome: human gut; feature: human-associated habitat; material: faeces | place: United Kingdom | collected 2010/2012 ...
GCTGTTTTCAGTACCGGACTGTTTATGCCCCGGCCTGCGTCACTTTCATACGGAAGAGTTCCTTATCGTTCTCTCCCACCAGAATCACATCCAGTTTGCGCGCGGCACCGGTCGTGTTCTCCGAGGTGGCATAGATCACCCACGCCGATCCATAGAAAGATTCGACCCAAGCATCGCTTACCTCGGTTGTAGTCCCCTCGGCTACAACCTTTACCGAACAACTACCATTGGCATCGACACCGAACTCCTGCTTGTTTGCGGCACCGAACTTATCCTTGCCGAAATTGACGGTATAAGGCGATGTCAACTCATTCACCCAATCAGCATCATAAATCGTCGCCGACGTTGCTAAAGGTGCATTCTGATTGAGACTGATCACAATGGGCTCAGCATTTCCGGCCGATATTTTCACCGATGCCCCACTCTGCATCATGGCCTGCGTATTGGGTAAGAAATTAACGATCAAAGCGCTTCCGTTCTCACCCGAAGTCGTTTTAAGCGTACAATAGGTCGGCAACTCCTCCTCATCGGTAATGGGATCACCATTATAGTCACAGAATGCGGCAGTCCAAAGATGCGCATTGGTAGTCACCGTGGTTACGGTTACATCCCCGCCCGTTGCAGGAGCCGTAAAGGAGTAGAATCCGTACTCCGCCTCGAGGTCGACCGACAGGGTCGCATCCACCGGTTCGGGGAAATCCTGCGTCACGGTGAACTCCACGGGAGTTACCGTTCCGGCCGAAATGCGGTATTTGGCTGTACGCTCCGCAACGCCCGTGTTGTTTGCCGGAGCCACCTTGATCTGGGTGGCGCTCTGTACCGTCACCACGCACCACTCGGCCTTCGACTCGCCCTCGGCCAGCACCTGCTCGACCGTAACCGCCGAAGCGTCGGTGTCGAGCGCAATGAACTGTGCCTCGGGGGAGGTAGCCACGAATGTCAGCGCAGCCTGTGCGGGATCGGCCAGCGCCAGTTTGGTCACGGTGGGCTGGTCGTCGCCCCCGTCGTCATCGGAACACCCGGCGAATGCCAACGCAGCCAGTGCGAACGCCGGAATCAGGAATTTCACTTTTTTCATAACCTAACGAATTTTAAATGTTGATAGAACCACAAATTATTTCACGTTGTCGAACGCCGCCTCGATCTTCAGAATCTGGAATGCGAAGAAATCCCGCGTGCGGGCGTCGCCCGAACCCCGACGCTGCTTGTAGAGGTTCAGCACCCGGCGCAGCGTAGCCGTGTAGAGCGGCTGCCCGACCTGTGCCGAGAGCGACGGCCCCTTCATGTCGTGGCGGTAGTAGGAAACATCCCCTGCCGACGCCTCGTTACACTCGGGATGGTTGCAGACAAACGGAGGCAGCGCCTCGTCGGCCATGCGCACCAGCAGGTCGGTCCCGTCGTCCGTGAGTCCTTTGCCCAGTTGGAGCGCCGTACCCGAAGGACCCGTCAGCCCGCTGTTCTTGAGCAGTGCAGTTACGGCGGCGCCCTGCAGGTTCATCTCTTCGATGGTCAGCGAACCGCCCCGGACTGCCGATGCGAAGACCGTGTTGTAGGCATCGTTCAGATAGGTGTCCACACGGTAGATTCCCTTCTGTCCCGAACGCTCGCCCTGATAGATGCTGCCCAGAGTCGCAGGGCTGAATATCTTGCCGGCGACACCCGAAGCCGCATTGTCGAGAATCGTGGAGGGCTGGCCCAGTTTGTCCATCAGCTCCTGAGGCAGCAGCCACGCACGCGCCGTAAGCACCTGATCGACGAGCCACTCCATGGCCTTCTTCTGCCGTTCGCGGGGAATGTAACTCAGGGCGCGCAGCGACCGTCCGTCCTGCACCAGATCCTTGTACTCCACGCCGCCCAGATAAGGCATCACATGCATCAGGTAACGCGTGTACTGACCTATTACGGAGGCGTACATCGACTGAATTACGGTATAGTTGCGGTTCTCCTCGGCAAACCAGTCGCAGAGGTTGGCGATGATGTACTTGCAGTTCTCGATGCCGTAATTACCCGCCTTGATATGGTCGTTGCCCAAATCCTCCGACTGGTCGGTGGGATCGAGCGTCAGGAAAATCTGCTGTGCGCCGAACTCGTACATCGGATCGTCGCGCTTGGCGGCCAGCAGGTCGTTGAGCAGCGGCAGCTCCTCCTCGGCATCGCGCGTCTTCTCGAAGATGCGGTAGCCCCAGTTGATGGCGTGGATGTCGTAGACGCCGACCAGAGGCGGCACCATCCGCACGCCGCGCTCGAAATCACCGCGCTGGGCGACATAGTTGTTGCGCGCGTAGTCCATGATCGAGGGGGTCGTGCCGTATTTCTGCGTGAACGACGGACTGCGCAGCGAGTCCACCGGGAACGAATAGCTCGCCCCCATGTTATGCATCAGTCCCAGCGTGTGGCCCACCTCGTGAGCGGCCACATAGCGCAGCGACTCGCGCATCACGTCGTCGTCGAAGACCTGCTTGCGCACGCGCGGATCGACGGCGCCCGTTTGGGCGAAACGCCAGTTGTGCACCAGCGAAATGACGTTGTGGTACCAAATGACGTCGGCCACCAGAATCTCGCCCGTGCGGGGGTCGGTGTAGCTCGGGCCCATGGCATTGGCCACGTCGGTGACGGCATAGCGGATGCAGTTGTAACGAATGTCATCGGGGTCGAACGACGGATCGTCGGGATAGTCGCGGGCCTCCATCACGTTCTTGAAGCCGGCGGCTTCGAAAGCCGTGTTCCAGTCCTCGACGCCCTGCTTCACCACCTCGCGCCACTTGTCGGGGAAGGCATTGTCGACATAGAAGACGATCTTGCGCTCCGGCTCGACCAGCTCGCCGCGGTAATATTTCTCCCATTCGCCCTCTTTCGGCTCGATGCGCCAGCGGTGGATCATCTCATGCGTCAACAACTTGTCCTTCGACGAGGTGTAGGTGTAGTATTTCGAGCTGAAATAGCCCACGCGGTTGTCCTGCCAGCGAACCTTCATCGGCTCCTCGGGCAGTTCGAGGATCGAGCGCCGCACGGTCACCGTGTAGCCGTCCGGCTCGGAGGAGTAGTTCAGGATGCTGGTGATCTCGAGGTTCTTTTCGAAGACCTTGACCTCCTTGAGCTTCGACCCGGCGGCATCGTACGTCGCACTGATCTCGCCCGGAACCATCGGGCTCTGGCGGATCGGCGTGATCAGTTTGTCGTTCGACACGAAGAACGAGGTCACATCGATCAGCAGCGTATCGTTGCGGGAGGCCTTGATCTTGAAGGTACGGGTGATGGGGTCCTGCACATTGCGGCGGAACGATTTTTCGATGGGATCGTTCGGCGCCACGCGCTCCCAGTGGTTGACCTTGTGGAGGTAGACGTTGGAGGTGTCGGCCGAAAAACGAATCATGAAGGGATCGTTCAGCATCTGTCCCGCCACGAAATTGGAGTTCTGGCTGATCTCCGAAATCCGGTTGGCCAGCAGGTAACTGGCCTTGAGGTTGCGGGGCGTGACGGCCAGCAGCAGTTCGCCCTTCTTCGTCAGGTAGTAGTCGAACAGGCCGCTGCCTTTCTGGGCGCCCTTGACGGCCTTGTCGAATTTGTCCTCTTTCTTGACGGAGTCCGTCTTTTCAATCTTCGCGGCCTTCTTTTTCTTGTTGGAGAAAGGCCACATCTGCTCCGCATGCAACGGGCTGCACGCCAAGAGCACGGCGGTCGCAGCCAAAATCAGTTGTTTGTTCATATTTATCGGGTGTTGTTTGTGTTACAGTTCCTTGAACCACAGCGAACGGATGCGCTGGAATCCCGTCCAATCAGTATTCTCGTCGGCCCGGAGCTCGATCCGGTCGGCAGTATCCGTCACCGCATACTTGCGGATGCGGCCGCTGTCGGCCTTACCCGCCTCGTAGGTGCAGACATAGACGTAGTCCTTGCTGCCTTCGGCCACGGTGTGGATGTCGGCGTGTATCTGCGTGATCTCCGCGGGTGAGAAATCCAGAAGCTGAACGGGCGTCCGGCCGTTGCGGAAATCGTAGCCATAGAGCACGCCGCCCACCGAGTAGAGCATATAGCCGTGCTGCGAGGTCATGCACCAGTTCGCGGCCTGCGCCACGGGAATCGAGGCGTCGATCTCGTAACGCGCCCCCTTGCTGGGACCGGAACGCAGACAGGCGTAGGTGTAAATCCAGTATTTCCCGGCCTTGGCATCGTGCAGGATCGTGGCCGACTGCCCCGAAAGGAAGCGCGAATTGACAGTCGTCACATAGTCCAGCCCCGTCTGCCAAGGGAACAGCGCGAGGTCCGATTCGGTGTCGGTGGCGTTGCGCAGGGTTTCGTTGTTGCGCAGCAGGTAGCAGAAGCGCTTGTCGTCGTCGTTATAGAGCATGACGGTCGTGATGGACCCGGCGCCTGCACCGCCGCTCAGGTTGTAGGCCATCCTGTCGCCGATACGCACATAGTCGTAGCTCTCGGCATAACGGTTGACCGGATTGCCGAAATAGCCCGTATTGATCGACGAGATGCTGTACACATAGGCGTAACCGTCCACCAGAAAGACGCGGAACTTGTCGTCGATCTGGATCATGTCCGAGGCGGCGGTCTGCGTGAGGTACTGGGGATTGGCGAAATAGTTCCGCATCACGGTGTAGTCGTCCGTCCCGAACGATTCGCGGTCGTAGAGGAAACTCCCATCCCCGGTCGAGAGGTAGATGCGCCCATGCGCCAGCGAAGTGTACTCGTCGTTGTCGCACCAGATGCGCAGGGGGTTCTTGTGGCGCGTGTCGTCCCTGACCACGTCGCGCTGGAGCAGCGTGTCGCGGCTGATCGACACCATGTCCACGACGGTGCCGCCCTCTTCGTCCTCCGCGGCGACCAGCCAGCCGCGCGTGTAGGCCGTGCTGACCGAAATCTCCGTGCTGCGGCTGAACACCAGCCCCGTACCGGGGTCCGTGATGCGCAGCAGCAGCGAGTAGTCGTCGCTGGGCAGATCGACAGCGTAATCCAGATCGCGCGTCCGGGCGATCGTGGTGCGCTCTCCCGGATTGCGGATCTGACCCACGGCCACCCACTCGTAGTCGTAAGCCCCCGTGAGTTCCGGGTCCTGCGACGCCGTGATGTGGGGAGTGATCTTCAGTTCGTCGATGCCCGAACGCAGTTTGTATTCCACGCCCTCGAAGCCACGGGCCCCGATGACGATCTCGTTGATATCGCGGTAATCGTAATTCCCCTTGTCGCCGTAACAGCCGCCCGACAGGAGAAGGAGTGCGGAAACCGCAAATAAACAGCTCTTTTTCATAGACTCTGAATCATTATTCGGCCGAATCCGGCCCGGATTCCATTTTCACGGGATTTCCCTCCTCGTCGAGGTAATCTTCATAGACGGTCCGCCCGGCGCGCTCCTCCTCGTCGAGGTAGCGGCGGAAATTCTGTCCCAGCACCTTGCGCTCGATGTACGACAGGGCGTCCGGCTGGAAATCGGCGAGCGTCAGGTCGAAGACGCTGCACATGAGTTTGATCTTCTTGTCCGAATAGGTCCCGTAGAACTGGTCCGACCACCCTTCGAGCCGCACATACTTGTCGCTCACCGTGACGGTATGGCGCAGGATGTCCGTGCCCACGGTTTCGGTCCCGTTCACCGGAAGCCATTCGCTCAGCGGCAGGTCGAACTGCTCGTTGGGAAGCAGTTCGAGCGTGAGCGTGAGCTCCTTTCCGTCGAGCGAAGCCCGGCGGAAGAAACGGATCGGAATGTAGCCGTAAACCTCCCCGGCTTCGACGACGCAGTCGCCTTCGGGCAGTTCGTAATCGTGTCCCTCCTCGGCCGTGGTCCGGTCGGCAACGGTGCGGTAGGCAAAGGCGCGCGGATAGTCGGCCACCGCGCCGATGACCTTGACCCGCAGTTGCAGGGTCTGTTCGTCGGTCCCGCTGGGCAGCAACGCGAACGGAACGCTCGAACCGGCCGTATAGCGGGGATTCTCCTCGTCACTGCCCGATTGCAGCATGGCGAAATAGACGCCCGTCCGTCCGTCGTAGGTCCGGATGGATTCGTTGCAGGCCCCGAGTGTCAGGGCCGCGGCCGCGAGCGTCGTGATCAGTCCGTATCTGTAATTTTTCATGTCGGTCGCTATTTATGGTGCTCCTGTTCCTTTTCGGGCAGCGGGAAGAGGTAATTCGCCGGATCGAAATCCAGATAACCGCCGTTGCCGCTGTAGATTTTCCGAATCATGGTCTTGCGCAGGCGCTTGTAGTACCAGAAAAGCTGTCCCTCGCCGACGAACTCGCGGATGTACTCCCCCGTCAGGTCGTTGTCCAGCGTCCCCGTTGCGGGCAGCGAAGTCGCCTTGCGGGCCGAACGGAGCGCGTTAAGCCACTCGTAAGCCTCCTTTTTGGAGTCCTCGCACTCGGCGGCGATCAGGTAGACTTCCGACATCCGGATGATGGGGACCATCGAGGCGTAGCCCAACTCCATGTCCTGCACCTGCCCGTATTTGACGAAGAACCGCTGGTCGACGCCCTCGGTGTTCTTGAGCGTCTGCCACTGGTAGGTCCGCAGATCGCTCTCCGAATCGTAGAGATTATGCACGGCCAAGTCGTTCATCGTAAGCAGATTGACCTGTTCGAGCTTGTTCGAGAAGAATTTGTCGTGGATGTCGCTCGTGCGCTTCGAATTGACCGCCGAGAAGAGCGCCTCCGACGAGAAGATGCGGTCCTCGGAATTCTGCGTGGCCACGCCGACGGCGGTCTGCCCGGTCACATCCTCGCGCGAAGCGAAGGGGAAAAACTCCCCGGCCTCGTCGATCACCTCCCCTGCCAGTTGTCCGGCCAGCTTCCGGTCGCCGATGTAAATGGCCAGACGCGCCCGCAGCGCTTTCAGGGCAAAATAGTTGAGCCGCAGGTGCCGGCTCCGGTAACGCACCGAACCGGTCGCCGAATCGTTCAGCCGGCCTTCGGTACGCACAGGGTCCCACTCGGCAAGCTCGGAGAGCGCGTCGGTGAAATCCCGGTCGATCTTTTCGGCCACCTCGTTGGCCGGCAGCAGCGGCGTGACGGTCAGTTCGCTGCTCGTGCGGTAGGGGATCGACGTGCGGGCGGGGGCCTCCGAGAAAATGGGGCCGAAGATGCGCAGTATCTCGAAGTGCAGCAGCGCCCGCATACCCAGCATCTCGCCGCGGATGATGTGGTAGGCGCGGTCGGAAAGCACATCGCGCTCGCTCTCGCAGTGCTCGAGTATCTTGTTGACGTTGGCGATGACGAAATAGGTCTTGTCCCATGTCCCGGCGACGGCCGTCTTGCGGGCCTCGGTGGAGTAGGCCCCCAGCGTAATGAAGGTATGGGTCGAGGGCTGCGTGGTGTCGAAATACTGGGCCTGCACGTCGAACGTGACGGCCGCGAGCGACTTGCCGTAGAGATCGGCCTGCGGCAGCTCGGCATAGACGCCGTTGAGCGCCGTGAAGAATCCCTCCTCGGTTTCGAACAGGGTGTTCTCCATGATGCGGTCCGACGAGTCGATCGTCAGCCAGCCCTTGCAGCCGCCCAGCAGCAGCGGCAGCGCCAGCAGGAAATATAGCTTGTTGATTTTCATAAGCATCCGGTTTTTCAGATCAGAAACGCAGGCTGATCGACAGTGAGAAACTTTTCGAAAAAGGATAGTCCGTACCGCGCTCCTCCTTGAAGGAGGCCAGGCGGAAGATGTCGTTCATATAGAGCCGGAACGAAGCGCCCTGAACGCCGACGACATGCAGCCAGCGGGCCGAGGTCTCGTAGCCGATGGAGATCGACTCCCCGGAGATGTAGTTCTCCCGGAGCACGAAGCGCGACGACATGGGCGTGGTGTCGTTGATGCTGATGGCCTTGAAGCGGGCCCTGTCGCCGGGTTTCTGCCAGCGGTCGCTCAGCGCACGCCGGTCGAGGTTGTAGTAGAGCGCCGTTTCGGAGATGTTCTCCACCTTGTTGTAGAGCGCCGAGGCGAAAACGTCGGCCCCGAAGCTGTAACGCAGGTTGACGCTGGCCGAGAAGCCCTTGTAGTAGATCGAGGTTCCGATGACGCCCTCCAGATCGGGAGCCGACGAGCCGACCACCACCTCGTCGTTGGCGTCGTACTTGAACGTATAGCTGCCGTCCTTGCGGATGAAGACCTCGCGTCCCGAAGAGGGGTCGATACCGTGCGAACGCACAGCCCAGATGTCGTCGGGGCTGGCGCCGTCGTAATAGCGCTTGAAGGTCGTGGCGCTGCCCTTCTCGTTCATGAAGTCGAGTTTGTCACCGATGTTGCGGTACTCCGAGCGGTTCTGGCTGAACGAAGCGTTCACGCTCCAGCGCAGGTACTGCCGTTTCATAAGCACCACATTGAGGCTGCCCGAGAAACCCTTCGAGATCTGACCGCCGAAATTGGTGTAGATGCGCGTCGTACCCAGCGACGGGGGCACGGGGATCTGGGCCAGCAGCGGATCGGTGTTCTTGTGGTAGAAATCCACGGATAATTTCACGCGGTCGAGGATGTCGACATCGAGTCCGACGTTCTTGTCGATGGTCTTCTGCCACTTGAGGTTCGGGTTGCCGAACTTCTCGAGGATCGCGCTGGTCCCGAAGAGATTCTGGTAGGTGGAGTTATAAATATAGGTTCCCGATGCCGTGTAGGCGTCAAAATTCTGGTTTCCGGGATTACCGATCGAGAAGCGCAGTTTCAGCAGGTCGATCCATTTGACCTTGCACCACGCCTCGTTGTGGATGTTCCAGCCCACGCCCACGGCCCACGTCGTCGTGAAAAGGTTCTCCGAGCCGAAAACCGACGATCCGTCCATGCGCAGGCTGGCATCGAACAGGTAGCGGTTGCGGTAGGAGTAGTTGCCATTGAGGTAGAAGCTCGTGCTGCGGCTGATACGGTCGGTATAGCTCGGTTTATCGCCCTGCTGGAAGCCCTCGGAGAACGAAGGATTCTGGTGCAGGTCGCTCGTGAAGCCGAAAATCTCATAGCCGGTGTTCTTCTGCGTGCGCGAACTGAAGTTCCAACCGCCGACGGCATTGATCTGGTGATGGCCGAAAAGCCGGCCGTAGGTGACCGTGACATCGCCGTTGTAGCTCATCATATCGGTCTTTTCCGTCGTATAGGAGCCTTTGGAGGTCGAACCGTTGAAATCGGAGTGTGCGGGCGACTTGAACGCCTCGCGCTCGGAGATCGTTTTGTTCAGGCCGAGCCGCCCGCGGACCTGCAGCGAGGTCACAGGGCGCCAGATGACCGTGAAGTTGTTGCGCAGCCCGAGGTCCTTCGTCACGTCGGTGTTGACCACCTTGCGGAGTTGGTAGAGGGGGTTGTAGATGAACTCCTGCGCCACGGAATAGGGCTCCAAGAACTCCGGAATCTCCCCGTCCTCGTTGTACTTGCGGTAATAGGGATTGGCTTGGGCAAAGGTCGAAAAGGAGACCGGCTCGCGTTCGCTCTTCACGGAATCGAAGCTGAAGTCGTTCGAGAAGATCAGCTTGTCGGTACGGTAGACCAAGTTGATGTTGCCGCCCGTAATACCCTTCTCGGAACCCTTCATGATACCCTTCTGGTCGCTGTAATTCAACCCCACGCCGTAGAGCATGGCCTCGCTGCCGCCGTCGATATAAAGGCTGTGCGAGTGGTTCAGCACCGAGCGCAGGGGGACCGAGAGCCAGTAAGTATCCACACCGCGCATCACCTCGGCCCGCCGCGAGTTGTAAAGCGCATCGAGCTGGTCTTGGTCATCGCCGACGTAGCGTCCGGCCAACACTTCGTAGCGGAGCTTCTCATCGGCATTCATCAGGTTATAGTCCGAAAGGTCGGGGAACTCGAACCGCAGGTCGGCCGAATAGGAAACGCGCAGTTTTCCCGGCTCGGGCTTGACCGTCTCGACGACGATCACGCCGTTGGAGGCTTTCGAACCATAGATGGCGGCCGAAGCGGCATCCTTGAGCACCGTGACGCTGCCGATACGGTCCATGCTCAGATTCTGGATCTGGGCAATCTCCACCTCGATACCGTCGAGGATGAAAAGCGGCTGGTTGGCCGTATTGTCGTATTCGGTGGTGAGGTCTCCCACCAGACTGGTCTTACCGCGGATTTCCAGATCGGGCAGCCGGTTGGGGTCGGCGCCGAAAGCGCGGTTCTCGACGACCGTCAGCGCGGGTTCGAGGGTCTTGAGGCTCTGGAAGACGTTCTTCGTTCCGATGGCCCGCAGCTCCTTACCCGTGTAGGTCTTCGCCGAACCGGCGAAACTGTTCTTGTCACGGCTGTAGATACCCGTCACCACCACCTCGTTGACCTGCGTGGCGTCCTCCTTGAGCACGACCTCGAAGTCGCGCTGGTTGGCATACTCCACCTCGAAGGGGACCATACCGATAAAGGTGAAGACGATGATTTGTTTGCCCGCCGGGATGCCCTGCAGTCGGAATTCGCCCTTGGCATCGGTCGCGGTACCGATCCGGGGCATCGATTTCACATAGACAGAGGCGCCGACAATGAACTCGCCTTTCTCGTTCTTGACATTGCCGGTCATTATCCGGCCGGGCTTGGAAGCGCTATTCTGTGCCCGGGCAAGAGGGGGGGGGAACAGGATCAGCACGGACAACAGCAGCAACAGGTGTCGCAGTTTCATAGATTCGGTGCATTACCATCCGCCGGGGAGACGGCTCCGGCAGATCTGAATTTATTTGACTTTTGTATACTCCGGACAGGTGCTCGGCACCGGAGCTTAGGTCACAAAGATAGAATATTAATTTTTAATAGCAAAACTGGACGCATCCCTAAAAAAGATGATTTTTTCATTTTTTTGCTGCCGGCCGAAAAAACGCGCCCGTATTGCAGCCGGCCCCACAAATCCCGCCTCCGGAATATACCTGTCCATAACGCAATCTGCCCCGGACTTATCCGGGGGCAGGCAGGGCAGGACAAAAGATATCCTGCAAATCGGATTTGTGCTTAAACGAAGTGTGGCACGGATGGGTAGTACCGGAGTACGTCCCATTCGCGCCACACGAGAGCAAGTGCAAAGATGCCCTGTAAAATCGAAAATTTACATTTTCTTGCCTACGTTGGTCTTCTTGGCGACCTTCGGAGCGGCAGCCTTGGCCGAAGCGGCTTTCGGAGCTGCGGGCTTCTTCGGGGCAGCAGCCTTCTTGGGTGCGGCCTTCTTAGCCTCGCCGCCTTCGACAACGGTAGCCTCCTCGACAGCGTCGGTCTTCTTCGCTGCGGGCTTGCGCGAACGGCGCGTCTTGGGTTTCGCCTCCGAAGCGGCTGCCGGAGCGATGCCCAGCGTGTAAGCCTCGTTGAAGTCGACGAACTCGATGATGCACATGTCGGCAGCATCGCCCAGACGGAAACCGGTCTTCA
>ERZ827528.4025-NODE-4025-length-11302-cov-3.293323_pt1 | contig 11302 bp, 10 predicted proteins | sample MGYA00519768_ERZ827528 | MGnify/ENA primary metagenome ERZ827528 (study PRJEB31778, sample SAMEA3449343) | human gut metagenome | biome: human gut; feature: human-associated habitat; material: faeces | place: United Kingdom | collected 2010/2012 ...
GCCAAATCATCTAAATCAGCAGTGCTTTCCACCAGACCAAAGGCTACCAGCTGATTGCGTATTGTGCTTTTGTCTGCCTGTATACGGCTTAAATGACTTGTAATGCTCATTTTTCGTCCCTCCTTATATGGTTTGTAGTATTGCTTCAATATTGCCAACGATATTGTATACCCCGCCTGCCGTTATGGGCCTGGTTCCGTCCTCAGTGGCAGTATTAGTTGTAATAACAGATATGACGCCATTAGTGATATCTATATTCTGTCCAGCTGTATAATTGCCGCTGGAGTTCTGTACATCTAAAAGCATTGCTTCAGGCGTTCCGCTATCCGTTATAGCGGCGAACCAAAATGATGATATATTGAGAAAGTTTGAAGGGGTAAATTGTCCTCCTGGCGCGGCCGGCGCCGTGGTTATCCATACCTTATTGGCCGCACTCATGCCTGAAGCCGGAGCAGTAATTATATATGGGTCTCCCTGAACTGCAGCTGCCGCCGTGCTGACCTGTCCTGTTGCCCAGGTAACATTGCCAAATTCTTTGGGCAAATTAATTACTACCGAAGCATTAACTTTTTGTAATTGGGCTGATACAGAAGTCCCGCAGGCAAATAAAAATGAACCGCTCCTTATATAATATCCCCGAACATTTGAAAGAACGTTATCACCTTGCTGCAGCGTCCATCCGCTTATAGCTTCAGGAGTAGCATTACCGATATACGCATTAACTTCGTCTACTACACGGTCTATTTCCGAAAGCGCAGAATCGGTTAAATCAGCAACCGGCTGCCAAAACGCTTTCTTTATTGCCTCAGCGCTCATGCCTGCTTCGGACGGCCTGTCTGGCAGTGCAAAGGCAGATTTACGTTTAATTATATTGCGTGCTTGAGAGCTGACCTTATTTATAGCCATTATCTTACCCCCCTATTTGATTTGTTCACTTTAAATAAAATTGTAAAGCTATTTATGGCGCAGTTATATTCATCATCCGATACAAACCTGAAAATGATGAAATTAAAATTACGTTCGTTGCACTTAACTGTATAGCTGCTGGCGAAACCTGTAGCAAAAGTAAAATTCTCAAAGGATAAATCATCAAAAGAAAAGACATTTATCCCTTTTGCGGCCTGCAACCTGCTTGAATACCTTGTATTATATCCAAAGGATACGCGGCCGTTTATCTCCGGTTCGGTACATATGGTCATTTCCAGCAGCGTTTTGCTGTCTGCATTTGTCCCTAAATCCAGTGTGGGAGTGTACCATTCGGCTACAACATTTTCTTTATGAGTAATCTGCGCCTGAATTACATCATGAGTAATGCCGTTATATGTTGCTAAAACAAGAGGGTCTTCTGCCGTTCCGCTCTTAAGCATAAATGAACTATCGGTTATGTTGCTTAAATAGAGCTGAGTATTAGAAATTTTTCTAAGCAGTCTAAATCCTTCGCCAATTATGCCAACTTTTTCACCATATTGATTTGCAAGCCAAAAAGTACAAGTTGCTCTGTCTGTTCCGCTTATAATATATTTAGTGTTGACTTCTAATCCGCTCATACCTACTTGGTCAGCATATACTTCTATGCCATCATATATTTTAGATATTATTTTTTCGTCAACATATATTTGGCCATACAAGATAGCATAGCTGCCACAATCCATAAAGAGGGAATATATATCATCGGTTTGGAGTTCCGCAATATCATTGTCTTGCAATACCATATTAGTCCCAGCAGTATAATTAATGCGATTATTAGATATATCTATTGTCAAACTATTTGCACCGGCATCCTGAATAGTACGGTCACTGTAATTATTATCAAATGTACATATTCTGCCATCAGCACAGCCGAACCATAATTGATTATTTATTTCAGCCCAAACGCGCACCGGCATATTAGTCCAGTACCACCACTCATAATTGTACGAACCATCAAGATTGTTTTCACCTGTATACTTAAATCTTGCATCGGCAATATAACACACATCATCTACCGCTAAATAATATCTGTTTTTATAAACTATACCCACAGCCTCATCAAGATGTTCGTGTCTTGTAAGCTGTTCATTAATGGAACGGCTTCTCTCGCGCGTATATCGTTCAGCCGTTGCAACGTTATTGGCAAGAACTATTCCAAATACTCCATTAGCTGAAAGTATTAGATTATCGCCGCCAAAATTTGCGCAGGCATATCTACTTATTGACACTTCTCCTGTATTGCCGGCAGTTGAAGGAAATATAGCGTTCATTCTATCGAGATTCCCATTAGCATCATAGTATTCGCGGTATTGACCTTGACGATAGAATATAGTTGCATCCCCTTTACTGTCTCTTAATTTGCCGTCCTTTAGTATAACTAGAGCATTATCTGATAACCGAACATAGCCATTTATAGCTGAACTGTCGCTGCCCAAAGCCGCAGTACCGGTATCTTCAAAATAGGTATAATCATCCATACTAGAATGAAAATCAATATTGGGATAATCAGGATTCCCGCTTAAAAATAATCTGTCTGTATTGCCTCCTACACCAAACAAAATACCAAATTCACATTTAGTTATCATATCTTCGTTGCCTTCTTTATCGCAGACAAACTGTACATAAATATTGTCGTTACCCTCTATTTGAGGAGTTGTAGCAATGGTAAATGTTATTTGCCCTTTGTCAAAGTTTACTACACCGCATTGTACGGGCGTTATAGATTCATCATTCTTTTTCACCTTATAGAGCGCCTTTTTATTGGACTGGTTATTTTGTATAAGATATGTAACAGGCTCATTGCTTTCCAGGGTTTCCAGAGTTATTTCAATATCAGTATTATCATCAATCGTCTCCGTGTCCAGTGTCCATGTTTCATTAGCGGTGCTGCTTCCCAATAATTTATTTATTCTTTTGCTTGATAACAGATTAACGGCGTCCAGGCCTGAGCGGTTAGTATCATTTTCGACTGAATCAGGGTCTATAGATACAGTTGTGGTAGGTATATATGTATCTTCATTATTGGCAACACGTCTTAATTCATAGTTTTCCCCTTCGTCCCAGGTACCATATACCAGAAAATCGCCGCATCCCACTATATAGCATTTGCCTTTATTAACAAACGCTTGACTGCGCTGATTTTTAATTCTCTCGGCGTTTACCTTTGCCGGTTCATACGTTGAACTTAAGGTAATATCATTGTAAGTATAAACATCATTTTGTTTATCTAATGTTACTTTATATATATGCGTTCCAGCATGAACTAATAATATATCGTGCTCATTATGTTTATATGGAAAGATACCATTTATTTCTTGGGACTCCCCATCCGAATTTTTAATGCGGAACAATTCATACCAGCCGTTACGTTTTTTATTTACCCCATATTCATTTATAAAATTTTGCATCTTAGAAGCTCTGTTTTGCTTTACTTTTAATGGCGAGCTGGAAAAATCAACTCCCAGGAAGCCATCCAGAATAAGCTCGGAGCGGTTTTTGAGCGATATATTTGTGCTTGCTCTCATAATCTACATCTCCGTCAAACTGTATTTTGTGCAAACGCTGCCTATCCGATTTGTCCGCCCTGTAATTATTGCATCCATTGCTGCTTCATACCAGTTTCGGGCTTCACTAGCTTCGTTGGGCTCATCATCACGATATAAGTCACCTTTAATGAAGTAAGGTATATGTGCCGCTATACCGTCTGGAATATCCAATTCCATTTGGTTGTCCGACATTGAGTCAATGCGAGATATTCTGGGATAATACAGCACCGTATAGCTTCCTTCGCCAAATGTATCTTTAAGAACAAGAATGTTGCCCTCTCGTTGATAATCCGCATCGCCGCAATATATTCCTTCATATTCATATATCAAGCGTTCCATATCAAAAAAGTCAGGTATCAGCACATCCAAATTAAAACGGAGAAATGAACCGTTAGCTTCGCCCTCAATATAATCTAGAGAGTATGATTTAACAGGCAGCACTCGTTTTTCCTCAATGCTAGCAAAGCACCTGTTAATACTTCCGGGCATATTAACCAAATAGCTGCCATAATTTTGGTCTGCGCTTAAAGCTGTAATATCATCTATAGATATATCATCGCTATAATTAACAAACATAAGCTTTAATGCCTGAATTTTAATATCTCCCAGTTTCATATTAAGTCTCCTAATAAAAGAGCGCCCTTTGCTAAGGACGCTCTTTAAAATCTTAAGGCATTTTAAATGCTGCTATTTTTATATCGGCGCTATCCCCTGTAAACAATACTTTGCCTTTATCTGCTCCAACAACATTTTTAAACCGTCCGCTGTCTAATGCTATAAAGGTATATGATGAGGCCGCAATGCTGGTTGTTATATCATTAACTCCCTGAATGCCGTTACCTGCCTTTATAGTAACATTTTTAGCCTCTGAAGCATTCGCATTCTGAATAAGAACCAGATACTTGTCATCCCGCTCACTCCAGACTATTTCGGCTCCGTCTGTAGCATCAATAGCCGTAGTCATACCGGTAGATAAAGCCGCCGAGGCAAATTTATTTCTTTCATCTAATGCCTGAACATTAATAGTTGCTCTTGCCATAATTCATTCCTCCTTTGCAATTAAGAATATTTAACATTAATATTAAGTACCTCTTTAGGACGCACTACCTTAGCGTCAAACAGAATATAGCCTTTAACAGCGTCAGCAAATTTCTTTTCAGGCCGGTATGCTTCTGTATGAGTAAGAGGATTGGCATAGGCTATCGCACGCTGAGTGCGAATCATAATATTATCCACTGCGCCTGATTCAGTACGGCATACGTTGTTGGACATTTTAATTATAGCGTTGCCATATTTCGCAACTTTACCATTCTTCATCATTTCGCTGTTATCCGTGTCCCTGGATATATATGCGCGTTTAAATTGGGTATAAAACCGCGGCGAAACCGTAACGACTATATTGGTTTTTGGATTAACATCATTTTCATAAAGCGCTTGCAAGCCTTCATCCAATATATCTAAAACGTTTTTTTCACCAGAAGAAGCACTGCCGGATACGACTTTGGGTACGGTTGAATAAAGCTTCTTGACGGAAGTATCCACGGCCATATTGGCAATGTATGTGTCTACTTCATTAGCAAGGCCCTCGCTCGTTTCCTGATTAAGAGCATCCATAACCCCGCCTACAGCCTGCGCTTTATCTATATCCCCTACCATGTAATTAAAATACCGTATTTGATTAATATACATGATGACCGAGGTAGCTTCTATTTCTTCTGGGCCATCGATATCATTGTTTCTGTTAGCTTTGGCTATGCTTTTTATAGTAGGTTTTCCCACGCCCAATATAGCAACGCTTTCCCCTTTTTTCTTTACATCGCCTTCATATTGTCTATTACAGTCTTCTGAAAATACACAAAGACGTTCAAGTTCTCTCATTATCCCTTCGTTCCACACCGTTGGAATAAAATTTGCATACGACATTAAATAAAACCTCCTTTAAAATTTCCATTTTGACATGCTTGCCCGTATTTTCTCATAATTGTCGCTGACTTCCTTCTGCGACATTTTCTTAACTTGCTCAGGCGTATAAAAGCCACTGTCATTTGTCCCTGAACTGGCTAATGCGCCGGGAGACGCTTTTTGATTCGCCAGCATCTGCTTTGCTATCCTTTTGGACTTTTTCTCAAACTCGGCCAGCAGTCCACTATAGCTTTCATAAATTACTGCAAGTGGAAGCATTCCTACCTTTCCGCTGGCAAATGACTGGAACTGCTTGTCCTGAATAAGTTCATCAATATTTATGTCTGGATATTTTGAAACAAATTCCTCCCGGTCTTTACGAAACCAGGCAGCACGCTCTTCTTCTTTTAGCGCTTCAGCTGCTTGCTCTCTCTTTTGAGCTTTGCTGAATTTAGAAAAATCCGCTAACGGGTCTCCCCCTTTATCTTCAATTTCGCGCATCATCAGATACTCGGCAACATCTTCCGAATCAACCATTTTTTCATTGGTATATGGATTTACTCCTTTTAATGTCTGAATTATCGCCTGTTCCCGTGCCTCCTGTATGGCTTTTTGCCGTTCAGCTTCTCTCCGACGCCGCGCGTTTTCTGCGTTCTGCGCTTTGGTTTGCTGTTTATCCTGAGCTTCCTGCCCTTTTCCCTTAGCGTCTTCCTCAGCTGTATCGGTAAATTCCAATTCGTTTGTTTCCTCCATGTTTTGGCCGGCATCAGCGTCGCTGCCAACCGAAGTTACTTCCTCATTTGTTTCCGCTGTTTTGAGTTCTTCCATATTAACCTCCCGCATTTTTCCGCTATTGCTGCGTAATTTATAGTAAGGATAGAAATCCGTTTACTATCTGTTAGTTAGACCGTTATTATTAGCTGTGTTGGCCATTCCCGTTATAACCTGAGCAAAATCGCTTGCATCTTTGAGAGTTTCAGCCAGCTTTAGATTGCCCGCTCGAATTTGAAGATTCCCTTGCTCTATTTTAGTCTTAGCTTCTGTATACAGATTAGCTATTACCGTCTTAAGTTGGTTGTTTTCTTTTATAAGGGATACCACCTTGTCCACGGTATCTTTCTGCTGCTGAATAATCTGCGCGCTCTGCGTTAGCTGCTCTTCATATTGCTGCAAGCGTGCTTGGAGCTGCATTAATTGATTGTTTTCATCTTCTTCCACACCTTTTAATATTTCTGAGCGGTTGCTTAACGCATCCTTTGGATAAGCGCGAAGATATGTCCTGAGGGAAATAAGGCCGCGCGCAAGTAATGTATCCAAAATGTTGATATCCCCAGCAGCGCTGGCCGCCGTTCCATTTATTACTTCTACCACTACAGCAAATTGCGTATTGGCAAAATCTGCGCTATTGAATATATCTGTAAGCTGTATTTCCTCTTCTTCAGGCATGCCGTATTCGTTCAGTATCCGATTGCCTTCTGCATCGCGCTTTGTTTCTGTCTGGGTAAAAGTAAATTCTTTTTCGGTATAATATAATTTAAAAAACTGGGCTAATACTTTACCCTGTTTTTCCTTAGCCAGCCAAAATGCATCCTTTAATTCTTCAATAGGCTGCTGCGCCTGCGATTGCAGCTGTGCAATGGCCGCACCCGACATATTGGAGCCGATAACTTCTCCCGTCATAACTTCGCTTGCACCAGTTACTGTACGGGTAAGCTGCGTTAATGTATCTACTAGCTGTAAAGGCTGGGACTGCATTGTCTGTTCGGTCATTTTTCGTATTCCAGAGCCTGTTCCTGAATAATCGGTAAGAACTTGTCCCGGCTCATTGTTGATGACTTGTCCGCGCAGAGCTTCAGGCAAAACAATATATTTGCCCCAAGCTACCTCCTGAGCGTTAAGCAGCGACATAGCCAAATTAAAGTTAATGGATTTCTGATTGGGTATCAGCCCTTCGACTTCACCCAAACCATATATTGAATTTTCGCGCGGCTCATAATTGCCAACTACAACAGGATATAGGCCCGCTTTAACACCGTCTTTGACAAGAGATGTATTATCAGGGTTATCCGGCAACGCATTATTAGGGGCATCCTCTTCTTGCAAACCTAGCGCCTCACTGGCGGCTTGAATATCTGGAGCAAGGGGAAAGGGCTTATTAACTACAGTATTTCTGGTAGCTTTTTCGCAGTATACTTCCCCTTTAATGCGGAAATAACGTGTTAATACAGTGCAAAGCCCGGTGCCCTCCTGTTCAATGGTGCCGTATTTGTTGTCTGTTTCGTCCGCCGCAATCATATCCGGGTCTATATCGCTGTCACATTTGGCGCGCACGGAGCTGACATCTTCCCGGCTGGCTATCAATATCCACTTTTGCTTTTGCTCGTCAGTTTCCGTTGGGTTCGAGAAAAATATATTCAGCGGGTCTATAATTTCGCATCGTAGGCCACCCTCTTTGATACCATCTTTTCCCTGGGCTTCCGAATCCCAGTAATAATGATAAAAATACGACCCTTTTTTAACGCCGTCATCTATTGCTTTTTTATCAAGCGCTTCTTGCCCTATTTCTTTTTGTATGTAATCTGCAAAATTATTGAACTTTTCCACATCGGCCATGTAATCTTCGGCCTTATAAACAATCTTGACCGGTGAGGCAAGTATGGCGCTTTTTTTATTTCGGCAAATCATTTTTATTATATTTACTACGGGGCGAGGCAGATTTTTTGTGTTTTTTGTAGGAGCTGCCCATTGCCGGCCTTCGTAAAACTTGACGAAAGTAGGAAGATTTTTTGCCAAACCGCTGGTGGCTTGATATGAAAGACCATTTTGATAGTCATCCCATAATGAAGTAGTATCTTTTTGAGTACGCACATTATCCATTTTGCTCTTCCCTTCCGTTCAGCCATTCGTCCAGCACCTGAGAATACGGCGCGGCTTCTTCGTTCCTGCTTTTGGCCAATGCATTTACAATATCTTTTATATCAGCAATACTTTTTTGCAGTTCTTCAAATACGTTCGCATTGGTCTGCACAGTTTTTTGCAGTTCTTCCAAGGCAGAAGCATTAGCCTGCACACTATCCTCCATCTGCTTCCTGCGAGAAAAAATATTAAACATTAAAAGTCCTCCCAACTCATAAAATCACCGTTATCATTCGTGCCAGTAAAGTTCATTTCCATAAAATCCGGCTCTTGCGATATTACACTTAACCAGTTTCTGCTCTGCTGATTGGATATAAAATGAGCTATTGCTAGCGCCATAACCAAATCGTCATGCGCTCCGTCAATAGCTTCCTGTTTACCGTTATCCTTTTTTACAAACGTAGTCATTTCCTTAAGGGTTGGTATATCAACCTCTATGGTAGGATTGCTTCGCATAAGCTCAACCAGTTCACCTATAATAACGGGTTTTGTTTTGGATGTAGTCTCAAAACCGTATACATGTTCAACAGTTCGAGCCAACTTATCCACCCTTTCACGAAGATATAATTTAGGATATCCATATTTTCGCAAGACGCGAATAGGATGTCTGCTGTAATTGGTTTCAATTCCAATCAAGGCATCATTATAATAACAACCCAAACAAAACAGCTGCTCTGCATAAATGTCTTCATCCATGCGCTGCTTATGCAGAGTAGCAGCCGTTTTACCAGTTATATTATCAATGACCTTGCCGGCGAAATAATCCTCACCGCTTCCAGCAGTATCCCCGCCTATTACATAAGGCGCTTTAGCTGTAATTTCACCATCCGAGCCTGTTTTGATGCGCGGTTCCTCATGTATAGTGATATAACCTCCATCGTCCTCTATAAACTCAATATTTTTAATTCTCCACTCTATATCCTCGGTTTCTCCGTTTGAATTAAGTATGGGCAGAGCTTCCTTTTTATATTTAAAATATCCTTTGCGCGCCGGCTTAAGGTTAGTGACGTTAGCTATTTGATTATTGATAGCTTCTTTATCAAACACGCAGTCGCCGCTGGATACAAACGCCTCAATAGGGGTAATTGGATATTCCTGCTTAATAGTATTTTTGTCCAAATATGAAGCATATTTTTTGCAGTACCAGGTTATTTGTTCTTTATCCAGCCCTTTAGCCTTTAATACCTTTATCCGCTCCAGCAGCCATGAATCACTTGTATCAAGATATTGATATTCTTTGCTCCTGTACTCGTTCGTCCGCCACCATTCATAAAAAAGATTATAACAGGTTTCCGAATCCCATAAATCTTTCGCTTCGTTGAATCCATTTGCTGTGGTTTCGTATACTCTGAATGCGCCGTCCGTCATAGCTTCTCCTATGCCTTTTTGCAAGTTAGCCAAGGAACATTCATAAAAAGCTACTTCGGAAAAATGCACAAAATTCAGCGTTCTGGAGCGTCCTACCTGGTCGGTAGCGGTCGCTATGCGCCAGGATGAATTTAATTTATCAAAAAACAGCTCGTTAACGCTGTTAAATCGTTCAGTAGGCTTAAGCTCATCTGGAAGCCGCGCATAAACCATTCGAGCCTTATCGTTAAATATCGCTCTTGTATTATCTCCACTATCAGCTAAAGTAAAGCCGGAAAAGTTTTTTTGCACTACAGCGTAAGATAATTGCATAGCGGTTATCAAGCTGGTAAAACCCTGTTGCCTGCCTTTTAGTATATAATACGGTTTATTTGTCCCAAGTTGTTCAAATTTACTGATGAAATCAGCCTGCACTTCATTCAGAAAAAAAGGGACATTGCGCTTATTCTTGTCTATAATATTAAACGCAGCCTCTATTAAAAGATATGGTTTTTGTCTGATTTCGTTAGCTAGTTCTTTTGTTGTAAGTATTTTTACCGCCGCCGCTTTAACAAATTGCCGGTCATATTCAGCGTCCATTTTTTCCGCCCATATCTTTTTGCGCTTCTTAACTATATCCGCAACTGTCATTTAAAAATCCTCAAACTTCTTTACCGCTATACTTCCATCTATAATTGAAGTGGCTTCCTTGTTAGCAAGCGCTTGTTTATCGTAAATAGTGCCAAGCACTACGGCTAGCTTCCCGATATCTTCAATCTTTATACTTTCTAGCTTTTTATATAGCGCTCTACGTTGGCTATCTGTAATACTATCTGCTTTTGCCAGTTCTTCCATCATCAAATCAAGCTCTTCTTCAGCCTCATTTGCACGTCTAAGGCGCTTTTCTAAAATGCTTTTAGAAACATCTATTAGTTCCCAAGCATCTGAAATAAATTGCTCCTTCTTTTTCCGCCGAAGTTCATCAAAAGAATCTGTCTTTTCAAATTCTTTGCGCCATGTCCTAACTGTGCTTTCGGGCAAATCTAATTCTTCAGCAACTAAAGTCGCATTATTATTAACTGATAATAAAGCACGCGCTTTCTCTTTAATATCATCATTGTATTTTTGCCCGCGCGCCATTTTACCACCTCCCCTTCTCGCTGCCGGCCCCCGCCCCAGCCCTATAAAATTATACCCAGCGGCTTTTCCCTTATCGCCAAACCAATCCTTATTTCTAAAATTAAAAGAGCTGTGTTTTACAGCTCCTTACAACTCTCAGACCAGCACTATCGCTATATTGATATCCTGCAGCCTAAATTATATCACACATGCAATATAACATTCTATAACATTTCATAACATCTTTAAACGGATTTGCATTTTATCTGTGTCAAAGCCCTGCCGTGCAACCGCGTTATCTGCATATAACTATAATTCATTTCCTCCGCTATCTGCTCCCAGGGCTTAAACTCCAGATAGCGCTTAAGCAGCAGGGTGCGCAGGGTGCTACTTTCAAGAGCGAATATAGCCTTAGTAATTTCCGTGCGGATATCTATTAAACGGTCGGTCTGCCGGTCAATCAGCAATTCATAATCTATGTAGCGCGTTATAGCTTCTTCCTG
>ERZ827528.4027-NODE-4027-length-11287-cov-4.567575_pt1 | contig 11287 bp, 9 predicted proteins | sample MGYA00519768_ERZ827528 | MGnify/ENA primary metagenome ERZ827528 (study PRJEB31778, sample SAMEA3449343) | human gut metagenome | biome: human gut; feature: human-associated habitat; material: faeces | place: United Kingdom | collected 2010/2012 ...
TAATACAAGTCCCCTCCGTTTTGTGAAGTGATACTTGTATTGTATGTGCAATTTGAACCGTTTGTAATGTCCTAAAAGTGCAGTGGACTTTTAAGAGACTCTCTTTTTTAACTTTTTAGTACAGGTTCTCGATGAATTGCTTCAGATTTTTTCCTGTAGAGGTTACATCCTCTGTCTCATGATCCCAGAAAACAACCTCATTCTTATCTAGTGCATAGCAGATAAAATTCCCAAACGGATCAACCGCAAACGGCAGTAAATTTTTGTTTCCTATTGCTTCCAATGCCGGATAAACCTTGTCCGCTTCTTTTTCTTCTTCATCAAATGACAGTACCGCTCCAAATACGCGTTCTATGGAATCCACCATAAAGTGGTACTTAGAAGGCTGCGCAGCATTATGCTCTTTTATAAAATTTTTCAGTTCTTCTGGAATATGAATTCCACGCAGTTTTTCAACTTTTGAAAACGCTTCCGAATCCTTCAGTTCAATTTTGTATTTCCATACATTCTCCATTGTATTATCCTCCTCATCGGCAGCTCGATCCGCCGCCCCAGATTTTTTGCCCACCTGTGTGAGCACACTTCGTATGTAACTGATAATCCACCAACTGCATTCTACCCGGATGCTCCGTATGATGCCATGTCAACCCATCAATTTTTTGTGCGCCATCTTTTATTTGGTCCAGCTGTCTTTCTGTGAATTGTTTTGCAATAGAAGGGTCTCGTTCAATTTTTTGTGCTAACATCTTACTACAATACCTAAATTGTTGATCATTTGATGCCTGATACAATGATCTCGGAAGGTGTTCCGTGTCCTTTGCTTCAAACTGTGGAAATACACCCTCGTATATTTCATTATTATACTGAATTCTCACCCTTTTGTATTCCACATTCGTTCCAGGATATGTCATTCCCTCATACTTTTCGTTTCGTGGTGGTTCAACACGCTTTACTTCACGGGTTTCACGCTTTCCATCATTTTCAAATGCAGTACTGGTCTTCTTCTTTTCCGTCTCAGAGGTTTCGTTTGCCTCTGCAACTTCCTTGAAATAATTGCTCATTACAGCACCTTCCTTTTGCAGAACTCCTGCCACTGCGTCAGGTATGTTTCAGGACGGCCAAAACGTTCTATCTGCTCGCGTAAGATCAATTCTCCTATCTGGTTCTGCACATTGCGGCTCAAATCCGACAATTCCACATTTCCAGAATAGACGATCACATCACGCCATTCTTCAATGGATTCTACGTTGTCCAACTCTTTTTCCACTACAGATGTGCAGACCAAATCATACACTACAGCTTGAATATCCTTTTGCGTGCACCGGCCATTCTTCTGCAGTGCTTTTAACGCTGCGATTTTTGTTTTTGTTGGAACTGGCAACCGCAGCAAAATTTGCCTCAGCTGCTGTATATTTAGCTCCAACGATTCTCCTTCTTCTTTTTTCAAAAGATTTTGCAGCAAGAGCTTTTCACCCGATGCAGTCTTGATATTATCGAATGTCCGTTTGTGCACATACGGCTTTTCTTCACCATCGAACTTCCCAATCTTGCACAACACCGGCTCAACCCAATCATTTTGATATACAACCGCCACACCTTTGGGCAAACGTGCAATTTCATCCAGCTGATTTTCCTTCAACGCAGCAGCCTTACCGGCCAGCTGACGATCCTGCTCGTCTGGCAGACGCATGATGATCTTCGTATTGGTGTTGCGGATTGCCGAAATATCAACCGCACTCGGAGACTGGTCTGCAATAATGAAACCCTCGCCGTAAGTGCGCATTTCTGCAATAGAGTTTGCGATCATCTCCACCGATTTTCCCGCCACATTAGAGCCCTCTTCTGATTGCTCTGTAGAAGTCCGGCGCAGAATGTTGTGTGCTTCTTCCAGCACCGTAACATGACGCAGCGGAGCGTTCATTTCTGTGCAGGAAGTCATCCGATATTCATTCAGCCGCATAATAAGGATGCCCATGATCAGCGCTTTGGATTCTGCCGAACCGACCCGGCTCAAATCTATAATAACATTTTCATCAAACAGGATCTTCTCCGGAATTTCATTTGCCGAGAAGATCTGCCCGTTCAGTCCATTTGCCAGTGACCGAACACGGGTCTCCAATGAACCACGATAGTTGCTCTTGACTTCCTGATCGTAGGCAGAACGATTGATCACATCCACCAATTCCGTCAGCAAGTCTTGAAAGGTCGGGAACAGTTCTTCACTGTATTCATTCTCTGAGGTTTGCAAATCCCATCCGCATACTTCATAGGCCTGCAGCATGGCGTCCTTGAGAACCGCGGGCATTGCCGCATACATCGGCCAGCAGACATTGAATATCTCGATCAGACGGTCGATGTGCTCCAGTACATGGATGCCCTCCGGGAAGCGGAACGGATTGATCCGCAGCAGTTCTGTGATCTTCGGGTTTGTGCCATATACATGAACATCCGAACGGTTGCCAAACACATTCTTGTACTCGCCCTTGGCCGGTTCCACGACCATAAAATTTACGCCGCCGGCATCCAGCTGGCTGAGTATTTCATACACGGTATTACTCTTGCCGGAACCTGTAGAGCCGGTTACAAAGGTGTGCATCGCCAGACTATTGCGGTTGAGCCGTACTGTATTTTTGCAGACACTGCCCATATTGAAGATTTTGCCCAGCAGAAGGTCTGCTCCTTCTTCCTTCTGGTTATAGGAGACCACCTCCTTGCCAAAATCTGCGTGCTCTACCACCGGAAGTCCGCACACCGACCGCCGAGGCAGCCCCATGTGGATCGCCAGTTCGTTGCCGCTGACCAGTGAGCAGGGGGTCACCTGCAAGCGGCCAGCCGGGCCGTTATACCAAAATACCGGGTGGATAAAGTTGGCAACATATTGCCCTACCTGTTCTGTCTGTTGCTGTCCCTGTCCCCACAGGTTAATCGCAGCCACCTCTACGCCAGAGTTTTCGCCGCGCATCAATGCTTTATAGGTAGCTGCCGCCATTTCTGCCGCATACTGATCCTCTGAGGTAAAGTACGCTGCGCACTCAAACATACCCAGGCTTTCAAATTCATCCATGCGTTTCAGCTGCTTGTTAATGCGTTCCAGCATATCTTCCACAGTTTTGTTATGCATGGTAACCGTCATGCCCTCGCCGCTGCTGCTCGTGGTACCATTTGCTTCCGTTGTGCTTTGGTTGCTGCTATCCGACCAGTTTTTGCTGGAGCTGTAGGTCTTGGAATTGGTTTCCGACTGCGATGTGCCATCGCTTTCGCTGCGAGAGATAAACGAGCCCGCCATTCCGACTGCACCGGAAACAATACCGCCTACCGCCATACTGGCTCCGCCTGTAAATGGTGCCAGCGCGGCTCCGACGAGTGTAGCCGCTGCTGCTACGCCCTTAACTGCTTTAGCCGCTGCATTCTCCTGCGAAACGCTGTGAGATGTGCCAGACGAGGTACTTTCGCTTTCCGAGGTGGATTTTGATTTTCCTTCCGTATGGCTGGTTCCACTGGTGTTGGAAAGTGTATAGCTTTGCGCCCGGTTCTGGGTATAATTCACCTGTGTGCTTGCAAAGGAGGAAAGCTGGCTGTATACGGTCTCGTACCCGCGGCGCAGTTCGCGAAGCTGCGCCTGCGTAGTGCCGTTCGCCATGATGATTCCCGTATATTTTTCGCCCTGCATGGAGAGCACCAGTTTTTCCAGTCCCTGTACAAAGTTAGCATTCGTATGCTCCTGCTGGAGTTTATTATTGGCCACACAGGTGACTGCCGCAATGCTATTTGTCTTGATCCGTCCCAGAACTTCCTGCACTTCATCTAAGGTGTCATAATCCCGTGTTTTCACCCCGGGGAACTGTCCCTTGAGTGTTTTTTCCACCAGATTCTTCAAAGAACTGGTCGTTCGTTCTTCGTCCGATGCACGGACGCCCATGTAAAAATCCGTTTTTACACCGTCGCTGTTGATGATCACATACACAGCGCTTTCGGTCAGCGCTAGCGTATTGAACACGCTGGCAAACTTGTGGACAGCTTCTTCCTCTTTTTCGTAGACCATTTCGGTGATCTTAAAAAAGTCCACATTATCCCGGATATTATTTTTGAGCGCTTCCTTATCCAGCGGCACGATCTCCATCTGCGACAGGTCTGTGACATAATTTTTCAGGATCATGTCATCCACTGCACATAAGGCCGTCTGATAGTCACGGTTCAGCTTTTGCATCGTAATGCTTTTTTCGCCGACATTCTGCAAAGCCGCAGTATTCCGGTTTTCTTCATCCATTTGCACAACCTCCGTTCTTCAGGAAAAACGCAGCCACAAGGAGCATGATCACCACAAGTACCACACCAGCTGCCACCCAAATACCGCCGGACAGCTTGCCCCGCTCCGGTGCGGACGTTTCCGTCTTTTCTCCAAACAACGCTGCTGCCATCTTTTTCAGCAGTGCCACCCGTTCCCGTGAAAAATTGCCGACGAGCTTTGTCATCTGTTCATTGAAATAATTAGCTGTCCACTGCTCCGGCTGGTTTAGCAAGGTCTCTTCATCATGTGCTTCATACAGTTCCGGCACGCGCTCTGCGGCATACTGCTCCATTTTGTCAAACGTATCGCCGGTTTTGTCCAGCAGAAACGCATCCTTGAGCATAATGCGGACCCTCAGTCGATTTTTCTGCTCAACAGCATCTGTAAACTCTTTCGTAAATTTCATAGCTCTCACCTTTTTGTCGGCAGATTGTCTTTATACTGTCTGACTGCATTCAAAATACGGTTAGCCGCCTTTTCCATGTCATCCACATCGTTCTTAGCCCATTTCTTTCCTGCTGCTTCGGTGCGCTCAAGTACCTTTTTGATATTGTCGCCTTCAGTTCTCATAGTGGCAAGTGCTTCGCCAATTGAATCGTTAGAGGCCTTCCACTTGATTATCATCTTACCGTTTTTGTTTCCCTGTGCGCCAAGTACTGTTTTTGTCATCGAACGCAAATTTCGGATTCGATTTTCTGAGAAATTATTCATCAGTTTTGCAAGTTCATCGTTCAGTGCAGCACGATTCCATTCACTGGAAAATCTTTTCATAGCACCGCCATCATAAGGTTCCATGAGTTTAAGTCCATTATCTTTCGCATACTGGAGCATCTCGTCCACCAGTGCACAGCTCGGGTCTGTCACAAAAGCGTCTTTGATCATGATCCTTGTACGGAGAACATTACGGCTTTTTACCGCCTCTTTAAATTTCGGAGAAAGCATTTTTCCACCTCCTCAGATATCCAGAATCGCATTCAGCTGGTTCTGGACATCCTCCAGCCATGCCTGCTTTTCCTGCGATTCCTTCAAGCGCTTTTCAGCATTTTTCTTATCGTCAACGCATTCATTCAGTTCGTCCATCTTTGCCCGCAAAAGACGATCCAACTCATCAAATTTCAGTGAGAACTGTCGTTTTACTTCCCGGGTCTGCTGCTGGGCAAACCGAATCGCATTTTCACGGTTCATGAACAGGTTTTCCTCAATGGGCGCAAAGAACTGCTGTGCCAACTGGTTTTTATCAATGAAAGTCCGGTCTTCCATCACATCCCTCCAGTGGCCTTTTTTCTGGAGCCAGGTCCACGGCTTATACCACCGCTTGCTGGTATTTTCCACCCACTCTTCGTCCACTTTGACCTGTTCTGTCTGAGACAGCTGCGTGATCAACTCCGACACATTGGAATTGATTGCACCGGACATCAGGCTGATCGGCGCAATGTTTACGCTGCCCACTTCCAGATCTTCTGCCAGATCCGAGAGCCTTTTGCGGTATTCTTCCAGCAGCTTTCCGGCATTTTTCTTCACATGGTTCTCGATCAGGTTTTCCAGTTTTACCTGCATATCCTCCTGCAGGTTCTCAGCGAACTGAGCAAACTCTGTGCAAAGTTGTTCTGCCTGTTCCGGGCTGAGTTTTTCTTCGCCCTCTGTCAGTTCCGTTGTAATTCGTTTCTGTGCCTCCTCAACTGTACGGTTTGCTTCGCGCTGGATCTCCTGATCGTAGTTGATTGCCTGCACCTTCTGCTTGAACGCTTTCGCAGTCTCACCATCTTCCAGCTTCTGCTTGATCTGCTCGATCTGCTGTTTGTACTCTTCCGCCCGGTCGCTCTGCTCCACGATTTCCTGCTTGACCTTTTCCATGGCATGAGCACTTTCCAGGTTTGCGGTAAAGGTATCCACAATGTTCTTGATCTTTGCCGTCTTGGCGTATTTCTGCACATACATACGGATCGCAGCTTCCACCGAGGGGATTCCGCAATGGATCAGCGCTTCGCCCTTAGCGTCCTTGGCTTCTTTTGCCGCAGCCAATTTCTGCTCGATCTGATTGCGGACGGAGGGCGTAAGCGGTGCTATCGTTTCAAAATGCATGTCCTCCCGTTTATTGAATTTTCTCACTCTTCCTATGGCAGCGTAGACATCCTCGTCGTCTTCATCCACATTTGGATCTGCCAGCAACGTGCGGATATCCAACGCTGTTAATGCCGATACCAGATAAATATTGGGGTTCTCGATACCGTGGTTCTTCAAAATGGTTTGTGCTTTTTTCAGTGCAGAAAGAACACTGTCCTCTCCCTTTTTGAATTCATCCAACTTGTTCACCACAAAAATAAATCGATCACGCGACTGTTTACCGCCCGTTTTCATACTCTCAGCCACTTCGCTCAGCAGGCTGTTGTCGTCATCTATGCCAAGCTGCGTTGCATTCATGACATACAGTACCAATGCCTTGGAAGATTCCGAAAGCATTCTTCTGGTTGCGATTCGGTGAGAGGGGTCGCAGGCATTGTTGGGACCCGGCGTATCGATCAATACCAGCGATACATCATCAGCCGGTACAAAGGGGATATTTCCCTTCGCGTGCACTCTGAACGCCTTACTTTCCTTCTTGTTCAGTTCGTTCATTACGCCCAGCGTAAGGTTCTCATAACGTCCGAGCAGTTGACCGGCTTTATCGTAAGCCTCTGCCGAGAAGCAGGGCTGGTCATTATCATGAATTTCCGTGATTTTAGCTGTACACGCATCATTCTTAGCCGGCATTAATTTCTGCCCCAGCAGCGCATTGATCAATGTAGATTTGCCGGAACTCATGGTCGCTACCACGCTCACCTCAAAGTCGCTGCTTTTGGCCAGTGTGAATGCGTGCTTGATATCCGGCGTTTTCAGTTCTTCAAAGGGACCGTTCTGAATCTCCTGAAAGATCCTGTCAATGCTAGCCTCCTTATCCGCCACTTCCCTTGCCGGCAAGTGCTCCAACGAAATGTGAAGGCCGATTTTTTCTGCATCGGTTGCCATTGCCTCCACATCTTCATAGTCCGGGTTCGTACCATGAAATGTAAGCTGATACTCCGTATCGCGGCACTCCTCCTTCAGGATCTCCGGCATATCCTCGATCCACTCCTGCAAACGGCGATCCTTTACCTGTAGACGGCTGTTGCGCTTGGGTGTCACGTCATCCACAAGAATTTTTGTTTCGACCTTGTAAGGATTGTACTCAAGATAGATTTTTCTCATTTTACTGCTCCTTTATATGATAAATCATATTTTCCAGATTCAAAATGCCGGAATGCAGCATCAGCTGCTCTGCCTCACTGCAATCAGCAGACAAGTCAGGCCCTGCGCTCTCTTTCGGATAAAGGACATCCAACCGGAATGCATCACGTTTCAGCTTATGTGCCAGACGTTCCATGTCGTCCGCTTCTTCTTCCTCCATCGGCTCTCCCCAATAGGCCTGCTTGGCCAGAAAAGCCGCATATGCAGATACCGGCACCACACAGGGAGATTGGAACCCAACCTTTTCCAATTCCTTCCGGGTAGTTTCCAGTGTTTGCCGGATCGAATCTTCATTTTTACGGTAGGAATCTACTTTGTTGATTACAAACAGGATCCGGCATCTGCACTGCTCCTTAAGGAAGAGTAGATGCTTTCTCTCATCGTCCGTTCCGATTGCCTGTCCATTCAGCACACAAATCACCATGTCCGGGTCTGTTTCCCGGATTAATTTTTCTGTGATTATTTTATGTTCTACGTTATCCGCAGAATTCACACCCGGCGTATCAATCAGCCACACCCGGCGTGTTTCTGGAAAACATGAACGGAAAAACGTACCAACAGAAATATATTCCGTCTGGTTGTCCACGCTGTCATCCATCAGGTCTTCCAGACCGGCATTCAGATTCAAGGCGCCATCCCATTCATAGCTGAATCCATCCTCATACGGTTTATTAAAAATAGAATGGATCTTTGCAGTGCAGGCTTTGTTCTGCGTTTTGTTTACTTTTTTGCCTGCAAGCGCATTCAGAAGGGTAGATTTTCCGGCACTCATCGTTGCGGTGATCAAAACTTTTATCGGAACCTGCTGCTGAAATGCCCTGTTTTTCGTCCAGCAGTCTCGGAAGTATTCAAGTTGACTGATACCTTTCAACGAATTTTCTGCTCCATACAAAAATTCAAAAACTTCTCGCAGCTTTTTGCGATATCGCTTCTGGTACAACGCTTCCAGCTCCGCAAAGATCTTTTTGCCCTTTTCCCTGTCCGAAAATGCTGCTATAAAAATGCAATCTGCCAGCAGGCAATACCGGTAAGAAAAAAACTTGAACGCACGGAATTTAGTTGCAGTCACCACCTTCAGGTTCTTCGGCAGTCCTCTTTCGGTATGTTCAGGTTCTTTTCCATCCAGCAATACCGAACGATACAGCGTTAAAGCTGCATTGGCCCAATCATCTTCTGTAGAATACTTACGAACCACATAGTCCAATACCCAAAGGTATCGCTGCCGGTATCCTTCCTGCTCGTTTTTTATTGGGTGTTCCTGAAGCATCTGTGCCACAGAAAGGCGATCCAATTTCATATTCTCACTCTTTTCCATTCTTAAAGTACCTTTACATAGTCCCCCTGACTGCGCACCCACATTTGAATACCCGTGCCAAAGACCTCGGCTTCCACAATCCAGCCCTTTTCCGTTACCTGCAAAACCTTTGCAGTGGGCAGTCGGTCAAGCACGGATTCCAAACTCGGTCCGGTATACTCGAACCGGATGGTCTGCAACTCGCCGCCGTACATAAACTGGATGCGCTTGCGCATCTCGCCCTCCTGAAAGCGGTCGGTATACCGCTGGGCAAAGTGTCGGTCGAGGGTCTTATAGCTCTGGATACGGTCGATGCGGTAAATGGTGGGGGAGTTATCCTGCGGGTTCCGGAAGTGCTTATCCTTGTCGATGCCCTCAATGAACGCAGCCAGATAGAAGTAATACTCACTGAACAGGATGCCAACCGGCTCAATAGTGCGCACACGGGTCTCGCCGTCATGGGTGCGGCAGTAGGTAATTTCCATAACATTGTGATTTTCTACTGCCGTACCGATCTCCCACAGGCTTTCAATAAATTTCCGGCCATGCTGTGGCTCAACGTAATGGAAGCGTTCGTTGCTGATGAGATCTTTGACCTGATTCAACCGGTCCAGCGGGGTGCACACCTGCACCAACTTGTCCAGAATGGGGAACATCTCCTCCTTGACCATGGAACGGCTCTCCAGCAGGATCTTGCACACTGCCAGAATCTCGCTGCTGGTGAGGAAGCGTGAAAGCGTGTCATCCAGCAGATAGCCGCCCTTTGCGGAGTTGTATAAGATCTCTCGGCGCGGCTCGCTGTCTGCAAAATGATTGCGCAGGGTGTCAAGGTCGCGCTGGATGGTTTTCTCACTGACACCGAAGCGGTCAGCCGTCTGCTGTTTGTTCAGCACACCGCCCTGTACCAGCACCTGTTGGATATAGAGTATACGGTCCAATCTACTATTACGCACAGTTCATTCTCCTTCTCTGCTCATTGTAACACAACACAACTATCGCTGCAATTCTTTGTGTGAAGTTTTGTCGTTTCACGGAATTACAAAAAAATTTTTGTCTCTTTTGCACAACCCCAGTATACAAAAAAAGATGGACAAGCAGCCTGTCCATCTTCTAAAAAGTCAAGGTAGACTATTCTTAAATTGCCAACCTCTTTTGAAGCGATAGGCACTGTTCATCAGCTCATCTGTGATGGTGTAAAGCGCCCGGCGTGGCGAACCATATCCGCCAATCAGCCCAATCACAATCGTAAGATTCAGCACAAATGCAATGCTCAACAGTACCATCAAAAATTTTTTCATACGCTCTTCTCCTTCTGTCTTATGATTCCGTCACTTTTCTGCCCTCATTATACAGATTTGGCTGGACGGTATGGTTGTCCATCCTACACAAGCCACAAAAAAGGAACACGGCATTCTCATTTTGAATGTACCGTGTTCCTTCTGTCCGCTTTTGCAGCACTTCTTCTACATAGAAGTCAATCCTTCATTTCAGCGTCCTCCCGAATCTGACGCTTATATTTATAATAGGTATTCCGGGCAAGACCTGTGAGTTTCATGCACTCGGCATCGTCAAGTGTGCCGCCAAAGGTCTTGCAGTGGGTGCGGATGATCTGCTTGGCTTCTCTGGATTTTTTCGTTTCAAATCCAGTACCCTTTTTCCGGCCGATCTGCTTTCCGTTCAGCTTCGCTGTCACAAGCCCCTCACGGGTGCGCTGGTGCAAGTCGGCAACTTCTTTTTCGGATTGCTCAAAGGCCAGCTTGATCTGCTCCTTGGCCAACGCCATCAGACATTCATTGATGCCCTTCAAGATGAAATCCACATTCGTCCCTGTCATGGCGATGCTGCCGGACAGGGCTTTTTTGTAGGTTTCGGTGTCGATGTGGTGCTCTCTCAAGAACACCAGTCGGATACCCTTGTGGTAGAGGTCTTCGTACAGAGCAAAACCTTCTTCTGCATTTCTGGACATCCGGGACACTGAATCGAGCACCACCACATCTCCGGCTCTCAGAATCCGGTAGAGCTTCAGCCACTCCGGGCGAAAGATGGATGTGCCAGTGTAGGCTTCCTACACGATATGGGCAGTCGGGTACTCGGCCTTGATGTTGCGGAGCTGGCGGTCGATAATCTGTCTTCTCCTTATATAAAGAAGCAGGACAATCCACACGGACTGCCCTGCAAAAGTAAAGGGAGAGCATCCGAAGACGCTCCCCCAGTTGTACATATGAATTTTTTAGCTGATGCCCAACTCTTTCATCAGCCGAGTGCGGTACTCCTTATCTTCAGAAGCCCGTTTTGCATCCTCAATGCGGTTTTGATTGAAGAGCTTCTTCATGAGCAGAGCTACGCTATTTGCGCCTTCAGCCTTTCCACGATTTTCCACTTTATCAAGCACATCACACATATTGCGTGGGCCTCCGGTCTTATCGAATGCCAAATTCTTT
>ERZ827528.4035-NODE-4035-length-11259-cov-4.028650_pt1 | contig 11259 bp, 9 predicted proteins | sample MGYA00519768_ERZ827528 | MGnify/ENA primary metagenome ERZ827528 (study PRJEB31778, sample SAMEA3449343) | human gut metagenome | biome: human gut; feature: human-associated habitat; material: faeces | place: United Kingdom | collected 2010/2012 ...
CCTGCCACGAGCAGCGCCACCACGGTGAAGAGGGTCGTGCCCGCAGCACCGGTAAGCGGCAGCTGGGTGACGTTCTTCACGTTCTTGACCTGGTATTTATCGGAAGACTCCTTCGGAGCCAGGCCCCACACATCCGTACCCCTGAACTTGACCTCACCATTCTCAATGATGACATTGAACTTGGCCTTGAGGCTCTGCTGGAAGCCATTCGGAACCGTGGTTTCGTTGACTTCGTAGGTGCCATCTGCAAGACCCTTGAAGGTCACTGTGCCGGTCTTGTCAGAGGTGGCGGTGAACGAACCATCCACACCCGGAACGCGGATCGTGAACGTAGCACCGGCCAGCGGATTGCCTTGAGCGTCGGTCTTGGTAAAGGAGAACCCGCTATTGGTGATGGTAGTGCTGTCAGTAGCTTCAGCACCATTGTCGGAGAGCACGACCGCGTTAGTCACGGCCTTGCTGCCAGAGGCTCCCGCTTCAGTAACCTTGGCAGCATAGGTCACAGTAATGAGTGCACCTGCGGTCTGCTTCTGGATGGAACTGATGGTGACGGTGAAGGTGCCATTCTTGTTTTGGGCCACGGTGTAATCCGTACCCTTGTTCAGGCTCTTATCGCCGACCGTCACCTTAAGGGAATCGAAATCCACAGTCTGGCCAGCAGACGGGGTATCCGTGTAGGTGTAGCCGTAATCGCTGTAGTACTGCGTGTTCTGCGGCACCTTGCTCGTAATGGTGTATGTCACTTTCTGGCCAACGGAAGCGGTGATGACGTCCTCTCCATTCACCTTCTTGGTCACGGCAGTGGTCTGGTTCTTAATGGCCACAGTTGCCTCAGTGAGCGGATTCAGCACGCCATCCTTAACGTTACCGGAGCCAACGAGGATTGCGATAGACGGAGTGGCAGCTCCATTGGTGCCAACCGAGTAATCCGCGTCCACAAACAGGTACAGGCCTGCAGGGAGCGTCACAGTAGCGGAAGTGCCATTAGCGGCAGCACCCAAATCAACCTCTTCTGCGGTACCAAGCTTGTCAGTCGTGGTCTTCAGCGATTCCACAAACTTACGGGAAGCGCTATTATTCCATGCACCATCTGCAGAATTGTCCACAGACAGCACGCCTTCGGCGAGCGCCCAAGCCATCAGATCGCCGGTTTCAGAGACAGTCTTGCCAGTAGCAGACTCAAGTGCCGCCTTAAGAGTACCGCGGTCAACACCGTCGGCAGTCTGCTGGGCATGGGCGTTATGCAGTTCCTGGCTCCCATCCTTGCCAAAAACTATGAGGGCGGCTACGCCTCTGCCGGTTTCTTCCGCACCCTGGCTCCTGTGGGCATCATCATCTCCATCCTCCTCACCATTCTGGCCATCATCGGCATCTGGGAGAAGGACCAGCCCAAGTACTTCGGCATCGGCGGCGAGGTCAGCGAGAAGGTCAAGCTGCACGAGTACGTCCAGATCATCAAGAACAATAACCCCATGCAGCGTCTGATGGTGGCTGGTGCCGGCTGCAAGCTGGCTCTCTCCATCGCCACCAACACCACCGTCCTGTGTATGCTGTACGGCTGCATGATGGGCAACTATGACGGCCTGTACCTGCCCATGATGGTGCTGGGCTACGTCTTCAGCGTGCCCTTCTTCCTGCTCACCGTCCGCACCAGCCAGAAGGAGGGCCAGAAGGCCAGCCTGATGAAGTACGTTACCGTGGCACTGGTGTGCTATGTGGGCGTGCTGGTGCTGCTGCTGCTCTGGGGCCGCGGCGATGCTTTCACCCTGTCCATTCTGGGGGAGAACGGCCTGTCCCTGAACCTGTACACCATCCTGTTCATCGCCTTCTTTGGCATCGGCTACGGCGCGTACTACGCCACCGCCGATATGCCCATCCCCATGGTTGCCGACTGCTCCGACTACGAGACCTACCGCAGCGGCAACTACATCCCCGGTATCATGGGCACCCTGTTCAGTTTGGTGGACAAGCTGGTGTCCAGCCTGTCCGCTACCGTTGTGGGCATTGCGGTCAGCTTTGTGGGTTTGCAGAGCCTGCCCACCCAGTATGACCCCTACACTCCGGGCATGAACTGGGTGGTCATTGTGCTGTTCTGCATCATCCCCATGGTGGCTTGGGGGGCTACTCTCATCGCTATGAAGGGCTACACCCTGACCGGTGCCAAGATGAAGGAAATTCAGGCTGTCAACGCCTGCCGCCGCGACGCAGTGGCCAAGGGCATGAAGCTGGAAGAAGCCATGGACAAGTGGCAGACCATGGACCAGCTGCCGGCGGAATACCGGAGCTGAGACGCTGCCTGTGATAAACAAAACAGGGGCTGCTGCACAGGGAAGAAACCTTGTGCAGCAGCCCCTTATTGATTGTATAAGATCAGTCCTTCTTCTCTGCGGTGCGGGCAAAGAAGTTGGCAAGGACAGCACCGGAAATGTTATGCCACACCGAGAACACAGCGCCGGGGATAGTTGCCAGCGGATACTGTGCAAAGTGGGCAGCGGCCAGCGAGGTGGCCAGACCGGAGTTCTGCATGCCGACCTCAATGGAGATCGCGCGGCACTTGGTGGTATCCAGCTTCAGCAGCTTGCCCACGCCAAAGCCGGTGAGGTAGCCCAGCAGGTTGTGCAGGATGACCACGGCAAGGATCAGCAGGCCGCTGGTCATGATCTTGGCGGAGTTTGCAGAAACAACGGCGCAGATGATGAGCACGATGGCGGTGGTGGAGACCAGCGGCAGCACGCGGACGGCGTTCTGGGTGAAGGCGTGGAAGAAGTGGTTGACCACAAAGCCCAGTGCGATGGGCACCAGCACCACCTTGACGATGGACAGGAACATATTTACAGGGTTCACATCCACGCGCTGACCGGCATACAGCAGGGTCAGCAGGGGAGTCAGGAAGGGTGCCAGCACGGTGGAAACGGCAGTCATACCGACGGACAGTGCAACGTCGCCCTTGGACAGATAGGTCATCACGTTAGAGGAGGTGCCGCCGGGGCAGGTACCCACAAGGATGACGCCGATAGCCAGCTCGGTGGGCAGGTGGAACAGCTGCGTCAGCGCCCATGCAAGGAAGGGCATCAGGGTGAACTGCGCAATGCAGCCAATGATCACGTCTTTCGGGCGGCTGAACACCACCTTGAAGTCCTCCGGCTTCAGGGTAAGACCCATGCCGAACATGACGATGCCCAGCAAGGTGTTGACCCATGCGGTCTTTACCACGCTGAAGGTGCCGGGGAACAGTAGCGCCAGTGCCGCCACCACAATGACGATGGCGGCCATGTACTTGCCCACAAAGTCGCTTACTTTTTCCAATGTTTTCATGATAATACTCCTTTTTCCTGAACACTTATTTTTGCGGATGTAAAGGCAATGAAACATCCGGGAAATGGCTTTCCCGCAAACAAAAACGCCTTTGCCCCTTACGGTTCGTAAGAGACAAAGGCGTATAAACTCCTCTGCGGTACCACTCTTATTGCCGGTGCAAAGCCCGGCCCCTCAGTGCGCATCCAACAATGCGCGGCCCGTGATAACGGGGGCCTGCCGTTCCCGCTTACTGGGGCGTAGACACCGCCCATTCAGCCGGAAAGCTCGGAGAGGATCTTCCCGCGGACGCCCTGTACTGCCTTGCACCAGCCGGCAGCTCTCTGTAACATTCTTTCCGGGTACTCTTTCTCGTCATAGCCGAATATTTCACTGCCACGGAGTATACTCCCCCCGGGGACTGAAGTCAAGGGATATGACCCGTCTGTTTTTTCATCTGGTTCATATCATGAGTGAAAGCAGTTCAGGCAAGGCCTGTCCGGCTGGCTTTGCCGGGCATGGCTCCTGCAAAAAAGGTGAAGTGACCGTTGGCCACTTCACCTTTTTTGCTTGCGGTAAACCGTGCTTTTATGGCGCACCGGTGCGCCCGATGGAGCAGACTGTGCCGCCCATACCAAGGGTCGTTTTGATGCCGACCCCGCCGTAGGGCGCGAAAGAAAGCAACGCGTTCCAAAGCTCCAGAAGCGGCGGCGCAAGATGCGCTTCGACCGTTACGCTGCCCTGAAAGGACGGAATGCGCGTTTCCTTCAGCGGATAACGTGTGGTGCGCAGGTTGTAGTCCACGATATGCAGCCCCTGCTGCAAAGCCAGCAGCGCATCATCATCCGTAAGGGCGTATTCCGGGAAAGCGGCGTTCCAATGCGCGGTCAGGCTTTGCAAAAGCAGTGTTTCCTGCGGAAAAATAGCATAGCGGCCGGACTGCTTGAAGGCGCAGGGCGACAGAAAAACAAGCTTTGCGCGGTTTTCACCGTAGGAACGACCAAAGCGGATCAGCTCGGCGGCGGAGACTGCCGGGGAAACACGGACTTCTGTGACCGGCAGGGTCAGTTCGTGCAGAGAAATCTCCTTTACGGACGTCAGAAGGGGAGAGACGCTCTGCCGGACCGTCTCGTTCAGCAGGTTGACCGTCCAGACTAGCGTCTGCTTTTCCGGCGAAAAATGCAGGAAGTGCGCAATGGGGTGCTCCCCTTGCAGATGCAGGGCATCGCCAACGTCTGCCGGAAGCTGTGCCATCAGCCAGCCATACAGGCGGTAGGCCCATGCCTGCGGGACCCGTACCCCTGTGGGTGGCGCTAAAACAAGCTGAAGCTGCTGGATCATAGGATACTCACCTCGCAATACCCATAGGGATAGAACTGGCCGCGAAAGCGGGCGTATTTCATGGTGTGCGGGGAGACGCCTTTTTCGATATCGCGCTCATGCCCATGCTTGTGGAACATCTGTGTCATTTGCGCTGCCGTCCAGCGCAGCCCCTTTTCTTCGCCCAGATAGGGATACGCCAGCGACTTGGCAAAAAAGCCGGAGCCGCCGCCAAGGATCAGGTGTGGCTGCTGCGGCAGGTTGACGGCACCGCTTGGCGCGGTGAAGTGCCTGCTGTATGTCTGCTCGTAATAAGTATCAAACTGCTGGATGGCATCCATAAGGGACTCTTTGGTAATACGCCCCTTCAGCACCGATTGATCCAGCGTCAGCTTAAAACGAACCTTAGCGCCGGGGATCGCGCATTCCCGGAACAGGGGAATGCCTTTCTTACTGTTCTTTGGAAAGGAACCGTCCGGAAGTACATCGAATTTTCCGCAAAGAGCCATCTGCTCATTCTGGATGGGCGTACTGTCGGAGACCTGAACCCCCCGGAATAGACTGTTGACCGCATCGGAAGCGATGCTGCCGTCCTTCTGTAGGCGCAGATGCAGCTGATTGACGTATTGTTCCTCCGGGAATGCGGCGTTATCGTCTGACGCAAGGCTGTGCCCAGTGCTCCGGTCGGCCCGAACGGCCTGCAAGAGCCATACGGTGCGCAGTGCACCCTTGAGGCTGCTGCCGGGAATGTACGCCTTGCCATAGGCATCCCGCTGGAAGGTGTGGAGACAATTCACGCGGTCAAGATCCGATGTATCCCCCACCTCGATCGCATAGCGGGTCAGCGTTGTCAGCTTAGTATTGGGAATGCCGCAGTCCTTGGTCAAAAACGCCCAGAGATCGGACTGATCGCTGAGCATGAACTGGGTGTACTGGTCTACCAGCCCGCGATCTGTCAGAAGGGTGAAAAATTTCTGTTCGTCCAGAAAGGAGGCTTTTCCGCTGCGGGAGTTGTACAGGTACTCTTTTTTAGTATATGTGCGGCCGTCACCGATGAACAGGGGCGACCGCACGGTCAGGATCAGGTCGAATATTTGCAGATGATCCTGCTGTTTCATCATAAGGTCACCCCCATCAAGATCGGTTTGGAATAACGGTATGCCGGGTGCGTGTCGGTCAGGCTGACATCGTACAGCGCCCCCTGATAGGGGTGCTGCAGCACAGAGCCGGCGGCAAGGGCATACTGCGTTTTTTTCTTCAGCGGCGTTTCCACGCAGTCCGAGGCCATAAAGCCGCTGCGGCGCACCAGCTGGAAGGAGGCGTCTTTTAAAGCGCTGTCCAACTCGTTCGCCTGCGGCAGGCTGGTGGTCAGCAGCAGATAGGGCGCACGGTTGGCAGAAAGTGCACGGCGCAGCCACTTGGCCTGCGCGTCAGGGGGCGTATTCAGGCAGAGCTTTTGCACCACATGGAATTTGCCGTAACCGGTGCTGACCCTGCCGCCGATCCCGGTGATGCCCAGCCCTTCCAGCAGGGCGTGCAGCTTTTTGTCCTGTCCGCTTTCCGAGACGCCGCAGATGAAATACAGCCCGCAGTCCGGTGCAAAGCGGAACAGCCCTACCTGATAAGGCTCGGTGTCTCCCTGCGCGAGGATCGTTGCCTTGGTCTGCTCGTAATGCGTGCCGAAGCTTTCCGGCTGGTCATCGGGCGTAAAATGCCCTGCGTGCAGGCTTTTGGCATAGCGGTCAAAGGCCAGCACGGGGATCCACGCCATCTTTTTAACCTTTTTGCGCAGGGTGGTCTCCACCTCCTCGGTGGATTCCGATGCAGCGATGGGCTTGGGCAGATAGAACGTTTTGTCGTACCACGGCATCGTATCGCTGAACAGGAGTTTGCCCTGCCGGACGCTTTCGCATAGCCGCTCCAGCGCGGCTTCCCCCTGCTGGACGAGCGTCTCATGGCAAAGCGCGGAAAACAGGGTATCTGCCCGCAGGGTCTCCTCGGAGGTGTAGAGCGACAATGCGGAGTCCGAACCGCCGAAATGCACAGCGGTGTCGAACTGAAGCTTAAACAGAAAATAGTTCATAGCTGTCCACCTCATCAAAGAGGGCGTTCAGGCTGTCAAGTTCCACCGGTGCGCTGTAGTTTTTCAGCGTAAAGTTTTTCAGGCTGACGCGGCCGCTGCCGCGGGAGCCGTGACCGCCCAGATAATCCCATTGCAGCAGCTTCATGCCCTTGGCCAGCAGGGCAAGATCTTCCTCCACCTGTGCCGGGTCGGTTACATCGTAAACAATGCTGACGCCAAACACTGCACCGGCGATCACGCGCTCGATCTGGCGGGGGGTTGCCTGCGCGTTTGCACGGGAGATCGTGTTTTCGGTCTTGACCTCGGTCACGCGCACGCCCTTGCTGGAAAGTGCCTCTGCATTGGTCAGAAAGGCGTCTGCAAATTGCAGGCGGGAGCGGCGCACCGGCTCGGCGGAGCCGAACAGGCGCAGAATGCGTGCGTCGTCCGCACTGAGATCGGGCATATTCTCAATATCCTGACAGAGACTGCGGGCCAGCAGGGTGCGCAGCTTGCCCTTCAGGCTGCTTCCGGGCACGATGGGCAGACCGGTATAGGGGTCGCGCACCACCGGGCTGTCCACAGCACCGATGGCAGAAAACGCAGAGGAACCGCCGATGTGCATACCGGTGCACACGATCAGATCGCACCGGATCAGAATTTTTCCATACATAATCAATTCTCCTTGCCGCCAAGGTAGCGGTGGAAAGCGACCAGCGCTTCCATGTAGTGTGCAAAACGGATCAGATCCGCACGGTCGGTGGAAATGCCCTTGAGGTATTCCCGCAGATGCGCTTGTGTAATAAACTCTTTCATGGGATAAACTTTATCTTTACCGACACTTTCTCCGTTGTCGCGGCCATACTCGTAGGCTACGCGCACCCGCATCAGGTTGAGCTTGACCACACTGTCTGGTTTCAGCTTGTCCTCGGTGCGGATGCTTTCGTCATTATAGATATCGGTCACAAGGCTCAGCAAGTTGCGGATCTTGCTGGTGGTTATGGTCGTGCCGCTGCTTATCAGGGCGCGCATGATGCGCTCGGCCTCGTCCACATAATTCTCCGGCACCTTTCTCGGTATGGTCTCCGGCGGGAGCGCCTTCTGCGGGTCTTTGCCGCCGCGGCTGTTGTTATTCTGTTCTGCCATCTGTGTCGCCACCCTTTCTGTTCTGATACACATAAATGTAGATCGCGGTGATGAGCTGGTGACGCTGCACGGCATCAAAGGCCCAGTCGTCCATCATGCTGTGAGAAAATTGTTCGTAGAGCGGATAGTCCGGCGCGTTCTTTTCGGGGGAGAGCCGCGCCAGCAGATAGGCATACCGCGCAAGGTTGATGCGGTCGTTCTCCGCTTCCCGCAGCAGCGCCAGCAGATTGTAGAGCATGGAATTTCCGCGCGGGGTCTCGCCTTTGCCTGCACAGCTGCGGTCATAGGCTTGGAAGAAGCGCTGCAAGTAGCCGACCTTTTCTTCCAGCACCTTTGTGCGGAAGGTGTCCCACGCATAGGCATGCCCCTGCTCCGGCTGCACCAGCAGATTGCCCTTTGCATCCCGGACGGCTTTGCGCTCCGGCGTAAACAGCGCCACGGCGTTTTTACCGGGCAGATGCTTGGCGGCTTCCTCCAGTGCGGCGGTTTCCTCGGCAGAAAGCCGGATGGGGTAGTGGGGGTCGAAGATGCCGATGCCTGCGCTGAGGGTCAGCGCCCCGCAGGAAAAGGCGGTCAGATTACACTGGATGCGCTGCGCGGCTTCCAGAACATCGTTCCATGCGCCCACAAGGAATACGTCGTCGCCGCCGGCATAGACGATGCTTACCTGCAAACCCTCCAGAATGCCGTTGATATAGCCCTTGAAGAACAGGGACATCTGCCGGGAGAACGCCGAGGTGCGGGACAGGTTGACATAGCGCATCCGCCGCACCGGGTCTTTTTCGTTCTCCTGCTCAAAACCGGAGATGAACGCATGGCCGAGGTTGTCCACATCCATGCGGCAGACCGCAATGCGGCGCACGCCTGCAGCCTGCTGGGCCAGTTCGTCCATACTGTTGCTGGCGGCGTAATCGCCCACATACAGGTTGGTGGTGGAGGGAAGGCCGCTGTACGGTGTGTTTTTTGTGTATGCCCGTAGGATGGGTTCGCCGGAAGCAAGGCGCTTTTGCGCCGCAGCCCGGTCGGTCGTGGTCAGGTAGACGCTGCCGCCGTCCAGTGTGGGCAGCGTGCAGTCATCGGCTGCCGAGGGCTGACGGCTTACCACCAGCACGCTCCTGTGCTGAATTTTGTCAGAAAACTTCACAAACAGCCTGCACCACGGGCAAAGCTCGTCCGCAAGGGCGGCGCTGGTGCCGCACACCTTGCATTCCCGGCCACCCGGGTAAGCGGCGGCATCGTTCAGCAGCCGCAGATCTTCGGCGGTGTAGCGATGGAATTTGTGCTGTTCCAGCAGCCGGTTCACCCGGCGGAACAGTTCCTTATAGGGGCTGCTCTGGGCAGGGGTGTTGGTCAGGTCGTTGCCGGAGCAGGGCGTCCATGCGTTTGCCAGAAACAGCTGGGTGCCGAACTGCTGTTGCAGCCAGCGGTTGAACTGCCGGTTCCAGCGGGTCAGGGTGTCGGCCACGGCAGCGGTGTTGGGCAGCAGCACATAGCAGTGCCCGCCGCCGCTGTAAATCAGGTTGGCACGAGACACGCCGCACCCTGCCAGAAGCTCGTCCAGATAGTGCTCCATGAACAGTTCCAGAAAGAACGACCGGCTGCGCAGGGAGCGCAGGGCGTTTTCGGTGCGGACGGTATAAAGGAACTTCTGGATGCGGAAAAAATCTGCGGTGTAAAGCAGAAAAACGCCCTTCCGGCAAAAATCGTTCTTTTGCTCAAAAAGCGTTTTACGCAGGTCGGTGATGTGGTTCGCCTGCACATATTCGCTAAGGCACGCCGCAATGGCTGCGGTGGTCTTGGCGTGGTCGAACAGGGAAATATCCGCACCGTCCCCGGGATAGATGCTGGACGGGAAACAGCCAAGCTGCGTTTCCAGCAGCCCCAGCAGTTTGCCGAGCTGTTCCGGCTGGGGCTGCAACTGCGGCAGCTGCGCTTCCAGCGTGTGCACGGCCTCGGCGTAGACGGCAGCGGAAAGCGGCTGGGACTTCTGCGGCAGTTTCAGGCTGCCGTCCTGCGGCTGCGCGGGCATCATCCAGCCGGGGTGGGAACCGTTCAGGTGGGTGAACACCGCATCCAGCGGAAGCTCCCGCCGGTAGGCGTCGCTTTCGCCTTCGGTCTCCCGGCGGTCAGCCGCGCCGGAAAGCAGATTGGCCAGATAGACCAGATACGCCGGGGAATCGGCTGGCAGTGTTTTTGCAGCACCGCGCAGCGCGGCGGCGTGGTGGTAACGCACGCAGTCCAGAACCGGGGTCCAGTCTGCGCCGGACAAAACGCCGTGCAAAAACTGGCAGCCCTGTTCACTGTGGCTGCCGCGCTGCCCACCGGCACGGTACACCGCTTTGCCGGTGTCGTGCAGCAGCCCGCCATAGGTGGACTGCAGGGTGAGAACGTTCAAAATACCATCTCCTTTACAAATTGTGGAAGAGTTGCACAACAAACGAAGAATATAATTGTATATTTTGTGAGAGATGCTTTGATTTTGCTCTATTATAGCACATTTTGTCGCAATACAAAAGCCATGGCAGAGAAAATGCCGCAGCAGCTCTGTTCATAGAGAAAAAGCCCACGAAAACCGAAAAGTTAAGGCACGCAAAAGAAAAACTCCGCACCATTTTTGATGCGGAGTTTTTTGCCCCCTTGCGGGGATAAGTTGAAATAACAAAGGAGTACTAACAATGATGAACAACATGGTTTTCGTCCCCTTGCGGGGATAAGTTGAAATTGCTGGGCAGAGTCTACGGTTTCAAAGAAGGCTATGTGTTTCCGTCCCCTTGCGGGGATAAGTTGAAATGAAAAAGAAGAAGCAGGCTAAGGTGACCTTTGATGAGTTTCCGTCCCCTTGCGGGGATAAGTTGAAATCACACAGGATATCAAGTGGGATGATATCAACTTTGTTTCCGTCCCCTTGCGGGGATAAGTTGAAATTGTTCATAACGGATTCATGTTCATAGACAGAATGGTTTCCGTCCCCTTGCGGGGATAAGTTGAAATGTGTTATGCACCCCGAGTTCCAACATGGGAACCATGAGGTTTCCGTCCCCTTGCGGGGATAAGTTGAAATGGGTGCTGCCGTCCTCCATGGCGTAGGCCACTTCCGTTTCCGTCCCCTTGCGGGGATAAGTTGAAATGGGTATCATTACTAGTAACAGGAAGTTCATAACAAGTTTCCGTCCCCTTGCGGGGATAAGTTGAAATCCTATGTGATTTCTATTTCACCGAAGATTGGTACCGGTTTCCGTCCCCTTGCGGGGATAAGTTGAAATAGCAAAGCTGTTCTAAGAAAAAGAGAAAAATACTTGATTTCAGGGCAGCTTTCACAATTCCAAGACCAATATACCACAACCATACGAAAAATAAAAGAGCATTTTTGGCAGAAGGTTGGAAAAGCGGGTGCGAGCCGCCCACCGAAATGGAGAAACAGGCGGCTGAATGGGGGG
>ERZ827528.4036-NODE-4036-length-11259-cov-2.720100_pt1 | contig 11259 bp, 6 predicted proteins | sample MGYA00519768_ERZ827528 | MGnify/ENA primary metagenome ERZ827528 (study PRJEB31778, sample SAMEA3449343) | human gut metagenome | biome: human gut; feature: human-associated habitat; material: faeces | place: United Kingdom | collected 2010/2012 ...
CGGCAAGACACAGGGCCAGTGTGAGCAGGAGTGAGCGTTTCATGGGCGTCAGTGGTTGCGATAGATGCGGATGGCGTTCAGCACGGGTTCGCCCTCGATGCGTCCGAAATCGACGCGCAGGCCCCGGCCGTCGCGCACGATGACGTCGACTTTGCGGACCATCGCCCGCGAGAAACCGACCTCGGCGGCGATCGAGAAGTTTTCGAACACCTTCTGGCCGTTCACCGAGACGTCGAAGCGGCGTCCCGTGTACTGCTGCTGGGCGCCGTCGGAGCCGAGGTTGTAGGCCAGCGCCTCGCGTTTTTCCGCGGCGTCGAGTTCGGCCCAGTAGAGGTAGACCGAGTAGCTGCCGTCGGGCACGTCGGCGCGGAACGACTCGATGCCGACACGCTGGGTCTGGAAGACGGGGACGTTCTTCGTGCCGAGGATGGCCGACGCGCTTCCGAGGAACCCGGTTCCGGAGCGGCGCAGGACCTCCCCGCCGACGTATCCCCAACTGCCGGGGGTGTAGGGCTGTTCGGGAATCCACGCCAGACCCGCCTCGCGGTCGTCGAAATAGCGGGGCGAGCCGAGCATCACGTTCAGCTCGGTGAAGCGTTCGGGCGACGCCTGCGCCAGCCGGAAACCGACGGTCAGGACATCGGTGAGCGCCCCGGCCCGGGCCACGAGACGGTTCTCGCCGTCCGTGAACGGAACGTCGAACATCGCCACGCCCTGTTCCGGACGCTTGGTGCCTACCTTGCGGCCGTTGAGGGTGAGGGTCACCGACGGCTGGTTGGTGAAGACCGGCACGGGTTGTATGCAGCGGCCCGAGCCGTCGTCCGCTCCGCTGCGGTTCTGCCATTCGCGGTTGCCGATGGCGAGCTGCGGGGTGCTGTTGAGCACGGTCTTGTAGAAAAGATAGGTGTCTTTCAATTCGCGGTCGAGACCCGTGATGCCCTTGTTGTTGACGTGGGGCACGACGTCGGCGCGCGGCTCGGAGTAGAACGCATTGAGGTTCCAGAGCGACGAACCCGCGATGAAGGGACGCTTTTGCATCTCGCTCAGATAGTGGCGGTTGTAGACCAGCCCGTACTCCTGCGAGAAATCGAACTGCTCGGGCGAGAACGAGTGCAGGCGCGGATCGACGTCGGCGCCGTACTCGGTCACGATCAGCACTTTGTCGGGATACTGGGCGTGGAGCCGGTCGAGGATGCGCTCGAAGCCGGTGATGTCCTTTTCGTACCATCCCTGATAGAGGTTCCAGCCCTGAATCATCGGAATCCGGGTCAGGTTGGCCGCGGCATACCGGTCCGGGGCGTTGTGGAAGGCGATCATCGTGTAGCGCGAGGGGTCCTCGCTGCGCAGGGTCTCTTCCAGCGTGCGGGCCACGCGTTCGAGGGCTTTGTAGTAACTCTTCGTGCGGGCTTCATCGGTGTAGGGCGGGCGGAGCAGCGTCTCGTTCATGTAGGCCCAGATCATCACCGAAGGGTGGTTGAAATCCTGACGGACCATTTCGCGGACCATGTGCACCGAGTTTTCGAGAAACTCCTCGCTTTCGGTGACGGCGTTGACCACCGGGATTTCGACCGAAGTCACGATGCCCAGCCGGTCGCACATCTCCATCACCACGGGGTCCTGCGGGTAGTGCGACACGCGCAGGAAGTTGCCGCCCATCTCCTTGATGAGGCGTATGTCGCGTTCGTGCATCTCGTCGGTCAGCGCCCAGCCGCGGCCCAGATAGTCCTGATGGCGGCATGTGCCGACGAGCTTGCGCGGGCGGCCGTTGAGCGAGAACCCTTTGTCGGGGTCGAACGAGAACCACCGCAGTCCCAGCGGGTTGGAAACCTCGTCCAGCACGCGGCCGTCCTCGGCCACGATGCGCGTCAGCACGCGGTAGAGGTTCGGTTCGTCGATGTCCCACAGCCGGGGTGAGGCGATCGTGATGCCGCGGCGGAGCTGTTCCGCGATGCTTCCGGCAGCCACTTCCGCCGTGTCGTCCGTGCGGGCGACCTCCCGGCCGTCGGGGGCGAGAATGCGGTGTTCGACGCGCACCCGGGCCGTTTTCGGACCGCTGTTGGCCACCAGCGTCCGCACCTCGACCGTAGCCTGCCGGGCCGTGACCTCGGGGGTCGAGAGGTAGACGCCCGGCGACGCGAAGTCGGTCGGCGCCACATGTACCTTGTCGGTCATCAGCAGGCTCACGTCGCGGTAGATGCCGCCGAAGAAGGTGAAGTCGGCCGACAGGGGCGGGATGTCGGGGTTGTGGGCGTTGTCCACTTCGACGGCGAAGAGGTTCTCGCCGCCCGGAACGATGTATTTCGTGATGTCGAACACAAAGCGCGTGTAGCCGCCCGTGTGCTTCCCGGCGTAATGGCCGTTGACATAGAGCCGCACCACTTGGTTGGCCCCCTCGAAGCAGAGGTAGACCTGCTTGTCGGCTGCGTCGGCCGGGAGGACGATCCGTTTGCGGTACCTCGCCGGGCCGCGGTAGAATCCCGGAACGTCGTCGTCGGCGTCCCCGGCGTTCCATGTGTGGGGGATGTTCACTGTTTCCCACGCCGAGTCGTCGGCCGCGGGCAGGAAGGCGTTGTAAGGCGAGCCTTTGGTAAAGCGCCAAGCGTCGTTGACCGTGTATTTGACCCGGGCCGCGGACGAAGCGGCGGTCAGGAGCAGCGTCAGACAGAGAATGATTCGGATGTGTTTCATCGGTTTTCGGTTGATTGGAATTTGCAGTCGAGGGGTTCGCCCGTGTAGCGGACGGTCTGTTCCGCGGGGGCGGCCCCGGGGCGGAAGACCCGGATGCGGAGCGTCTGCTCCTGCGCCATGCCGGGGTAGGAGCCCTCGCGCGCGGAGATGCGCAGTGCGGTGTCCGCTTCGGACCAGTCGAGGGTGCAGCGGGCGTATTGGCCCTGCTCGTAGCCGTAACCCTCCCCGGCGTCGTCGTAGAGGACGAAACGGGCGTCGGCCCCGGTGTAGACGCGGATTTCGAGTTCGGCATCGGGACCGGCCATCACCGACTCCTTCACCGCGCCCAGCGGCACGATCGAACCGCCCCGGGCATAGACCGGGAGTTCGGTGAGGCCGCACGTTTTGACCGCGCGTTCTCCGCTGCGGAAAGCCTCGCCCGTGAAGAAGTCGTACCACCATGCGCCGTCGTGGCGCGGCAGGAGCGTTGCGACGGGCTGGGTTCGGGCTCCGTCGGCCATCGGCTCGAAGACGGGACGCACCAACAGCGAGGGACCGAACAGATAGGCTTCGTCGTAAGCCGCGATGTCGCGGTCCCCGGGGAAAGCCATGCCCGCGGCCGCAATGAACGCACTGCCGTTGGCAGCGACGTCGTAGGCCGTGGAGTAGACATAGGGCGTCAGGCGGTAGCGCAGGTCGATGTATTTTGTCTGGTTGCGGTACCAGACGCTCCCCTCGTCGCCGAACTGCCACACCTCGCGCGGGACGTTGGTTCCGTGGGCGCGGAAGATCGGCAGGAAGGCCCCGAACTGGAACCAGCGGGCGTATAACTCCTTATAGGCCGGGTCGGCCAGTCCGCGGGGGTAGATGCCGCCGTTGTCGGTGACGTAGAATCCGCCCGTGTCGAACGTCCAGTAGGGGAATCCCGACGCCGCGAGGTTGACACCCGCGGCCAACTGGCGTTTCATCGTCTCCCACGAGGCGATGATGTCGCCCGACCAGACAGCCGTTCCGTAGCGCTGCTGCCCGGCGAATGCCGAGCGGGTGAAGAGCAGCGGCCGGCGCTTGGGAGCCGCCGCGCGCAGGCGGCCGTAAAGATCGCCCATCCAGACCAGCGAATAGGTGTTCAGATAGCGGTGGAAAGCCCCCATACGGGTCTTTCCGGCCGACTTGGTGCGGGCCTCCTGCTTGCGCTGGGTGAATCCCTCGCGGAACGAGGGCTCGGTGGCGTCCATCCACCAGCCGTCGACGCCGGTGTCGAACAGCCCCGTGCGGAAGTGGCTCCAGACGATGTCGCGCGCCGCCGGGTCATAGGCGTCGAAGACCTTGTACCCGGCCCACGTCCGCTCGTCGAACAGCGCTCCGGCGGCTTCCAGATCGCGGTATACGGCCGTCTCGGGGCCGAATCCCGGCCACACCGAGACCAGCAGCCGCACGCCGAACTCTTCGTGCAGGCGGTCGATGGCGGCTTCGGGGTTCGGGAAACGCACCGAATCCCACACGAGGGCATTCCAATGGGGTTTTTCGCCCCAGTACTCCCAGTCCTGCACGATGACGTCGATCGGGATGTGGCGGCGGCGGTATTCGCTGACCACGCCGGTCAGTTCGTCGAAGGTCTTGTAGCGTTCCCTCGACTGCCAGAATCCGAAAGCCCATTTCGGGAGCATTGACGCGGCGCCGGTCAGCGCACGGTAGCCGCGCACGCATCCGGCGGGATCACCCCCGTAGACGAGCCAGTAATCGACGGCGTCGCCCACCTCCGACGTGAATTCGAAGGCGTCGCCCCCGTCGCGGAACTCCGAGGCCGAATAGTTGTCCCACAGCAGTCCGAAGCCGCGCGTGGAGACCAGATAGGGGTTGACGATATCCTTGTTGGCCTGCAGCAGCAGGACCGTGTCGCGTTTGTAGTTCAGGGCGCCCGTCTGGTACTGGCCCAGCCCGTACAGCGCCTCGTCGTCGGTGCCCGCGAAACGCTGGGTCACGGCGTAGCACGCCTCGCCGCCCACGGTGTCGGGGCGGAGGCTGCGGGCGGTCTCCTCAAGTAGGAGCGTGCCCGTGCGGGCGTCCCGGAACGAGAAAAGGCCGCGCGTGCGGTCGAACTCCACCCGGAGCTGCGGCGTGCGGAAGGCATAGCTGTATCCGGTGGACTCACGGCGCACCTCGACGGGAGCCGCAGGCAGCGAATCCACGACCAGCCGCCGCGTCACGAGGGGCGACCCGGCGGGGCGGGCGAGGATGCGCACGGTGTTTTCCGAGCGGAACTCGACGCGGTAGGCCATGCCGGCCTCGTCGAACGTAAAGGCGCTGCCCTCGCGTTCGGGACCGCCGCAGGCCGCGCAGACGGCGGCCGACAGCAGGGTAATGAGCAGGCGCATCATCGGCTGAGGGTGTAATGGAAGCTCATGTCGCGCAGCTTCAGTTTGCCTTTGAACAGCAGTGTAAAGCCCGGAGTCGTGGCGTAGAGCACGTTTTCGGGCGCCAGTTCGACGCGCACCCGTTTCCATGTGCCCGAACCGTCGGTCTTGAACTTGGCGACGGTGGCGAAGAGGTCCTTGGGCTGACGCTCGGTGCGCGAGTAGATGAAGACGAAATCGCCCGTCGGGGCGTCGTCGAAGTATTCGAACTCGACATACCCCGTGTGGGTCCGTGCCGCGATCAGCGAACGGGTCGCCGTCTCGGGGAGGTAAACTTTCAGTTCGGGCGAAACGTACCGGACGCCGTGCACGGCGTCGCTGCTGAATCGCAGTTCCGATTCCGGAATGTCGAGCGTACTGTTCTTGAGTGTCTTTTCGAGTGTTTCCACGGCGGTTTCCGCCGCGGATATCTGTTCGGCGGCTTCGGCATAGGCCCAGGCCCCCTTGGCGACTGCTCCGGCGGCCGCGTCGATCAGGGCGTCGGCTCCGGCCGTCTTGCGACGTGCCGCGGCGAGGTGTTCGCTCCGCTTGCGCAGGTCGAAAATCCGGGCAGGCAATGCGATACCCGAGGCATCCTCGGGCATCTCTTTGAACTGTGCCGCGTAATGCAGCGTCGTGCGCAGTTCGCGGTCGCCGTTCTCCACCGTGGGTTCGATCTCGTGCCCCTCGGTGTAGTCGCTCCACGAGGCGATGAACACCATGTCGAGGCTGTCGCGCGAAGCCATGTTGAACTCCCACATCCGCTTATAGGTCTGGCCTTCGTCACGCGGAATGTAGTAAAAATGCTGTCCGCCCCAGCCGGCACAGCCGCGGTTGTCCATGCCGGGCATGACGAATCCCGACTTGAAGGTGTAGGCCGGGTCGGGGCTCATCCACACCGAGTCGCGGAACGGCTTCATGAACTCGACGAGGGCGTCCGGTTCGGCGTAATTGTCCCAGTAGGGGTGTGCGGCGTCCATCGGACGCACGCGGGCCGGCAGCCATGCCGTGGGGATCATCCCCAGCTCTTTCCACGACTCGATTTCGGGGCTCCAGCGCACGGGAACATAGCGGTTGTCCTCGAGCGTGCCCCATTCGGCCCAGCGGCGCAGCACGGCGGGCTGCCGCATCCCTTCGGGCAGGCGGACCTTCGACGCGGCATAGGCATATTCGGCGGGTTTGGCGCCCGGGCCGAAGAGGTAGAAGACCGGGCGTCCGCCGACGGTCGGGGCCGTAGGGCCCGACAGCACGTTGTCCACCAGATATTGGTAACAGCGGGCATAATGCTCGGTCTTGGCTTCGCGGGTGTCGATCTCGGGGTGCATGCGGGTGATCCAGTCGTAGTAGAGCCAGCCGTCGCACCAGTTGACGCCGATCTCGAAGCCGTATTTCGCGGCCACGGGCTGCATGGCTTTCAGCAGTTTGTCGTTCTCGTGGTCCATGAACCCCCATTCGATGAAGAATCCGTCGATGCCCGCGGCCTTGGCCGAGAGAATCTGGTATTCGATGTAATCGGGGTCGAGGTTCGACTGCATGCCCACCTGCGGATAGGCCACGGCGGCGATGTCGTGGCGTCCCTCGGCGTCCGTGAAGTCGGCGTTGTAGCAAAGCCTCTTCCGGTCGGTCTTCGACTTGGCGGTTTCGGCGTGCATCTCCCAGCGGCCCAGTTTGCCGTCGTGGGCGCGCGTGTAGCGCACGCCGTGGTAGTCGGCATAGATTTTCTTGCCGTTTTGCGCCGGGGCTGCCGTCGTGAGCAGGAGCAGCGCCGCCGCCGCGGGTAAAATGCGTAACGGGGTCATCGTTTCAATCGGTTTTATTTATCAAGGAACGGAAACCCCACCGGAGAATTGCTCCGGAGGAATTTCCGATTCTGAAAATTCGCTTACTCCTTGGGGAGTTTGACCGCGAAGGTGAATACGCGGGCGTTGGCGTTCGTGCCGATCTTCTCGCCGATCGCAACGAGTTTCATGAGACCCACTTTGCCGCTGCCGGCCGAGGATTTCGAACCCGTTTTGAAGGCGATCACGGCGCCGATCAGTTCGTCTTTGCCCTTGATGTTTGCGGACTGGATGGTCCCGGCGTCGATCGCGGCGATGTCGGCGGCCGTGGCGTTCTCGAAGTCCACTCCCGTGAGCAGTTTGAACCGGGTGGCGTTTATTACGCCGAAGTTGTTGATGTTCTGTCCGCTGTACGAGTATTCCCCGTTCTTGCTGTCGGCATTCTCCATCGAGTAGATACGCACCGAAGCGGCGTTTCCGTTCATGTAGTAAACCTTGACGTCGGCGTGCGACTGCAGGGTGGTGTTCTCGAGGCACTCCTGTACGGAATAGGTTTTCTGGTCGCCCAGCGAGAGCAGTCGTTTCGCACCACCGGCTTGTTCGGAGCCGTCGGCCAGCGGGGCCGTGCTGACTGGAATGTCCTCGACGTAGTACATGTTGACGCATGCCTTGGTCGTCGCCGTGGTTGTGCGGCCCACATTGTCAGTAACGATCACCTTGACGCCCGACGTGGCGTTTGTAAATTTCATCGTTTCGGCATAGTTCACCGTGTTGAGTTTCTCGTAAGGAGTGGTCTTTTCCAACGTTTCGGTCTTACCCTCCACGCGGAACAGCTCTACCTTCACGACACCGGCCTGCGATTCGATGCTGATCTCGACGGCCTTCTCCTCGTCCTTATCGGCCGTGATCGTCGTCTGGGCAAAGGTCACGGTGGGAGGCGGAACGGTCTTGTACTCGACCGACATCGTCTCGATGCGCACCTGTCCGTAATTGTCGACGGCCTTGACCTTGAAGCCCTTGTCGAATTCGGTAAACTCGATCATTTCGTCGAAAGACCATGATTTCTGCTGCTCCTCCTCGGTGAAGGTCAGGCTGGTGTAGAGTTCCTGTCCGGAGGTCTTCACGCGGTAGATTTCGATGGAGGCCAGGATGGAGGCGGTCGTCACCTCGATCTTCGTGCGGGGCTTGTCGCCGCCGACGGTCTCGTCGTAGGACCACTTCGTGGGGGTGAAGACGATCGAGGGAACTTCCACGACGTCGACGATCGAGATCGGCATCTTCGCCTCGGCCTTGCGGTCGAGCAGGTCGACGGCCTCGATCACGGCTTCGGTATAATTGGCTTCGTAGTTGATGCTCTCCGAGAGGCTGTAGCTCTTGCGGTTGAAGAAATCGGTGACGGTGGTCACAGGGATCGTCTCGCCGTCTGAGGTGCGGACGCTGAGCGAGACGCTCTTGAGCCCGGCTCCCGACTTGACGACGGCCACGATCGGCAGGTTGTCGACCACGTTGAGGTCGGCTTCGAGCGCATCGTAGGCATAGGTGATGGTCGGTTCGGCGCTCGAGGGGTCGATGCCGTCGTCGTCGTTGCAGGCTGCGAACGACACAACGGCGAAAATCCCGGCCAGTATGGTGAATAGTCTCTTATTCATGGTTTTCGGTGTTTTAAAGTTCGTCATGTCCTATTTCTTGTAATAGCAGTAGGAGTCGAAGACATGAACCACGCCGTTGGTGGGCATGATGTTCGAGCTGGTCGCCTTCCGCATGGGCGAGTTGCCGTTCGTGCCCGTGTCGTTCACGATGATCGCTCCGGCGTCGGCCATCCATGGGTTTTTGCGGGTGAGCATGGTCATCAGGCCCTCTTCGCCGCGGCGCAGTGTCAGCACGAAGATCGCCTCGACGGGAAGTTCCCCGTAGCCGCTGTAAAAGCCGTCGACGATGTGGTAGCGCAGCAGGTTCTGCACGTCCTCCTTCGGGCAGTCGGTGACTTTCGATTTGTCGGGATAGGTGCTCACGAACGATTTGATCGCCGTGTTGGTCAGCGCCAAGAACGTGTATTCGTGGCCGGTCTGGGTGTAGTACTCCTTCATGCCGGCGTATTCGATGGCCGCCATGAACTCGCTGAAGATGTCCGAACGGGTTTCAAAATACTCCCATGCCGTCATCGGAATGTGGGGGTCGAGCACCGAGCCGTCGTAGTCGGCGTCGGTTTGCAGCTTCATGTCGCCGCAGGCGGCGGTCAGTGCGACCGCCAGAAGCAACGCCAGTTTCTTAAATATATGTTTACACATGGTACAGTCGGATTAAGGGATTATTTACTCGTTGCATAGTAGCTGTTCTGCACCAGTTTCTTGTTCTGGTCCAGATGGGAAAAATGGATCGGGAAGAGCTCGTTGCCGTCGTCCTTGCAGCCGTTGATGGGCCCCATGACGCTCTTCCAGCGGCCCGTGCGCACGAGGTCGAACCAGCGGCGGCCTTCGCCGACCAGCTCCCGCTGGCGCTCGTCGAGGATGAAGTCCACGAGCGACTCCTCGTCGGCGAAATCGGCGGCCGAAGGGGTCTCGAGTCCGGCCCGCGTGCGGATCGGCTTCACCAGATCGAGAGCCTCCTCCCACTTGCTCTGGCGGGCCTGAGCCTCGGCCTGAAGCAGCAGCATGTCCGAATAGCGGTAGATGGGGTAGGCGACCTCGCAGGTCTTGTTGAGCGTCGACGAGATGTCGCCCGCGATGTATTTGCGCAGCTCCCAGCCCGACTGGTAGTTCTTCGTCACGATCGGGAAGCGCAGGTCCTTTTCCTGATCGTACTTGTTGCGCAGGACTTCGGAAACCACGGCGGCGCGGTTGCCCGAACCGGTGAACCACTGGTACATGTAGCTGTAACCGTTGGTGCCCACCTCGTCCATGTTGAAATGCACGACGAAGATGAACTCCTTGGTGCTGTACTCGTCGTTCTCGGGGGTGTTGTCGCTGGCCTTGTTGTTCAGCTCCTCGGCGAACATCTTCTTCCATGTGTCGATGCTCGGCTCGAAGGCCATGAACGTCGTGTTGTTCTTCATCTTCTCGATGGTCTGGTCGGCGAGGCTGTACTCCTTGAGCCACATGTAGGTGTCGGCCATGATCGCCCACGCGCCGTAAGGCGAGATGCGCTTGCGCTCCTTGTTCTTCGTGCGGTCGAGCAGCGATTCGGCTTTCTTGGCGTCCTCGAGGATCACTTCGCGCAGGATGTACTCCTTGTCGGTGCGTTCGCGGTAGATGTCCGGGCTGTACTCCTCGTTGGGCTCGGTGAACAGGGGCACGTCGCCCCAGACGCGCACGGCGTAGAGGTAAGCCAGCGCACGCATGCCGTAAGCCTGTCCCAGCAGGTCGTTGCGGTCCGATACCGACGGCATGTCGACGCCCGGGAGGTACTTGATGCAGAGGTTGGCTTGGTTGATGACCTTATAAAGTCCCGTCCACTTGGCGCAGTTGAGGTCGGTGGTCAACTGGTTGTCGATGACGCGCTGCTGGGTGGCTGCCGTCGAAGCTCCGGGATCGAAGTCGTCCGAGCGGAACTCGCCCCAGTAGAAGTAGTTTTCGCGCATGGCCGAGCGGAAATAGTTGTACATCTGGCTTACGCCGGCTTTGGCGTCGCGCGAGGAGGTCCACATCTGGTCGGCGGGAATTTCGCTGACGGGCTGTTCGTCGAGGAACGACTCGCAGGAGGAGGCTCCCGAAACCAGCAGGACGGCGGCAAGTATGTATTGTATCTTTTTCATGGTGTTGTAAGCCTTTAGAATTTGATGTTTGCACCCACGCCGAATTCACGTTTCATGGGGTAACGGTAGGTGTCCCGGCCGATCTGCAGGGGGTTCGACGACGAGAATTCGGGGTCGTAGCCGCTGTAGGAGGTCCACGTCATCAGGTTGTTGCCGAAGATGTAGACCTGCAGCGCCTTGATGCGCAGCGCCTTGAGCCAGCGTTCGGGCAGGTCGTACGACAGGCGGATGTTCGACAGGCGGATGTAGTCGGCATCCTCGACGTAGAACGAGTTGGCGTAACGGGCGTTGTTGTACTCGTCGTTGTAGGGGCGCGGGTAGAGCGCCTGATCGCCCTGCTGGGTCCAGATGTTGTTGATTACATGGCCCGAGGGGGTCGTCGAGCTGTAGAGGAACATGTTGCGCTGGTGCTCGGCGTAGTTGTAGATCTGTCCGCCGAACGAGTAGTAGAACGATACGAACAGTCCGATGTTCTTGTAGGTGAAGGAGGTGCTCAGACCGCCGGTGTAGGTGGGCAGGGCATTGCCGATAATCATGCGGTCGCTCTCGTCGATGATGCCGTCGCGCGAGCCTGCGGACTCCTCCCAGTTGACGTCGCCGCCGCGGAAGACCTTGCCGTTGGGCAGTTTCTTCTGGACGTAGCTGCCGTTGTAAACCTGCCCGTTGAGGG
>ERZ827528.4038-NODE-4038-length-11250-cov-3.253327_pt1 | contig 11250 bp, 20 predicted proteins | sample MGYA00519768_ERZ827528 | MGnify/ENA primary metagenome ERZ827528 (study PRJEB31778, sample SAMEA3449343) | human gut metagenome | biome: human gut; feature: human-associated habitat; material: faeces | place: United Kingdom | collected 2010/2012 ...
TGTTAACCCACTATTTTACTGCGATTACGGTTCACATATAGAAGTGGGCAAGAACTTCTTTGCAAATTATAACTGTACAATCCTTGATGTTGCAAAGGTGGCCATAGGTGACAATTGTTTCATGGCGCCAAATGTAGAGATATACACAGCGGGTCATCCGATATATCCAGATGGAATCCCAGAAGATGTTTTTGGAATAAAATAAATAACGAAAAAAGATTCAAATTGATGATATAGGATATAGAGTGATCGGATTATCACACGGAGTTAAACCACCATTTGTATCGCTAGAAATAGAAAAGACAGAGAAAAATCTAAAAGAAAAAATTTCTTACGATGGTTTGAAGCAAAAGTTAAATGGGGGTAGCCAAAAACATAGGAATTAAACCACTTTTGAGCGTATATGAGTGTATATAAAAACATAGTGATTTTAAATTACAGGTTCATTGAATTTCGCTGGGGGTCAGCGCATAATGAGAACAACGTGGACTGACACGATTCAATCCGAGGTTACATCGCTTGTGACCTATCCTGTTGCGAAAGATACAGGACGCTGGCAGGCAGCGAAAAACCTTGCTCCAATGCCGAACGTAAGGGTCGGTCTCGTTGTTCGGACAACAGAAAAATCAGTCACTAGAGGGTGGGAGTATTGCTGAGGCAATTCACCATCCTCTTAAATTTTGTGTAAATTGATCGTTGTACTGTCATTTGCAGGGGCGGTCCATATGATTATGAAGAAGTAGGGATTATTTGAATATTATACGAGGACTATAAAGTGTGATTTATGCCGCACACCCTGCAGACCTCATGAACCCAGCGGTCGGCGTCAAGCAGCAGTTCTTCGTGCTGCAGATCAAATTCACAGATATCCGGATCGGCGAAACACTTCCTGTAACGCTCAAGATATTTCTCACCCATTTTCTTGGCGTAGAATACGTGGATAGTCGTTCCGGGTACGTTTATGTGTTCTCCAACGCTTGTGTACAGGTCGGTGCAGAACTGATTCTTCATGGACTCCTTGGATATGAATGAAAAGTCTATTCCACTTCCTTTGCCCATGATCTCCATGAATTTCTTCATATATTCAGAACTGTCATTTCCTTCGTTCATTTTCTTCTCAAATACTTTTTTCAGAATACCGCTTTCCTTGCCGGTGATAAAAGGATAGAACATAGGCATCATGATGGCTGTCTCAAGCTTTGCCAGCCACTTTGGCGCCTGATCCATGTCGCTTGAACCTATGATTCCATGATCTATATGTATATTCTGACGCCCGATCAGGAGAGAGACAAATGAACCTCCGAGGGAACAGCCGTATGCTGCAAACAGCTTTCCGTCAAGTTTATCTTTGATGTAGTTCTCAACCTTCAGAACTTCGTCAAGCTCTGAAATAAATGTAGAATTCTCCGTATCGTCAAATCCACTGTAGCTGACAACCAGAGTATGAAAGTGCTCCTGAAGCCCATCAAGAACGTGTCCAAAGTTGGTTTTCCAATAGCAGCAGGTGCCAGGAAAGAGCATGATGCTCGGTTTATTTTTATCCCCGAATTCGTAAACTTTCATAAGAATATTCTCCTAATTGTTTGATAATATGCTAAAATTAAAAAAAGTTAGATACGTCTAACCAATACAGATACTAGCACTGGCGAAAGCGACTGTCAATGTAAGTTCCTAATTGTCCCATATCTCCGGAATCAATGCCCTTGTCTTGACTTCAATTAAAACATAACGGTGTTTTTGTATGTTGTAGAACAGCATATTAATAAATTTTTTAGCATCTCCGACAAAAAAGGGGATTCTTTGCTGACAAAAGCAAATTCACGATCTAATTCAAGAAGATTTTTGGCATCATGGTGCATGCCGTGCCGAATGGTTCGACCTGTATTAGAGGAAATATCAAAAGAACGTCAGGATATTAAAGTCGTGAAAATCAATGTAGATGAAGAACCGGAATTAGCAAGTCGGTTTCAGATAATGAGTATCCCCACATTGTTTGTTATCAAGGATGGAAAAATCAAAAATCATTCAGTAGGAACAAAATCAAAAGACGAAATACTTGCTATGATATGAATAATAAGGAGAAGCACATGAGTACACGAGTGAAAGAAGCAGAAGAGAGAAAAAAGAATGGTTATAACTGTACACGGGCTGTTGCGTGCGCCTATTGTGACCTGACTGGAATAGATGAGGAAAAGGCTGGAATTAGGTAAATTGTCAATAGTAAAGTAACAATTATTTTAAACTCTATGTCACATGGCATAGAGTTTATTTATTTCTGCATCGAATAAGTCGTTAGCAGTTCGCCAGCCGTGTATCTTACGAGGGTATAAGTTCATCCAATCCTGTATGCTCTGTATGTATGCATCATCATATTTATCTATGTCTTGCCCCTTTGGTATATGCCGTCTGATTAACTTGTTTGCGTTCTCATTTGAACCACGTTCATAACTGCTATAAGCATGACAATAGTATATTTTTGTCCTGTCTCCATCATGGAGCAGAGACCTTTTCATATTTTCATAATCGGAAAACTCAACTCCGTTATCTACTGTTATAGTTTTAAATAGTTTTGAAAACATTTGTCCCAACCTATGTTCTAATTTATCTAGTTCAGCCACAACAGATCTTGCGCCCTGATCTGGAATTTTACGAATTATTTCACGTCTGGTTAACCGCTCAGTCAGGACTAATAAGCATGATTTTGTTGTACCCTTTTTGCCTTTTACCGTGTCCATTTCCCAGTGTCCAAATGTATCACGACTGTTTACTTCATCAGATCTATTTTCTATAGACTGTCCGGCACTCATGCGTTTTTGCACTCTAACTTTATGTTTATGATTTTTCCTCTTACTTTTGACTGGAAGATACTTATTAGTAAGCTTTAGAAAAAGACCATGATCTATATATCTGTATAATGTATTTACTGATACATGCGTTTTCATTCCTAGATCATGAGCAAGAGCAAGAGCCGCCGCAGGAGAGCAACCATCATTTACTATTTTACTTTCAAGATATTCTGCATATTCCATATCATTACCGATTTTTAGCGGTCGACCTTTAGAAGTCTGTGCATAGTCTGTATTTTTTTGTGCCAGATCTGCACTGTATTTTTCGGTCTCCGTTAGATCTGAATTAGTATGTACATATATACCTTTTTTAAATTCCCTAGTTATAGTTGCCCTTGATACTTTAAGATATCTTGCTACATCTGCCTTACTGCATTTTCTATTTAATAATGTCTCCATTGCCACCCTATCAGCGTATGTTAAATGTCTGTATGTCATAGTATACCCCCTTTGACAATAAAAAAAAGTGCTGTCAGACATGCCAACAGCACTATCTTATATTTACTTTAATTCCAAAATGAACCTAATACTACTGGTAATATTTACCATCTACACAGGTAATGTTAACTGTCCTGTAAATACATCCTCAGAGTCTTTCATATCTGTAAAACCATATGCATTTGATATTGTTTCATTATCTGCTTTGACAGGAAACAAAATCATATTATCTACATATTCTTTAGCCTCTTCAAGTGTCCGGTCATGCTTTGAATACTTATTTGCAACAGGATTATCATAGGTGCCTACATACATATACTTATTACTTTCAGACTGCCACAACTGAACAGACATAGTAAGAGCAGTCATCTTTATATACATTTCACAGCGACGGCGCAACTGCTGGAGACTTTCACGGCTGTCACCTATCAAGTTTCTAAAAAATGTCTCCATACTTACAGATGTAGTTATTACAACTAACTTACATTCAAGCATTTTATTTTTATATCGACTTCTTACGGTGCTATTTGTGTGATTATCAAGTAACTTCAAAAGGTCGCTTACATCTATATAGTTCGGTCGTATGTCGTCAAGGATCAGACAATCTTGACCTTTGTAGTTATCAAGCAGGTCATTACTACCGCTTGATATATAATAACTATATTCATTTTGTTGTGCGAGTTCCTTTGCCCAAGTTGTTTTTCCTGTGCCAGCCTCACCATAGAGATATATTACCTTCATGTTTCTTTCACTTCCTTCTAACTTATCTCTTCGATAATTAAACGCATTATCTATTGTCTTTTTAAATTTGTCATACTCCTGTGGAGTGATATACTCTGTATAGTTATACTCACGTATCAGACCGCTTGTTATCAGGTCAACAAGCTCCGCCTTTCTTGCCTTATCTGCTTCTCTGCCCTGTTTTACCTCTGCTTCCTTTTTAAAGTCAAAGTTGCTTTTTACAGATTCTTCTAAGTATTGATATTTTTCACTTGCATTCTTATGTGTGAGATAGGCGAGGGCATCCCCAAATCGTCCACGGATTTTATTAATATAATTTTCTGTGATACCGAACCAGTTACATATGCTTTCAGTCGGTACACTGTCTTTAAATCTTATGCATATATGCCAGTGTGGTTTTTTTAGTTCTCCGTCTTTATTTTCATCCTTATCATGCAGGATATAAGCATAGTCTTTTACTGCATTATGATCTAATCCCTTTTCTATCTGTTCTTCTGTGAGATATTCGATCTGCTGTACTATTTCACAGGTTCTATAGCTTTTTGGCATGTAACAATCCCCCTTATTTTTTCTTTTTGTTTGTTTTACACATTTTACACATGTTTACACATGCCGAGGACAAGCCCCCTCGGCATGACATTTTTTATATGATTTACAAGGATATAGGCTGAATGATAGAGTTTTGATTTTACACATTTACACATATATTTTTTTATTTTCTTTATTTAACCGATGGTTACAGTTGTGTAATGTGTAATCATTATGATTGTACCATTCCTTGATCCCCCAACCCCCCTATGCCCGAGCTCCCACAGGGGGGCTATTACTTTTGTTTTACGCTTATTCCTTTTTCTCTGTGATTACTGTATGAACCGCATCAAGTTCATGACAAGCTTACACAGATTGTTGAACAGCATGACTACACTATTACATAGCCTAAGCAATATTTTCATTCTGTACCTCCTCACGATACACAACAACGATCTTGTAGTTGCATGTAGACGGGTGTGGGGCGTCCTGTCAAGGGTAAAGTGCACGCTGCGCGCCCTTGACAGGACACCCCACACCCGTCTTTTTATAATTATCAGGGCGATGGCGCGCCCTGCTCACAGCACACATGCATTATCGCTTGCGTTTTCTGAAACGTTTCTTAATACCGGTCGCAAAATCAATGTCCGGCTGGATCACTCCCTGTCCGGCGAGTATTTCACTGTCACTTATCATTTCTGTTTTCTTGAGATCTTCCACGATAGCAGACGTATCATAAGCTTCATAGTCTTTGTTGAACACAAATTTGAACGACAGACTGAGAGGTCTTATCATGTCTATGTTATCGCAGTTCTCAAAGCTGACAGGATCATAGTAGCGGACGGATAACAGTCGCCATGTCTTATTGACACATATCAGATACCCTGTGATCTGACGGAGTAGGGCATCTACAAATTTGAAACGCTGAGCCGTGCAGATGATACCTATCTTATTCTTTCGCACCTGTAGCAGTCTCTTTAGCAGTTCTGTACTGATGTTATCCTTATAGTTTCGGCTGTTCCAGATCGCACCGACTTCATCAAACACAAATATGGTTACATCCTCTGTTCCCTGTTCGACATTCTTCAGTTGGTTCACGTTAACAAAAGGTGTGTAGGGTACATCTGTTAGATCCACATTGCTGATAATGTGAATATGCTGTGTCACAAAGGTTTGTTCATCCTCTGACCATACAGGCAGACCATCGTACTTGTGATACACTTCACGCACGACCATGGTCATATCCAGTGTCTTGCCTGATCCGAACACCTTGTTGCGATACGCCGTCACCATATGGATGCTGCCATAGAAGTGACAGCGGTTATACTCCTTATGCTTTATGTAGTTGTACAGGTCGACAGTTCCATTAGTTACTACCTGATAGAAATGGGTAGCCACGAATGGCACCACAGGGAACGCATAGCATATGAAGCATATAAGCACGATTACAAGAAGTGTCATAAGCGAAGCCCCCTTATAGCACCGACCACACAGGTCATTACAAGCAGAGCTATCATGTAGCCCATGATCTTAGCGAACATCATATAAAGGTCACCATTTGAATACAGATCAAGTATTATTTTGTCCATCAGATCACCTCACTTAAAACCGCTTAAAATCGGTAAACACTCTATACACTGTTCTTATGACATTCCAAAATACCCAGAATACAAGCACGAACAGTATAAGCACACACACATTGTACACATCCGTCACAGTCCTTACAGTTGACATATAGCCAGCATCACCGCTTGTAGCCACAGGGGCATTTTTAACATCAATATTTATTTCTGTCTGTCCTGTGCTAACTGTCTGAGCATTGACAGTAGTTGCACACTCATATGTTATAAGTGATGCTACAAACAGACAGGACACCACCATACTAAAAATCAAAATGATCATCTTGATATATGTTTTCAAGTTCTTCTTTACTCCTTTCACGATATTCATTAAATGTCCTTTCGTCTCTTTTGTAATCAAGCAGATAATGATATTCCTTGAATAACTGACAACTGCCAACTACAAACACAAGTAAGGCTATTAAAGCTACCAATTATCTACACCCCCTTTTAACTTTCAAGGAAAGAAGGGAGTGGTTGTTAAATAATTTGCACACGTCGATGTGCCAAGGGGCTAAAGCCGCCAACGGCACATCTGACACTTCTGGCACATACTCACTACAACTTATTACCGGAAAATGCGTTTCATAGCATTTAGTTGCATTAATACACGTATTGCAAAAACTTTCATCTATAAGCGGTTGATATTCACCGCAACAACAAGCACTATCATTTAAACAATAATCACACTTTATACCTCTACAATTTTCTTTATTCATTTACATCACCTCATTTTTCTTAAAAGACTCCAAAAACTCATACTTTTCCTCAGGAGTAGGAACAGTATTTTCAAGCCCATAAACACAACCTGACTCAAAAGAACATCCAAGAGTATCCTCATAAGTTTCTACCCAGTCAGGATATTTAACAAAACCATATTTACATTCCTGACAATACTTAAAAACCGGATCTATACACCGAACAGGTCTATTATTTTCCACTATCCATCAACCTCCTAACAAAGTAAATAAATACAAAGATACACCACAAGGAATAGAAAAATTCCACCAAACAAAAGAAAATAACCATCATCGTCAATAAAAAAATGCATTAAAAAACATATAACAGCCCAAAACAGACAAAAAATGATCATTTGTATATAATCACTCATAAATTTAACCCTCTTTATCACCATTTTTTACCCACTTTGCAATACCAAAAATAATTGCTATAGGCATGCCAACTGAAAACATAATTGCTACAAAATAGATTAAAAGTTTATAAAAAGGAAGTCTCAGGGCAAATAAAATTCCACTTGTTACAATACCTAGAACTAAAATCGAAATATCAAAAGCATCCATACATATCACCTCAACATATACACTTGATAGATTAAACAATAATCACACTTTATACCTCTACAATTTTCTTTACTCATTTACATCACCTCATTTTTATCTTATAATTAATTCACTAACTGCAAAGGAGAGAAAGCAAATGTTAAATATGATATTAAGTCAATCCGCATCAACATCAACATCAGGATCAAGTACTATTTTTATAATTATGTACATATTTTTATTTGCATTAATACTACTTATACCAATAGGATTAATATTCCTTATATACTTCCTTATAAAAAAACTAATTAGATATTATAAAACAGGAAAATAAAATCTAATAATCAGCATCCTGAGCAACACCCTTTATAAATACCCATATGGCATATCCAACGAGCTGACATACAAGGTATGTAATAAAGATCTTCCACGCCGAAAAGGTTATACCGCCCAAAGTAAACTCATATGTAAGACCATAGAAAACAACTTTTGCAACAAGTCCAACAAGTTCAACCAATTCAATCACCCACCTTTTTTAGCAAGTCTATAAATAGACAAGACAGCAATAACAACTATTGCACCGATTGTTACACTCCAAAAATCTTTGGGAATAAACTTAAAATAAGACGCTATGACCGCAAATAGTCCAGAGTCACTATTAAGCAATGCAGTAAAAAGAGCCACAATCCCAGATACATACTTCCAAAATGATTTTGTGTTTTTGTCTTCGTCATCGCCATCACCTGAACCGCTGCCACCACCAGTATTAACATTTGCGTTACCGTCTATAACCTTATTACTATTATCAATAGTTATATTAATAACTGTCTTGCCTGAATCATCAGTAGCAACAACATCAGTTACCTTTTTATCCGTTACATTACCGTCATCATCTGTCACATCCTCAGTTGTTACTGTAGGTTTAACTTGTGTTCCCTCAGTATCTTCATGTAAATTAAGCAAATCGAAAGAAAAAGATCGGACATCTGTAGACATAACAGTATTATCAATAGCACTTTGATTAATGTTAGAATTTGAAAACAAAGTATCTGGATCAGGAATATGATATAAAAATACAGTCACATAGATTTTCGCACTCTTTACTGTGAATTGATTATATTTAGATACTTCATCAGTTCCAGCCCCCATATTAGGCAAAAAAGATAACATACTAGATACAAGAAGATTCATAGCATCACCAAAACCCATATCACCAATATTACCTTGCAAACACAAAGAATCATTAGAATAGCCTTTTTTATGTTTATTCAAACTAAAAGTATCTTTTTGAGTATCAGTTAATGAATACATTCGTCCTTTACCATCCTGATAACGAATATCAGAACTATATACAACTTCACATGAGAACATTTCAGCAGGATCAGTCATAAGAGGACATGAATAAGTATAACTAAAAGCAAAACAATATTTATTTTTATTACTGTCAACATCAACACCAACTACAGAAGGCTTACAAGTCATATCATCCCAATAAAATGATTCTGCAGGATACTCTTTTTTATCAGACCATGAACTATCCGCATTAGTCGCAAGTGATGAATCACCAGCAATAAATTTATCAAGAGGTGCATAATCTACATCATTTTTAACTGGTATTGTAGCTATATTAGTAAAGGTAAACGGTGCAAGCTGTGACTCACCATTGTAAACATTATCTGTAGCAATAGATATACACACGTTACCACCAGATGTGAGTATCTCATCACGAAAGCATGTTTTATTATCACACGACATAGATGAACCATTTTTCACACAATAGCCATAAGACCAGGCAGATATCTTATCTGCAACTGACCTAAAACGGACACAAAATATACCAGATGCATCAGTTACCACATTAAAATATGACTGCTGCCACATACTTTCAGAAGGCGAATAGGCCATATCTTTTCCCCAGCATATTCTAGATCCAGACGGAACTATAAAATAAAAAACCAAAGGAGTACTTGAACCATACGTTATATCATAATTAGCACCAAACAAACAATAAACGTCATAAGATCCTGAAACAGAAGATGTGAACGCTTTCCATGATGTAGAAACTTTATAACTACTATTCGACCACTTAGGAATATCTGTAGATAGATTAGATAAACTAAGATCTCTACCAACTTTAAAATCTTTATTATAAATCCAATTATTATGATCAAAATAAGACATATAACCAGTATGAGCAAGTTCAGACTTAAAAGTAACATAATCCTTATAATGATCACCTAAAGAATCAGCCGCTTGAACATATGACGTAGAACAGAAACAGAAGAGCAACGACACGCACATAATCACAGCTATAATCATATTAAGTTTAAATGTTTTCCTTAACTTAAAATTCATTATCTTATCTCCTTAAAAAATTGTACAAAAAATAGGGGCATGCCCGCACCCTATTAGATTGTTTATTTCACAGAACGCTTGATCTTCTTGAATGCACCAGCACCAGCACCAACCACGGCTACACAAAAGATAACCATAAGTGCAGCATTATCAGCAATGCCAGTTAAAACTGTTCCCATAACAGACATAAGATCAGTTACACCCTGTGTTATAGCTGTCATTTTCATAAGTGCTTACTCCTTTCCACTACTTTACAGAACGTGCAATCTTCTTAAATGCACTTGCTCCAGCACCAACTACACCGACACAGAAGATTACCATAAGTGCAGCATTTGCACCTATTGAAGTGAGTACAGTTCCCATAACTCCCATCAGGTCAGTAATACCAGTTGTGATCTGTTCCATCGTCATAATGTCCACCCCCTTTTCGCTTATTTATAAAACCCATAAAGGGACTATATCTTATAACAGACACTCACAATAGGCTTTAGTTTATCCCAAAGACCAAAGCAAGCAGACAAACACATTACAGTACGCATTTTTTCAGTCATCATTCATTCTTACCACCAGCCTTTACAACGGACTTTGAAATACTAACAGCGTCTACAGCCTTTAACTTTTTATCAACTATGTCAAAAGCTACACGGCACTTTTCAAGAGGATCTATCTTAACAAGATTATTTTTCTCTCCACATGTAACCTCAAAAGACTTTTGTCCGTTGCTAAGGGCAATTACATAATATTTACCCTCTTCTTTACCATCCTTGTTTGTTATTACCTTTTCTTCCTGTGCTACCTTGAATAAATCAAGACTAAATAAATAAGACATATTAACCATACCATCCTTTCATAAACCTTTCATAAAACATCACGTTAAACCCTACAATTTTCTTTTTTTCCTATCCGCACTAGGGCATTAGTGCGGATAGACACAAACGGGAGAATGTCCAACTTCTGAACATCTGTTTGTTACGTTATTATTGTAAATTATCAAAAGGCTGGAATTATTACTATTTTCTTGACAATAAAATAAAAACAGAATATAATCTTTATTGAGAACTAATCCCAATAATGAGCGGCGACAAGCAGGAAAAATGCCATTCAAAAAAATCTTGATATATTGGTAGAGGAAGGTGCATCAAGAAAGGTTGAAGTTCCCGATGGACCGAACCGGTTTGATTTCACATTGAGAAATCACTACCATGTCAGGTGTGTAAAGTGCAGTGAGATTTTTGATGCGGATATGGATGAAATTACCGAATTTGCTGGAAAAAATTCGTAACATTCATGGAATTGAATTTTTGGATTATGATATTTCATTTAAAGGAATTTGCCCGAAATGCAGGGAGAAAAATAGTAAAGAAAACGGAGGTAAAAGAGATGGCAGTAAACAAATATGCAGGAACACAGACAGAGAAGAATTTACAGGAGGCATTTGCAGGG
>ERZ827528.4042-NODE-4042-length-11247-cov-5.344979_pt1 | contig 11247 bp, 9 predicted proteins | sample MGYA00519768_ERZ827528 | MGnify/ENA primary metagenome ERZ827528 (study PRJEB31778, sample SAMEA3449343) | human gut metagenome | biome: human gut; feature: human-associated habitat; material: faeces | place: United Kingdom | collected 2010/2012 ...
CCCCGCGCGAGCGCCTGGACGACCACTGGTTCGCCCTCAACGCCATCCTAACCGACTGCGGCATGCCGCCGCTCGACCCGCGCAACGCCACGGACTGGCTGGTCCTCTACGCCGTCACCGCGTATGAGGAGTCCATGAGCGAGCGCATGGAAAAGGTCATCGAGCACATCTTTGCAGACCAGTAAAAAAAGGCGCCCCGGAACGCACAGCGTTCCGGGGCTTTTTGCGTTTGTTATGGCGTCAGCCTTCCGGCCAGGGCTCGATGTTGTCTATGCCCTCGACCACTGCGCCGCTCGATATCGAGAACGTGCCGGCCGCCGGGACTATGGCGGAGTATATCCTGCCCTTGTTCGTGAAGGTGCCGGAGACATCTATGGGCTGGGTGAGGAACATGCTGCCGCGGTTTTCCAGGCTGCCGTTCACCGCATCCCGATAGGTGTCGCTGAAGCCGTAGACTGAAAAGCTCCCGCCGTTGAGCAGCTCGGAGCCGGGCTCGAGGACGAGGCGGCCTCCGAAGGAGGCGAGGCGCGCGCCGCTCTGGACGTTCATCGCGCCGCCGTCGAGCAGCGTGAGCCAGCCGCACTGTGAGTAAAGGGAAGTCCTGCTCAGCACGATGGAGGCCGAGCCGCCGAGCTCCGCGTCGCTGAGCTGTATCACGGTGGAATCGCTGACCGCGGCTTCCAGATCGTCGGATATGAGCGCCTCGCCGTTCAGGACAAGGAAGCTGCCGCCGCTGAGGTCTATGCTGCGGAGCATGCTCATTTCACCGCTGGCGTAGACGGCCATGGAGTTTTCGCTGAACGTCAGCTCGGAGACGGACATGCCGCACATGCGCGAGTATGCCCAGGAGCCGCCGGTGAGGTTCAGCGCGGCGCCGCCGCTGTTGTGGGCCGTCCACTCGCCGATCACCTCGAGCATGCCGCCGTTCACGACGTCTATGCCGTCGCAGACCACGCGGCCGTTCGCCACGAATATGCTGCCGTCCACGGTGAGAGCCTCGCCCTCGGGGATGGTGAGGGAGCTGTCATAGTAGACGTACACCGGCTTTGTGACGGTCAGCGGCTGCGTGAGCGTGAGGTCGCCGTTTATCACGACGGAGCGTATGCTCTCGTCCGCCAGCGCGCCCAGAAGCTCGGCCTCGGTGGTCACGGAATGCATGGGCACGTCGTCGATGAGCTCAAAGCTGACCTCCCACACCCGGCCGTCTATCTCGCCGACGATCTGGGAGCAGTTGCTGCGGTAAAGCAGCACGCCCTCCACAGTATTCAGCTGCGCGCCCTCGTTGACGGTCAGGGTGCTGACGTCGTACATGTCGATGAGCCCGCGGTTTTCCACCATGCCGCCGGAGAGCAGCTCTATGCTGCCGAACGTGCTGTTGACGGAGCCGTAGTTTTCAAGAACGCCGCCTATCGTGAGCTCACCGTGGTTATCGATGAAGCCGCCGGACATGAGGACGCAGTTTTCGCCGACGCTGACGCTGCCGAAATTTGAGACAGTGCCGCTGCCCAAGCCCAGAGTGCCGGGCTCCTCCTCGCTGCCGGAGGCGGTGAGGCTGCCGTAGTTGAAGAGGCGGCACCACATGGCGTTATAGCCGCCGAGCTCGGCACTGCCGAGGTTTATGAACGCGCAGTTGCTGCTCTCGTGGCCTCCGAGCCATATGCCGTCCGCCTGGCGGAGCTCGCCGCGGTTGAGCAGCAGTGGGGACTCCCCGCCGAGCTGGAGGCTGGACTCCACCGTGCCGTCGTTCACCAGCGGCGCGCCCTCCACCAAGAACACCTGCGAGTCTGATCCGGACGCGAGACGCGCGCCCTCGGCGACCAGGACGGGCACACCGGCCGTCAGATTCTCGGATATCACGACGTCGCCCTCTATGCGTATGGCGCTGACCCCGCCGTTTTCACAGGCGGCGCGGAGCTCATCCTCGCTGGCGACGCTCACGGCCCCGGCAAAGAGCTCATCGAGGGGCAGCTCGTATATGTCCTCGCTGACGGCGCCGCCCTGACGCACAAGACCGCCGCTGCCGAGCAGGACGAGCGAGCCGTATACCTGGCCTCCCGCGTCGGCCACGACAGTGCCGCCGTTGACCACAACGCTGCCGTCCACAAGGCCGCCTGCCCAGAGCACGCCGCCCTCAGTGAGCTCCACCGAGCAGGTGAAAACGGCCGAGGCGTTCCCGGGCACGAGCAGGGGCTTATTTATGGTGAAGGACCGGTTCGCCTGGAAATCGCCGCTCAGGCTCACGGCCTCGACGCCCTCGTCTGCGAGCAGCGCGGCGAGCGTTTCCTCGTCTGCGGCCACCTGAGCGTTGGCAAAGAGCTCGTCGCGCCCGGGGCCGTTCCATCCCACGGGGGCGGCGGACACTGCTGCGCCCGCGCCGGTCGTGACCGGCTCCTCCTCGCCGCCGCGCGGCAGGAAGATGAGGCCGAGTATGCCCGCCACGGCGACCAGCCCCAGCACAGCGCCGAGAACGGCGCGGCGCCCGGCCCCCACGCGGCGCGCGGGGCTCTCGATCGGGCCGGTGCGAACTTCGGGCTCGGGCTCGGCGGGGCGTCACCGGCTCCTTTTCAGGCTCCGGCTCCTCCGGAAGCTCCGGCTCCGGCGCGGGGACGTCCACGCCCTCATAGAGCGCGGTGTGCAGCTCCTCCACAGTGCGGAAGCGCTGGTGCTGCTTGATGCCCATGCCGCGCAGCAGGGCCTTCTCCTGCTTTTCCGTAAGGTCCACGCCGAGGCGGCGGGGCATGATTATCTCGTCGTCCATCAGGCGGTCGAGCGCCTGGGGCGGGGTCTTGCCGGTGAGGCAGTAGTAGATGGTGGCCGAGAGGCCGTAGACGTCCGTCCAGGGGCCCTGGCCCTTGTGCTGATATTGCTCAATCGGCGCGTAGCCGTGCTTGAGCGTGATGGTCATCGTCTCGTCGCCCTGCGTGGACTCCCGCGCGCAGCCGAAGTCGAGCAGCCGCACGCTGCCGCGCTCGAGCATCAAGTTGTCGGGGCTGATGTCGCGGTGGATGAGCCCCGCGGCGTGCACGGCGCTGAGCGCGGAGAAGAGCGGCTCTATGAGGTGCAGCAGCTCGCCCGCCGGGATGCGCCCGCCGCGCTGGGCGACCAGCTCCTTGAAGGTGGTGCCATCCACGTACTCCATGACGATGTAGGCGGTGTTGTTGAGCTCGAAGAAGTCGCGCACGCTGACGATCTCGGGCTGCTTATCCATCTTCGCCATCGTCCGCGCCTCGTAGAGAAAGCGGCTCTTGCCCTTGGCGTAGCTGCTCTCGGCGCCGGAGTAGTTGTTGACGGAGAGGGACACCTCGGAGTGGCGAGCGACCCAGTTCGTGGGGAAATATTCCTTGATGGCGACCTTGAGCTCCAGCCGGAGGTCGCAGCCGATGTAGGTTATGCCGAAGCCGCCCTCGCCGAGCACACGGCCGACGAGATAGCGCCCCATGAGCACCGTCCCGGGCGGTATGTGGTGGGGCAGCGGCGTGTATGTGCCGGAGGTAAGGCCGCAGTTGGGGCACACGCCGTTCTCGCCGACGGGGGTCATGCAGTATGGGCAGTATTCCCTATTCAAGGCCGTCACCTCCTGTAAGCAGAGTGTTGATTGACATTATATAGGCTCCTCTCCGCATTTTCAACCGTCTTCATCGTCCGCTCCGGCGAGGCGGCAGAGATACACCTCGTCGCCGCCGTAATAGGTGGCCGCGCCCATGTAGACATAGTAGACGCCGTAGCTCTCGGACCTGTCGACCAGGGACTCCGCGCAGTCGAGCAGCTCGGCTTCCAGGTCGTCTACGGGGAAGTGGTCTATCCACTGGGTCGTGTACCTGACCTCGATGCCGTATTCCTCAAAGATGGTGGAGAACTTGCTCCCGTCCGGGCGCTCGTGCTGATAGGTGGAATAGATCTCCTCCGAGCGCTGTATCGCGGCCTCGACGTATTCGCGTACGGGCACGACCTCCTCCGCGCCGTCGGGGCGGCGGTCGTTGGTCTCCTCGGCGAGATAGCAGCTCAGATACCAGTTGAAGCAGAAGCTGTCGGGCCCGCAGTCGTCCTTGAAGGCCCAGTTCGCGTCGTTGCGTATCTCGTAGGGGAAGCCCATGCCGTCGGCGAGGTAGATCTCGACGTCGTCGTCCGCATTCTCCAGCGCACCGGCGTACATCCAGACCACGGGGTAGTCGCCCACGCTGTCGGAGAGCGTGACGGTGCCGAGCCCGGCGGGGATGTCGAGCACCACGGCGCACTCGTCCTCGGTCACGCCGTAGACCAGGTATTCGTTGATGGAATCCCGCAGGGCGTCCAGGGCCGGCTCCCCGGTCTTTTCCGCCCCGTCCAGCCGTTTTGCCGCAGGAAGCGCAGGTATTCCTCGCTCGTCCACCTGCTGTGGAGAGGGAAGCCCGCCAGCTTCATAAAAAGGGCTTTGACCCTGCCGGAAAACGAGTTTTCCGCGTGGGTAAAGGTGGGCGCGATGAGCACGCCTTCATCCTTCAGCACCCGGCGGATCTCGGCAAGGGCTTTCTCCGGCTGCGGTACGACATGCAGCGCGTTGGACACGATCACTACATCAAAGGACTGGTCGGCATAGGGTAGGCGGAACATATCCTGCACCGAAAAGTGCAGCTTCGCCGATCGGTTGTTCCGTTTTGCCTCGGCAATCATCTCCGGGGAGGCGTCCGTCGCCTCGATGTGCGCCGCCGCGTTCACGATGTTTTTAGCAATCAACCCCGTGCCGGTGGCAAGCTCCAGCACCGTTTTGGCTTTCACGACCGGCCGGATCAGCTCATACATCTTTTCGTATGCCGCACAATCCTTCTGCATGAAGCGGTCGTACCAGCCGGCATTTCTGTCCCAAAAATTCTTGTATTCTCGCATCTCTGTCATTCCTTTTAATGTTAGATTTATCTAACTGATACGCGCAGTTGTACGGTTAGGGTATGCTAACCATTGCGCCTTAGAAAAGCCGCATCTCTGCGGCCTTCCACTTATTCAAATAACTCCCTGCAAGCACCGCACACCAGCGTTTCCAGCACCTGCGGATACAGTTCCCCGATCTGCTCCTTGTGAGAGACGGTCAAGATCAGTCCCCGCACCGTGGCGGAAGCCAGAGAGGTACCGCACCTTGGCACAAGGTCATATTTCTCCAAAAGCAGACGAATGTGCATCTCGTCATCATGGTAATGGACATTTTTGATGTCCTCCGGCAGTCTTTGCAAAAGCAGCTTCGCATCGTTTTCGATGAACACCATATCTCCGGTATCAGACAGCCGTCGGCAGACAGCAAGAACCGCCTTTGCCGCACGCTCCGACGGCGGCAAGCCGTCAGCTTCGCGCAACGCCTGATCCGCCACCCCGTAGAGTTCTGCGTGAATGCCCTCCAAAACCGCGAAAAATAGCATTTCCTTGGATTCGTAGAATTTATAGAACGAGCCCTTCGCAATCCCGACCGCCTTCGTCAGCTGCTCTACGGAGGTTTTCTTCATCCCCAGCGTGACAGCACAATGTCTCGTTTCCTTCAGCAACGCCTTGCGGAGCTGCTCAGTCTCGTAATCGGTAAAAGCCAAGCCCACGCCCCCTTAAATATGACCATTTTGGTTTATTGGGTCATATTATACCACGCTTCTTTCTGGTTTGCAAGGAGTGTAGAGAAAAACATACTTATTTTAACAAAAAACTATTTTCCCTTAACACATTATTTCATGAAGGCGCTCCTCTCCTTTCGGCAAAGAACTGCACCCCCTAAAATCAAAAATGCACCCCCTTAACGGGTTTCTATCAAAATTAGAGTAATTTGCCAGCAGGAGCTTGCTCCTGCACCCAATCCGCTATCATTATGGTAGCGGATTTTTTTGCTCCCGCCCATAGGTATGATACTCTGGGAGAAGTTTGATGCTCGCTGTGACGGGCATTGTCCGTCATGGCTTTTTGTTGCCACACAAAATCTTGCATTTCCACCCGAACTGTGTTATAATCCTATATATCAAATATCATAACACGGAGGCCTATCATGTACGAAAATTTTAAATATCTCGACGCTGTTGCACAAAAAGAGATAACCAACGGTGTTTTCTCAGGCTCAGTTCTCAGCGTTATCCATAAAGGCGAAACTGTCTATCTCAAAAGCTTTGGTCTTGCTGACAAGGAGAAAAATATCCCTATGAAAACTGACAGCATTTTCAGACTTTTTTCTATGTCAAAGCCTGTCACAGCCGCTGCCGCAATGATACTTATCGAGCGTGGTCTGCTCGACACCCGTCACCTGCTCAAGTGGTTTATCCCTGAGTTCTCCGACCCTGTTGTTCTTGATGAGAACGGTGAGCGTCCTGCTGACAGAGATATAACCATAGGCGACCTGCTCACCATGACTTCCGGTATCCCTTATCCTGACGGCACTCCTGCAGGTCAGAAAATGGGTGCGCTTTGGGGCGAGCAGTCTGAAAAATATCTCAAAGGCGAAAAGCTTCTGGATACCGTAAGTTTTGCCAAAGAAATGGGCAAGCGTCCTCTTATGTTCACCCCTGGAGAAAAGTGGATGTACGGTGCATCTGCTGACATCATGGGTGCTGTTATCGAGGTGGTTTCTGGCATGAAGTTCGGAGATTTTCTTAGAAAAGAGATCTTTGAACCCCTCGGCATGAACGATACAGGCTTCTATATCCCAGCGGAAAAGTACAGCCGACTTGCCCAGTGCTATGAATACAAAAATGGCGGAAACGAGCCGTTCACTCACTTCCACCTTTGCCTTACTGATTACACTGTACCTCCTGCCTTTGAGTCGGGCGGAGCAGGTCTTGTTTCCACTGTAGAGGACTATGCAAAGTTTGCCAAAATGCTTATGAACAAGGGCGAGCTTGACGGCGTAAGAATACTCGGCAGAAACACGGTCGATTTCATGACAAGAAACGGTCTTACACCTGAACAGCGCAAGACCCTTAACTGGGACAGCACAAAGGGTCATGGCTACGGCAACTTCATGCGTATCCTTGACGACCCTTCCACTGCAGGTCTTATCCAGTCAGAAGGCTCTTTCGGCTGGGACGGCTGGATGGGCTGTTATTTCAGCATTGACCCAAAAGAACAGCTCTGCATACTATATTTTATCCAGCAGACAGGCACAGGCACCACCGATTCTGCAAGGCGTTTGCAGAACATCGCATGGGGTGCAGTAAAATAAGCAGAGGAGGTCTGAGATTTGAAATTACAGGAAGGCAGATTTATACAAGGGCTTAGAAATATGTTCAGTCTGCGCTGGGATATGGCTGACCCTGATGAGATACATAATACGATAATATCTGGCGCAAAGCTTCAGGGTACTAATATGTGTATCCTCATGCTTGCCATACTTATAGCCTCCATAGGTCTTAATATGAACTCCACCGCCGTTATAATCGGTGCTATGCTCATCTCACCTCTTATGGGCGGTATAACAGCCATAGGTTACGGAATCGCCACCAATGACCTGACTCTTTCAAAGGGTGCGGCAATAAGACTTGGCATACAGGTGGTCATTTGCCTTATAACCTCGACTATTTACTTTACTATCTCACCTATCACCACAGCCTCCTCCGAGCTTCTCGCCCGAACCACCCCTACGGCGTGGGACGTTCTTATTGCCCTTTTTGGCGGACTTGCCGGCATAATAGGTCAGACCCGTAAGGAGAAAAGCAACGTTATCCCCGGCGTGGCTATCGCAACAGCACTTATGCCGCCGCTTTGTACCGCAGGCTACGGCTTGGCAAGACACCGTCTGGACTATTTCGGCGGTGCATTGTATCTCTTTTTCATAAACAGCTTTTTTATCTGCCTTGCGGCTATCGTTGTGCTGAAGCTTTTAAGGCTGCCTCACGGCAATGATATTTCCCCGAAGGCTTTGAAAAAGATACACAGAAATATCGCTTTTATCACAGTTATTACCATGCTGCCTAGTATTTATCTTGGCTATGATATTGTGAAAAAGACAATGGATAACAGCAGTGCAGAGAAGTTTATCACCGAGAATTTTGACTTTGACGGCACTCAGATAGTGCAGAAAACAATAGATACCGATAAACGTATGATAGAAGTGGCACTTCTTGGCAAGAAGATAAGCACTGCCGATACAAAGGCGCTTCAAAGCGAGCTGAAAGCTTTCGGATTGGGAGATTATAAGCTTGTGATAACACAGACCGAGGTGGAAAGCGGTGTTACCGCTGACGAGGTCGAAAAGATGCTTGAAAAAAATGCCGACGATGAGGAAACACAGAACAAGGTGGCACAGGTGCTTGCACAGAAAGAAAACGACGACCTTAAAGCTGAGAATGAAAATCTGAAGGCACAGCTTGACAGCTATCAGAGCTATGATATAGACATGAGCGATATCGCCGAGGAGCTTGCTATCGTTTATCCAAACATAACAGGTGCGGCAGGCGGTCACATGAGCAGCCATTCAGTAGGCTCGCCCACAACAGTTAATGGCATAACAGTGGTGCTATTTGAGAACAAGGCTCTTACCGATGAACAGCTCAAAACTGTCACAGAGCTTCTGAAAAAACGTCTTGACGTGTCAAACGTCACAGTTATCCAGCAGGTGGAGAAGCAGAAAGATACCACCTCAAAGGCTGAAAGCACCGATAAAAAGAAAAAGAATTGAAAAAATTCTGAAAACCCCTTGCAATCTGAGAAGATGTGTGCTATAATATATTAAAATGTATAATTATGTTTTGGAGGAACAAAAATGAGCGTAATTGAGATCGTTGCAGGCGCACTGCTGATCGTAGCCAGCCTCGTTATCATACTTGTAGTTCTTGCGCAGGACACCAAAGAGCAGGGTCTTACATCTGCTATCGGCGGTGGATATAACGATTCTTTCTATGGAAAGAACGGTTCAAACACCAAGGACGCTAAGCTTAACAGACTGACAAGGATAAGTGCGATACTGATATTCGTGATAACTCTTGCTGTAAATATCATTTATCAGATCAAGAAATAATTGCCCGCCCTGCTCCGTGCAGGGCTTTTTCTTTTGGAAAGTAAAGTAATAGTAAAAAGAAAGGAAATTTATGAAGTTAGATTACAGAAAAATAATATACTCAAAGTTAAAAAAAGCAGGCAAAAAGCCACTGACTTTCAAAGAACTGCTGAGATCATGCAGAGGAAAGGGCTTTGAGTTTGAGAAATTCACAAAAACCGTTGACAAAATGAAGAAAAACGGCGAGATAATGGAAGATAAATTCGGCATAAGGCTCGTTGACCCTAAGAAATTCGTCAAGTGCGAGGTGGTAAGGCTCAATAAGACCTACGGCTTTGTGAAAAATCTTGACACTGACGAGGAAATTTTTGTTGTGGGCAAGTACCTCAAAGGCGCAATGCCACACGATATCGTCCTTGTGAGAACCTTCAAGGGCGAGGGAGCTTGCACCGAGGGCGAGGTCATGAGCATCGTAGAGGAGAATTTTGCTAAGTTTACGGGGGAGCTTGTGAGCGAGTTCGGCGTGCTGAAAATCGTTCCTGATATGCTGTCAAAATATGCAATGACCTTTGAGAACCCTATGAGGCTTGAGCTTCACGAGGGTGACAAGGTGGTGGCTCAGGTCACAAAGCGTGGAAACAGGCACTCTGAACACGTCTGCGAGATAGTTTCAAGCTATGGAAGCTCCATGAAAGCCTCCGCCTGCGCAATGAGCGTCCTTGAGGTCAATGGTCTGACACCTGTTTTTCCAAGCGAGGTCATCTATGAGGCTAGGGAAGTGTCCGATTATTCTAGGATAAAAGATGAGATACCCAACCGCCTTGACCTCCGTGACAAGCCGATATTCACCATTGACGGCGCAGACACAAAGGATATCGACGACGCAATTTCTGTTGAACGAACCAAAACAGGTTATCTCCTTGGCGTTCACATTGCCGACGTTTCCCACTATGTTCAGCCTAAGTCACAGCTGGATAACGAAGCTTTCAAACGTGGCACAAGCGTCTATTACGCAAACCGTGTTATACCAATGCTCCCTAAGGAGCTTTCAAACGGCATCTGCTCCCTTAATCCGAATGAGGACAGACTTGCGTTCTCATGTCTTTGTGAACTTGACAAGCAGGGCAATATCACAGACTATAAGTTTGCAAAAACTGTTATCCGCTCCCGTGTAAAGGGCGTTTATTCCGAGATAAATTCACTTTTGGCAGGCAGTGACGATGCTGAACTTAAAGAAAAGTATGCCGAGGTTTCAGATCAGCTTCCTATTATAAAAGAGCTTGCGGATATTTTGTATAAAAACAAGAAAAACCGTGGCTGTCCTGAGCTTGAAACCTCTGAGAGCAAGCTTATCATCAATGACGAGGATATCTGCGTGGGCGTTGAGAGGCGTACCCGTGGAAGAAGCGAGGAGATAATAGAGGACTTCATGCTTGTTGCAAACGAGTGTGCCGCAAGATTTGGCATGGATAATAACCTGCCGTTCGTTTATCGTATCCACGAAGAGCCGTCAGACGAAAAGCTTGAATCTCTGAGAGAAGCGCTTGTCAAGCTCAACGTCCAGTATAAGCTGGGCGAAAAGGCTTGCCCTGGGGATATGTCGGAGATACTCAAAGCCGCAAAGGGTACTGATATCGACCTTATCATGAACAATATCGTTCTGAGAAGTATGTCAAAGGCAAGATATTCCACCGAACCTGTGGGTCACTTCGGACTTGCGCTGGAGGATTACGCACACTTCACCTCGCCTATCAGACGTTACCCTGACCTGACTATCCATAGGATAATGTCAGCTTTTCTCAGTGGCAGCAGTGCAGAGGAGTGCGCCACAAAGTTCAACAAGTTCGTTTACGCCTCAGCCGACCAGTCCACAAAGACGGAGCTTACCGCAATGCAGGTGGAGCGAAGCTGTGAGGATTGCTACAAGGTTGAGTATATGAACGCTCATATCGGTGAGGAGTTTCAGGGAACAGTGGTTTCAGCCGTTGAGTTCGGTCTTTTTATTGCACTTCCTGACACCTGCGAGGGACTTCTTCACACGGACAATATGCCTGACGGCGAATATGTCTGCGACGATATGGTGAGCCTGAAAAACCTCACAAACGGAATGGAATATCGTGTGGGTGACCCTATCAGAGTAAAGGTGATAAACGCAAATGTAAATTCGGGCAAGATAGATTTTGCACTTGCTGACGAGGACTAAATTAGAAATCAAAAGGACGGCGAAGAAAAGCCGTCCTTTTTTGTGTGTTAAAAAATGTAGGGGCTGGCGCCCTCGACAGCCCGCTTTTTGGACGTTACATCTTGTGATT
>ERZ827528.4047-NODE-4047-length-11230-cov-4.358389_pt1 | contig 11230 bp, 10 predicted proteins | sample MGYA00519768_ERZ827528 | MGnify/ENA primary metagenome ERZ827528 (study PRJEB31778, sample SAMEA3449343) | human gut metagenome | biome: human gut; feature: human-associated habitat; material: faeces | place: United Kingdom | collected 2010/2012 ...
GCCTCGGCCTCGGCGCTGCCGATCTGGGCTTCGGCGGTCTTTTTACGGTTGTTGTAACCAATAAAATAGCCCGCAGCCACGCCGACAGCAGCAACGATCAAGGCCACGATCACTCCGATCGCGGTCATTGCGTTCACTCTCCTTTGTTTCAATTCAATGCAAAATTAAAAGCAGGAGACGCTGCGCAGCAGGACACGGGCAATGATATAGAAAGAGCTTTCAATCCAAAAAGTGACACCAAAAGCATACGCACCGCCCAAAACCGGCGGCACGGGCAAAAGCATACGGCTTTTCTCTCTACGGTTCCATTTTATATCAAACAGGCACGCTTTGCCTGAAATGGGTACAGGGTCACACTGAAACCTGCGTACAGCGTCTTTGATTCCATACTACTAAATATAGTACGAAACATTTGCCCGCTTGTCAAGAGGAAAACCCTGCCCGCAGAACATTTTGTGCAGAAAAACAAAAATAAGCAGCAGCACCCCGCCGCCGGGAAAGGCGTGCGGGGTGCTGCTGCTATTCTTTAAAGAAATCTCTTGCGGTTACGCCCAGTTCTTCCGGCCGTAGCGGGTGGTCAGCTGGCAGATCTCTTTTTGGAGCTTCTTGGTCAGCTGGGTCTTTTTCAGCCGCCAGCGCCAGTTTTGGCCTACGGTGGAGGGCTTATTGATGCGGGCGGCATTATCCAGCCCCAGCCAGTCCTGCATGGGGATGATGCACCTTGCCGCTGCGCTGCGCAAGATCAGTGCGATCATGCTTTTATAAAGCTGCTCGTCCGGGGTGGCGTAGTCGTACAGGTAATCCCGCACCATGGCGCGCTCGGCGTCCGAGATGGTCTGGTACCAGGAGACCAGCGTCTCGTTGTCATGGGTGCCGGTATACGCCACGCTGTTCACCGGGTAGTTGTGGGGCAGGTAGTCGCTGGCGCTGCCGGTATCGCGGGAGTCAAAGGCAAATTCCAGCACCTTCATGCCGGGGAAGCCGCTGTCCCGCACCAGCTGCCGCACGGTGTCGCTCATGTAGCCAAGATCCTCTGCGATGATCTCCCGCTTGCCCAGTGCCTGCTCCACGGCGCGGAACAGCTCGATGCCGGGGCCTTTTTCCCAGTGGCCGTCCACGGCAGTCTCGCTGCCGTAGGGGATGGAGAAATACTCATCAAAGCCGCGGAAGTGGTCGATGCGCACCACATCGTACAGCTCAAAGCAGTACCACAGCCGGGTGATCCACCACTGATAGCCGGTCGCGCGGTGTGCCTCCCAGCGGTAGAGCGGGTTGCCCCACAGCTGACCGGTGGGGGAGAAGCCATCCGGGGGAACGCCCGCCACCGCCGTGGGGATGTTGTCCTTGTCCAGCTGGAACAGCCCCGGGTTTGCCCATGCGTCTGCCGAATCCAGCGCCACATAGATGGGGATATCGCCGATGATCTGGATGCCCTTGCTGTTGGCGTAGGCTTTCAGCTTGCGCCACTGCTCGTCGAACTTGAACTGAAGATACTTGTGGTACTCCACCTCAAAGTACAGCTCCCGGCGGTAGTAGTCCATGGCGGGCTGCCAGCGCAGACGGATATCCTCTGCCCACTCGATCCACGGCTTGCCCTCAAAGCGGTCCTTCACCGCCATGAACAGGGCAAAATCGTCCAGCCACCACTTGTTTTTCTCGCAGAATGCCGTAAACGCTTCGTTGTGGCCGATGTCGCTGCGGGAGTACGCCAGCCGCAGCAGACGGCCGCGCTCGGTATACAGGCGGCTGTAATCAATGTCGTCTGCCTTGCGGCCGAAGTTTGCCTTTTTGCACTCGGCAGCGGTCAGCACCCCTTCCTCCACCAGTGCGTCCAGACTGATGAAATAGGGGTTGCCCGCAAAGGCGGAAAAGCTCTGATACGGGCTGTCGCCGTAGCTGGTCACACCCAGCGGCAAGATCTGCCAATAGGTCTGTCCGGCTTCCTTGAGCCAATCCACAAAGTCGTATGCTTCCTGCGAAAAGCAGCCGATGCCGTAAGGGGACGGCAGACTGCTGATGGGCAGCAAAATGCCTGCACTTCTCTGCATCTTCTTTTACCTTCCTTTATAACTCGATCATAACACCGGCGTGGTCAGACACCTGCGGCTCCTGCAGGCCGTCAAACACCACCCGGCTGCTCTTGACAGCCACCGCCTTGGAGCACCAGATCTGGTCGATGCGCTTTTTTGCCGCTGCATCCGGGGCATCCCGCCAGCCATCAATGGCTTCCACCACCGTGTAGCCCGCGTCCCGCTGCTGCGCCAGGCGGTAGGTATCCTGCCAGCCGCTGCCCAGCACAAGGTCGTAGCCCTCGCCCCGCACGTCCGCTTCACTGTTGAAGTCGCCCAGCAGAAAGGCGGTCTGCTTTGCGCCCGCCGCCTTTGAAAGCTTTTCCCACTGGGGAGCGAAAGGCTCTACCTCGTCCTTCCACCAGCCCAGATGCACCGTATAGTACCAGACATCTCCTGCACAGACGCCCAGCGTGCGGCGGGTCTTCCAGTTGTTGTAATCATTGATCTGGCTCAGCAGCAGGTTTTCGGCGGCGGTGATGGGTGCACGGCTGAACACCGCCGCGCCCTCATCGTAAATGTCGTAGCCCACCTTTGCCGGGAGCCAGCTCCAATAATAGTGCACGCCCCGCGCTTCCAGCATTTTTGCCACGGCTGCGGCGTGGTTGTCCGCTTTCAGCAGCACCATATTGCCGGGGCAGGGGTAGTACCCCGCCGGAGCCTCTGCCAGCAGCGGCGCAGCGGCGGTCTGGTTAACCTCCTGCAGGGCGAACACCTCCGGCTGCTCCTTTGCGATGAAGTCTACAAATATCTCCCGCTTTGCCTCATGCTCCGGGATGATAAGGCTGTGGGTATTCAATGTCAGCAGTTTCATAGTTTTTTACAGAATATCGTTGATGTCAGATTTCAGAACGTCCGCCTTGGGGCCGTACACAGCCTGAATGCCGTCGCCCTTCACCAGCAGGCTCAGCGCGCCCTCGGCCTTCCATGCGGCAAGGTCGGCAACCTTGGCGGGGTCTTTTACGGTAACGCGCAGACGGGTCATGCAGGCGTCCACCAGCACGATGTTCTCCCGGCCGCCCAGCAGGGCGATAATGCGCTCGGCCTGACCATCAACCACATCGAGAACCCGAACCTTCTGGCCACAAAGATCATCGTGCCGCATAAGCTCATCCCCCGGGAGAGCTGCTGCCCGCCGGAGGAGCGGCACTAAGCAAGCGCTTTTTTCAGCAATACAGTGTCCGCTTCCGGGAGCTGCCGCGCAGTGCCCGATATACCGCCCCCAGAGTAGACAGCGTAAAAAACGCTGCATCCTCCGGGGGTATTTTTATGCCAAAAAGGCACAAAAGAATGCCCGCCCATCTGTGGAAAACCACGGTGGGCGGGCATGTGGGTTTGTTCCTTATTGACAAAAAGCAGCTATGGATAGAACAATTCATCAAACGCGCTTGAAAAAATGGCGCGCCTGTTTTACTATATAAGTCAGGACACTTTTTTCAGTTTCAGGCTGCGGCGTTTCTCGAAAACGTTCAAGACCTTCTTCCTTGCCCTGTGACGTGCCAAGAGGATCGCCTTCCTCGGATCCGCCGCGTTTTTCAGCATACGGACCACGCCGCGCTCCTCTGCATCACTCACGTTAATTCCATAAATCGCCTTCGCCTCAGAAACAAGCTCCTCTACAAAAGCTTCCACACTCTGTGCACTGTTGTGCACAGCCATCAATTCACCAAAGCTGTTGTCCAAAAACAACAGTCCGCAAAGCTTTTCTGCCGGGCTAAAATTCACGTTCTGCAGCACAAATTCGATCATCTCGCAGCCGACAGGGCCCGCTTCCATTTCACCAGAAAGCAGCTCCAGCGTCTGATCGTCAATTGCCGTCACGATCTTTTCTGCATCAGCGTCTTTCGTTTTGCGCCTTCCATGCCTAATCAGATCAACGAGGTAGTTTGCCAGGCAGCGCCCCAGCCATTTGGAATGCCCCGCGTCACGGCATTTCAAAAGGCCATCGATCTTGCCATCCTTCTCCATGCACTCAAGGACAAAGCCCACCGCCACATCGTCAGCCTCCAGCCCCGATGCCTTGAGCATGTCTTTGGACTTCTTCGTTTTGAGCGCAGCATCGCGCACAAAATTATAGATCGCTTCGATGGCCTCCTGATAGTATTCCGTCTGGCGCAGCTGTTCTGCCGTGCGGATACCGTTTGCTGTGATCTTGTTAAAACAGTTGACGAGGGCGATCTCGGACAAAGTTTTTTCGTTATGATATGTAGCCATGGTGTTCCTCCTTAGCACTCAATGTGTGTTCGACCATGGCTATAGAATATTCTCTATTTCTGGCAAAAAGCGATTAAAACCATCGTTAATTCGACGTTAATTTCAGTGACGCAAAAAAATAATTTTATTTTTATGAGAAAATTAATTGAAATTTAACAATCAGCGGTGAAACAGTAATGAAAGGAGGGAGTCCGTCATGGCGGCTGAGATCATCCGCATCACCTTTAAAAACGGTGCCTACATTGATATGCAAAGCCGCAATGCTTACGATTGCGCTGGCCAACAGGCGACCAAACTGTCAGAAAAACCTTTGGAAGTCTTACGGTGCATTGCAGAACATACCATAACCGCTTCTGACGGAACCCTGACCAGCGATATCTCGACCGCAGAAATTTTTAAACTCTGCTGGACGAAGGACGTGCAGCCGCAGAATCTCCGTACTCAAGTCTCACAAATCCGAAAATGCCTTTCGATGATTTATCCCGAAAAAGCTTCCACGGATATCCTTCAGCAGTATGACAAAAAGATCTTTCTTTGTTATTGCGATGTCGTGAGGAAGTCTGCTCTTTTGATCGATGTAACGTTGGAAGAGCTCTATGCACGGGTCACCGATGACTTCCGCTTCGTCACGGCTGGAGATGACTCCATTTTTCCTCAGGACGAAACCGGCACCGAACAGCTTACCAAGCGGGTGCTGCTCTTCACAGGCGACTGTTTCCTGGGGATGGAGCATAAAACAGCTGTTCCAGACAAGCTCCTTGCAGATCTTTTTTGCAGCAACACAGCCGATGACCGGGTTTCGGAATGCATTTTCTCCAAGTGTCTGAGCCCGGAAGAAAGGGATCAGGAAGAGCTTGACTACAAACGGATGTGTGCGGTTTGGGATGAACTGGTGGTATCCGATAAACGGGCAGAATCCGATAAACGGGCGAAATCCGATGAACTGGTGGGATCTATTGGGAAGAACCTGATCAATTCTTCCCGCGCGACCTCTTACGCAAACGATTATAATAAGATCCCGCACAGCATGACAGAAATAAAGCTGAACGAATATCCGCAGGTACTGATCGATGCACGATACCAAAATATACTGAACCGGCTTGCACCCTATGTAGCCGAAAAATGCGGCGAGAAATTGCACAGTCTGGAATGTGATACCGATCTCATCCATGCGGCACAGAACGGCGACAAGAAGGAAACGGACGGCGGCAAAAAGGTCGTTTATGCCTATATTGCGGCACTGGTTCTGCTCTTTTTTGACCGCGCGATCCCGGCGCATTCCAGTAAGTTCTCACAGAAAAAGAAGCGCTACCAGAAAGCGCTGGATCGCTGTATTCAGAAAATGCTCCCGTCTGAAACGCCCCCCTCGAAACAGGTAGCCGAGAAGCTCAAAGAAATTCTCAGCGGAAAGTCCGAAAAGGAGATTGAGGAGATTCTCACGGACCTGTTTGGTTCTCTCGACGATGAATATGTAAAAGCTATAAGAGACCATCTAAACCGCAAGAATATTTCGATCGAAAATACCGATCAGCTCATCGATCCTCCCCCCAAGCTGACCTTATAATAAGGAGTTTTTATGCTGAATCTCGATAATCCTAATTTTGAAAAGCCGTCTGCGATCCTGCGTGAAAATTCTCGGTTCCTTGTGGAGCAGAACCGCTTCACCGGCCCCAAAAGCTACGATGGCTTTGTAGGCGGCCCGCCGCTGGCCTATGACCGGGAACACGGTGCCGTTGCCGTGGACAGCTCTGATAACCACACTCTGGTCTACGGTGCGACCGGCAGCAAAAAAACGCGATGTATCGTCATGCCCACCATCCGAATGCTGGGCTTTGCAGGGGAAAGTATGATCATCAACGACCCAAAAGGCGAATTATATCGTACTATGGCTCGTTTTTTGGAAGATCAGGATTACAACATCATCACGGTAAACTTCCGAGATGCCTCTGTGGGCGACTGCTGGAATTTCCTAGAGATCCCATATCGTTTTTACAAAGAGGGAAACCTCGACAAGGCCGGCGAATTCATCGAGGATGTTGCCCGTACCATAACCGCCAACACCGGAACAGATGATCCTTTTTGGAGCAGCTCTGCAGCATCCTGTCTGTACGGCCTGATCTTGTGTCTGTTCCGCTACTGCAAGGAATACGATAAGCCGGACGAGGCCGTGAACATCGGAAACCTACTCACGCTACGCCGCGAAATGTTCGCCCAAAAGACCCGGTTTTCTTCTGCCCACAATCCCATTTGGGAGTGGGCCAAGAAAGACGAGCTCATCGCTGCCAGCATGACCGGCACGGTAGAAACGGCCTCCGATACACAGAAAGGGATACTATCCGTATTAGATCTCGGCTTGAAAATGTTCATCATCTCTCCTTCGCTAGTGGACATGCTGAGTCACACTACCTTCTCTTTTGACCGTATTGCGCAGGAAAAGACCGCCGTCTTTCTCCTTACGCCTGACGAAAAAACAACTTACCATCGTCTTGTGTCTCTTTATATTTCACAGTCGTATCAACAGCTTGTACAATTTGCGGACCGCAGCGGCGGTAAGCTGCCCGGACGGGTCAATTATGTTTTGGATGAGTTCAGCTCTCTGCCTTCCATCGGCGGATGCGATTTTGTTCAGTATCTTGCTGCGGGCAGATCCCGCAATCTGCGTTTTATCCTTTGTCTCCAGAGCAAAAATCAGCTGGTGCACACTTACAAGGAAAATGCGCAGACCATTACCGCCAACTGCACCAACTGGATCTACCTGTTCTCGCGTGAATTGGAACTGCTGAAAGACATCTCTGCGCTCTGCGGCGAAAAGAAAGACCACACCCCCAACCTGTCCATCTATGATCTCCAGCAGCTGGATAAAGAAAAAAATCAGGCACTTCTTCTCTCGGCCCGCTGCAAGCCCGCCATCGTCAATCTGCTGGATATTTCGGGCTATGCCCCCGCCTATCCGGTGCTTCCCATCAAAACGCCGACAAGAGGTGTTCGTGTTTCTCTGGATTTCAATGAGATCCAAAAAGAAGAACGACAGTCAGACCGGTTCTCGGGTTCCAACAATCCTTTGTTTAACCCGTTCTCCCCGGATTCCGATACACCCGAACCTGACACAAAGTCTGCCAGCTCCGATAAACTTGATCTGGACGCAATGCTGGCAGACATCAATCGGAAAATTGCGGAGATCGATGCACAGGAAAAAGCCAAAAAAACCGATCCATCTGACAACGAAAGCGAGGTATAAACCATGGCATACGAGACAGAATACACCGACTTTGATCCTCAGGAGGATTCTTCGGCCTGTCTGACCCTCGGCCTTGCGACCGATATCGTGGAGAGCCGTTATCTGCGGGACTTTTCCACGGCAGAGCCCGAGGAAAAGCAGCAGATCCTGAAAGACCTCACGACTTTTTTGGAGCAGCTTCTGCGTCAGCCCCAGATCAGCGGCAGTGCGGATGCGTGGCATAATCTATGCGTCGTTCTGGCACAGTGCGATCTCTATAACTTAGCCTGCATTACGCTGGAGCGCGGACTGGACTTTTATCCCAAGAGCGTCGATCTTCTGGCCGACTATCTGCAATACGGCATGGAGTGCGGTCAGGGAGAACGCTGCAAAGCCGTTTGCAAGACGCTGGTAAAAATTCCCAAGTTCTTCTGGTCATGGAGAGGCTATCGCTTCTTAATCGGGTACGAGACACAGCTATCCCTTTCCGGAAGCGAAAAAGAGCTGGAAAAATACAAAGCCGAGATCGATCAGCTGCTGAAGCTGTACCGCCAGCAGTTCCCGGATGACGAGGGCAGTTACGACTGCGAAGCCGATGTCTGCCGGGATTTCAATGACCACCGGCGGGAAGAAGCCGTCCTGCGGGAAGCACTGGAAAAGCTGAAGGTCGCACCCAAATGCGCCATGCAGCTGGCCGTGATGCTCTTTGAGCGCGGTGAATATCAGGAGGCTCTGCGCCACGCACAGCGCGCATTGAGGGACTCCATCCAGACCCAGATGGGCGTCAACGAGGCGCATCTGTCCTACCTGAGCGGCCTTGCCAAGTTTGCCATTTTGCTGCTGAACGAGGAAACGGACGGCTACCCCGAAGCTGCTGTACTGGATATCTACACCGACTTTGAAACCGCCCTGCGTCAGGGCCTGAACTCCACCTACCGCAGCACCTTAAAGCAGCGGGCCATCCGGCTTGTCGTAAAGTCGAAGATCAACGTTCCCTCCGACTGCGAAGAACTGAATTATCTGCTCAGCTGATCTGAGCCGTTTCTTGCAAAAGATCCCACTTCCGACCGGAAGCGGGATCTTTTTTGCTGTTCAGATGATAAAACCGGGTCGCTGTGCGTTATAGAGAGCGAAAGGCAGAGAACAGACTCCCCCGGCGGGCAGAAGTCCGCCGGGCAGGACCCCTGCAAAAAAAGGAGGTCGATTTTTTATGTACCACATCCCGGAAGTAAGCGTCAGCGTAAACGGCAAGGAGCAGATCATGAGCGTGCTGAGCCGCGATCTGATGTCCAAGCGCACCATTTATCTGAACGGCGAGATCAACGACGAAGCCGCCCTGAGCATCATCACCCAGCTGCATTATCTGGAGGACAATTCTCAGGAGCCTATCACCCTTGTGATCAACAGCCCCGGCGGCTCGGTCTCGGCCGGGCTGGCCATCTACGATGTCATGCAGGCGCTGTCCTGCCCGGTGACTACGGCCGCCATCGGGCTGGCGGCCTCCATGGCGGCACTGGTGCTGGCCGCCGGCACGAAGGGCCGCCGCTATGCCTCGCCCAACAGCCGCATTACGATCCATCAGCCGCTGGGCATGGCGCAGGGGCAGGCTACCGACATTCAGATCGCCGCAGAAAATATCCAGCGCACCAAGTACAAGCTGGCCGAGCGCCTCGCTGTCCATTCCGGCCACACGGTTCAGGACATCCAGCAGGATTGTGAGCGTGACAGCTGGATGGACAGCAGCGAGGCTTTGCGTTACGGTCTGATCGACCACATCGGGTTTCCCTGCAAGGAAGAACAGGAGGCAGCAATATGAATCAAATTCCCGCACCCATCGGCATGGAACCTCTGGTGGACGCAGTGCAGCAGTGCTGCCTCCGCGCCCAGCAGTATCATCGTCTCGGCATCCAGCCCGGGCATTTCATCCTGACGCTGGATGAAGGCAACGGCCGCACCACCGCAGCCAACTACCTGAGCCGTGCCTTTGCGCAGGCCGGTGTACGCAGCTTTGGCGGACTGGATCTGATGCTGGAATATCAGCTGGACGGCAGCATGGATCAGCTCTGCCAGACGCTGCGCAGCATCCGCGCCAGCGCCGTGTACACCAACGAGTACGAGGGTGTCATTGCCTGGGACATCACCGTTCTGGCCGCACATTTCGGCGAAGAGCAGACCCGGCTGTTTTTCCGCGAGCTGCCCAGTATGGCATCGCATGCCACCCTGCTCTTTTTCCTGCCGTCGGCACCGAACCGCAGCCAATTGCTCCTGATGGAAAAGATCAGCGCCCTGCTGGACCCGAATCAGATGCACTGGGTCCGGATCCCGCCCTATTCCGAGCAGACGCTGGCCGACATCACCCGCCAGACGCTCATCGATCAGCTGAACATCCGTTTGGAAGATCTTCCCGAAACGGATGCGATCCTGCAAAAACTGGTGCACCAGACCGGCACCCGGAACGCGCGTCAGGCGGTGCGGCTGGCCTGCACGCTGGCCCAGCAGGCTGATTTTTCCGAATTTATTCCGCTGCTGAAGCTGAAAACCCTGTATTCTTCTCTGAAAAAGGAGGTTCGATAATATGATCCGTGGAGAAAGCTGGACAAAACAGGAGAATATCAAAGCAGCGCTGTCCCTGGCGGGGCAGGCGGGCGGCGGCCCGGTGCTGTACTGCGAAAACAACCGCTGCTGGGTGCACGCCGGGGAGAGCAACGGCATTTTTCTGGGTGTGACCGGTGCCGGAAAGTCCTTTTGCGGCACCCAGAATCTGGTGCGCAGCCTGATCGAGGCGCAGGAGTCCTTTTTGGCTGTTGACCCCAAAGGCGAGCTTTACCGCCGCAACGCCTGCCGGATGAGCAAAGACTATACCGTACATGTCATCGATTTCCGCAATATGCTGGCATCCGAGTGCGTCAATGTGCTGAGCGCCCCTGCGGAGCTGTACTTATCCGGCGACCCCATGCGCATGAAGCAGGGCGGCGAAATGCTGGAAGATCTGGCATACACGCTGTATGCAGAGAGCAAGAGCGATCCCTTCTGGATCAACAGTGCACGCTCGGTATTCATTGCCGCAGCCTATGCACTGATGGAGTGCGCCCAACCGGAAGAGATCAACATCGCCAGTGTCCAGAACCTGATCATGCAGGGCGACCGGCACTATTCCGGCCACGGCAGCACCGTTTTCGGCCGGGACACCTATCTGGAGCACCTGATGCATCATCTGCCGGAAGATTCCATCGTGAGCAGTGAGCTTTACAGCTATATCAGCACTGCCTCGGATACGCGCGGCGGCATCCGCTCCACAATGCTGGAGGGTCTGTCCCGTTTTCTGCGCAGCAATGTGCTGCGCGGCTTTATTGCCAACGATGATCTGCACATCAACGAGCTGGACGGGCAGAAGCCTTTGGCCATCTGGCTGATCCTGCCTGACGAAAACCCGATGTATTCTCCACTGGCCGCAGTCATCATCGACCAGATCATGCGGCACTTCGTCAGCCTTGCGCAGGAGAAATATAATGGCCGCCTGCCCCGGCGGATGAATTTTCTGCTGGAAGAAGCCGGCAACATCGGCCGGATCTCATCGCTGAGCCGCATGATGGCAGCCGGGCGCTCCCGGAACATCCGCACTTTCATCGTGCTGCAAAGCCTCAAGCAGCTGGAGACCATTTACGGCGAGTCCGAAGCGGAGACCATCCGTTCCAATACGGCATCGGGGGATCAGACAATCCTGCAGCTG
>ERZ827528.4048-NODE-4048-length-11223-cov-3.339989_pt1 | contig 11223 bp, 4 predicted proteins | sample MGYA00519768_ERZ827528 | MGnify/ENA primary metagenome ERZ827528 (study PRJEB31778, sample SAMEA3449343) | human gut metagenome | biome: human gut; feature: human-associated habitat; material: faeces | place: United Kingdom | collected 2010/2012 ...
TAAAAAATCAACTCCTTTATAAATATTTTATATAAAAATAAATCTTATACAAGTAGACACGTTTTTTTATCGTGTCCACTGTATAGGATCCACTTTAGAAACTTAGTAATTTTTATTTTAAAGTTTCATAAATATTTCACATAAGCAAATTATAATATTTTTAGAAAATCAAACAGAGGAGGAAAACAATGAATGCATTTAAAAGATCAATTTTATATATAACAAGAAAGAAAAAGAAAAGTTTTATAATGTTATTTATATTATTTGGAATAGCAACAGCTGTTTTAAGTGGAATTTCTATCAAAAAAGCAGCAACAGTAGCAAGACAAGATTCAAATAAAGGTATGTCAAACATATTTGAACTTCAAACAAATCTTGCTACAAACTTTGATGGACTAATTCCAGAAAGCTTAGTTAATAAAATATCTAAAGTGGATGGAATAAAAAATTATGATGGTATAATTGGCGGTTCAGGAATGGACTTTAAGAACATAAGCAGTGTTGACCCTGCAAATAATATGATTCAATACAATGAAGAAGAATACAAACATCTTTTTTCAGTAGAAGGACATACATCAACACAATACGATACTAAATTTACAAGCAAATCACTAAGACTAGTAGAAGGAAGACACCTTGTAGCAACAGATAAAAATAAAGTATTGATACACAAGGCTTTAGCTGAAAAAAATAAATTAAAAGTTGGAGATAAAATAAAAGGAACAAAAAATACTGTAGATTACAGAGCAACTAGTGATTCACCAAATGAATATGACCTTGAAATTGTAGGTATCTTTGAAAGTGAAAACACAAAAAGAGAAGGAAGTCAGTTAGAAATTCCAGAAAATCTTATAATATCAGATATAAACACTTTAAAAACTTTATATGGATATTCAGATGGTCAAATTCAATATACAAGCGCTGTATATAACACTAGCAAAAATGTAGATGACGTAATTTCAAGTCTTAATAAAATTTCAGAAGACTGGAGTTTATATACAATATTAAAAAGTGAAGATACTTTTTTAGCATTATCAAAATCATTTGATGCTATGGAAAAAATTATAAATATAATTTTAATAGGTGCAATTGTAGTTGGTATAATAATACTTTCACTAGTTTTAGCATTTTGGATTCAAGGAAGAGTGCATGAAACAGGAATATTACTTTCTATAGGAGTTCCAAAGTTCAAAATTATTTCACAATATATCATAGAATTACTGCTTATAGCTACTATAGCTTTTGGAGCTTCTTTCTTCTCAAGCAAAGCAATCTCACAAAGTATGGGTAATGCAATAGTTAGCCAAGCCAGCAAACAAGCTATACAAGAAGTTCAACAAGGATTTGGGGGATTCTCTTTAGGAGCTGATGCAAATAGTTCTTTAGCAACTCAAACTGCAGATGAAATTGATGTAGATGTAGAATTGAAAGAAGTTGCATATGTTTATTTAATAGGAACAGCTATAATTATAACTTCGGTAATGATATCTTCAAGATCGATAATTAAATTAAAACCAAAAGAAATATTGTCAAAAATGAGCTAGGAGGAAGACAAATGTCAATTTTAGCATTAAATAAAGTTAACTATTCATATAAAAATGGAAAAAAAGTTTTAAATGATGTAAGTATAGAATTTGAAAAAGGAAAGTTTTACACTATTTTAGGAGTTTCAGGCTCAGGAAAAACAACCCTACTATCTTTATTAGCAGGTCTAGATGAACCTAGTAGCGGACAAATATTATATAATAATGAAGATATAAAAGCAAAGGGATATGAAAATCATAGAAAAAATAATATTTCATTGATTTTCCAAAACTATAATTTAATTGATTATATGACACCTTTAGAAAATATAAGAATCGTTAATTCAAAGGCTGATAAAAGAATATTGAATGACTTGGGATTAAAGGATGATGAAATTAATAGAAATGTATTAAAATTATCAGGTGGACAACAACAAAGAGTTGCAATTGCAAGGACTCTTGCAGCAAATTCACCAGTAATACTAGCAGATGAGCCAACGGGAAATTTAGATAGCGATACAGAAGATGAGATTATAGAAATATTAAAAAAGAATGCTCATCAACAGGGAAAATGTGTAATTGTTGTCACTCATAGCAAGGAATTAGCAAAAAAATCAGATGTCATACTTGAATTAAAAGATAAGAAATTGACATACTAAAAAAAGAGATTAGGTTTTGCCTAATCTCTTTTTTTTATATTTTAAAATACATTCTTAATATTCCTAATATAAGAAGGTGAACAGGATAAAACCAATAATTTATAATTTTATTTTGATTACCACGTTTTCCGTTATATGTAAGAACAAGACCAAACCCTAGTATAGACCAAAGTGTTTTAATTAAAGTAAGGTATCCAAGAGCACAACCTATAACAAGATTATTATAGAAAATATAAAATAAGTAGACGATTATTATTGAGTAATGCTCGTAGTCTAATCCAAATTGCATAGATATAAATGATGAAATAAGAATTAATACTACTGATGAGAGATACCATAAAATACTAGGTTTATTTTTTAATTTACTTTTTAGTATGTCTATAATCCATATTGTTATAAGAGATAATGCTAAAGTAAATAAAACATTGTTTGCTCTTGTATTAAAAAATGTGCGGGAGAAAAACATATCAAATGGTATTTCTGATATAACTGCAAATATTAATAAGTTTGCAAGATATTTTTTTCGACTTTTTGTTTTGAAAAATCCTTCAACAATGAAAAATGCGAATAAAGGAAATGCAATTCTTCCAATAACATCAAAAAAATCACTTATTTCTAAAAGTAATCCTCCATCTAAAATAGGATATATTAAAGCTTTGTTTACATGGTCAATTAACATAGATAAGAAGGCGATATATTTTAGTTGTGCACCAGATAGCAATTTTATATTATCTAGTCCCTTCTTTTCAAGTTTTATTGTTTTTATCATAAATTTAATCCTTTCTAAATCTTTTGTTTTTTACAGTATAATATACACAAATACTTATATCAATAATTTTTTATTAGGGAAAAAATGGTTAAAAATATTGTGTTTAATTATAGCTAATATCTACTAAATTTATGGTGAAATTTAGAATATAAAGAATACGTTATAGATTAAAAAATAAATTTATCAAAAAATGTATAATTTAATTGCTAAAAAATGATATAAATGGTAGAATAATGTATAAATTAAATAGGTAAACCTAGGGAAATCTAGGGACACAAAGCTATAGGGACTAAGGTTATTAACTATGTCAGCCAGTTGCCAAAGGGTACATTACAATACTTTTTGTTTTAAACTTAGTATTAATGTCAAGTGTATACTTTTACACGAAACATTAAATTATTAGGCTAGATTTAAGTTACTCTTTTTGAGTAACTTTTTTTATTAATGTACTTCTGAGGAGATTATAAATCATTCGGGAGGAGAAAAATGCATAAAAAAAGAATAGCAGCCTTAACATTGGCAGCAATAATTTTTAACTTTTCATCAAACACTGTAGGAGTTTTGGCTCATGAAGTAGAACAAATTAAGCCGAAACAAGGTATATCAAGTAAAAAGGATGTACAATCAAATCAAGCTAAAGTTAGTAAATTTGATTTACTTAACAACAAAAATTTAGAAAAATATAATAAAGTTTTTAAATTAGACAAATCTAAAATAATCGCAATAAACAACAATGGTGGTAATTATCCAGCATCAGAGCTATATAAAGCTATTGATAATAATTTTAGCACTCATTGGGAAACAGGAAGATACAATAGAGAAGACTTTGAAAATGAAGTGACACTTACATTAGATGAGGTTACAAGTTTAGATAGAATAGTATATGGAGCAAGACAAGATGGAGCAAAAGGTAAAGGTTTTGCTGAGAAATTTGAAATATATGCTTCACTAACAGATGACCAAGATGACTTTACTTTAGTAAGCCAAGGTGGATACTCAGGTTCTACTGGAGATATTGTAGAAATAAAATTTGAAGAAACCAAATTTAAAAGAATAAAATTTAAATTTAAAAAAGCTAATCAAAATTGGGCATCAGCTTCAGAATTTATGCTTTATAAAAAAGATACACTATCTGAAACTATAAATGATTTATTTACAGATGGTACTATGACTAAATTAAAAGATAAATACAACAGTATAGATGTAATAAATAAATTGGAAGATGAAGTAAATAAACATCCACTAAAAGATGATTTAGAATACGCAATAAATCTAGCAAAAGAGATATTACAAGGAGACAAAGATTATTCAGATAGAACTTTTACGTTGACACAATATGGAGATACTCATGCAAAAGCAAGAAATACATTAGGAATGTCTAGATTTGGAACAGATTTACAATCTACTGGTATAGTAGCGAAACCAGGAGAAGTATTCAAAATTTATGTTGAGGCTCAAGAAGGTGCACCCCTTCCTAAAATAGCATTTACCCAACAAGAAGGACATTATAATAATTGGAAAAGAGAGTATCAATTAAAAAGAGGGCTTAATGTTATAACAGTTCCTGAAATTTATAATAATTCATGGACAAACAAACCTGTAAAAGGTGGTGCTGTTTATTTAATAAATAAATACACATCAAGTGAGCAAGGAAAAGCTCCAATAGTTCGTATTGAAGGTGGAGAAGAATTTCCTTTATTTAATGTAGGAGATGATAAAGAAGCTTTTTTAGAAAAACTAAAAGCTTATAAAGTAAAATTAGAAAAAGACCCTGAAAATACAGTTGATATATATGAATTTAATACAAAAAGATTTATGTATACAGGAACAACAAAAGCTGCATATCAAGTATATGTAAATGAAGGTGTTGATGTTGATGAAAGTGTTGATGTTTGGAATAAACAAATACAAGATGCTTTTGATTTTGCTGGATTAAAAGATGATAAAAGTGATCCGACAAATGATTCTACAAATGTTAGAACAACAGTAAGATTAATGCAACCATATGGAGCTGCATATGCTGCGGGAGACCATGTTGGTATTCAAAGACATATCCAGGAAATAGCATTAAGAACAGACCAAGATAGTATTAATAGTATACTTTGGGGGATGATTCACGAAGTTGGTCACCAAATGGATATATCATCTAGAGAACTTGGTGAAATAACAAATAACATGTTTTCAAATAATGCATATATGAAAAATAATGCAGGTGATAGAGTTCCATATAATGAGTTATACAATTTATTAGCTCCAGATGATTCATCACAAAATTTTGATGATATTAGTTATAGCCAAAGATTAGGGATGTTTTGGCAACTACAATTAAAGAAAGATACATATTGGCCAGAACTAGAATCGCTTTATAGAAAAAGAAAGCCAAGTGTTAGAAATGAGCAGGAAAAAAGAGATACAATAGCATTGTATTCATCAGAAATTTTAAATATGGATTTAACTAAATATTTTGAAAAATACGGATTTAAAATATCTGATAGTTGCAAAGAAAAATTAAAACAATTCTCTAATGATTGTGAAAAAATCTGGTACTTAAATGGAAATGCATTAAGTTATAAAGGGAATGGATTTGAAAATAAAAATACAGGTTTAGATGTTTCTTTATCAAAAACTGATGCAGGTATAAGGCTTAATATGGATATAAACCAAGATATGAAAAATGACTTACTTGGATTTGAAATTATCAAAAATGGAAAAGTAATTGCATTTACTACATCAGGTACTTATACAGATACTAAAGCTAAAGACACAAATGAAAACATCGAATATGAAGTTGTTCCATATGCATTAAACTTATCAACGGGAGATAAAGTTCAGCTAAACTCATTAAAACCAAGTATAAGTGTTCAACAAAAGAAATTGACATTGAAATTAAATGAAAAATTTGATGCTAAAAGTTATGCAAAAGCATTTACAAATGAAGGCGAAGATATAACAGAGTCATTAAAAGTTGAGAGCAATGTTGATACTACGAGAGGTGGAAATTACGAAGTAAAATATATAATAACTGAAAACAATACAAATATAGAAAAAATAATGAAAGTTGAAGTGGTAAGTGATTACGATTATTTATCAGATTTTGAATGGAAATCAGCTACAACTTCATGGGGAACACCAAGAAGAAATTCTAATATACAAGGTAGAATAAATTCAACAACTAAAAAATTTGAAAAAGGTTTTGGAATTCATGCAAATGGAAAAATAACTTATGATTTATCTGATAAAGAATATGATAAATTTGAGGCGTTAGTAGGTATTGATTCTTCAGCTATACAACCAAATAATAATTCAAGTGTAACATTTAAGATAATAGCAGATGGAAAAACATTAGCAACTACAAATGTTATAGGATATTATGATAATTTAGCTTATATAAGTGTACCAATATCGGGTGTTAAAGAATTAATAATAGAAGCAAATGATGGTGGAAATGGAAATACAGCAGACCACTGTATAATAGTTAATCCTAAATTAACTACAAACAATGGTAAACCAAAGATAACTGCAAATGAAAAGTTCTTAAAACTTGGTGACACATTAGATGAGATGAAAGATATTAAAGCATATGACCAAGAAGATGGAGATTTAACAAAAAATATTACAATTGAATCAAACAACTTTGTGCCAAATAAAATTGGTAGATATGAAATTGTATACAAAGTAAAAGATTCAAATGATAATGTTGCAATACAAAAAGGATATGTAACAGTATCGGAAGATTATGTAGTTAAAAAATCTAAATTTGGTAAATTTAATAATTTATCATCGTATAATGATGAATTTAAATTACCTATAGCATCTGTAACAAATAACGCAGGTCATTATGGAAATAGTAAAATAACTAATGCAATAGATGGAAATATAAATACTCATTGGGAAACTGGTAATCAAAATAGCGACACATTTAAAAATGAAGTTATATTTGACTTGGGAGAAGTTCAAGAAATAAGTAAAATGGCATATGGTGCAAGAAGAGATGCGTATAATAAAGGTTTTGCAACAAAATTTGAAATATATGTATCTGAAAATGAATCAGGGGATGATTTTTATTTAGCAGGAAGTGGATCATATTCTGGATCACCTAATGACATTGTACAGTTCGACATGAGCAAAGTAAGTGCAAGAAGAGTAAAATTCAAATTTGTTGAAGCTCGCGAAGGATGGGCAAGTTTATGTGAAGTAGCATTCTACAAAGAAGATAAATTATCTGACAAAATAGAAAGCTTATTTACAGACGAAACAAAAACAGACGTAGCAGAAAGTTACAACACATTAGAAAAACTAAATGCTTTAAGAGAAGAAGTAAAAGACCACCCAGCATACGACATATTCAAAGTTGAATTAGACAATGCTGAAAAAATAATAAAAGCTAAATATCCAACTATAAACGTTGAGAAATTAACAGCAGTAGACAAAGACGCTGAGTTTGACTTAATGGCAGATGTTGAGGCGACTGACCAAAAAGACGGAGACATAACTTCAAGCGTAGTAGTAGAAGATGGAGGATTCTCATCATCTAAAATAGGAGAATACACAGTAAAATATTCAGTAACAAATACATTAGGATTAACTACTGAAGTAGAAAGAAAAATAATAATAACAACAAATGAAGATACTTATATATCTGATTTAGATTGGAAATCTGCAACAATAGGTTGGGGAACTATAAGAAAAGATAGATCACTAAACGGAGACGCTATAAAACTTTTAAACAAAAATGGCGAAGTAGAAACATTTGAAAAAGGTATAGGAACTCATGCTCACTCAGAAATAGTTTATGATTCAACAGAATACGACATATTCGACACATGGGTTGGAATGGACCAATACGTAGCAGGAAGACCTGCACCACGCGTTAAATTCAAAGTATACGTAGATGGAAAATTAAAAGCTGAAACAGATTTAATGAAAACTGATTCACCAAAACAACACATAGTAGTAGATGTTAGAAATTCTAAAGAAGTTAAATTAGTAGTAGAAAATGGGCCAAACGGAATGAATGCAGACCATGCTGACTGGGCTGATGCTAAATTCAAAAAGATACCTAAATTTGATACAACAGAACTAGAAAAAATTCTAGAACAAGCTAAAGAATTAGACTTAAACAACTACACACAAGAATCTATGGAAAGATTAGAACAAGCTATAGAAGCTGGTGAAGAAGCTATGACTTCTAAAGACCAAGAAATAATCGAAGCAGCTATAGAAAACCTAACAAGCACAATAGATTCATTAGTAAGAGTAAACTTAAACGAAGTAGTACAAATAAGAGATGAATATCTTAAAAAAGCAATCCAAAAAACACTTAACATTTCAGGCAATGTAACAATAGGTGATATGAGAAAACTTACATCACTTAAATTGTCAGAAGTAACAAGTTTAGAAGGATTACAACACGCGATAAACTTAGAATCATTAAACATAGAATACAATGAAATAAGAGACTTATCGCCACTAAAAAATCTTAAAAAATTAACAAACTTACAAGCAAGCCCTCTAGGTGGCTTAGTGTCAGGACGTATCTATCCAGTAGATAACAAAGCGACAATAAACCTAGACGTTATAAATAGACAAGGAGTAAAACTATCTCCAAAATCTATAATAGTAAAACACAACAAAACACATGAAATAGTAACATTAGACGCAGCACAATACACAAAAAATGGCGTAGTTACACTAGATACAACAACTTTCGATAAATATCTTTATACAATAACACTAGTATACGAAGATACTTACGATAACTACGTATCACAATTTATGTTTATGCTTGACAATAGATAAACTAATTGATTAATTAATGTTTATCCTAAATAATAGAGAAGTCTAATATTATAAAAATGATATCTAAACGTGAATAAAGATATCAAACTTAAGTAAATAAAAGTCATCAACAATAAAGATTAGAATTTAAAAACTAAAATTTAAAAACTAAAAACTAAAGGAGACTATCACAAAATATTTTGGAGATAGTCCCTCTTTATTCAAAAAAATAAACTAGGAGTAGGGTATGTTTAAGAAAAAAGTAGCAATACTAACTTTAGTATCAGTTATTTCAAGCTTTTCAGCTAATACAACAGCAGTCTTAGCACATGAATTAACAAAAAACGAGGAAAAAATATCAACACAAGAAAATTCAGCAGATAATAACGAAGAATCTAAAACAGCACAAAACTTAGAAACTTCACAAGAGGAAGAAAAGTCTCAAGAACAAGAGAAATCTCAGACAGAAGAGTCTAAAGAAACATCACAAGATTCTCAAGAAGAATCTACTGAATCAACTGAATCAACAATAACTAAAAAAACTATAACTTTAACTCAAAACGGCGACACAAAGGCGAAAGCCAGAGAGAACTTACGCATGGTTTCTTTCGGTACAGATTTACAATCAACAGGTATAGTGGCGAAGCCAGGAGAAAAAATAACAATTTATGTTGAAGCGGATGACAATGCACCACTTCCAAGAGTGGCATTCACTCAACACGAGGCACATTATGCAAACTGGATAAGAGAATATCAACTACAAAAAGGGAAAAACGTGCTTACTGTTCCTGAGATATACAGCACTTCTTGGGAAAATAAAACCGTAAAAGGCGGAGCCTTATATTTAATAAATAGATATACAAAAGAGCAACAGGGCGCAGCCCCAGTCGTTACAATAGAAGGAGGCGAAGCCTTCCCAACATACAAAGAAGGTGACGACAAAGCACAATTTATAAAAGAATTAAAGGCATACAACCAAAAACTAAAAGAAGACCCAGACAACACAGTAGATATCTTTGAATTTACAAGTAACAGAATACTTTACACAGGAACAACATCAGCAGCATATCAAGTATATGTAAAAGAAGGCGTAGACATCCTAGAAAGTGTAAACAATCTAAACGGACAAATTCAAGATGCGTTCGATTTCTCAGGACTAAAAGACGATCCATCAGATATAACTAACGACTCAACAAACGTAAGAACACCAATAAGACTTATGCAACCTTATGGATTAGCATATGCATACGGAGACCACGTCGGAATCCAAAGAGACTACGAACAATCAATGCTTAGAACAGACTTATCAAGTCTAGGCTCTGTAATATGGACAACAGTCCACGAAGCAGGACACCAAATGGACATAAGCGCGAGAGAATGGCCAGAAGTAACAAACAACATGTGGGCAAACAACGCACACATAAAAAATGGCTTCCAAGACAGAGTCAACTACACATATTTATACAAATACTTAGCACCAGAAAAATCACTAAGAGGATTTGACACATTTGACTATTTCCAACAACTAGGGATGTTCTGGCAGCTACAACTTAAAAAAGATACATACTGGGCAGAACTAGAAACACTATACAGAGAGAGAAAACCAAGCCCAAGAGATTATCAACACAAAAAAGATATCCTAGCTACATATTCTTCAGAAGTATTAGGCATAAACTTAACTTACTACTTCGAAAAATACGGATTTACACTATCAGACGAGTGCAAACAAAACCTTAAAAAATACCCAGACTCAAACGAAAAACTATGGTATTTAAATAGCACAGTTATAGGATACACTGGATCTGGCTACACTAACACAGACACAGGATTAGAGCTTTCAATCTCAAAAGTAAAATCAGGTGTAAAACTAAGTATGGCAATAAACAATAGCAAAAAAGATGATCTACTTGGTTACGAAATACTAAAAGACGGAAAAGTAATCGGATTTACATCATCAAATACATACATAGACGAAAATGCAACAGACGACAACGCACAATACGCAGTAATTCCTTACGCAAAAGACTTAACTTCAGCAAACAAAGTTGAAATTAACTCAAAAATGCCGAGCATAAGCATCCAACAAGAGAAAATAACTCTAAAAGTAGGAGAAAAATTTGACGCAAAAGCCTATGTAAAAGGTCTTACTTACACAGGAGAAGACATAACATCAAACATAAAAATAGAAAATAACGTAAACCCTAACAAAAAAGGAAACTACACAGTAAACTACGAGTTAACTAACGAAGGTCAAACTACAATAAGAAATATTGAAGTCGAAGTAGTAAGCGACTACGACTACTTATCAGACCTTTCATGGGAAACAATAAAAACAGCTTGGGGAATACCAAGAACAAACACAAACATCCAAGGTATGGTTCACGAACAAGTAACTAAATTCAAAAAAGGTATCGGAATCCATGCAAACGGAAAAATAACATACGATTTAAGCGACAAAGACTACCAAAACTTTGAAGCATTAATAGGTGTAGAC
>ERZ827528.4049-NODE-4049-length-11219-cov-3.584647_pt1 | contig 11219 bp, 7 predicted proteins | sample MGYA00519768_ERZ827528 | MGnify/ENA primary metagenome ERZ827528 (study PRJEB31778, sample SAMEA3449343) | human gut metagenome | biome: human gut; feature: human-associated habitat; material: faeces | place: United Kingdom | collected 2010/2012 ...
CACCCCCCGGCGCACCTCGTCCTTTTTTAAATTATATAATTACCCGCTGAAGTTTATGAGGATATTTGCTTTTCTCTATCCAGGTATTTTTTTAAGTGAGACGCATCGTAAAAACCACATTCATGCGCCGCTTCAGTAATACTTAGATTGGCTTCTGCTATAAGACGGCGCGCAGCCCGGATGCGCAGGAGCATGATGTATTTGTGCGGCGGCATGCCGCAGTTGGCCTTAAAGGCGCGTATAAAGGAGGCCCTGGACATGCTGCATCTTTGAGCAAGGTGCTCTATATTAAGCTCTTTATCATAATTGGCGTGAATATAATTAAGGCATTGAATCATATTCAGGGGAGAATTTTGGGAGCTTGAAGCTCCGAGCGAATGATAGGCGTCTGCCAGGAAGCAGAGATGGGACAATATATCCTTTGCGGCCGCATTGGCCAATGCTTCGGAAAAAGAACCGTCCGATTCATAATAAACCCTTATGTGGTTTATACCCTGCATAAGCCATTTCAGCTGCGCTCCAGATAAGCTTAAAAACATGGATTTGCTGCAAATGCCTCTTAAATAAGGCTCTATTTCAAAAAGGGCTGCAAATCCTCCGTATTTCCTCAATTCACTCATATGCTGCTCTAAAAATTGAGCGTGTATAAGCATATGGTATACATTCAGCCCGTTGATATTAAAATATCCGTGCTGTACTTTAGGAGGTATTATAAATACGTCTCCTGTTTTAATTTCAAAGCGGTTTTTTCCTATGTAATGGCCGCCCGTTCCGTTAAGCACTATATTTAATTCCCAAAAGTCATGCGTATGCATGCCTATATTGTAATTATAATGGATAAAAGATTGAATAAGACCTCTGTTGTAGGGCTGGAAAGCATCGGTATAGTACCAGTGGTTCTTGCCGCGTTCAACAGGCAGACTCTCAGGGAGCATTTTTTTGTTCTTCTCCTTTTTGATATGTTTTTACATTATAAATGAGATAAAGATACTATAATTATATCATCAAATATAGTATAGTCAATAAAAAGATTAATGATTGGAGTTGAATCTAATGAGCTATGAGCTTTTTATGAGTATAAATGAGCCGTATGCGGCGGGCTTTTTTGAATATCCCGAAAGAAGCCGTTTTTACAGATATGCCAACGCGCAAAAACGCTATTGGGAACAAGTGCCCCTGCCTGCTTATTCGGGCGGCCGCCTTTACCCGAATGGCCCCAAATACTGGCCGGGCTGTGCCGTAACGCCTGAGCCTTCATATACGTTTTGGCTGGATTATAACACCTTGGGTGCAAAGAGCCGGCAGGCGCTGAGCATTATGGCAGAGGAGGCCCAAAAGCTGCACCTTATTAATTCGCCTCATACTGTAGGCGGCAACGGTTTTACCCATTCATTTCCCAATTATCCCCGCATTGTTAAGGAGGGGCTGAATTCGTATCGGCAAAGAGTGGAGCTTCTTCCGTCGGGGGATTTCAGGGAGGGGCTTTTAACCGTGCTGGACGGAATTGCAGAATATCACGCACGGTGCCTGCAGCTGCTGAAAAATGCGGGAGCGGACAGCGGCTTGATAAACGCGCTTGAGCATGTGCCTTTTGAGCCGGCTCAAAGTTTGTACGAAGGAATGGTATGCTGGAATTTTATTTATTATATCGATGGCTGTGACGATCCCGGAGCAATAGACGCGCCTCTTTACGAGCTTTATAAGGGCGAGGATATAACGGCGGTAATTGAAGAGTTTTATGATAACGTGGAAGCCAATAACGGCTGGTCTTCAGCAATAGGGCCGGAATGCAATGAGCTGACCCGCCAATGCCTTAAGGCCATAAAAGGACGGCGCCGGCCCAGCTTGGAATTTCGGATAACTCCTCAGACGCCTAAATGGGCGTGGGAGGAGGCCGCCGAAGCGCTGGCCAGCGGCAGCGGGCAGCCCGCGTTTTATAATGAAGAGCTGTATCAGGAAGGGTTGCATAAAAAGTTCCCCGATATCCCCAAGGAGGATTTATTAAGGTTCAATGGGGGCGGGTGCACCGAAACCATGCTGGCTGGGATATCTAACGTAGGTTCTCTGGACGCAGGCATAAACCTTGCTTTGATTTTCTCAAATTGCATGCGCTCTGAACTGAAGGGGTGCAGTAGCTTTGAACAATTCTATCAGGCTTTGCTGGAAGCGTCTAAGCAGGAAATATTAGTTACGCTGGACCAGGTAAGCGAATACCAGAAAAACCGGGAGGAGTGCCGTCCCAATCCAGTGCGTTCCCTATTGATAGACGACTGCATAGATAACCAGTCTGATTTTAATTCAAAGGGCGCGCGCTATTATTGGAGCGTTGTTAATGTAGCCGGGCTTATAAATGTTATTGATTCCCTTTTGGCTATAAGGGAATGGGTGTTTGTAAACAAAAAGTATAACGCGGAGGAATTTATCTGTCTTTTGGATGAACAGAACGAGGGTTTCTTAAGTGATATGAAGCGCTCGCCTTGCTACGGCGTGGACGACAGCTCGGCAGACAGGCTGGCTGCCCGTTTTGCTCAGGATATATTTGAGATTTTTGACTTAAGAAAGCCTTATCTGGGCGGCGCGTTTTTGCCAGCCTCCATTCAGTTTATAACTTACGCTGACGCGGGCAAATGCGTGCCTGCTACGCCTGACGGCCGTGCGGCGGGGGAGGCGCTTTGCGACAGCATAGGCGCGGTTCACGGAAAAGACGTCAAAGGGCCGACGGCTCTGCTTAACAGCGCCGCTTCCCTTCCGTTTAATATGGCGCTGGGTACTCCAGTTATGAATTTAAGGCTGCAAAAAGAGCATTTGCGTTATGGGCTGGAAGGATTGGTGCAGGGCTTTTTTAAGCAGGGCGGCATGCAGATCCAGGTTAGCTGCCTTTCTCTTGAGGATATGCTGGACGCTTTGGAGCATCCTGAAAGGCACGAAAATCTCATGGTGCGCATAGGCGGATATTCGGAATATTTCAATAGGCTGTCAGATGATTTAAAGAAGGAGGTTATCAAGCGCACCGAGCATTCGCTGCAAGGATAGCGGGGAGAGATTCAGTGTTTGCATAATGAAACCGTTTTATTTTGCAATATAATTATAAGACAGCACGTTTTCCGGCCGTGCTGTCTTATTGTATATAGCAAACCGCTTGCTGGGCGAGTGGTTAGAGAAAGGCCCCGTGCCGGTAAATCATACCAAGGACCCCCTTTGCTTTAGCGTAAGAGTGCTGTCCGGCAGATTAAATCAGCGTATTTTGGGTTTCCCGGCTTCAGCCTTGTAAATTTACATATTTTCAAGGCAGACCATGGAAGCGTGATTCTGTGCAGGCTGGGGATAATACGGAGGCGGATTTACATAGGCGGGATACGCATTAGCCCTTGCATGCGGACGCTGTTTTTAATGCAAAACGCTGCCTGCATATAGCCCTAAAGCCAATACTATGCTGTAGAATGCAAATTATATTTTGCAGAAACAGTTGCACATTATTTCGCAGTTACGGGTGTAAATTCAGCGGTAAATGCAATTTTCAATGTTAGGCAGTAATTTATATATGGATTTGCCTATAATGTTTTCAAAATATTCTTTATAATCGTAAGTCTTGTTCCAGCGTTCTATAGAAAATGGATATATTCCATATCTTCTGGTTGTATCGATAAATCTCTTTTCCAAAATGCAGAACCCGTCAGCATCTGCAAGGGCATCGCAAAGAATGATAAGTTTATCATAGTCGTCATATTCTATACTATTTAAATATTCATTTATGAAGTCATACTGTAATTTACTTATATCTTTTTTCCCAATATCCGCTTCAATATCTTTAACCGGAAACGAATGGGTCAAACATATTCTTGCGATTTCATCCCAGCCTTTAGCCATTGCGTAATCATATCCGTCAATAATATGCCTTACTGCCGAAACGCCGTTTCTTCTTCCGATATCATGCAGCAAACCGCATACAAACGCTTTGCTGCCGTCTAAGCCGCGGCAATTTTCCGCAATACGCTTTGCGGCATTAGCAACATTGTAAGAATGCGCAGTCCAGCGGCCTGGATTCGTTTTTCCGGCAGTTTCCAATTCGTATATGGCAGTTTCTTTATCGGGGAACATAATTTAGCATCTCCGAAAGAGAAATATCTTCATAGGTATTATAGCATATAATTTTAAAAAGTTATAAAGCTTTTTATTAAGGGAACAGACATTGCAATCGGATGCAATCTCTTTTTCAGAGAGATTTACTGCGCCTGTAGCTAATCCAGAGAAACTGCTATGGGCCGCTGTCAGGCGGGTATAGCGCCCGTCAGGTAAATAATTAAATAAAAGAATTAAGCTGCATAGGGAAGGGGTTTGGATTTTGACAAAAAGACGGAAAAGGATATCGGGATGTTTCGTACTTTTCTGTATGGTATTTATCCTCAGTTTACAAGGAAGACGGTCAGAAGGCATAAAATTTGCGTCCTGCTGCGCAGCTTTGGCTCCATGGACGCTAGGTATATGTCGTTTAAGCGCGCTTTACCCGGCACAAATTTTATGCCTTCCGACTCTGAGAGCTAAAACGGAGAGAATTTCTTCATTTTCAAGGCAGACTAAAAAAGCGTACCTGGGGGTGCGCCCATTGAGGATAACGCGGAAAGTGAAGAAATTGTCGCGTTTTGAGGCGTGTAGTTACTTGTAAACTGAGGGTATAGAAAGTTAATAAATTTTCATTAAATGAAAAGATAAAGCAATAGGGGGATAATAGTCTTTGCAGAGAAGTTTGCTGCGTTTTTAAATGTGCTAATCCCAGTAAGGCCGCCTCCGGCCGCTGTCGGGGCCGTGCCTCTGTTTTGCAGCCCTTTTGAATAAAAATTATCAGCGGCATATAGGAGCTTTTTGGACTTGGCAAAGAGAGGGGAGAAAGGTATGCCGAATATTTCTAGGGCGGCAGCGCAGCGGCTTAAAAATGCAGCCTGAGCGGCGCATTCAAACATGCAGGCGTGTATATTTAAGGATAAACGCGGTATACGGCACATAATTGTTTAAAAGCGCTTAGGTATTTTTGTCTTTTTTCGTATGGCACTAAAGTGCGTTAAAACAATTTTATAAGAAAATATAGTAAAGGCGCCGCAAAAACGGCGCCGTAAATTTTAAAGGGCAGTTTATATGGTATGCAGTTTAAGGGTATCTGTGGACATGGAGCCTATAACAGAACCGGTAGTTATGGCTATCAAATCTCCTTTATGAACAAGCCCGGTTTCAAGGGCCTTTTCGATGCCGTGATGGAACAGACTGTCAGTGTTTGGCTGCTCCTGGGCGTTTATGGGGAAGACGTTCCAGGCCAGATTCAGCTGCCGGCATACCCGTTCGTTTACTACGGCCGCTATTATGGGACAGCTGGGGCGGTAAGCGGATATTAAGGAAACTGTGCGGCCGCTGCGCGAAACGGCCACTATGCCCTTTAAGGGAAGCTGATACGCCGCACCGCAGGCGGCGCTGGCTATAGCGTCTACAATATCGCTGCCCAGCCGTAAATTGTTGGTATGAAAGCGCTTTGCATAGTTTATCGCGCTTTCAGTGCTTAAAGCAATTTCGGCCATAGTCTGCACGCTTTTAACGGGATAATCGCCCGCGGCCGATTCTCCCGAAAGCATTATGGCGGTGGTCCCGTCATAAATAGCATTGGCCACGTCGGATACTTCCGCGCGGGTAGGCCGGGGATTATGCGTCATGGATTCAAGCATCTGTGTAGCCGTAACAACATGTTTTCCTGCAAAATAGCATTTATGGATAATATCCTTTTGTATGGCGGGCAGTTCTCTGAAGGGCACTTCCACGCCCATATCTCCGCGCGCTACCATTATACCGTCACTGACGGCGATTATCTCGTCTATGTTGTCTATGCCCTGGGTGTTTTCAATTTTTGAAATGATTTTTATATCTTCTCCGCCGCCCACTTTTAAAAGGGCTCTTAATTCCAGCACGTCCTGTGCCGTACGCACAAAGGAAGCGGCTATATAATCCACTCCGTGTTCAATGCCAAAAAGTATATCGTCTCTGTCCTGGGCGCTGATATAGGGCATGTCTATGGATACTCCGGGGATATTAATGCTCTTGTGATTGCTTATGGTCCCGTGATTTTTGACTGTACATACCACGTCAACGCCGTTAAAACCTGTTACTTCCAAAGATACCTTGCCGTCGTCTATTAATATTTCATTTCCTATGTGTACGCTTTGCGCCAGCCGGGGATAGCTAAGGGGCGCTTTGGCTTTGTTTCCTAAAATACTTGAATCAGCGCACAGTATTATCTGGTCGCCCGGTTCAAGCTCGGCTTTTCCGTTTTCAAAATTGCCCAAGCGTATTTCTGGCCCCTTTGTATCCAGCATTATGGGAATGGGCAGTTTAAGCTCCTGACGTATTCTTTTAACTCTTTCAATGCGCTCTAATTGCTCAGGATGAGGTCCGTGGGAGAAATTCAGGCGGGCGCAGTCCATACCTGAAAGCATCATTTCCCGCATAATCTGGTCATCGTCTACCGCTGGGCCCAGCGTGCAAATTATTTTTGTTTTTCTTACCATACACATCACCTTTTGCTTTTATTCTGCTGTCTATATGCCTGCCATAGCGCCTTTTGATTAAAAAGACGCGCATGTGTCAAAATGCTTTGAAGCCGGTTGCTTAAATAATCCTTGAGCCATGCGCCATATATATAATGCGGCGTTAATAGCCGGGCGCGGTATGCGCTCAAAGGCAGAAATGAAAAATTTTAAAATTTCCACGAATATATTATACATCAACAGGACGTGTGCAAGCAATCATTTTTTCTTTTACACAGGCTTAACAAACGTGCCTGAGGGGATGCGCGGAGCCGGCGTATTCTGATATCCGTTGACTTTTTGTATATTTTATGATATATGGTATTAGGATAATATATATCAGAGTACTTTGCCGTGCTGTATATATAGTCGGCCGAATCCGGATGTCCTTCATTTAGAAAGCGGCTGGATATATTGCGTACGGCGTTCAAAAATAAAAGAGAAAAGGAAGCTGTATGAGCGGGGATACTTCCAACAAAAAAGTTTCGGTTGCGCAGGCCACCAAGGAGAGCCTGGATGCAGCCGTAAAGCGTACAAGCAAGCGAAAGAAAATTTTGGTGCTGCTTTTTGTACTGTTAAATGTGGTGACTATAGGCGTTACGGCGCTCATTGAATTTACAGGTTCGGATTCGGAGACTGCCGACAATCTGAATTTTACCGGGCTTAAGCTGCACTTTTTGCTTGTTGCGTTTTTGGTGTTCTGCGCGGTGCTGCTGGTGGAAACCATTAAATATGCGGTTATGCTTAAGGCGACCACAAATAAATTTCATCCGGGCATGGCGTTTCAGGTGGCGGCGCTGGGAAAATATTATGATAACGTAACCCCAATGGGGTCTGGAGGCCAGCCCTTCCAGGTGCATTATCTGTCCAAGCGCAACATACCTTTCGGCGTTGCTTCGGCTCTGCCCATAGTAGGCTTTTTGATGAATCAGTTTGCCTTTATGCTGCTTATGCTCATTGGGGTCATTATTAATACCAGCCGCAGTTTTGTCACCAGCCCGGTGCTTTTGGCATCAGCGTATATAGGCATGATATTTTATATTGCGGTGCCCCTTATGGTGGTGCTGTTCACCTTCATGCCTAAGGTTCTGGGAGGCATACTGAGGTTTCTGGTGCGCGTGGGGCATAAGCTGCATTTAGTTAAGCATCCGGATGAAACCACTATTAAGGTGCTGCATAATATGGAGGCCTACAGACAGAGCCTGGCGGCTATGAGCAAGACCAAATTTCTGCTGATAGTTGTATTTATTTTTTCGCTGGGCTATCAGATATGCATGTGCTCCATACCTTATTTTGTGCTTAAGGCTTTTGGTGCGGGGAATGCATTTATAGATATATTCTTTATGTGCGTGTATACTTATGCAGCCGTTACTTATATTCCCACTCCGGGAAATGCCGGTGCCGCCGAGGGTACCTTTTATGCGCTTTTTAAGACCTTGAAAAGCGGAAATATATTCTGGGCCATGTTAATCTGGCGTTTCTTAAGCTACTATATGTTCCTTATTACGGGAGTGGGCATATATATTTATAATTTCGTTAAAAAAAGACGTGCGCACAAATCTGAAATGGATATTGAAGGCGGGGGAGAGGCGGACAATGCTTAGGACGGCTCAGTTTATAGATACTTATTTTCCTGTTATAGACGGTGTTATAAGAACGGTATATAACTATGCTTATTATCTTAACGAGCAGACTGATTACTGCTGCGTTTTTGCTCCGCGGTACAAGGGCTATAAGGATGACGATTCTCCCTTTGATGTGTTTCGGACGGCAGGACTTAAAATACCCTTTATAGGCTATTCCTATTCCATGCCCAAATTAAGCAAGGCTGCCTATGACGTAATTAAAACCAAGGATTTCGATTTATTTCATGCCCATTCACCCTTTCAAATGGGCTATTATGCTCTTTCTATGGGTCATAAGATGGAGATACCGGTAGTTGCTACTTTTCATTCCAAATATTATGACGATTTTAAGCGGGTGACAAAAAGCGAAGTCATGGCGCAGCTGGTGGTGGATACTATAGTTAAATTCTATGAAAAAGTGGATTCGGTCTGGTCGGTAAACAGGGGAACGGCCGGCACCCTGCGCGACTACGGCTATAAGGGAGACATATTTGTAATAAATAACGGCACTGATATGGTTTATCCGGATGACGCCGATAAGCTCATAGAGGAAGCCCGCAGCCGCTTTGGACTGCCTGAGGATAAAAAGCTTATTCTTTTTACCGGACATTTAATCTGGCAGAAAAACCTCAAGCTCATTTTGGATACCATTAAGCTGCTGGCCGGGGCACGCCGGGATTTTTTAATGATTTTTGTGGGCACGGGCTATAATGAAAAAGAGATAAAAAAATACGCTGAGGAACTTGAACTGGAGCCTTATGTGCGTTTTCTGGGACAGATAGAGGATAGGAAGCTTTTGCAGGGCATGTATGGCGCCGCAACGCTGTTTTTCTTTCCCTCGGTATACGATAACGCGCCGCTGGTAGTCAGGGAAGCGGCGGTAATGAAGCTGCCTTCTCTGCTGGCGGATGACGCTAACGCCGCAGAGGGCGTAGAGGACGGTTCAAACGGCTTTACGGCACCGCCTGAAGCAGAGGATATGTTTGCTAAGCTGAACGCTTTGCTGGACGATTTGCCGGCTTTAAAGCTGGCTGGGGAGCGTGCGTCAGAAACCATACCGATACCATGGGAAAAGCTTGTTTCAGAAGTGGCTGTGCAGTATATGCGTATATGCGCGGAATATAAGCTGAAGCATAAAAACGGTGAATAACAGCTTACCTTAAGGAGGAGCATTAGACATTAAATTTAAATATGTGTATTAATTAATATTGTATTGACAACTGCTGCGGTATTTGTTATAATGACCATTGCATCAGGCAAATGCCTGGAAAGAAGCCGCTTCAGGCAGTGAATGAATAAGGAGAGATGTCCGAGCGGTTTATGGAGCTGGTCTTGAAAACCAGTGATACCGAAAGGTACCGGGGGTTCGAATCCCTCTCTCTCCGCCATATTGTTTATTTTTATTCGGAGATGTACCCAAGTTGGCCGAAGGGGCGCCCCTGCTAAGGGTGTAGGTCGGGTTACCGGCGCGAGAGTTCAAATCTCTCCATCTCCGCCAAAAGCCCTGAATATAATCAGGGCTTTTATTATTAATTAAGTATTGGGGGAAAATTATGAAGAAGTTTTGGGTTTTGCTGATGTGCGTTGTAGTGTGTCTCGGCTTGATGGCTTGTAATTCTGAGCCGGATGATACTGACCGTGATGACGATGCCAGCGCGGCTGCGACGCAGACAATGGAGGCGGTAAGCACCGCAACCGTTTCCGCGACTGTCTCTACGTCCACGCCTGAGGCTACCTCTGCCTCTGGAGTTACTTTGGAGCAGTTTATAGCGCTTATTCAGCCGCAGATTGACGCTATGGCAGATAGCGTGGAAGCAAACGGCATGACGCTGGAAATTATCGCAAGAGATAATTCTCTGGTTTACAGTTATCAATATATTGTTGATTTAGGCGATTTGTCTGTCGTTGGGGAAGCTCTTGATGCGGCTATGGAGCAGGAACTGTTTTCTTCTACTTTTGATGGCGTTCTTGAGCAGCTTAAAAGCGTGGTACCTGATGCAGAATCTGTTATTGTTGAGTATCTATCTCAGGATGGGCAGTTAATTGCTTCCAAGGAATTTAAATAATATTTATTATTGTCTGCATATATTTGCAACAATAGTATCAACATACGCTAATGCGATTTAAAAGGCTGCTGCATTTGTGTTTCTGCCGTATTGCTTTCTGTTTTGGCTTCGCGCGGAGTCCCGCTGCTGTTAAGTACCTTGCAGTAGCGCATAAGAGGTTTTAGCTCTGCGGCCCAAGGCTATGGCGATTTATGCGTTTTCACAGCAGATATATGGTCAAGAGTGTGAGAACGCGTGCCGGCCGGAAATAAGGGCTAGAACAGGCCATTTGCATTGACGTATTATTTCTTGCAGATCAAAAAAGATTTTTAAAAACCTAATGCTGGTAATTTATATCGGCATTAGGTTTTTATTCGCTATATATGCTTTATTGTTGACCAGGCTGGCGCGAGAGGGGTCTTTATTAGCTGCTGTGTTTTTAAGAAAAGCCAATATCAGGTACCGGCGTTAAGCGGGCACCTTTAATTTCATAGCGTTTTTGCATAGCGTCCTTTTGCAAGGAATAATAAGAATAAAGGGGATAGATGAATTAATGAGCGGATAGCATGCGTATTGATCCTGTTTGCCAGGGGGGAATACGACGCTCTCTCCATAAATATAAATCAGGCTTTGCGCTGCACCCGCTTATAAGGGATAATACGCCGTTGTCTTTATATAAATCAGATTTTATATTGCAACCATTTGCGGTTCAAATTGATGGAATCTGTACTTCTGGATATGCTGCTGTTACGTCTGTTTAAACGCTTTTCTATTATGAATATTTAAATTCTGACTTCTGCCCTGGGAATTGTCTGGATTTAAGGCGGAGAATGAAGGAGTACCGGGGGAGTGCGCCGGCTGAGGGCAACACGGTTAACCGGAACATTTTCCGGCTGAGGCGTATCATTACTTGTATATTGATGCTAAACTTATGTTCGTTTGTCAATGATGTGAGACCGGAAAAAGCGAAAGAGTTTTGTCTATGG
>ERZ827528.4052-NODE-4052-length-11214-cov-7.747468_pt1 | contig 11214 bp, 13 predicted proteins | sample MGYA00519768_ERZ827528 | MGnify/ENA primary metagenome ERZ827528 (study PRJEB31778, sample SAMEA3449343) | human gut metagenome | biome: human gut; feature: human-associated habitat; material: faeces | place: United Kingdom | collected 2010/2012 ...
CGGCATGATCGGTATCCGCATCTGGGTGGAGAACAAGGTCAACTTCGACAAGCCGATCAACATCATGGTGGCCGCCATCACCATGATCATCGCCATCGGTCAGTTCGCGTTCGCCGTCAACGGCATTTCGTTCAACGGCATCGCCATCGGCACCATCGTGGTGCTCGTCGCCTACCACGGCCTCAAGGCCATCGGCAAGGCGACCGGCACCATCGCCAAGGACGATCCGGACGTGCTGTAGCATCGGCAATGCTTGGCGTGCAGCCATAGCGTGACTGCACAATAGATAGGCGTTCTTTCCTCGAATCATGGAAAGAACGCCTATATGTTATTTGGTGCGTCATCCTTTTGATAGGGTTTTCGGATTCCGCAAGCTGACCATATCCGCATTGCGATATCATGATTCAGCTTTGGTACCTTGATGATGGGGGGGGGAGCTGTGAATCGCGGCGAATTGGAGTCGTTCATTGCGGAGAACTTCGGTGTGGACGCCGATTACCCGTGGGCCAGGTATCCGACTCATGCGGTGTTCCGTCATGGCGATAACCGGAAATGGTTCGCTCTCATCATGGATGTTCCAAGGAACAGGCTGGGATTGCAAGGCGCAGAGCCGCTGGCCGTGCTCAATGTCAAATGCGATCCGTTTCTGATTGGCTCGCTGCGTGAGGAGCCTGGTTTCTTCCCCGCATATCACATGAGCAAGGACACCTGGATCACCGTTGCGCTGGACGGCAGTGTGGCGGATGGCATGATCGCGATGCTGCTTGACATGAGCTACCAGTTGACGGCGTCGAAGACGCGCGGCTCCCGCACAAAGTAGCGGGAGCCGCGCAGACTGGTTCACTGTGCCTTGCCGGTTCAAGAACGCGCTGCCGCGTTACCGGTAGTTGCGTTCGATGAGGATGTCGGAGACGGTGAGATTCGCCTCATTGACGAGGTTGAACAGAATCACCTCGGCAAGCTCGGCCGGGTTCATGAAGGAATGCTGCTTGTCGAGCGACACGTAATCGTGGCTGTCGCGGTAGAAGTCGGTATCGATGCCACCGGGGTAGACGCCCACCACCTTCACGCTCGTGCCCTTGTAGGCGGCCTTGAGACTCTGCGTGTAACCCTTCTCGCCCCACTTGGTCGCGCAGTACACGGATTCGTTGGCGTTGCCGCGCGTGGCGGCGGTGCTCATCACATTGGCGATTTTGAGATTCCGCTCATCGCAGGCCTTCAACGTGGCCACGCTCCACAGAATCATGCCCTTGAGCCCCTTCAGGCACTTGTCCACGTCGGCCGCCACGTAGCCGGTCGGCACTTTGAACGAAGGCTGGCCGGCATTGTTGATGAGTAGGTCGATGTGGCCGATCTTAGCGATCTTGGCAATGGATTCGTTCACGAAACGTTCGTCGGAAACATCGCCGACGAACGCATGGTAGCTGTCCGCGCCGAAGCGTTCGGCGAGCTCGTTCTGACGTTCGGCGTTGAAGTCGATGCCGGCCACGAGCCAGTCGCGTTCGATAAGCTGGCGCGCCAGCTCATAGCCCAACCCCAGGGCGCTTCCGGTGATGATGGCGATGCGCTTGCCAGTGGCTGTTGTCATAGCAGGCTCCTTTGCTCTTTGAAATGCGACGCATATCGCATAAAACGATTGACGTGCATATATTATAGCCATCACGCCGGAACCGGCTGGTACTGGTCGAGTACGGTGAAGCACTTCCGATACGCCAGCGCCATGATGACGCTATCGGCCAGCAGGGTGAGCGCCGCAATCGCAGCCAACACCATGAACTGGTATTTCGCAGCATTGATCGGATCGCCGCCAGCAATGATCTGGCCGGCCATCATGCCCGGCACCGTGACGATGCCCGCCGAAGCCAGCGACGCAGTGGTCGGCATCAGACCCAGACGAATCGACGAAACGACGCTCGGCCGAGCCGCCTCCCATGCCGTCGCACCCAAAGCCAGCAGCGTATCGACCTCATCGCGGCGCTCGCGCATGCTTTCGAAGAAACGGCTCAGCCCAACGGCCAAAGCGGAGACGGTGTTACCCAACAGCATGCCGGTCAGCGGCACCACCAGTTGCGGTGCATACCAGGGGTGCGGTCGAATCACCAGTTCGGTGACCAGAGACATCATGATGAGCATGGTGAGCACCAGGCTCAGCAATACCGGGCCGGCCAGCCCTTTCGGCACGCCTTTGGCGCGTGAAAGCGTGATCTGCACCGCCGCGATCAGCATGAATGCGATGAGCAGCAGTACGAACCACGGGTTGCCTGAACGGATGACGAAGGCCATGATGAAGCCCATCGCGCACAATTGCAGCAGTGCGCGGCAGGCCGACCATAGCAGCGTGCGTCCGATGCCCATGCGCATCAGGCTGGAAATGCCGGCCGCCACGGCCACCATGGCAAGCGCGACGAGCAGTCCCCAGATGTCGATGGAATAGTAGTTGCCGCTCATGCCCGTGCCTCCTGGCCGTCTTCCCGATTGTTGCTCTGGCTGATCTTCTGGCTGTTCGCGTATGTTTCGGTAAGCACGCCGCCATCCAATGCGACAATCCGCGAGGCGCGCCCGTCCGGCGGGCGATGCCTGATGCGGATGATAGACATGCCGTGATCCGCATATTGCGCCATGATGGCGGCGACCTTCTCGGCGTTCTCGTCGTCAAGCCCGGCATCCACCTCGTCGGCCAGCAGAACCTTCGGCTCGGTGAGCAGCGTGCGCGCAAGACTCACGCGCGCCGCCTGGCCGCCCGACAGGTCATGCGGGGCCCGATCCAAGTCGATGTCCCCACAGCCGATGCTGTCAAGCGTTGCGCGAATGCGTTCACTGGTGAGCAGCGCCTTCGCCTGGGCGGCAGGGGACTGGCGGGAAAACAGTCGGCTCAGGCGCGAGGGGCGGCTGGTGCCCGTGGTGTTGCGGATACGCAAGGTCCACGGCAGGCGAATCGCCTCGGCCACGGTGGACCCGGTGAGCAGCGCCTTCTGCGGCAGATACGCCACCTGGCTGCGCCACTGCTGCGGCGTGAACTCGCTTGCCGGGCGCCCTTCAAGCTCCATGGAACCATGGGCGTGCGGGTTCAGCTGGGCGAACGCGGTGAGCAGACTGCTCTTGCCCGAGCCGGACGGGCCGACCAGATCGACGATCTCGCCGCGTTCGATGGCGAAGCGCAGGCCCTTGAATATTGTTCTGGACGAATCGGTCCCCGGGACTTCGCACGTCATGCCGGAGGCTGCAAACACATACTGCATGGGTTCCAGCCTACTCGTTGGGGTGGGGGAAGAGATAGGTGGGGAATTCACTCTATTCGTAAGGCCCTGTCCGGTTCGTATGGTGTGGCTGACCAACAGCGGCGACCGACTGCGGAGTAGTCGTGCGGTCACCTGCACTCATAAGCAGCCGCACGACAAACGATATGGCTCTTTTGGGTACTCAGGTACTAGAACTTTGCCATCCGGTGGACTTGCTAAGGATACGGCGTATGCACATTGTCTTTGCCCTGATTCTGCCCAGAGCCACACGCCCAGTGTTCTGTAAGGGGAAGCCGCTACCGTGAAAAGCACTTAGACAAATCATGCTGCTATGCACAAACCATGGCGGCGAAACCATAACGAAACCACAGGGGAGAAATGGAGGGGATCATGAGCAAGCTGATGCTGGTATCCACGTTCGGGCTGGTCAGCCACAAGCTCGAACGCATCGAGCCCAACCTCAAAGGCAGAACGGTCGCCTTCATCCCCACTGCAAGCATGAAGGACTCCACCGGCTTCTTCAACCGCATGGCCAAATGGAAACTCCGCGCCCTCGGCCTCAACGTGCAGGAGATCGACGTGGCCGTCGCCTCCTACCACGACATCAAAACCACCATCGCCTCCAGCAGCATGATCTACGTAACCGGCGGCAACACCTTCTATCTTCTCCAATCCCTGCGCTACTCATCGGCCGATGAGCTCATCGCACAAGCCGTGCGGGAAGGCAAAACCTACATCGGCGAATCAGCCGGAGCCGTGGTGGCCGGGCCCAACATTGAATACATCAAACGCATGGACAGCGAAGACCCCGCCCCCTACCTCGACAACGACTACGCGGGCCTGGGACTCGTGGATTTCAGCATCGTGCCCCACATCGACAGCCCAGCCCTCGGCGAATCCGCGGCCGAAATCATGCGCCACAGCAACGGCGACGACCACATGGTGCCCATCCGCGACGATCAGGCCGTACTCGTCAACGGCCCACACGTCGAACTTGTCAAACGCTGAAAGCGAGACGCGCGGCAACGCTGGGCAAGCAGGGTTATAGACTATACAGCGTTTGATCCAAGCCTCTTCTCAATGGAAGGTAACGCATGTCAGCTGAAGCAAACGTCGGCGTCGTCGGCCTGGCCGCAATGGGCGGTAGCCTCGCACGCAATCTCGCACACCATGGCAACAAGGTCGCCGTATTCAACCGCACCTACGCCCGCACCGAAAAGCTCATGAACGAGCACGGCACCGAAGGCGAATTCTACCCGGCCAAAACCCTTGAGGAATTCGTAGACAGCCTCGTCAAGCCGCGCACCGCCATCATCATGGTCAAGGCAGGCGAACCCACCGACGCCATGATCAACGCGCTCGCCGACCTGATGGAGCCGGGCGACATCATCGTCGATGCCGGCAACGCCTACTTCCCCGACACCATCCGCCGTGAGAAGGAAATCAGCGCACGTGGCCTGCACTTCGTGGGCTGCGGCGTCTCAGGCGGCGAGGAGGGCGCCCTGCTCGGGCCGTCCATGATGCCGGGCGGTTCCGAGGAATCCTGGAAGACGCTGAAGCCGATCTTCGAATCCATCGCGGCCAAGGCCGAAGGCGAGCCGTGCGTCGCCCACATCGGTTTGAACGGTGCCGGCCACTTCGTCAAGATGGTGCACAACGGCATCGAATACTCCGACATGCAGCTCATCGCCGAAAGCTACGACCTCATGCGCCGCGGCCTGGGCATGACCCCGGCCGAGATCGGCGACGTGTTCGAGGAGTGGAACAAGACCGAACTCGACTCCTACCTCATCGAGATCACCGCCGAAGTGCTGCACCAGGTCGACAAGAAGACCGGCAAGCCGCTGGTCGACCTGATTGTGGACCATGCCGGCATGAAGGGCACCGGCACCTGGACCGTGCAGACCGCGCTGTCCCTGGCCGTACCGGTCACCGGCATCGCCGAAGCCGTGTTCGCCCGTGGCCTGTCCTCCGAGGCGGATCTGCGTGAGGAAGCCCAGAAGCAGGGCTTCGCCGGCCCGAACGGCGAACTGAACCTGAACGGCGAGGAGAAGAAGGCCTTCATCGAAGACATCCGTCAGGCCCTCTACGCCTCCAAGATCGTCGCCTATGCCCAGGGCTTCAACGAGATCACCACCGCCGCCAAGGAATACGGCTGGGATATCGACCTGGCCGCCGTGGCACGCATCTGGCGTGGCGGCTGCATCATCCGCGCGAAGTTCCTTAACCGCATCTCCGAAGCGTTCGAATCCGGTGAGGCCAACGTGTCGCTGCTGTTCGCCCCGTACTTCAAGAACGCCATCGAAACCGCCGAGAAGTCTTGGCGCAACGTGGTGGCCCAGGCAGCGCTTAACGGCCTGCCGACCCCGGCGTTCGCTTCGTCGCTCTCGTACTTCGACGGCCTGCGTTCCAAGCGTCTGCCCGCCGCCCTGATCCAGGGCCAGCGTGACTACTTCGGCGCCCACACCTACCAGCGTGTGGATCAGCCGGGCGCATTCCACACCCTGTGGGCCGAGCCGGGCCGCGAGGAGATCGAGGCCTGAACAAAGGCCTGAACCCGTAGTAAAAAACGGTAGAATAAGGGGCTTTGCAATCTGGTGTTGCAAAGCCCCTTATTCTGTCTCGTCGGTGTTCGGGGAACAGCGTGCCATGATGCATTGCTAGCGTGCCGTTGCCTCGAATTGGCTGTTGTACAGGTCGGCATAGAAGCCGTGTTTTGCGATCAGCTCGTCATGGCTGCCCTGCTCGATAATGGTTCCGTGGTTCATTACAAGGATGCGCTCCGCGTTCCGAATGGTGGAGAGGCGATGCGCGATGATGAAGCTGGTCCGGCCCCGCATCAGTGTCTCCATGGCCTTCTGTATCTCCAATTCGGTGCGGGTGTCTCCACTGGAAGTGGCCTCGTCCAAAATCAGAATGGTCGGATTCGCCAGAATCGCCCGAGCGATGGCCATCAGTTGCTCATGTGTGCCGATTCCGGTTACGCATTCCTCATCCAGAACGCGCAAGGACGGGAACAAAAAGAACAAGTACATCTATCTGACCGTTCCGGCAGGGAGCTCGCCGACGGCATCATGAAGCCGTTGGCCGAGGCCGAGGGGGAGGCGTTTGGAGCATTGACCGCGGAGGAACAGGATGTGTTTCTGCCGCTGTTCCGCAAATACGCCGATGCGCTGGGCGTCTTTATCGGGAATATCACGAAGCGGCGGAGCGCATCTGCATGAGTGCCATCACCGTTTCGCGGCGCGTGCGGCGGCGGTGATTCGTCACTGCTTTGCCGCCGACGGATTGGCGACTTGTTCTGTTGGTGGTGGTGTCGAGGCCAGCGTGACGCGAGGCGTAAGGCACGGCGAGCTGTACAACGATGTAAAAAGACGGTATAATACATCGATGTAAATCAACCCTCATCAAGGGAGAACCTTATGTTGAATACGTATTCCCTGCTGTGCTATACGCGTGAAGCCACCAGTCGCGAGGAAGCGAACAACGAGGACATCGCGTACAGCATGCATTTGGCGTTGCGTTTCGGGAACGGCGATGATTCCGAATGGCAGCCGCTCAATGAGAATTACGGCATTTTCTTTGCCGCTGGCGTGCCCATCGCGGCGGCAGCTGGAGAACCTCGGCGCGCCTGCACCGCCGCGGCGCATTGTGCGGTCGACCCGTTCGACGCTCCTCGTCAGGCTTCCGACGCCGTAAGCCACGGTGCGGTCATGCCGGGTGTGGACATCGTGCTGAAATCGTTGAAGGATCCGTTCCTGTTCCGTCTTGCGGATGGACGGTTCGGCATCGCAGCCACTCGCACTGATCGCGGCGGCGCACCGGATGGCTCCGAACGATCTGCGTTTTTAGTGGCGGTCAGCCGTGACCTGACATCGTTTGAGCAGTTGGGGCTGGTGCGGTTGCGCACGGACAGCGGAGTCAACCGCGTCTCTGTTGCGTACCAGGCGGCCTTTGATCGCTACGTCATCTCCTGGATCGGAGACAATGGGGAGTCATATGCCGCGCAGACGGGCAATATCACGGCGGAGGCAGGTTCGGAGGATCCGCTCGACGTCGTACGGGAGGCGCGGCCGCAAGAGCTTCGATATACCGGCGATTGCGGTATCGCCAATGCCGTACCGGGCAATGTCATTCCCATCAGCGAAACGGAAGCGAAGCGTTTGACGGAACGGTTCGGGCGCATCCGCAACGTTGGCGCGTCCGTTCCGGCGCAACATGCCGACTCGGCCTTGCGCGGGGAAGCCGCGAAGGCCTCGATACTGGCGTTGGGTGCGACTCGTGCCGAACTCGCCTACAGCGATGGTTCCCGGGGAACGCGTGCGGTGGACTGGGACGCGGCGCAGCTTGAAGCCCTGGCCAGCGAAGCCGCCGAAGGAACATTCGAGGCCGGCCAGACCCGTACCGTTGCAGGCCGCATTCGCCAGACGATCTATCCGGTGCCGTTTGCTGTGGAACGGGCCGATCCTTCGGTGTTCGCATGGAACTATAACGGAAAGCCGATGTTCATGTTCATCGCCACCGACGATACCGACGGCAATTGTGTGGACCCGCATGAGGGCCGCACCCACATGCCGTTGCGCATCGCGGATTCCATCGAGGCACTGTCCGACGAGGCCGGCGGTCGCGCCCGGGAGATCGATCTGCTCAAGTGCGGCGATCTCAATTCGGAAGGCCGTCGCATGACCGGCTGCTTCTGGGCGCCGGAGCTGCATGTGATTGGCGGGAAACTGAGCATTCTGTTCATGCCCTGTTTCGACGGGCCGGATCGCAATCCTGATGGCACGCCGAACGACCGCGCCGGCAAACCCGACATGTGGACCGGCAGCTGCCATATCATGCAGCTCAAGCAGCATGCCGATGGCACCGATTTCGATCCGCGCGAGCCTCGGAACTGGACGGTTCCTGAGCCGATTCTCGATCCGGATGGCGATACGCTTAACCCCGTCCAACGCATTTCGCTCGACATGACCGTTATCTCCGACTCCGGCCGCTGGTACTACGCGTGGCAGCAGGTCGGCAGCATCTGGATCGCCGGCTTCGACCCATCCTGCCCGTCGCGGCTCACCAGCAGGCCCAGGCAGATCGTCGTACCGGAATTCGCGTGGGACAACATGATCGCCGAGGGGCCGAACGCCATCGTCCACGAGGGTAGGATCTTCTTGATCTATTCCGGTTCGCTGGTCGGCATCGACTACACGACGGGCCTTGTCGCGGCTCCAGCCGGAGCCAATGCCGATTTGACCGACCCTGCAGCATGGACGAAACTCGATTATCCGCTGCAGAAATCCGGCGTGTACAACGGCCGTTGGCAGCTTGGCACCGGTCATGGCATGTGGTCGCACGACGAGGACGGCAATCTCATTTATGTGTTCCATAACGCCGAGTATGAGAACGGGTGTTACGGCGGTCGTGACGCACAGGTGCGGCGCGTGCATTGGTCCGCGGAAGGCATGCCGATTTTGGATATGCAGTCAGATGAGGAACTTGACCCGAGTTATGCTGATATAACGATGGAAATTACCGCTCGCTGACATTCGGCGCCAAAGGCGCCTGTACGAGAGGCGGGTGGTAGGGAAGGGAGAAAGGTATGGTAAAGAAGACTGGCGGCAACGTCGAACATGTGGTGACTATGCGGGACGTTGCCAAGGCGGCCGGCATGTCGGTCAAAACGGTCTCGAATGTGGTCAACGATTATGAATTCGTTTCGCAGGCCACGCGAGACAAGGTCAACAAGGCGATCGCCGAACTCGGCTATACGCTGAATATGTCGGCACGTAACCTACGAAAGGGCCAGACCGGCATCATCGGTCTGGCCATTCCCGATCTGCAGATGCCGTATTTCGCGCAGCTGTCGTCGCTGATCATTGCGGAAGCTAAGAAGGTGGGGCTGCGTGTCATTGTGGAGCCGACGCAGTATTCGCGCGAAGGCGAGCTCGAGGCGTTGCACGGCACTCAACAGACGATGCTCGATGGGCTGATCTATTCACCACTGGAGCTTGGGCAGGATGACGTCGACCAGCTGAACGTGGAGTATCCGTTGGTGCTGATCGGTGAGCGCATCTTCACCGATGCCGTCGATCACATCGCCACGGAGAACGTGGAAGGGGCCAAGCGCGCCACCCAGTATCTGCTGAAGACCGGCTGCCGGCATGTGGCGGTAGTTGGCGTGCATCCGGGGGAGAAGGTCGGTTCTGCGGCTTTGCGCTATCGGGGATATTTGGAAGCGCTGGAAGAGTTCGGCGTGGATTTCGACGATAGATTGGTGGCGGAGTCGATTATGTGGCACCGCAGCGACGGCGTAAGGGCCATGAACGCACTGCTGGATTCCGGAGTCGATGTTGACGGCGTCGTCGCGTTGAACGATATGCTTGCCTCAGGTGTGATGCATGCGATTCAGATGCGCGGTCTGCGCATCCCCGAAGATGTTTCCGTGGTCGGTTTTGATAATTCCGATGATTCTCAGTTTCTTTCTCCCTCGCTGACTTCGATTGCGCCCGGGCTTGAAGCGGTCGCCCGTCTGTCGGTGAAAGTGCTCAAGGAACGCATCGATGGCCGTGACCCGAACGCCGGGTGTCCAGGGAAAAAGATATTCCGTAAGGTCTCCTCGTCTTTGGTGGTGCGGCAGTCCACTAGGCAACTGGGCGACTCCCTGATTTTCTGAAGGGGACAGCAACCGCCACGTAAAGGCGGTTTCCGGCGGAATCTCCCACTTTGGTATCCTCACGCAGCGGCATGAGCCTATGACGCTGCTGCGCGAGGATACGCGGCTCTGCCATATGAATTCTGCTGAATGACTCGCCGAGTTGTTACAACGTTGTAAGAATGATATATTCAACGTTGTAAATACTGGAACATCGGATTGGAAAGGACTGAACATGGGTGTTTACCATAATCCGATCGTGCTTCAGCGCGCGGACCCCTGGGTAATCAAGGAAAACGGCGAATACTATTTCACCGCTTCAGATCCGGAATACAATTACATCGCTATTCGCCATGCGTCAAGCATCAACGATCTGCAAAAGGCCCCCGAGACGGTGGAAAAATACCGCAAAAGACTTGAGGCAAAGCTTGCCGAGGTGCTCGAGGACAAAAGCGTCGACGAGCAGAGAATAATAACCGAGGCGGCGATTTTTGCCGACAAAATCGCAGTGGACGAGGAAACGGTGAGGCTTCGCAGCCACATTGCTCAGATAAGAGCCCTTCTCGACTCGGGCGAGCCGGTGGGCAGAAAGCTCGATTTCGTGCTTCAGGAGTCAAACCGCGAGATAAATACAATCGGCTCCAAGTCCCAAAACACCGAAATTTCAAAGGTTGTCGTGGACGTCAAATCCGAGCTTGAAAAAATCAGAGAACAAATTCAAAACATCGAATAGGGTGACGGTATGGAGCTTATAGGTATCGGATTCGGAAATCTTTTGGCAAAGGACCGTATCGTTTCGGTCATAAATCCCGATTCGGCCCCCATAAAAAGGGTGGTCACCGAGGCGAGAGCACAGGGGCTTTTGATCGACGCCACCCAAGGGAGAAAAACCGGTTCGGTCATTGTCTGCGACAGCGGGCACGTTGTGCTTTCATATCTGACGCCCGAGCGGCTGCTTGCCGGAATGGAAAGCGCCGGGAAATTGGGAGGATAACATGGAAAAGGGAAGACTTTTTATTATTTCCGGTCCCTCGGGAAGCGGAAAGGACACGATTTTAAAGACATATTTCGCCGCTCACGGGGATTTTGAATTTTCGGTGTCGACCATAACAAGGCCGAAAAGAGACAAGAGCGACGACGAAAAATATAACTTTACCTCTCGGGAAAATTTCGAGCGGCTGATAAAGGACGACAAGCTGCTTGAATATGCCGAATACTGCGGAAACTACTACGGAACGCCGAGAGAGCCCATTGAAAATTGGATAAACGATGGCAAGGACGTTTTTGTGGAGGTTGAGACGGTGGGAGCCGCCAAAATCAAGGAAAAAATGC
>ERZ827528.4056-NODE-4056-length-11203-cov-5.071134_pt1 | contig 11203 bp, 10 predicted proteins | sample MGYA00519768_ERZ827528 | MGnify/ENA primary metagenome ERZ827528 (study PRJEB31778, sample SAMEA3449343) | human gut metagenome | biome: human gut; feature: human-associated habitat; material: faeces | place: United Kingdom | collected 2010/2012 ...
TCAGCACATCGGTGATGTCGGCGATCAGGTTGCCCTTGATGAACTGCTCGGTCAGAGCAGCCTCACGGCCGGTGGCCAGATGGACCACGTCAGGATAATCACCGCCCTGCATGGAGGGGCCGATGACATCTTCCAGATTCTTGTCGGTGGTCAGCTCCACTTTGATGCCGGTCTGGGCGGTAAAGGCATCCGTGACTTTCTGCCACATCTCGGAACCGTAAGCGGTCTCAATGGCGGCGACCTTGATGGTCACGTCCTCAGCGGGAGCAGCGGACGATGCAACGGCAGAAGAAGCTGTGCTGGAAGCGGTAGAGCTGGAAGAACCGCCGCAGGCGGCCAGACCCAGTGCAGCGGCACCCACGCCAGCCGCTTTCAGAAAATTGCGACGAGAAATGCGTTTCATAGTGTATCCTCCATCATAAAATTCCGTTCAAAACACAGCCGGGGCAAACAGGCTTCGTCCGAGAGGGCTGTGGTTTTTTCTGGTTCCAATATAGAGGTTTTTACGGTTCGCAACAAGGTCTTTGTTGCTTCATTTTTTAGAAATATTGCTTTTTGGAAAATTCTTTCAGCAAAAGCACTAAAATTGGTCGGATTGTTTTGGAACATTTCCCCATCTGTAACCAATTTGACACATTTTTGCACGCCATCAAAGGCAAAAGTATTGATCCTATCCAAAAATCAGGGCTTGCATTTTTTCTTCATTGCCTCTATAATAAGAAAAAACGCACGAAGCACCGCATCGTTTTTAGGCTCATATTTTTAGTATCTTGCTTTTATTTTTATGTTTTTTGCTCTTCACCTCAAAAGGAGCCATTTATGAGTACCGAGCGATTTGATATCCGCCATGCTCCCGCTCCACGGGAATCCTTCCGGCTGCTGTACATCAGCAAAAGCAAATTTGGCGGCGATTGGAACAGCACTGCCCACACCCATTCCTGCACAGAGCTGTTCTACTGTCTGAGCGGAGAAGGTCAGTTTTATTTAAGCGGTCAGCTTTATCCGGTCAAACCGGATGATATGATTATCGTCAATCCGCAGGTAGAGCATACCGAGTTGAGCCTGAATGCTTCACCGCTGGAATACATTGTATTGGGCGTTGCTGGCATCGAGATCTTATTTGGAAAATCAGATTCTTCCTACGCCATATTCAACTGCCGGGAAAATCGGGAGCGGATGGTGACGCTGCTCCATATGCTGCTGGCCGAAGCAGACCGCAGTCTGGACGGCTGCGAAACGGTCTGTCAGGATCTGCTGGAAGTGCTGCTCATCTGGCTGGTGCGGTGTACCACGCTTTCTTTGCAGGTAGAGGAAACGCCCCGCTCCGACAGCCGGGAGTGTGTGGAGATCAAGCGGTATCTGGACAGCAACTACCGCGAAGATATCTCGCTGGATATCCTTGCTGAAATCGCCCACATCAACAAATACTATCTGGCCCATACCTTCCAAAAAGAGTATGGCATCTCTCCGATCACCTATCTGAACCGCCGCCGCATTGAGGAAAGCAAATATATGCTGGGCAACACCGGTTACAGTCTGGCGCAGATCAGCGAGTTGATGGGCTTTTCCTCTCCCAGCTATTTTTCCCAATGCTTCCGCAAGGCGGAAGGCTTGACCCCCAATGAATACCGCCGTCAGGTGCGGCAGGGACAACGCCCTGCCCCGTCAAAACGGCATGAAGTATAACGAAAACGAGGAATTTATGATGAAATCCGTTACCCTTTCTCTGCTCCAGTCTGCTGCAAATGCCTTTGATTTTGGCGGGCCTGTGCTCTGCGATGCTCACCACTATGGTGAGGGGCATATCAACGACACCTTTGTGGTCTGGCGGGAAGATCATTCCAAACGCTTTATTTTGCAGCGCATCAACACAGATACCTTTACTAACCCGGTGGGCCTGATGGAGAATGTCTGCGGCGTGACCCGGCATCTGCGGGCGAAAATTCTTGCCGAGGGCGGCGATCCAGCACGGGAAACGCTGAATGTCATCCCAACTTTGTCGGGGTCGACTTGCTATCTGGATGCAGACGGCGGCGCATGGCGTGCCTACGACTTTGTAGAAGATACCATCTGTTTGCAGCAGGTCGGCAGCGAAGCCGACTTCCGCACCGTGGCCGAGACACTGGGCAAATTCCAGAACCAGCTGGAGGATTACCCGGCCTCCACCCTCCACGAAACCATCGCCCGCTTCCACGACACGCCCAACCGCTATGCCAATTTTGAAAAAGCCCTCGCCGCCGATGCACTGGGCCGGGCAAAAAATATCCCGTCGGAAATCGAATTTATCCATGCGAGGGAGCAGGACTGCCATGTCCTGCTGGATCAGCTGGCAGCTGGCGAAATTCCTCTGCGCGTCACCCACAATGACACCAAGATCAACAATGTCCTCATCGATGCCGCTACCGGAAAAGGCATCTGTGTCATTGACCTTGACACCGTGATGCCGGGACTTTCGGCCTACGACTTCGGCGATTCCATCCGCACCGGTGCCAACGACTGCGCTGAGGACGAACCTGACCAGAGCAAAGTCCATTTTGACCTGCATCTGTACGAAGTGTTCGCCAAAGGGTATCTCTCCACCGCCGGGGCATCCATGCGCAGGGCAGAAAAAAAGAGTCTTGCATGGGGTGCAAGGCTCATGACACTGGAATGCGGCATCCGTTTTCTGACTGACTATCTGGAGGGCGACCATTATTTCCATATTGCTCGCCCAGATCACAACCTCGACCGCGCCCGCACCCAGTTCACACTGGTGCGGCAGATGGAAGAGGTTTTCGATCAGATGCTGGAAATCGTCTGCCCGGACAATCGCTGATTTCGCAATCTCCTCCATTCGGATACAGCAAGAAGCATGGACGTTCTCCTTTTCGGGGGGCGTCCATGCTTCTTTTTACAGCTTATCCCTACTGCGCCATGACCTCACACTTTCTGTGGGCGAGCCGGACAACGCCGCTGCACAATAAGATTGTTTACGGCAAACTGGAAGTTGTCTGTTATAAAATATCAGCAACAAATTCCTCTATCAAACGATTCACCTGTTCGGGTTTGTCTGTATTGGAATTGTGTCCTGCTCCTTCGATCCACGCCAAAGGAATTTTCGTATTGCGATGCCATGCTTTGTTGTACCGTATACACGAACCAGCGTGATCTTGTATACCGCACATCAATAATGCGGGACACTTGATTTCATACGGCAGATTCTTTTCCATGGCCGCTGCCAAAATACGATAGCCATGTCCAGCAATTTGTGCATAGCGTTTCTGGTTTCCGTCATAAGTCAGCATCATTTCACGCATGAGGCTTCTACCATAGTCAGTCGTGGCAACGCCTTCCGACCCCGATTTCAGGAGCCATTTCCACGGATAGTGAGCATATACCGGTTCCATCCGTTTCAAAAGCCAAATTTCAACTGCCGTCACATAGCTTCGTTGCAGCGGTGCAGAATCAATGGAGACAAAACCCGTCATTTTGTCTGGGTAAAGCTGTGCATAAGCCTGTCCCACATATCCACCCATGGACTGCCCAACAATGACAGGCTTTGTGATTCCTTCTTGGTTTAAGATATCGTCCAGCCATTTTGCCTTATCGAACAGATCAAAATCAAATCGAAACGGCCATGAGGAACCGTGTGCCGGCGCATCCCAGACGATAACATTATACCTGTTCTTAAAATACGGAATCTGCTTATCAAACAATCGATGATCCGCAGTCAATCCCGGCAGAAAAACAAGCGTAATTGCATCCGGGTTTGACACACTCACCCAATAGTGAATCGTTCCGCAACGGGTCTGATATGTCCGTTCCTCCATTGAGCTTTTCTCCCATAACTTCCGATTTAAATGCTTCCTCGGCCTAGCCGGGTACTCGTAACCAATCCTGACCGGAAGTTGCCGTGTTGGTTCTCAAAAACTGTTTTACGAACACCCAGCATCGGGGAACGCCCTGTTGTACATATCGCTATCGTATGTAGCTTTTGGCAGGGTGCGTCCGGGTGGCGCACCCTGTTTTTGTTTTTCCTTATTTTCCCTTGTTCCGCAGTTCTTTTTTCGTTGCCCACAGACTGTAAGCGCAGGCGATCACCTCGGACACCCAGAACGCAAACCACGCTTTTTCGATGCCCATGGTGCGGATGAGGAGCCACAGGCAGGGCACCAGCACCACCAGTTGCCGCAGGGCAGCGCCGATCATATTGACCACGCCGTTGCCAAGACCGGAGGCAAAGTAGCCGCACAAGATCGTGATGACCGCAAACAGGAAGGTCACCGAGATGATGCGCAGGGCAGGCACACCGAAAGCCAGCATCTCGTCACTGGCAGAGAACAGCCCCAGCAGCTGCGCCGGGAACAGCAGGAACACCGCCGTGCCGCACAGGGCAAACACCACGCCGGTGGGCAGCAGCACCTTCCACGCCTGCTTTACCCGGTCGGACTGCCCACTGCCGTAGTTGAAGCCCACCACCGGGATGGCTGCCTGTCCCAGACCATTCACCGGCATCATCAGGAAGTTTTGCAGCTTATAGTAGATGCCGAAGAACGCTACCGCCGCGGAGGACACCCCCAGCAGAATGCCGTTGACCGCAAAGGTCATCACGCTGCCGATGGCCTGCATCACGATGGTAGGCAGCCCCACCCGGTAGATGTCGGCCACATCCTGCCACAAAAAGCGATAGCCCTTCAGTCGGACATGGATGACCGGGTTTTTGACCCGATTGAACCATAGCGCCGCCGCTGCGCCGATGAGCTGCCCGATGACGGTGGCAATGGCTGCACCCCGGATGCCCATGGCCGGGCAGCCCAGCAGACCGAAGATCATAATGGGGTCGAGAATAATGTTGACTACTGCGCCGATGATGAGGGAGACCATAGACAGCACCGTGTCCCCCACGGCCTGCAAAAGCCGCTGCCCGTAGGTCTGCAAAAAGATGCCCCAGCAGAACACGAGGTTCACCGAGAGGTATTCCCGGCAGAGCCGCTGCAATTCGGGATCGTTGGTCAGGGCGGCAGCGATCTGGTTCGAGAACAGCAGCCCCACCAGCGTAAACACCAGCGAAGTGCCCAGCATCAGAAACAGCCCGGTGGTGGCGGCACGGCAGGCTTCCTCCGGCTTTTTCTGCCCCAGCTTGCGGGAGAGCAGGGCGTTCAGACCAACGGCGGTGCCCACACCAATGGCGATCATCAAAAACTGGATGGCATATACAAGAGAGGCGGCAGTCAAGGCCGTTTCCGACAGACGCGCCACAAAAATGCTATCCACGATGTTGTACAGCGATTGGATGAGCAGCGACAGCATCAGCGGTACCGCCATGGTGTACAGCAGGTGGCGGATGGGCATTTCCGCCAGTTTGTTTTTCGGATTCATAGGTCCTCCTTTTTCGGACAAACAAAAAAGCGTGAAACCGTTGAGGGGTAGCTTTCCCTCAGGATTTCACGCTTTGTAAGCCGGCTTTTTGTATTCTTAACGGAAGGTATTATACCGGAGTTTTTTCAAAATTGCAAGAAGAATTTTGAGAAAATCACAGCAGTGCGTTTTCCAGATCGCTCAGCATTTCGCTCAGTGCCTGAATGCCGCCCTCTGCGGTGTACCAGACATTCGGGTGTGCCAGATAAACGACGTGGCCGTTCTTGTAAGCATCCGTGCTCTTGACCAGCTCGTTTTCCAGGATCTCCTGTGCCATCTGTGCGCCATCGGTGCCAATGGCTGCATCGCGGTCCATGGCGAAGATGTAGTCGGGGTTCTTGTCCACAATGAACTCGAAGGAAGCCTCGTTGCCGTGGGTCGAAGTGTCAATATTGGCATCCACGCCGATGTTCTCAAAGCCGATCTCCTTGCCGATGATGGAGCAGCGGCCATCGTTGCCCAGAACATTGAAGCTGCCGCTGGTGGTCATGCCGACAATGGCAGTCTTGCCCTCTGCAAAGGCTTTCAGGGCGTCAATGCGGCTGTCAAAGTCCGCCATCAGGCTTTCCACCTGATCTTCCAGACCAAAGATGGACGCAATGGTCATGGCGTTTTCACGGGTGCTTTCCACAACGCCCTTTTCGGCGTCGGTCGAAAGGAAAACAACGGGTGCGATCTCGCACAGAGCATCATAGGATTTGGACAGGCGTCCGCCGATAAAGATGATGTCCGGCTCGCAAGCCATGACTGCTTCCATATCGGCTTCCTTGATGTTGCCAAGGTTCGCAATGCTGTCATTGGTGACATAGCTCTGAAGATAGTCCAGAGAGGTGGATGCCGTGCCGACCACACGGTCGCCAACGCCCAGTTCATCCAGAATGTCCAGAGAAGCAAGGTCGAGGATCGCAATGCGCTGCGGGTCAAAGGGCACTTCCACATCTACCAGTTCCTTTGCACCGTTGAACGCCTTGATGGTCACAGATTCCGGTGCAGCTTCCGAAGAGGCTGCGGCTTCGCTGGATGCAGCCACAGAGGATGCCACGGAGCTTGCCGTGGAGGAGGAAGCGCCGCAGGCGGCGAGAACACCCGCTGCACTCACAGCGGCCATAGCGGTCAAAAACGAACGACGAGAAATTTTCTTCATAAGAATGCTCCTTTTAAAAAGTACTGAAATCAATAATATATCGACAAAGGCTTGCCTTCGATCTGCATGATCTCAAAGTCTACCTTGTAGATATCGGACAGGTTTTCTTTGGTGATCACTTCCTGCACGGTGCCAAACTTTGCGATTTTTCCATCCACGAAGGCGCAGATGTAGTCGGAATAAAACGCAGCATAGTTGATCTCGTGCAGAACAAGGATCACCGTTTTGCCCAGCTCATCGCACAGGCGGCGGACGATGCGCATGAGGTTGGTTGCATGGTAAATATCCAGATTGTTGGTCGGTTCATCCAGCAGGATATACTCGGTATCCTGCGCAATGACCATGGCAATATAGGCACGCTGCCGCTGACCGCCGGACAGTTCATCGATGAACTGCTCCTCAAAATCGCCCAGTTCCATGTAGGCGATAGCACGATCAATGATCTCGTTGTCCTCTTGGGTCAGCCGTCCGCCGGAGTACGGAAAGCGGCCAAACGCAACCAGTTCCCGGACGGTCAGCTTCATCTGGACATTGTTGGCTTGGGTCAGGATGGCGAGCCGCTTGCTCAGCTCCCGGCTTTTCCAGCGCGTGATCTCCGTCCCCTCAAAATCCACAAGACCGCTGTCCCGTGTAATCAGCCGGGACAGCATTCCCATCACGGTAGATTTTCCCGCGCCGTTCGGACCGATGAGGGAAAGGACTTTGCCTTTCGGAATCTCAAAACTCACGCCATCGACAACGGCTTTGCCATCGTAGCGTTTGGTGATCTCTTTTACAAACATGGTGTTATGCCTTTCTCTGGGTGAGCAGCAGATACAGGAAATACACGCCGCCGCCCACGGTGATGAACACGCTGACCGGAACCGAGTAAACGAACACCCGCTCCACCAGAAACTGTCCGCCGATCAGAACAGCCATACCGAACAAAACAGAGCCGGTGATGAGCTGGCTGTGCCGGTAGGTGCGCAGGAACTGCCGGGAAAGGTTGGCAATGATAAGCCCCAGAAATGCCAGCGGCCCGACCATAGCGGTGGCTGTTGCAATGTACAGCGTGACCCCCAGCAGCAGCCGGCGGATGCAGCGGTCATAATCTACGCCCAGATTGATGGCCTGATCTTTGCCCAGTGTCAGAACGTCCAGCAGCACAAGCTCTTTCCGGAAGGCAAAGGCGACCAGCACCAGAACCGCAACGGACAGTACCAGAATCGCCGAATTGACATTGGAAAAGCTGGCGACCAGATCCGTCAGCAGCGTGTCGTACTCGTTGGGGTCCATCACACGGGTCAAAGTCGTCTGGATGCTGGAAAAGAACGAGGTCAGCACCGTGCCGATGAGCAGGACGTACAGAACATTGTGGTTCGTTTTCCGGAACAGATAGCTGTAGATCACGGTGGCAACAGCGCCCATAATGGCGAGGTCTACCGCAAAGGCTGCGTTGGCATTGACCGCCAGAAAGCTGCCCGAACCCGCCACAAAGAACACCGCCGTGTGGATCAGCGAATAAAGCTGGTCCATACCCAGCAGGCAGGGCGTAACGATGGTGTTGTTGATGATGGACTGAAACACGATGGAGGCACTTCCGATGGCAAAGGCTGTAATGAGCATGGCGATCAGCTTGGGCGTGCGGATGCGCATGGCGTAGGCAAATAATTTTTGGTTTTCAAAATGGACACCCACTGTCATATAGCCTACGCAGGCCAGCAGAACAAGAAGCAGAAGGATCAGCAGGCGCAGATGGTTTTTGTGCGTTTTCATGCTGCACCTCCGGTTTTCTTGGTAGCTTTGTCCAGCCGGACTGCCTTGCGCCCATGCCGAAGCCGATACAGCAGCAGACCGACAAACAGGATACTGCCGATGATGCCAACGATCAGCTCGATGGGCAGCTCGTAGGGATAGATCACAACCCGCCCGATCATATCGCAGACCAGCACGAACACAGCGCCAAACAGAGCGGTATCCACCAGCGTTCCGCGGATCTGGTCGCCCTTGAACATTGCTACGATATTGGGCACGATGAGGCCGATGTAGGAGATCGAGCCGACCACGACAACAACGGATGCCGTGATCATAGCAGCGATGGTCAGACCCATAAACAGCACCAGATCATACGGAACGCCGAGGTTCTGAGAAAAGTCCTTTCCCATGCCCACGATATTGAAGTGGTTGGCAAATACAAATGCCAGAATCACCAGCGGTACCGTCAGCCAGACAAGCTCATACCGCCCACGAATGACGGTGGAAAAATGACCGACCAGCCAACTGGAAAGAGCCTGTGTCATTTCATATTTGTAGGCAAGATAATTGGTAACGCCCATTACGATGTTGGAGAACATGATGCCGACCAGCGGGACCATGACAACGTCCTTGAACTGGATACGCTGGATAAACCAGACAAAGACCCATGTACCGAGAACGGCACAAACGAAGGAAAAGGCAGCACGTCCCCACAGAGTAGAACCCGGTGCAAACAGCAAAGCCAGCAGAATGCCAAACTGCGCAGAAGAGATCGTCGCACCTGTGGTGGGCGAAACAAATTTGTTCATGCAGAGCTGCTGCATGATAAGCCCCGCCACGCTCATGCCGATGCCTGTGCAGAGGATGGCAAGCAGACGCGGCAGGCGGGAAATCAGAAAGATCTCCCATGTTTTCACGTTGCCTGTAAGCAGGTCAGAAGGCCGGATGTCCAGCACCCCGACAAGCAAAGAACAAATCGAAAGAATCATCAGCAGAACGCCAAGAAAAATAGTGGAACGATGATTACGAATGAAAAGCCCCCCTCGAGATTAGTTCAAGCTAACTTTTTGAAAATAAAAAGAGAACGCCTGCGTGTGAAGAAACTGGTCTTACGTGTTCACACACAGCGCGTTCTGATGGAGGGATTATATCATAGGGCATTGATGGGTTTCAAGTGGCAAACTCTCACGAAGGTTTTACATAACAAACCACCATGCTTTGTTGATTCCTACAAAGTTGCTCCGATTTATATACGCACCAAAAAGTACGTGATTGAAACAAAAAAATTCGATGATAAACTAATATCGTGTATGATTTCAAAAGCACGATTTGATAAGGAGAGTATCATTTATGAAAAAAGCGAATCGATTCTGATCGATGCTGACACGCATGTGATGAACACCGATGGCCAGCCGATCAACGGTCTGTTTGCCGCCGGTGAAGTGACCGGTGGTTTCCACGGCACGACCCGTGTGGATGGTTCCGGTACTGGCGACGCCATCGTGTTTGGTCGCATTTCCGGCAAAGCTGCGGCAGCTTCTGCGAAAAATTAAAGAACAGGCACACCGTTCTTCTGATTTTGTGCTATACTGAAAAAACAATTCAGGAGGAAGGCCATGGCAGCCCCGAAGAAAGAATATCAATGCGCACTGGTTCTGACACATGATTTGATCGGCGGAAAGTGGAAACTGCGGATCCTCTGGCATGTGCTGCATGGATATAACCGCTATATGCAGCTTTGCCGCGCAATCCCCGATATCACGCAAAAGGTCCTGACGACCCAGCTGCGGGAATTGGAAATCAGCGGCCTGCTGACACGGACGGTACATGATGATGCACTGCTCCACGTGGAGTATACCCTTTCGCCCCGATACGAACGGTTGGTGCCGGTCATTGAAGAACTCTGTGCATTTTCCCGCTTTTATGCAAGGGAAAACGATATTTCTTTGGCTGACTGACAGAAAGGATAACGATGAACACTCTGGAAGCTATTTTGACCCGGCGTAGCTGCCGGGAATTTACGGAACAGCCCATCGAAGGCGAAAAGCTGCATTATCTGCTGGAAGCCGCCATGAGCGGTCCCAGCTGCGTCAATGCGCAGGACTGGCCTTTCGTGGTGGTGACCGACCCGGAAAAGCTGGCGCAGATGGCAGATGCCAACGGCCGTCCTGCAGAGCCGCTGCGGAAGGCTGCTGCGGGCATCCTCGTCTGCGGCGACCTTGACCGTGCATTCCGCTTTGCAAAGGATTACTGGGTCATTGACGGTGCCATTGCCGCCCAGAACATCTGCCTTGCTGCGCAGGAGTTGGGACTTGGTGCAGTCTGGCTGGGCACTTGGCCGCAGATGGACCGGGTGGAAGCGCAGAAAAAGATCTTCGCTCTGCCAGAGACCATCGTGCCCCACTCCATCATCGCCCTCGGCTACCCGGAAGCGGACATTACCGCCCTGCGTGCGAGCCGCTACGAGGCCGACCGGGTGCACTTTAATCAGTGGTAAATCTGCCGGATACAACAGACCGCCTCCGTTTTTGAATGGAAACGGTCTTTTCGTTGAGAGAAGTTCCGGTGGTACTGGTTACAGGGTATCGTCCGAACAGCGGATGGATTCCGGCTCGTTCAATATGTGCTTGGAGAATTGAAAATCGAACTGATCTCCGTGGAGGGCAGCTGCATTTATTTTATCGACACTGGCCTGAACGAAGAAAAAGTCCGGACACAGTTTTTATCCATTTGAATCCAAAGCAGGCCGTAAGAAGTCCTACTCTCTCCACTTTATTGTCATAAATATTTCAAAACCCTCTTGACGATTTTCGCATACAGTGGTATTTTTCTTGTAAATCCCACTGATTTTGTGGATTGGTCTGAAACCATCTACAAGATGTGGTCGTGTTCATTTTGAACACAGCCACAGAAAGTGGTTGGTTATCA
>ERZ827528.4063-NODE-4063-length-11178-cov-2.987234_pt1 | contig 11178 bp, 10 predicted proteins | sample MGYA00519768_ERZ827528 | MGnify/ENA primary metagenome ERZ827528 (study PRJEB31778, sample SAMEA3449343) | human gut metagenome | biome: human gut; feature: human-associated habitat; material: faeces | place: United Kingdom | collected 2010/2012 ...
TCAGATGCAGTCATCCGGCTGGAAGAAATACACACATTTTTCTCCAACGAATGTTCCAGATGCAGTTCCATCCGAAATCTGTATCAGGTACTTTTTATAATATTACTTATCGCTAAAGGGGCAGGACACGGAAAGCGGAAGCTCCATAAAATACAACTTGTGTACATGACCATACAAGTCGTACGATGGAAGCGTTACAGGTAAATGGTAATCTGCAGGTGAAAACGGGGCTCGGTGCAGAGAACGTCTGAGATCGGTAAAAGGAGAAGGAAATGTTTACAGACAGGACGACGAAAAGATGGCGGGGGAGCCGGAAGCGGCAGAGTGCACGGAAAAACCCGGGGATGTATGGTTATGGAATGATGGCGGCAGCGCTGGTTATGGCGGCAGGTCTGACCGGCTGCGGTGAGGCGAAAGAGGTGGCGCTTGCCAGGACGGAGAGCAGCAATCCGATTGTAAAAACGGATGAAGGCGGAGAGCGGATCTATGGCGGTGATCCATCGGTTCTGGTGGACGGAGATACCGTGTATCTGTACACGGGACACGACGCGTCGACGGATGAACAGGTGGCGAATTCCGTTTATGAGATACCGGAATATCTGTGCTATTCCTCCACGGATCTGGTGAACTGGAAGTCTGAGGGGACGGTCATGACAATGGATACCGTGGACTGGGCGAAGGATGATGTATCAGCGTGGGCAAGCCAGGTCATGAAATACAACGACAAGTATTATCTGTACTATTGCAGCTGGGATAAATCCGGCAAGCAGTCGATCGGCGTGGCGGTGGCGGATAGCCCGACCGGCACGTTTGTCGATATTGGGGAGCCGCTTGTGCGCGGTTCTGTGACGAAGCCGCAGCTTTCCACCTTCAATGACATTGATCCGACAGTGTGGGTGGAGACGGATGAAAACGGTGAGGAGCACCGGTATCTGGCGTGGGGCAACGGCATGTTTTTCATGTGCGAGCTCAATGAGGATATGATCTCGGTCAAGGATATGAACGGGGACGGGGAGATTACCAGCGGTACTTCGTTTGACGATGCGGACATCATGTATCAGAAGGGCGGCATTGAGAATTACACCGAGGCGCCGTGGCTGTACCGCAGATCGGATGAATTGGGCAACTACTACGGAGATTATTATCTGTTTTACGCGTACGGGTGGAGAGAGTGCATGGCATATGCGACAGCGCCGGATTTAACCAGCGGTGACTGGACATTCGGCAATGTCATAATGTACCCGACTTCGACCTCGAACACGAACCATATGGCGGTCTTTGATTTTAAAGGCAAGACGTATTTTGTCTATCACAATGGCTCACTGCAGGGCGGCAACGGCTATCGCAGAAGCGCATGCATTACAGAGTTGCATTTCAATGACGACGGCAGCATCGACTATTTCGAGGAGACGACGGCGGGACTTGCCGGCACCACGGTGACGTTACAGTCCGCGGCGGACGACGGGGCGCTGCTCTCGCACGAGGGATTCGTCAATTCACCAACGGATGCGGACTACCCGATGAAAAAGGTCAAGGTCGGCACCGGACTCGGAGATCTGCCGACGGATGAGAAATGGGTGCTCTGTGACGGAAAGGCGGATGCATCCAACGAATATTACGTGTCCATCCAGTCCGAGAACAAGTCGGGTCTGTACCTGACGGCACAGGCAGACGGCACGGTTGTGCTGGCACAGGACACGGATGCCGCGGAGGAGACGGCGCAGGCGCAGACATTCCACTCGATGGAGGGATTGTCCGACAAGAAGGGCGTTTCCTTTGAGAGCGTGCTCATGCCGGGACAATATCTGACGCTGCAGGACGGCAAACTGGTGCTCACCGACGGAAGCGATAAGAAGGCGTCAACCTTTTATTTGAATTAAATTTTGATAAAATGTAAAATACTTTAATAAAACTAAAAATAAATATTGTATTACCTCCTGTTATCTGATATATTGTAGCTAAAGCTGGGCAATGAAGATCATGGGAGGTTTTTTTATGCGAAATGGAAGGAGAACCATTTCTGTTCTGCTTGTGGCGGCAATGACCGCCGGACTTGCTGCCTGTGGAACGACAGAGGCGGCAGAGAATGTGACGGAGTCTGAGACGCCGGAGAATACCGATTACAATTTTACGGTGAGCTACGACGGGATTCAGACCGGGGACGTTTCCTCCGGGGTGGCGGTACATGATCCGTCAATCTATGAGGAAGACGGAACTTATTATATCTTCGGTTCCCATATGTCTGCAGCAAAAAGTGATGATCTGCTGCACTGGGAGTCCATTGCGGACGGATACAACAAGACGAATCCGGTCTACGGTCAGATCTATGGTGTGGCAGACGAGGCGTTTGCCTACGCTGGCAGCAAGAACAGCCTGATTCAGACAGATGATAAGAAAACACATGTCTGGGCACCGGATGTAATCTATAACAAGACGACCGGACTGTATTACATGTACTATTGCACGACATCCACCTGGAATGCATCGAATCTGTGCTTCGGAACATCCGAGACGATCGAGGGACCTTACGAGTGGCAGGGAGCGCTCATCTATTCCGGTTTTGACAAGGATACAATTACAGGAACGGATGTGCTTGATTATGTGGATGAGGAATATGCGTTAAAGAATTATGTGAGAAACAACAGTTATAACTTTGAGGAATATCCAAATGCGATCGATCCGTCGGTATTTTATGATACGGATGACCGTATGTGGATGGTGTATGGTTCCTGGAGCGGTGGCATCTATCTGCTGGAAATTGATCCCGCGACCGGTCAGGTGATCCACCCGGAGGCAGATGAAGAACATAATGTGGATGCGTATTACGGGAAAAAGCTGCTCGGCGGTGGACATAAATCCATCGAAGCGCCGTACATTCTCTATGACGAGACGACCGGATACTATTATCTGTATGTTTCCTATGGTACGCTCACGAGTAGCGGCGGTTATCAGGTGCGCGTGTTCCGTTCCAAGACCGTGGACGGTGATTATGTGGACATGAACGGGGAATACCCGACCGCGGATGTGGATCATCAGCTTTACGGTCTGAAGCTGACCGGCAATTATAAGCTTCCGTCTTTAGAGCGCGCGTACATGGCGACCGGACATAACTCTGCATTCATCGATGAGGACGGCAGACAGTATCTGGTCTACCATACCCGTTTTAACAACGGCACGGAAAATCATTCGCCGCGCGTACATCAGATGCTGATGAACGAGGACGGATGGCCGTGCGAACTGCCGTATCAGACACAGGGAGAGACGGTGAGCGGTACCGGTTATGAGACGGATGCAGTGGTCGGAAGATATTTTGTGATCAATCAGGGAACCAATATCAGCAATGACATTGCTAACCCGGTGATCCTGTACCTGAATGCTGAAGGTACAGTCGTCGGAAGAGAGGCAGCGGGAACCTGGGAAGCTGTTGACGGAACGTACTATATGCACATTACGATTGACGGGGAGGACTACAGTGGCGTGTTCTGCCAGATGAAAGACGAGGCAGGCACCGATGTGATGACATTTTCTGCCGTGGGCGGAAACCAGAGTGTCTGGGGTGTGAAATATATCGCGGAATAAACCAGAATAAAACAGAATAAAAAAGCAAAGCGTCCGGCAAGGGCTCAGCCGGATCTGTTATAAGGAGAAAAAGATGGAGAAACAGTTGAAATATAATGAGCCGTGGATTTTGCAGAGAGCAGATCCCTATGTGTATCGTCACACGGATGGAACCTATTATTTTACCGCATCCGTGCCGGAATATGACAGGATTGTGCTGCGCAGCGCCTCACATCTTGCGGATCTTGCGGATGCCGAAGAACATGAGGTGTGGCATAAGCACGAGAGCGGACCGCAGAGCATCCATATCTGGGCGCCGGAACTGCATTATCTCTTTGGAAAATGGTATCTCTACTATGCTGGCGGCGATAAGGATGACATCTGGGCGATCCGCCCGTATGTGCTGGAGTGTCAGGGAGATGACCCGATTCATGATCCGTGGGTGGAAAAAGGCAAGATGACCCGTGCGGATGGAGATGAATTTTCCTTCGAGGCGTTTTCCCTGGATGCGACTGTCTTCGAGGTAAACGGAACATGGTATTATATCTGGGCGGAAAAAGTGGGAGTCGGCAGGCAGATATCCAATCTTTACATCGCCAGAATGAAGAACGGCTACACGCTGGATTCCGTGCAGGTTCTTCTGACAACGCCGGATTACGACTGGGAGCGCCACGGCTTCTGGGTAAATGAGGGACCGGCGGTCATTCAGAAGGACGGCAAAGTATTTATGACGTATTCCGCCAGCGATACCGGCGTGCATTACTGCATGGGTATGATGACGGCGGATGCAGACGCAGATCTGTTAGATCCGCTCTCCTGGAAAAAAGAGCGCTATCCGGTACTTACATCCAGTGAAAAAGCGGGAATCTACGGCCCGGGACATAATTCCTTCACGAAGGATGAGGCAGGAGATGACATTATGGTCTACCATGCGAGAACGGAGACGGAGATTGTGGGCAACCCGCTGTACAATCCGAACCGTCACGCGATGCTTATGAAGATCAGATGGCAGGACGACCGACCGGTGTTCGGGTTCGACGAGTAGGATAGCAGGTAAAAATTCAGAAATGTGGGCATGAGATATGGAGACGAGAGTGTGTACGCGCTGTCTGCTTCGGGATATGATCGAGGCGGGGGACAGTATGGAAATGATTGAAAAATACCGCGCTGCGATCAAAGAGGCGGACCGGGTCACAGAGGAAATCTACGAGAGCAGACTCTCGGTCTGTCAGGATTGTGAGAAGCTGAATGCCGGAACCTGCATGGCGTGCGGCTGCTACGTGGAACTGCGCGCAGCCGCAGCCGTGTCACGGTGCCCGAAGAAGAAGTGGTAGCCACAGCCGTGCCGCGCTGTCCGAAGAAGCGGTAGCCGCCGCACAGCCGTGACGGGAGAGACATCATCCCGGACAGTTGTATGGAGAACAAAAGAACGGGAGAGGTTGCGGATGCAGCTGCGGGAGGTATTCTGATCGCAAAATCCGGTATTTCTAACTATACCGCGTCCAGCATCCTTGATGATCTGTGTCTTTCCAAGCTTTGAACACTCCGCAGGATGTGTCCGCAAGCCAGCAGACAATTTTAGGACTTTTGTGTGGCGCTTATTACCACTGATGAACAAAACATAACCGCGCGAAGCCGATGTTTGAATTGGCATCTGCCTTATTTTCAATAGCAGATGCCAACGAGTTTCGGTTCGCGCGGTTTTATATTGTCTGTGAAGAAGTGGCATTAGCGCCACTAAAAAGTCCGTTCATTGTCTGCGGGTTGTCGGACACACCTGTGGATTGTCAAAGCGTGGCAAAGACACGGAATTTGATGCCGGACGCGGCACGGAAGAAATACTCGCATTTTACTTTAAAGAATACCTCCCGCAGCTGCACCCACAACCGTTTCAGAGCTAATGTCTATCTATACAACTGCCCGGAAGAAATCCTCCGCTACGGCTGCGCGGCGACAAGCGGCGCATAGTTGATGGCAACACGGATGTCCTGATCGTAGTTTCCGAAAGATTTTCCGTAGAGCGTGATGCCGCCGACATGCTCGGAGTCATTTTCGACCGCGAGGCGCAGATGGATGTCGCTGCTGTAGTCCAGGTGAAGCGAGAGTGTGCTTACATCGGAGATCTTAAGACCGTCGATGTAAGTGCCGTAATCATTGATGACTAACAGCTTTAACAGACCGTACTGATTCCAGTTCTGCGGCCACCACTGCGGGGTGAACATACCGTGCACATCGCCGAAGTCGCCAGGGGACGTCCACATGCCGATTTTTGTGTCATTGATGTAAAAACTGATATCCGACGGCCAGTTGTTGTCGATGCCGGGAGCCTCCGAACTCAGCTCTGCCGAGATGGAAAGCTGCGTGATCCGCTGGTTGGACGGGATCAGGTTCGGTATGGTATACTCGACATAGCCTTTGGTGAACCAGAGAATGTTGGCGGTAAAACGATCCGGATGATTAAAGTACCGGATATCGTCGAACTCGCCGATCACGGATTCACTGGTGGCGATGCCGCAGGTCGGCCATACCTGATGTCTGGAAAACTGTCCGACCTTGATTTCAGTCTCAAATACATTCTTATAATCAATCGGTTTCTTGATGTCCACAATGATGCGGTCCTGCGTCACGGAACACATTTTCTGATTGCCGTGTCCGGCAGATTCGTTGGAGATGTTGATCAGACCGCACTCTTCCAGCTTCTTGATGTGACCGGTGAGAGCACCGTTGCTGATATTCAACTCTGTCGCAAGCTGGTTCATGCTCATCTGCTCGTTTTCAAGTAAAATGTTAAGAATCTGGATACGTGTGTCAGACCCGAGAGCCTTAAATGTCTCCAGACCATCGTCTAAGGAAGTAATATGAATCATTTCCTGAGTATCCTCCTGTAAAAACTCAAATAGTTAAGGTGTTCTTTATTAGTTTTCTATTATAGAATTGTTATAGAAAAGTGTCAACTATTAAGGATGAAATTAAAAATATTTAAATAAAAACAAAACAATGCGTCATATTGCACAAAATGAGAACGGTATCATGCGACTGATCGGTCATAATTTTGTATAATTTAGCGAAAAGCAAAAATACTTTGGAAAAACATAAAATAAATATTGACACCACAGACAATGCATTGTATATTATCTACATAAGATAAATGAAATCAAACAAAGAAATTGTCGAAATAGCTAATGAGCCCAGCTTATGACGAGATCTTATGTGAATTTCAGATCATCTTAGCAACTTATTTTATTATCCTATAATTCAAGGAGGAGGGCAAGAATTATATGAGAAGGAAAGTATTCAGTGCACTGATGTGCGCAGCAATGGTCACATCCCTGTTTGCAGGATGTGGAAGTTCTGATTCAGGAACCACTGCTTCAAATTCAGGAAGCACAACAGGGGATGGCACAGAGGCAGCAGCCGAGGACGCTGTAGAGGATGCAACAGAATCCGCAGAGTCAGATGTTGTTACCAACACATTCGGTGATCCGAACGGAACACATCTTGAGATGTGGACATTCGTAGAGCTTCACGGACAGCATTACGGCAAGATGGCTGAGGTTTGGAACGAGGAGCATCCGGATCAGACGATCGAGATCACATGTACGACATATCCGTACAGCGATATGCACACAAAGCTTCTTACCGCACTTCAGGCAGGAACCGGTGCACCGGACATCTGTGATGTAGAGGTTGGACAGTTCCCGAACGTGGTTGCAGGTCTTGACCAGTGGCTGGTTCCGTTGGATGACTACGCAGCTCCGTACATGGAGACCATGGTTAAAGCACGTATGGATACCTACGCAGGAGAGGACGGACATTATTATGGCGCTCCGTACCATGTAGGTGCAACCGTAATGTACTACAACGTGGCAGCTATGGCTGAGGCTATGGGAATTTCCGAGGATGAGGTAACCGCTAAGATTGATTCCGTTGTTACATGGGATGACTATCAGGCACTCGGTGATGAGTATGTGGCAGCAATCGGTGAGGAAGGCAAATACTTCACATCCGTAGATACAGGCGGTACAGACTGGTTATGGCTGGCAATGGCTGAGTACGGTGATGACTGGACCGGTGGATTCGATGATCCGGCAAACGTTCAGCTTGACTCCGTTCAGAAAATGTTAGAGATGCAGCAGTCCTGGTTAGACAGCGGCTTCGCAGAGGTTTCTCCGGATGGACATGTAGACCTTGAGGCTGGTTTCCAGAACATTCTGGATCACAACATCGTATCTTTCCCGAAGGCATTATGGTACATGAGCCGTTTTACAAACTATATGCCTGAGGAGAGCGGCAACTGGTACATTGCTAAGTGCCCGGTATTTGAGGCAGGTCAGAAGTGCTCCGTTGGTATCGGTGGTACAGGTACCGTTGTAACACAGCAGTCTGCGAACACAGATCTTGCAGCTGAGTTCCTTTGCTGGGCAAAGATGTCTGACGAAGGTGAGAAGAATATCTGGGATACATTAGGATTCGACGTATGCAACACCGCATGCTGGACAGATGATGCTTTCGCACATGACGACAGCAACCAGTACAACGCATACTTCAGAAACTATCCGTACGATGTATTGAATTCCATCGGTATGGACAACATCGGTAAGATCTCTGTTGTAGCGATCAGCCCGACAATCAACGAGTATGTATGCAACACAACATTAAATGAGGTACTTGAGGACGGCATGGATGTATCTGATGCTCTCCAGGAGTTACAGGATGCAGTCGATCTTGAGCAGTAGGACATAAGTTTTGGGAATGGGGATGTCTGGAGGGTTCTCCTCTGGCATCCCTGTTTTCATAAGAAGGAGAGGGTGTTGAGTTGAAGTTAAAAAAGTTCTTGTATTCGGAAAAAGTAGCGCCATATATTTTTGTCATACCTTTTATTTTAAGCTTTGCGTTTTTCTGGATCTATCCGTTGATCACATCCGTGACAATGAGTTTTCAGGACATCGGAGCAATCAAATCAGAGTGGGTGGGTCTTGCCAATTACCAGAAGCTGTTGAAGGATAATGTATTCCACACGGCAATCTGGAACAGTACAAAATACATGCTGTTTACGTTGGTGCTTTTGATTCCTTTCCCGATGCTTTTTGCAGTGCTGATGGACAGCCGTCTGGTAAAAGCAAAAGGTGTGTGGAAGGCAATTCTCTATATGCCGGCATTGACCTCCGTGGTTATTTCCGGTACATTATTTCGACTGATGTTCACGGAATATTCGACAGGACAGATGAATATTATTACCGCAGCACTGGGTCTTGGCACCTATAAATGGCTGAAAATGGGATGGTCAGGTATGACGGCTCTTCTGGTAGTCGCATGTTGGAGATGGACGGGTGTTAATATGCTCTACTTCCTTTCAGGACTGAAGGCGATCGACTCCTCCCTCTATGAGGCATCTGAGATTGACGGTGCATCTGCATGGCAGAAGTTCCGCTATGTGACGCTTCCTCTTTTGAAGCCGACGACGGTCTACGTGCTCACGATTTCCATCTATGCCGGACTGGCAATGTTCCTGGAATCCTACATGTTATGGGCGGGCAACAACTCACCGAACAACATCGGACTCACCATCGTTGGATACCTGTATAAGCGTGGAATCGAGAAAAATGATATGGGTTATGCATGCGCGGTCGGCGTGGTGCTGTTAGTGATCGCACTTGCTATCAATATCGTTCAGTTGATTGCAAATGGAACATTTAAGAATGAGGAGAAATAACATGGCAGATGAGAAGAACAGAAAGGGCGATAAGGGCCCGAAGAGCGGCAAGACAAAACGGACAGTGGGAACAGTTCTCGGCACAGGATTTTTCGCAGTCTTAAGCCTGATTATTATCTTCCCGGTATTCGCAGGTCTGCTTGCCTCTTTCAGACCAGGAACAGAGCTGATCCGCCGTGGATTGTCGATCGATCTCGATATCCGTACGATGAATCTGGATAACTATAAGTACCTGTTTTCCGGAAATGCGGACAGTCAGAAATATTTTATGTGGTATAAGAACTCTCTGGTTATTACGATCGTGTCGGTCGTTCTGACATTGTTCATCTGCTACTTTGTGGCATATGGACTGACAATGTACAATTTCAAGCTGAAGAATTTCCTCTTCTTCCTTGTAATTGCGACAATGATGGTACCGTTTGAGATTCTGATGCTTCCTTTATATAAGGAAATTATTGCACTGCATCTGATCGATACCTACACCGGAGTAATTATCATCGGACTATGTAACGCATCGACGATTTTCTTCTTCCGGCAGTATCTGTCGGGACTTCCGAGAGAACTTCTGGATGCGGCGCGTATTGACGGTGCGACAGAGTACGGTATTGCGACAAAAATCATTCTTCCGCTGACGAAGCCGGCATTCGCCTCCATGGGAATTCTGCAGGCAATGGGAAGCTGGAATGCGATCCTGTGGCCGCTTCTGGTACTGAAGGGAGCAGAAAAGTTCACCCTTCCGATCGGATTAAATACATTGCTGACGCCGTACGGAAACAACTATGATGTGCTGATCGCCGGTTCCATGTTCGGAATCCTGCCGATCCTGGTGATTTTCCTGATCTTCCAGAAGTACATCATCGAAGGAATGACAGCCGGAGCTGTAAAGGGCTGATGTGAATCAATGACAGCAAAAACTCGAAAGGGACTGATACATAACGGGAGGTTACTATGGCAAAATTAGTCATCAATAACGACAAGAAAATGAGCACGATTGCTCCGGAAATCTATGGACATTTCTCGGAGCATCTGGGAAGATGTATTTATGAGGGACTTTATGTCGGAGAGGATTCCGATATCCCGAATGTCAACGGAATGCGCACCGATGTGGTGGAAGCATTAAAAGAAATGAAGATTCCGGTGCTGCGCTGGCCGGGCGGATGCTTTGCAGACGAATATCACTGGATGGACGGTATCGGACCGAAAGCATCCAGAAAGAAAATGATCAATACACACTGGGGCGGCGTTGTCGAGGACAACAGCTTCGGAACACACGAGTTCTTTGAACTGTGCCGTCAGCTTGGTTGCAAGACCTATGTCAACGGCAACCTCGGAAGTGGTACGGTTCGTGAGATGAGCGAGTGGGTAGAGTACATTACGTTCAACGGCGTATCCCCGATGGCAGACCTGCGCAAGCAGAACGGTCATGAGGAGCCGTGGAAGATCGATTACTTCGGTGTCGGCAATGAGAACTGGGGATGCGGCGGAAATATGCGCCCGCAGCATTATGCAGATGAGTACCGCAGATACCAGACATATGTGAGAAACTATGCTGGAAATGACCCGATCGCAAAGATCTGCTGCGGACCGAACGTGGATGATTACGAGTGGACGAAAAAGGTGATGGAGACCTGCTTTGATCACTGCGAGCCGCGTTTCCATGGAATGATGGATGGTCTTTCCCTTCATTACTATGTACATCCGGAGGGCTGGGAGATCAAAGGAAGTTCTACGGACTTTGATGCGGATGTCTGGTATAAGACATTATCGAAGGCGCTTTATATGGAGACATTGATCGAACGCCACGGTGCGATTATGGATGAGTATGATCCGGACAAGAAGATCGGTCTGATCGTTGACGAGTGGGGAATCTGGACGGACGTAGAGCCGGGAACCAACCCGGGATTTTT
>ERZ827528.4076-NODE-4076-length-11142-cov-3.005322_pt1 | contig 11142 bp, 7 predicted proteins | sample MGYA00519768_ERZ827528 | MGnify/ENA primary metagenome ERZ827528 (study PRJEB31778, sample SAMEA3449343) | human gut metagenome | biome: human gut; feature: human-associated habitat; material: faeces | place: United Kingdom | collected 2010/2012 ...
TATTTAAGCACGCTTATAGCATCAGTTATAGTCTTTTCATAGGCTTCCATACCATACTTATCAACTTCAGCTTTATTCTTTTCCCCGTGCGTAAGACATCCGGCTCCTCCAATACAGCCCCCTACGCATGCCATTCCCTCTATAAAATTACCTACAGGAAGCTTTTTAGACGCTTTAAGCAGAGCTACCCTGCATTCCTCTATTCCATCACAGGCCACGGGCTTAAACTCAAAATCCTCAATACCTTGCTCCTTAAGTGCCTGTCGCACAGCATCCGTCAACCCGCCGCTGCGTGCAAAAATACGCCCGAAATAAGAAGCGTTATCCAAAACATCCTCCGGCAAAGAAGTAATATCTATATCCCGGCTGTCAAATAAAGCCTGAAGCTCTTCAAAAGTGATAACGCAATCGATATACTTATTAACAGACTCCTGCTGAAATTCCATCTTCTTAGCCGTACACGGGCCGATAAAAATAATTTTCGCCTCTGGTGTGGTATCCTTTATATATTTTGCGATAGTAGCCATAGGCGACAAATTATGCGATATATTAGCTGCAAGCTCAGGAAACTGCTTTTTGATATAATCCACAAAGGCGGGGCAGCAGGAGCTGGTTAAAAAGCCCTTTTCAACCAGTTCGGCGGCTTCGGCATACGAAACCATATCCGCTCCCAGAGCCGCTTCCACAACATGGAAAAAGCCTAATTCTTTAATACCGCTTATAACCTGTCCCAATTTAGCATATGTAAACTGGCTGGAAATAGAGGGCGCAACTACTGCATAAAGCTTATATTTAGTATTATTCTCGCTTTCCTTTATAAGCTTAACAACGTCCAGAATAAATGATTTATCCATAATGGCGCCAAATGGGCACTGATATACGCACGCTCCGCAGGCAATACACTTGCTGTTATCTATACAAGCCGCTTTAGATTCAGTCATGGATATAGCCTTTACTTTGCAGGCGTTCTGGCACGGGCGCTTATCATTTACAATAGCACTGTAGGGGCAGACTTTAGCGCATTTTCCGCACTCTACGCATTTAGACTTATCAATATACGCCCTCTGGTTGCTGTCAAAAGATATTGCTCCGCGCGGACAGGCTCCTTCACAGCGATGCGCTATGCAGCCACGGCATGCGTTTGTCACTTCATATCCGCCTACAGGGCATTCATCACAGGCTATTTCTATTACTTCTATTACATTTTCATTATTCTTGTCCCCGCCCATGGCCAGCTTAACTCTTTCGGACAAAATAGCCCTTTCCTTATATACGCAGCAGCGCATGGTAGGCTTGTTGCCCGGAACTATTATTTTAGGTATATCCAGCAGATTTTCCTGCAAGGTTCCGTTAAAAGCCTGCCGAGCCACCTCTTTAAGCACGTTGTATTTTAAATCCTGAACTTTCGTGTCAAACTTTCTCATAAAAATCCTTCCCGGTTAAAAATAGCTTACCTTTATGCGCTTGCCCATCTTTTTAAGACAGTCCGCCAATTCGTCAACCAATCTCATCTTGATATTGAAGTTTATCGGCAGATCGGGATTCTGATGGGCCGGATTAACAGCCCGCCCTACATAGAAATTAATATCCGTCGCATCCTCAAACAGCATGCGGGCAATACAGGACGCACCGTCCTTTTTATAGCTCCACTGCGTATACGACTGATTATCTGCCAGATAATCCTGCGCGTAGCTTAGCACCTTATTAATGGTTATAACTCCTTCGGTAACAAGGTCTACCCCTTCAATTTCAGCTGTAGGCGGTACATCCGGGTCATAAAAATCCAGCTTGGGCTTAAGCTCCTTATGCAGGTACGCCGCCGCTATTGTTGAAGTTGTACCTCCGCATACAATATGCTTGCCCTCCTTTGAAAAAAACAGGGACATCATTTTATCATTATCCTCCCTGTTGGATGGCGGTCCTATAACAAGATTAACCGGCTCCCGCCTGCGTATGCGGATAGTGCATACGGTGGTATCATCTCCGGGCTCATAGCCGTAAAGCTTGTCGCACTCGTCCAGGAGTATAGTGGTAAGAGTTTTGGCTGTAAAACCAACATCATAAAAGGTCTCCATAAATTCTATGATATTCTTTCGCTCCCAGCCGAAATTCAGCGTCATACCTACACCCGCATGTATGCAGCCATCGCTCATTGCTATAAATATATCATTCTCCTTTAAGGCTATCTTGGACTGATATATGGTTTTGCCGTCTATATTTACAATGGAAGAGGGTATCTCATAATTAGCTCCGCCCCTCAGCAGAATAACGTGCGGATTATCATACTGAATTATTTCCGCCTCTTCATTATCCACTATGCGGATAATGGTAAAGGTGGAATAAGCTACGCCGCGCTCAGAGCACACCGGCAGAGTAGCCGCAATGGTATGAACGCATTCCTGTATGTCCATGCCCTCAGCCATCATTGTTGAAATTATCTTGGAGGTAAGGGTGGATAATATGCTGGCTTTAACACCGCTGCCCATGCCGTCGGCAAGCACGACAATCTCAGAATTATCCTGCCTTATTACGTCCACATGGTCGCCGCAGAGCTGTTCCCCCTTTTTATTAAGGCTCCTCCAACCTATATCGGCGCAAAGATCATTCATCTGATATGCTCTCCTTCAGCTTTGCCAGGGCTATCTTGGTTTCAGCCGCAGTTTCTCCCAGCAGGGACGCAATTTCCTGCACAACGCGCATCTGCTTATCAACTACCTTATCCGCCGTCTCAATAGTAGCGCGGCTGATAGCCTCCTTCTTCTCCTTTTCTGTCTCTATGTCGGTTATATCCCGCATAATACAAATAATAATTTTGTATTCCTTATCATACAGAATAGTTTCTTCGACATACTTTCTGTATTCAGCCAAATACACCCTGCGGTCGCGTATGCTCATGCCTGTCTGTTTGACTTCCATAAAGTCCTTTGGGTCAAGAATACGCACAACCTGCTCACCCAGCACATCACTGGCGCTGCGGATATTCATTATGTCCCGCGCTGCAGTGTTTATCTGCTGAACCTCAAAATCCTCATTCAGCACAATAATTCCGTTGGGCGTATTGCTTATGATATTGTCTGAAAAGCTTTCTGCTCTGTCCTTTAAATAAGGCAGGCACATAGTCAAATCCGCCTTGCCCTGATATACGGCGATAGCCTTTTCCCGGCAAGTATTATAACCGCAGCTCCCGCAGTTCAGTTCGTCCTCCGGCTTGGTTTTTCCTATTTTTTTCAATATTGCTTCTATTTCAGACTGCGTGGGAATATTCTTGTTTTCTCCTATAAATTCATGCTCGCGGTATATCTCCCGCTCGTCTACCGGCGGAACGTCAAAATCTTCATTTTTAGCATAGGAAGCTACCTGAGTATAATTGCTTACAGGGCTGTAATGATATTTTTCCATAACCGGCCCGCCTATACAGCTTCCGCGGCAGGCAGACATTTCTATAAAGCAGTTCCTGAGATTTCCCTTTTCAATCTCTCTCAAAGCGGAAATGCAGTCCTCCGTGCCGTCAAGCGCAAGATAGGTATAATCCTTCCTGGGCAAAAACATAGATTTTAATATGCCGCCCGTGGTTGGGAAAAAGCGGGCCCTGCCTTTAGAACTTTCCTCCCTGGTTTTTTCAACGCTTACGCCCCGTCTGCGCATAAGATTTGAAAGCTCTTCAAAGGTCAGCACGCAGTCCACCGGCCCCGGATATCTTGCCGCCTCGTCCTTCTTGGAAACGCACGGACCGATAAAAATGGTCTTGGCGTCGGGATAACGCTTTTTTATATCCATACAGTGGGCCTGCATAGGCGAAACTACCTTGGCCAAATAACGAAGGGCCGAGGGAAAATATTTTTCTATAAGCAAATTAATGGAATGACAGCAGGAGGAAATTATTACATCCTGTTCGCCCTCCTCTAAAATCCTGTCATATTCCCTCTTAACTATAGTAGCTCCTATAGCTGTTTCCTCAGCCGCATAAAAACCCAGCTGCTTAAGCGCCTTTTCCATAGCCTCAATACCGGCCCCGTCATAATTGGCGGTAAAGGAGGGCGCAAGGCTGGCTATAACGCGGCCGCTGTTAAGCAGCACCTCTGCCTTTTCGGTATCATCCGCAATCTCCTTGGCGCCCTGAGGACATACTACAAAGCACTGCCCGCATAAAATGCACTCTTCGGGCACTATATGCGCCTGATTGGCCGAAATCCTTATGGATTTGACCGGACAATGACGTATACATTTATAACAGTTCTTACAATTTGACTTTTTAAGGCGTAAAAATTCAGCCATTTTAGTCCTCCCTGCCCTTTTTGCGTCTTGTAAATATATCGCTTAAATTCTAGTCAGTACCTCGCGCGTAAAAAACTGCTCGGTGGTTTCGGGTGAAAGAGAATATAATTCCCCGTCCAGAGTAACGCATACTCCCTTCTGGCAGTTTCCCATACAGAAAGTACCGCTCAGTTCCACTTTGTCGCTTAAAGAATTTTTTTCAATAAGCTGCTGAAGGCTCTGCACCACCTGCCTCGAACCTTTAAGATGGCACGAGCTGCCAATACATACTGTAATTTTCATATCCACGCCTCCTTTCCTGCGCTGTTCTTATAAAGAGTCCCCTGCCGTAAGGAGGGCACTAGTCTCTTAAATACCATTACGAGGCTTGCGGCCTGCAAATACACAGCCCTGCTTACCCTTCCTTAAACCCTCAGCCTGCGCTTTCGCTCACAACGTAGGTTACAGGGAAATCGCCGCGTGAAGTGGAATAAGTTGTGCGCACAAATAATTCGCCCGGTTCCCCTGCATCCAAAATGCCGTTTACACAGTCAAACAGCTTTGCGACACTGCCCGAAGCTATATCATAGCAGTACACCTCATGCATAAAAACCTCTTCTTCAGTATCAGACACAATATATACTTTATCGTTATCCAGTGAGAAGAAATAGTCGCTTATTATGCGTTCGCCTATTATATCCCTTGTTTCGCCTGTCTGGTTGTCATACAGACTCAGCTTGGTATAGCCGTCAGACATATCTGCTTCATTATTCTGCAGCAATATATATCTGCCGTCTGAACTCACGGAGAACATGCTTACCTCTGCTATTTCCATCTGTTCACCGCTCTCTAAATCAAGGCTGACCAGGGTTTCCATTTCGTCCACTACATCTACATAATATAACTTGTTATCAAACGCATACAGGGAGGTATCTATTCCCGCGCCCTCTGATACGGGGGAAGTCTCTCCTGTTTCAACATCGTACTTTTTAAGATTGAGCATTATATCTGTCGCCGACATCATATATATGCTCTGGCTGTCGGGCGCCCACGCAATGCCGGGAATATATGTCCCTACCTCTTCTTCGGGCAGATTAATCCGGGTATGGGTATTAAAATCGTATATGGAGCAGTATTGAATCTCATCCACCTGCTCTATTATAAGCAGCTTTGTCCCGTCAGGAGAATATGCGCCGAAAACAATCTGGGCATATTCATCGTTAAGCAGCTGGGTTTTGGTTCCCTCGCTGTCCACCGCGAACAGATATTCCAGAGCCATTTCATCGTAGGACGTACCTTCACTTCTCTTGGAAAATATCGCAGTGCTCTTATCAGGCGACCAGCATATAAATACTCCGTCGGGGAACAGCGCCTGAGCCGTTTCTTCTTCCTCGCCGCGCCTTATTACCAGTTTGGAATTAATAGCGTCCAAATCCTCCTGAGCGTAATATTCCGGCAATTCACTGCCTGAAAGCTGGGCCACCCGCAGTTCCTTGCCTGCGAGTGCCTCAGCGTAATCAGTCTGTATTTTATTCATCAGCGTTTCCGCTTCGCTCATATCCGAAAACGCCCGGCTAATCATCACAACATTGGTGAGGTCTGAAGCAAGGGTGGGCGTAAGCTCCGCTTCTTCGGGCAAACTGCCCTCTGAATACTCATAATATAAATTGCCCACTACATAATAAGCATCCGCTGCTTCAAAATCCTTTTTAGTCAATTCAACCGTAAGCTTGCCGTCCGCTTCGGAAACCGTCATATTAACCAATGAGGACAAATTGAAATATAAATTGGTAGCTCCCGAACGGCTTTCAGAAGGCAGCACTTTTATTACTCCCCCCTGTATAAGACCCGTTTGGTCGTCAATAAGACTGTTGTTTACATAATCCCAATGAGCCAGATTGGCAATGCTTAATTGAAGCCTGTAGGGAGTATCAGTTAATGAAAGAGTATAAGGCGGGAGCCCGGTCATAGCCTGCTCCTGAGCCGTTACCCCTTCGCTTCCGCAGACAAAGGAAAACACCAGGCGGATTCCGTTATCCGTCTCTTCCACAAGGATATCTTTTAAATTGGCGCTTTCCTGCTCAGTACCGCCCGACACCACATTCAATGCATCGGTAGGCGCATTTGTCTCTTCCCCGCACGCACTTAAGCATAAAAGCATAATACCCGCAAGTATAAGAGCTAAAAACTTTTTCTTCATATTTGCAGTCCTTTCATAATTATTGCCGCCATACAAACGGCGTCTGGACATATGTTCCTTCAGCAATAACGCTCCATAAAGCCGCAGCCTTTTCATTTACAGGCATTTGAGGCATACGGCAGCTTAAAAAAGCTGTCCGGCAAGCTCACGCAGCCGCGCGGCGCACCGTTCCTTATCCACGCTCAGGCATTCCCCTTCTTTAACCAAAATACGCCCGTTTACAATATTGTACCTCACATCACAGCTTTCAGCGCTGTAAGCAATAATGCCATAGACGTCATGGACCGGTTGCAAAAATAACGACGGATAAAGCACCAGGACATCAGCCGCATATCCTTCTTTAAGCATGCCGCCCTTATAGCCTAAGGCGTCAGCGCCGTTAACAGTAGCCATTTTAACAGCCGAATATGCATCCAGCGCCTGAGCGTCCATAGTAAAGCCCTTTTGAAGGATAGACGCAGTAAATATCTCCCTGAACATATCCAGATTATTATTGCTGCCGTTGCCGTCTGTTCCCAGGGTAGGCTTTATACCCGTTTCCAGCATAGCTTTTACAGGCGCTATGCCGCTGGCCAGCTTTAAATTGCTCACGGGATTGTGCACGGGGATTATATTATGCTCAAGCATTATCTGCATATCCTCCCTGCTTACAACCACACAATGAGCAGCTATAGTTCTTTCAGGCAGTCCCAGGCCCGCAAGCCATTTTATAGGGGAAACGCCATGTCTCTCAAGGCAGCCCTTGACCTCTGAAACAGTCTCGCTTGCATGTATATAAAAGGGGCTGCCCCAGCTTTTGGCGCGGCTTGCAACTTCCCTGACGGCATTTTCAGAGCAGGTATGTTCGGCATGGGCCGAGGCCAGCACATGCAGCCTGCCCTCTTTGCCGTCGTAAAGCTCATGCATCCTCTCCAGTTCTTTCAGCCGGCGCTTTAAACCCTCAGGGCCGTCCGTATCCACAACATTCCGGCTCACATACGCTCTTATGCCGCTGGACAAGCAAGCTTCGGCTGTACCGGTAATATCCAGGTACATATCATTCACACAGGCGCTGCCCCTTTCCAGCGCTTCAGCGCAGGCTATCAGGGCAAATTGGTAAATCAACTCATCATTCAGCTTATCCTCTACCTTGAAAATTTGCTCCAGCCACTTATCCAAAGGCAAATCTGAAGCGAAGCTTCTGAAGCAGCTCATTCCAAGATGAGTATGAGCGTTAACCAGTCCGGGCATAACTATGCCGCCGCGCGCATCTATAACTTCAGCGTCACAGCTTTGCGGCAAATTATCACCGACATATTTTATCGTGGATCCGCTGATTAAAACGCAGCCGTTCTTATATACGGCGCTTCCATCCATTGTAACTATATGCGCATTTTTTATCAAAATGTCTTTCATTCGCCGTCACCTCGCGCTGCTCCGTAAAGGTATTCAATCTGCTCAGGTGTGAGCTTGTCTATGGACACTCCCATGCTTTCAAGCTTAAGCTGTGCCACACGCATATCCAGCTTCTCCGGGACGTTATATACTCTGTTTTCCAAAGATTTATAATTTTCCGCTATATAGCGGGCAGTAAGCAGCTGCAAAGCAAAAGAAGTATCCATTATTTCAGCCGGATGGCCGTCCCCCGCCGCCAGATTAACCAGTCTGCCTTCGGCTAAAAGATACAGTTTTCTTCCGTCCGGCATATGATAGCAGTCTATATTCTTTCGCGCGCACTCTTTCTTAATGGCAGCGCTTTCCAGATAAGCCTTATCCACTTCAACGTCAAAATGACCGGCGTTGCACATTATTGCCCCGTCCCGCATTTTGTCTATATGGGATTGGCTTATAACCTGCTTGCAACCGGTAGCCGTTATAAATAACTCACCATACTCACAGGCCTCCAGCATAGGCGCTGCCTCAAAGCCATCCATTACAGCCTCTATAGCCTTAAAAGGATTGACCTCGCAAACAGTCACTTTAGCTCCAAGCGCTTTAGCGCGCATAGCTATGCCCCTGCCGCACCAGCCATAGCCGGCTACGACCACTCTGCGGCCCGCCACCAGAAGATTGGTTGTGCGCATTATTCCATCCCAGACTGATTGACCCGTGCCGTAACGATTGTCAAACAGATATTTGCTCATAGCGTCGTTTACCGCTATCATGGGGAAATCCAGCTCTCCCGCCTTCTGTCGGGCACGCAGCCGCAGCACTCCGGTAGTAGTCTCTTCAGCCCCTCCCCGCATATTGGCCGCACACTGCCCGGACTGGCCATGCAGCAAGGATACGAGATCCCCTCCGTCATCTATTATCTGGTGCGGTTTATTTTCCAGCGTACAGCATAAATGGCGTATATATTCCTCCTGGTTCACCCCATGAACCGCAAAAACCTCTAGCTCCTGAGCCAGCGCAGCTGCAACGTCGTCCTGAGTAGAAAGAGGGTTGCAGCCAGTTGCATATACTTCAGCCCCGCCTGCCTTAAGCACAAGAGCCATATATGCGGTTTTGGCTTCCATATGAATGGACAGAGCTATCCTTGTACCTGCCAAAGGACGGCCGCGCATAAATTCCTTTTCAATAGTATTTAACACAGGCATGTGAGAGCGCACCCATTGTATTTTGCGCCAGCCTTCTTCAGCAAGACTTTTATCCTTTATAAGGCTCATTAAGGTTCTCCTTTTTAAATATTCAAGCTTCAAAATAATTATACAATAAAAAACAAAAAAACGCTATAAAAATCTAAAAATATATTCAGGGAATCACTTGCTATTATGTAAATAATTATATGTGATATTATGTCAGCAGCAAGAATTAATTCTATTCAATACATCTTTGCGCAGCAATTATATCCCAGGCGCTTTTGCGCCTGGGATATAATTGCTGCGCAAAGTCTCGCATAGGCGGCAAAGCAAAAGGTCAATGGGGGCGGCGCGCGAAATTGACGCCCCGCGGGCGTCAATTTCAAGCCTCTAAATTCCATGGAAAAGCTTTGCTTTCCCATGGAATTTAGAGGCTCAGGCCCGGCCATAGGCCGGGCCCGCGCCGCCCCCATTGACCTTTTGCTTTGCCGCCTATGTGAGAGGAAAACGCAGTATGCCCGGTATAACCGGGCATACTGCGTTTATATTTAACCTTTAATATTAAAGCTTACGCATAAAAAGCGTGATTACCTAATATGCAGTAAAGAGTCCTATTGCGAGCCGCCCAAGAATTTGTAACTGACTTATTATTAAAATACAAGCTGTTGCCTACGGGCTTAGCGCCAAAATACGCTTCTATTGCAGCATTTATGCAAGACTGAGAAGGAGTATTGGAAAAGTACCCTTTTTTAGCAGTGCTGAACTGATTCTTGGCAAATATTACTCCCTCAATAGAGCCGTTTGTCTGCTTAACACGGTTCATTACAACACTTCCCACAGCTACCTGTCCGGTATAGCTTTCACTGCCCGACTCCGCATAAATCAACTGCGCAAGCAGATAAATGTCATCTTTCTCGCTTTTTGAAAGCGAATCATATTTATCCTGGAGCGAATCAGAATCACTGGCTGTAAAATTGACCTCTTTAGAACTGGTGGTCTCTCCTTCAAGCGCGCTCTCCAGCTTTGCAAATGTCTTAGTCCCTACAATGCCGTCCACTACAAGGCCGTTGTCCCTCTGAAAATCCTTAACGGCATCACGGGTTATTTCCAAAAACAAGCCGGTAGAGGTTGCGTCAAAATAACCGAGGCTCTTAAGCTGATTCTGCAGTTCCTGAACCTTGCTGCCTTTATCGCCGTAGCGCAGGGTGCCGGGCTTCGCTATATATGTGCTGGTTGTCGTAGTTGCAGTTGATTTAGAAGCTGTTCCCGTTTCGCCCGAAGCGGAAACGCTCTTCCCGGTCAGCTTGGCTATGGTATTCTTACCGACTATGCCGTCAACATCAAGATTATTATTCTCCTGAAATTCTTTAACGGCATTATAAGTAAGTGAGCCGAAATAACCGGTATCATATCTGGAACCCAAATAGCCCTTAATTATAAGCAGTCTCTGAATGGCGCGTACATCCTCGCTTCTCTCACCCATCTTATATACATCGCTGGTATCAAAAGAAGTGCTGTCAAATAATGACATGAGCGTCTTAGGGCCAACTATGCCTATAGCATCAATTCCGTTGTCCTCCTGGTACTCTATAACAGCCGCTTCAGTAATGCTGCCGAAATATCCGGTTGTATGCTTCTGCTGCATGTAGCCTAAGTCAACCAGCCTCTGCTGTATAAGCTCAACTTCATCCCCGCGGCTGCCGTATTCAAACTGACCTTCAGGTCTATCTGCTGCCGCAGCTGCCGGAAAAGCCATAACCATTACAGTCAGAACCAGCAAAGCTACAATAATTAATTTTAAATTTAAAAAACGTTTCATCAGGTTTGCCTCCTTTAATGCGCTTTAACGAGGTAATCAGCGCCTCAAATCGCTTCCCTATGGCAATTATTATGCCTCTTGCTTTCACTTTATGCACGCATTATAACACGAGTGAAACGAAAATGCAATAGTTTTGTAATATTTAATTGTGAATTTTTTATGATCGCCAATAAAAAACGAAAAAAGGCAAAGTTTTTTACACTGTCCAAGGGCGCGTAATCGCGCCCTTGGACAAAGTGGCCCAGCTTGCTAATAAGGTGCGGGGGCGGCGTTTGCGGCCGATAACGGCCGCTGGCCGAGCCTTCGGCTCG
>ERZ827528.4078-NODE-4078-length-11134-cov-2.783464_pt1 | contig 11134 bp, 7 predicted proteins | sample MGYA00519768_ERZ827528 | MGnify/ENA primary metagenome ERZ827528 (study PRJEB31778, sample SAMEA3449343) | human gut metagenome | biome: human gut; feature: human-associated habitat; material: faeces | place: United Kingdom | collected 2010/2012 ...
AGGACGGAAATATCGAGATCGAAAAATCCAACATGCTGATGATCGGACCGACCGGAAGTGGTAAGACCTATCTGGTGCAGACACTGGCGAAACTGCTGGATGTGCCACTTGCGATCACGGATGCGACTTCGCTGACGGAAGCAGGTTATATCGGTGATGACGTAGAAAGTGTATTGTCAAAACTTCTGGCAGCCGCAGATAATGATGTCGAAAAGGCAGAAAAGGGAATCGTATTTATCGATGAGATTGATAAGATCGCACGTAAGAGCGATAATCCGTCTATCACTCGGGATGTCAGCGGTGAGGGTGTACAGCAAGGTTTGCTGAAACTTCTAGAAGGATCGATCGTGAATGTGCCTCCTCAGGGGGGACGTAAGCATCCGGAGCAAAAGATGATTGCGGTGGATACGAAGAATATCCTGTTCGTTTGCGGTGGTGCTTTCGATGGAATCGAAAAGAAGATCGCTCAACGCTTAAATACCCGTGTGGTCGGTTATTCGGCTAGTTTGGGTACGGCTACCGTAGACCGGAATAATTTACTGAAATACATCACCCCGACTGATTTGAAGTCGTTTGGCTTGATCCCGGAGATTATCGGTCGTTTACCTATCCTCACGTATCTGAATCCGCTGGATCGTGATACGCTTCGTAACATCTTGACCGAGCCGAAGAACTCCATTATCAAGCAATACGTCAAATTGTTCGAGATGGATGGCATTAAGCTGACGTTCGATGAGAAAGTCTATGAGTTTATCGTGGATAAGGCGCTTGAGTTTAAGCTGGGTGCCCGTGGGTTACGTTCAATCGTAGAAGCCGTGATGATGGACGCTATGTACAGTATGCCATCTCAAAAAGTAAAGGAACTCCATGTAACGTTGGAGTATGCGAAAGAGAAATTTGAAAAATCGGACGTGAACCGTTTACAGGTCGCGTAAACGTAGGCGGTTTACTATAAATAATACGAAGTATGGCAAAGAAGGATCATTTAACAGAAGAGCTAAATCGGCACTTTGGCTTCGGTACCTTTAAGGGGAACCAGAAGGCTATTATTGAGAACGTGCTGGCCGGGAAGGATACTTTTGTATTAATGCCGACGGGGGGAGGTAAATCCCTTTGTTATCAATTACCATCCATACTAATGGAAGGAACCGCGATCGTGATATCTCCGTTGATCGCTTTGATGAAGAATCAGGTGGACGCGATGCGGAATTTCAGTGAGGAAGATGGGGTCGCCCATTTTATCAATTCCTCTTTGAATAAGTCGGCTATCGACCAGGTGAAATCGGATATATTATCAGGACGTACCAAGTTGCTGTATGTAGCACCGGAGTCCTTGACCAAGGAAGAGAACGTGGATTTTCTGCGTCAGGTAAAGATCTCTTTCTATGCGGTGGACGAGGCGCATTGTATCTCGGAATGGGGACATGATTTCCGTCCGGAATATCGAAGAATCCGTCCGATTATCAATGAGATCGGTAAACGTCCGTTAATCGCTCTGACCGCTACCGCCACACCTAAGGTGCAGCACGATATCCAGAAGAATCTGGGTATGATAGACGCTACAGTCTTTAAATCATCCTTCAACCGCTCTAATTTGTATTATGAGGTTCGTCCGAAAGGAACGAATATAGACCGCGAGATCATTAAGTATATTAAAGCCAACGAGGGTAAATCGGGTATCGTATATTGTTTGAGCCGTAAAAAGGTGGAGGAATTTGCCGACATCTTGAAAGCCAACGGGATAAAGGCGTTGCCTTACCATGCGGGAATGGATTCGCAAGTACGTTCCGCCAATCAGGATGCCTTCCTGATGGAACAGGCGGATGTGATCGTGGCTACGATCGCTTTCGGTATGGGTATCGACAAGCCGGATGTCCGTTATGTGATTCATTACGATATCCCGAAGAGCCTAGAAGGTTATTACCAGGAAACCGGTCGTGCCGGTAGGGATGGCGGAGAAGGCCAATGTATCGCTTTCTATGCTTATAAGGACTTGCAAAAATTGGAGAAATTCATGCAAGGAAAGCCCGTGGCCGAACAGGAAATCGGCAAACAGTTGCTTTTAGAGACTGCGGCCTATGCCGAGACTTCCGTCTGCCGGAGAAAAGTGCTATTGCATTATTTCGGTGAGGAATACCTGGAAGATAATTGTGGTAATTGTGATAATTGTTTGAACCCAAAGAAGCAGGTGGAAGCGAAGGAATTGTTAAGTGCGGTACTGGAGGTTATCAGTACGTTGAAAGAAAAGTTTAAGGCAGATTATATCGTAAATATTTTGGTAGGTAACGAAACCTCCGAAATCCAAAATTACAAGCACAATGAATTAGAGGTCTTCGGTTCCGGACAGGACGAGGATGATAAAACTTGGAACGCCGTTATTCGCCAGGCTTTAATCGCTGGCTATTTAGCGAAGGATATTGAGAATTATGGTTTGCTGAAAATCACGGAAAAAGGTAAGGAGTTCATGAAGAAGCCGGTATCGTTCAAGATTACCGAGGACAATGAATTCGAGGAAGAGGAAGAGGAAGTTCCGGTTCGTGGGGGCGCCTCTTGTGCGGTAGATCCGGTTCTTTATTCCATGATGAAGGATTTGCGTAAGAAATTATCCAAGCGGTTGGAAGTTCCGCCTTTCGTGATTTTCCAAGATCCCTCTTTGGAGGCTATGGCTACTACTTATCCGATCACGTTGGACGAGTTGCAGAATATCCCGGGAGTGGGCGCTGGTAAGGCGAAACGTTATGGCAAGGAGTTCATTGAGTTGATCAAGAAACATGTAGAGGAGAACGAGATTGAGCGTCCGGAGGATTTGCGCGTACGTACGGTCGCTAATAAGTCCAAGTTGAAGGTCTCAATCATTCAGCGGATCGACCGTAAGGTGGCGCTGGACGAGATCGCGTTAACTAATGGACTTGAGTTCACCGAGCTTTTGGATGAGATCGAGGCGATCGTATATTCCGGTACACGTATCAATATCGATTATTTCTTGAATGATGTGATGGATGAGGATCATATCGAGGATATTTACGAGTATTTCAAGGATTCGGAGACCGACGGTCTGGAAGACGCCATCGAGGAATTAGGCGGTGACTATACGGAAGAGGAGATTCGCTTGGTCCGTATCAAGTTCTTGTCTGAAATGGCAAACTAATGGAAGGGTGGCCCGGTTCCACTCTAAAGAAAAAACAAATAAAGAAGCTTATTGTTCCTTCCGAAAGAGATTTATTTTTCCTTCGGAAGGAATTTTGTTTTCGTTCGGATGAAAGTTTATTTTCTTCCGAATCGAATTTTTAATTTCTCCCGTATCGATTTATTGCGTGAAAAGTCGTATATTTGCGCGCAATAATTTTTAAAGCATAAGTTCTATGTCATTTATTGCAGACAGGGTAGTTATGGATGGGTTAACGTTTGACGATGTATTGTTAATCCCAGCTTATTCGGAAGTTCTTCCTCGTAATGTCGATCTCACGACAAAGTTTTCACGTACCACATTGAATATACCGATGGTATCGGCCGCTATGGATACGGTTACCGAGGCCAAGTTGGCTATCGCTATCGCCCGTGAGGGAGGTATTGGTGTGATTCATAAAAACATGACGATCGCCGAGCAGGCAAAGCAGGTCCAGACCGTTAAACGTGCGGAGAATGGAATGATCTATGATCCGGTGACTATCACGAAGGGCAAACGTGTGGCGGATGCCTTGGCAATGATGGCTGAATATAAGATTGGCGGTATTCCCGTGGTGGATGAAGGCGGGTATTTGGTTGGTATCGTGACGAACCGTGACTTGCGTTTCGAGAAGGACATGAACCGCTCTATCGACGAGGTGATGACGAAAGAGAATTTGGTCGTAACCGGACAATCTACGGATATGGAGGCCGCCGCTCAGATCCTTCAGGAACATAAGATCGAGAAGTTACCGGTGGTTGATAGCCATAATAAGTTGATCGGCTTGATTACCTATAAAGATATAACGAAAGCTAAACCGAAGGCTTGCAAGGATTCGAAAGGTCGTTTGCGTGTAGCTGCCGGTGTAGGCGTTACGTTCAATACCTTCGAGCGTGTAGCCGCTTTGGTGGATGCCGGGGTGGATGCTTTGGTGATCGACACGGCACATGGTCACTCAAAAGGTGTGGTGGATGTCTTGAAACAGATTAAGGCGCAATATCCGCATATTGATTGTGTGGTCGGTAATATCGCTACGGGCGAGGCTGCTAAATATTTAGTGGAAGCCGGGGCGGACGCCGTGAAGGTAGGTATCGGTCCGGGTTCGATTTGTACAACTCGTGTGATCGCTGGTGTGGGTGTTCCCCAGTTGTCGGCTATTTACGATGTGGCGAAGGCGTTGGAAGGAACTGGTGTGCCTTTGATCGCTGACGGTGGCTTGCGTTACTCCGGTGATATCGTGAAGGCGATCGCCGCTGGTGGATCTTCCGTGATGATGGGATCTCTGTTGGCGGGTGTAGAGGAGTCGCCGGGCGATACGATTATCTTCAATGGCCGTAAGTTTAAGTCTTACCGTGGAATGGGGTCGTTGGAAGCTATGCAAAAGGGGTCCAAGGATCGGTATTTCCAAGATGTGGAGGACGACGTGAAGAAGCTGGTTCCGGAGGGAATCGCTGCCCGTGTTCCGTTTAAGGGTTCTTTGTATGAGGTCATTTACCAAATGGTAGGTGGTTTACGTGCGGGAATGGGTTATTGCGGGGCTCATAATATCGAGGAGTTGCATAAAGCTCGTTTTACTCGAATCACCAATGCAGGTGTGCAAGAGAGCCATCCGCATGACGTAGCGATCACGCAAGAGGCTCCGAATTATAGCCGCGGTGAATAGTAATACAAGTTTTACGTTTTATAAAAAACACTAATTTAATGGGATAGCATACTTTTCTTGTCGGCTCTCCGTTAGATTAGTGTTATTTTTGTAATGTATATTCGTGCTATGGTAAAAGAATTTTTGATGAAAAAGTTACTTATTTCATTAGGGGTATTCGCTTGTGTGACAGTTAACGCTCAAACCGCATCCGATTCGGTCGTTATGATGGTCGCTGGAAAACAAGTGCCTTTATCTGAATTTATTTTTATCGCAGAGAAGAATGGAGAGGTGGATTTATCGAATACAAAGTCCGTCAAAAACTATGTCGAGCTATTTAAAAATTTTAAGCTAAAAGTAGCGGAGGCGGAATCTTTAGGGATCGACCAAACATCCTCATTCAAAAGTGAGCTGGATGGATACCGGGCTCAGTTGATCGATAGCTATATGTCGGATAAGGAGGGTGAGAAAGCGGCTGCCCGTGCGGTATATGACCGGGGGGATCACTCGGTAGAGTTGACCCACATCTTATTCCGTTTGCCGGAGAAGACGGTCTCCAAAGATACGGTAGCTGTATATCAAGAAGCCATGCGAGTATACGAACGTCTCCAGAAAGGAGAGGATATGGAAACAGTCGGAAAAGCTTTGGCCGAGAAGGACAAGGAGCATGTCGCTTGCGAATATGTACGTTGCTTGCTCCCGATGCAATCCCTGAAAGTGTTCGAGGATGCCGCCTATTCTTTGCCGATTGGCGTGGTGTCTGAACCTGTTCGCACGAAATTAGGATTTCATTTAATAAAAGTCCATAGCCGCAAACCTAATCCGGGACGGGTACGTGTCGCTCATATCTTGATCGCATTCCCGAAAGATTCCGCTATTCAGGACTCATCGGCTTTTCTGGCAAAAGCGCAAGCTGTCTATAAGCAAGTACAAGAGGGTGCGGATTTCGGTGAGTTGGCGAAAGAGTATTCGGGGGATGCGGCTTCCGCTAAAAAAGGGGGGGTATTACCTTGGTTCGGGATCGGCGAGATGGTCCAGCCTTTTGAGCAAGCCGCTTTTGCGTTGAGCAAGCCGGGTGATTTATCCGGGGTGGTGGAAACTCGTTTTGGTTACCATATCATTAAGTTGATCGATAAGAAGGGACGCCCTTCGTTTGAGGAAGAGGAAAAAGCCTTGTCGAGACGTATGGGGCAGGGTGAACGTAACTTCGAGTTATATAAAGCTTTCGACGATCGTATGAAAAAAGAATACGGATACGTTTTCTATCCGGAAGCCTATGCGGAGCTGCAAGCGTTATGTAATGATTGTTTCCCCACGGACGAGGCGTTTTATGAGAAAGCGAAGGATATGAACAAGACGCTTATGCAATTGGATGGAAAGGATTTCCCGCAAGCGGAGTTCGCTTATTATATCCAACGTTGCCCGTTCTCGACAAAAACGTATGCGGGTGATTTTATGCAAGAGGTCTATGATTTGTTTATCCGCGATATCGTAACGACCGCCGAGCGTAAGAATCTGGAGACAAAACATCCGGAGATCCCTCATTTGATGCAGGAGTACCGGGATGGGATTCTGTTGTTTGAGGTCAGCAACCGGGAGATCTGGAGCAAACCCTCCGCCCAGCAGAAGGTGTTGGAAGCGAAGTGGATTGCGGATTTGAATAAAAAATATCCGGTGACTGTCAACTGGAAATTATTGAAGAAACTAAAGAAATAAAATAAAGATAGATATGAGGATAGTCTTCATGTTCCTAGCGTTCGTTGTGTTGTTGGGTGCCTGTAAAGGTTCTCAGCCAGCTGATACTACGGATGTCTTGGTTAGCGTGAAAGGACGTACCCTAAATCGTTCGGAGGTGAATAAGCTAATACCCCGGGGGATTTCCTCCGCTGATAGTCTGTTGCTGGCCGAGAGCTTTACCAAGAAATGGGTAAAGGATGTATTGGTGTACGATGTGGCTTTGCGTAACTTGGGGGATGAGAAAGAGGAGGTCGATAAATTGGTAGAGGAGTACAGGCGTTCCTTGGTTCGTTACCGTTATCAGGAACGATTGGTGGAGGAGAAGCTGAAAACTGATATCCGGGAAAGTGATAAATTAAACTATTACGAGGAAAACCAGAAAAAGTTTATCTTGGATAAAGGCTTGATCAAGGGATTATTCTTGAAAATCCCGGTTGATGCCCCGGGACTTACCGACGTCAAAAAGTGGTACAAATCCACAGATGTGGCCTCTTTAGAAAAAATTGAGAAATATAGTGTGCAAAATGCCACGATTTATGAGTACTTTTACGACAAATGGGTTGATTTCGATGAGGTAATGGATAATATACCGATCCATGTGTCGAATCCGAATGCGTTTCTGAAGGCGAATAAGTATGTTGAGGTGGCGGATAGCAGTTATTGTTATCTGTTGAATATCAAGGAATATTTACCTTCCGGCAGTGTGGAGCCATATGATTATGCCAGTCCGCACGTCACGGAAATGCTGGTCAACCAACGAAAAGTTGAATTCTTGAAAAAATTTGAAGACGAGTTATATAACGATGCGATCCGGAGCGGTGACGTGGAATTCCATTCCGAGCCGTGATCTCTAATTTTATAAATGGGTAGACATGATGAAAAAGATTTTAAGTGTATTCTTTCTTGCCTGTTGTTCTTGCATTGTAATGGCGCAAGACAATGTGATCGATGAAATTGTGTGGGTGGTAGGAGATGACGCTATTTTACGTTCGGATATTGAGACGCAGCGTTTGTATAATCAAAACGAGGGGGTCCGTTTGGATGGCGACCCGTATTGCGTGATCCCGGAGCAGATGGCGATACAGAAACTATATCTGAATCAAGCAAAGATCGATAGTATCACCGTGAACGAGAACCAAGTGATCCAGAGCGTGGATCAATGGATGAACATGGCTGTGAACCAAATCGGGTCTCGCGAGAAATTGGAGGAATATTTCGGTAAGAAATTTTCCCAGATCAAGGATGAGCGTAAGGAGATGGTGCGGGAGCAGCAGGTAGTGCAACAGATGCAGCATCAATTGATCGGCGAGATCAAGCTGACACCTTCCGAGGTGCGTAAATATTTCAGCCAGTTGTCTCAGGATAGCCTGCCGAACATCCCTACGACAGTAGAGGTGCAAATCGTTACCTTGGAACCGAAGATTCCGTTTGAGGAAACAGACGCTATCAAGGCCCGCTTACGTGATTTCACGGAGCAGGTTAATTCCGGCAAGATGGAATTCTCCACGTTGGCCCGTTTGTACTCGGAAGATCCGGGTTCGGCGTCTCGAGGTGGTGAGCTGGGTTTCATGAGCAAGACACAGCTGTTGCCGGAGTTCGCGAACGTCGCGTTCAACTTGAAAGACCCGAAACGTGTCTCCCAGATCGGAGTATGGTTACCATATCATCCAATTGATCGAGAAGCGTGGAGACCGTATCAACTGCCGCCATATCTTATTGAAACCGAAGGTTTCCGATAAGGAGTTGGCGGATGCTACCACTCGTCTGGATTCATTGTACAATGATTTGCAAGCGAATAAATTTACGTTCGAGGAAGCCGCCACATTCGTCTCTTACGACAAGGATACACGTAATAATAAGGGTTTGATGGTAAACCAAGATTACGAGAGCAGCAATATGGGAACCCCTAAGTTCGAGATGCAAGAACTTCCGCAGGAAATCGGTAAGGTGGTATATGGCATGAAAGTCGGAGAGATCTCCAAGCCTTTTACCATGTTGACGAACAAGCAGAAAGAGGTAGTAGCTATTGTTAAGCTGAAAGCTCGGACGGAAGGACATAAGGCGAATTTGGCCGATGACTTCCAAGCTTTGAAAGCGATCGTAGAGGCTAAGAAACGTGAGGAATTATTGAACGACTGGATCACGAAGAAACAAAAATCAACCTACGTGCGTATTAGTGACGGTTGGAGGAATTGTGATTTCAAATATCCGGGTTGGATTAAGGAATGAGACTAATTAACAGGTTATTTCTAGCGCTCTTATCGTGTGCTTTATCGGTTGGCGTATTTGCGCAAACGCAAGATAGCACGGTGGTAGCCGCCAAAGATAGTGTCGCTCCCAAGAAGACGAAGGTCTTTTTGGAGCATGCGAATACGCTTTCGTTCGATAAGGAGAGGAACGCCGAGGCTCAAGTACTGAATGGTGATGTTTGTTTTCGCCATGATAGTTCGTATATGTATTGCGATAGCGCATATTTCTTTGAGCAGACCAATTCCTTGGAAGCGTTTAGTAATGTCCGGATGGAACAAGGGGATACCTTGTTCGTGTATGGAAATTACCTGTTTTACGATGGAAATACCCAGATCGCTTATTTGCGGGAGAATGTCCGCATGGAGAATGGGCAGGTTACCTTGTTTACGGATAGCTTGAACTATGAGCGAATCCCGGATATCGGATATTATTTCGACGGAGGTCTGATTGTCGATTCCTTGAATCAGCTCTCTTCTTTTTACGGGCAATATTCGCCTAGTACGAAATTGGCTATCTTCAATGATAGCGTCCGTCTGGAGAATGAGCAATTCACGTTGTATTCCGATACCTTGCATTATAATACGGACTCGAAGATCGCCACGATACTCGGACCATCCATTATCGTGTCGGATAGCGGCACGATCTATTCTTCCAGGGGTTGGTACGATACCGTGAATAATACCTCTTTGCTATTGGATCGTTCTCAGGTGGTTTCCGGCGACCGTATCTTGACGGGCGACTCTATCGCCTACAACCGGGAACTGGGTTTTGGGGAAGCGTTCGGTAATATGAGTCTGCAAGACACGGCGCAGCATGTCATGCTGGAAGGCCAATATGGCTTTTACAATGAGAAGACCGAGTATGCTTTCGCTACGGATAGCGCCCGTTTCTTGGAATTCAGCCAAGGGGATACATTGTTTCTGCATGGTGATACCTTGAAGATGACTACGGTGGACTCCCTTTACCGGGAAGTAAAAGCTTATTATGGCGTCCGTTTCTATCGGACGGATATGCAAGGTGTTTGCGATTCGATGCAGTTTAATACAAGAGACTCTATATTATATATGTATACGGACCCTATCGTTTGGAATGAACAGTATCAGATCTATGGGGATACGATCTTGATATTTATGAATGATAGCTCGATCGATTTCGCTCACGTGAAGCAATTCGCTTTCGCGATACAGCAAATCGATTCTACCGCGTTCAATCAATTAAAGGGAAATGACTTGAAGGCTTATTTCGAGGGACAGGTCGTGAATCAGATCGATGTGTCGGGCAACGCCGAATCGATTTTCTTCCCATTGGAGAAGGACGGTTCGATGGTCGGCATGAACGAGACCAAGAGCGGTTTCCTTACGATCTGGCTAAAAGACAATAAGTTGGATAAACTGAAGATCTGGCCGACTCCAACAGGTACGATGACCCCTATTCCTGATTTGAAGCCCGACCAGAAATACTTGAAAGACTTTTATTGGTTTGATTATATCCGTCCGAAAGATAAGGATGATATTTATCAGGTCGTGAAAAGAAAAGCTCAAGATGCTCCGAAAAGAAGCAATAAATTCGTACATTAGCGTCGTATTCATAATTAATAGGTAAAGCTATGGCACTTTTCTCGTTTTATAACATGCGTAAACCGCGTCAATATGATCATAAGCCTATTTATTGGGACCCCCATAAGGAAGCCTTGGAGGAACGTATAAGTAAGGTCAAACGTGAAATGGGTGTAGAGGAATCGTTGGAGGAATATAAGCCGCATATCAAGGGAACTTTTATTGAAGGCACCTCACATTTGAAGAGAAGCGTGGGGCGGGGCGAGGATTCCCGGGCTCGTAAGTATAAGAATGTGAAACTGGCGGTAGCCTTGGCTGTCTTGGCTGCTTTCTTTTGGTATTTGTTCTGGTAATGAGCGATATCATTCATTTACTTCCGGATCATATCGCCAATCAAATCGCGGCGGGAGAGGTGATTCAACGTCCGGCCTCTGTCGTTAAAGAGTTGGTCGAGAATGCGGTGGACGCTGGCGCTTCCAATATCCAAGTGAACATTAAGGATGCGGGTAAGACATTGATACAGGTGATCGATGACGGGAAAGGTATGTCCGAGACGGATGCTCGCATGGCTTTTGAGCGGCACGCTACTTCTAAGATTTCTACGGCCGAGGATTTATTCTCTTTGCATACGATGGGTTTCCGAGGTGAGGCATTGGCCTCTATCGCCGCTGTCGCCCATATAGAGTTGCGTACCCGGGCTAGAGGGACCGAGCTTGGCACTTGCCTATCCATCGCGGGTTCCAATTTGGAGAGTATCGAGCCGGAGGCTTGTAACGAGGGAAG
>ERZ827528.4094-NODE-4094-length-11088-cov-8.187710_pt1 | contig 11088 bp, 11 predicted proteins | sample MGYA00519768_ERZ827528 | MGnify/ENA primary metagenome ERZ827528 (study PRJEB31778, sample SAMEA3449343) | human gut metagenome | biome: human gut; feature: human-associated habitat; material: faeces | place: United Kingdom | collected 2010/2012 ...
GACTGGATATGAATGTTGACATTGATGCTGTCATCCACATCCAGGAAATCTGCAAGCATCCGGTCTGTAAGCTCCGGTGCAAGAATCTGCAGGTAACTCACACTTCCCATCGTTCTTCCCATCAAAAATGTCTGATTCTTGGAAAAGTTAAAGGAAGTCGGTGCAATAAAATCTTTGGTCTTTAACCCTGTTTCCGGCAGCATCTTATACTGGAACTTAAATGGTTCAATCCGATCCTGGTTGAACACATGATACAGAATCTCCAGCCTTTCCAGACCATTCAGGGAATGTGCCTGTGCTCCCAGGACCTTAAAGTTATTTAAGATATCTGTTTCGATTCTTTCAAGCCTTGGTCTTGCCACCTTCAGGCTTTCTGCTTCGATTCCAAAAGTGATATACTTTGTCTTCACCAGACCATTATTTCCCTTGGAAAGCTGATTTTTTAACATGGTCCGGTACTCCTCACGAATGGCATTGAAGTCATCGTTCTGATCCGGAATATCAATACTTTTCTCAAATTCTGCCACATCCACCTGCTGATTGATAAAGGACAGCTGCACACTGATGGAAGAATCAAAGTAATTTAAGAAATCACAGTAATTTTCAAATATCGTGGTCTTATCCTCATTTAAAGCAAGCTGATAGTTGATGTCATAAAACTGAATCGTCTTGGAGAAAAAGGTCTTTGTCACCTGGCAAATACCATCCTGCAGCATCCGAATATACGGAATACTCTGCTGTGCAGTTGTAGGAATGTTTTTCTGTTTCCTACGATCCCGTTCCTGCTTCTTCCTACGCTTTTCCTGTTCTCTTTCTTTTCTGCTTTTTTTGTTTCTTCTTTCCTGACGGTTTCTTTTTTCCGCCAGGGACAGACGCTCCTGCTGAGCCTCCTGCTTTGTCTTTTTTGCCATCCGGCACACCCTCCTTTTTTACAAGGGTGGAAATCTCCTGATAAAAATTTTCTGTCTTATATGGTCTTACTGCCGGACAGATAAACTTCTGTCGAATGATATTTGCCACCACTTTTTCAAAGGGAAGACCGTCTTTTTCATACATTGCCATGAAGAAAAACGGAAGCATGATCGTTACCATCAGGATGGCTGCGATACTGGAACCGATTGGTTTTCTCATGACCAGATAAAACGGAATTCCCACAACTGCGGCAAGTGAAAAGAAAATCAGCTGCCGCTTTGTCAGATTTAACGCTACTTTTGTTTTGACCTTGGTAAGGTCTTTTGGTACTGGTACATACGCCATGGTATGCGCTCCTTTCCTGCCCGTTAGTGGGCATTGAATATTGATTTGCTAAGGCTTCCGGTCTTGAATAATGAAAATGCAAGAATCACGGTATAAGCCGCTACTGAAAACATTGCTGCATGAAGGTCACTGGATATGGTCATTGCATTTACTAAAACTGCATAAATTCCCACACAGACCATCATGAAGAATCCCTGAAATGCCAGTGCGAACAAGCCTTTTAAATAGTTGTTTCCGATATTGCCCCATTCCTTATTGGTCATGGTGGCAAACGGAATTGGTGCTATGGAAGTATAAAGGTAAATTTCTATCATTCTTCCGTACAAGATTACCGTAATGATAATTGACAGAATGTGCATGGTAACACTGATCAACATCGTTTCCATGGATAGCAGGAACAAATCCCCTAACTCCATATCCTCCAGGGCATCCACAATCCGTGAAATTGCTTCTGTTGCATCCACCGCAGTGTTTCCTGATATCACCCCGGCGGCATTGTTGACCACATGCTGGCCAACATCAAAGACCGCCATCGTGATATTGAACGTATTTGTCACCAGATAAATGGCTACATACGCTTTGAAGATCCAGAGGAAAATGTTATAAGTCTCAAATTCATGGAAATTGTTTTTCTGTGTTACCATCGTGATCAATTCATAGCACAGGACAAAGGTGATGATCAGTCCCGCAATGGGGACAATCACCGTTTGGGATATATTCTGAATCAGATTAAAAATCCCTGCATTCCATCCCTGCGGTGTCTGTCCCACCTGCCCGGCTATGGTTCCCACCTGCTCATTGACAGACGTGAACATGTTATCCAAACTTGACTTGATAAGCCCGATCAGGATATCCTTTATCGCTTCCGTAATTCTCTCAATGATGGTGTTCATCTACCACTCCTCTTAAGAGAACAATGTTGCCAGCTGTGGAATCAGGGTAGTTCCCAGCAGCATGATTCCGGCACCAGCCATCAGCTGTTTGATGCCCTGGCTCTTAGCGCCGGGATTGTCATTTCCATATCCTTCCAGAAGGTTTACGACACCCCACACGCCAAGACCTGCGCCGATTGCGACTACAAGAGTTTTTAAAGTTGTAATTGCACTGCTAAAAAATGCCATATACATTCACCAAAACTGACTTCTTTCAGGTGTTTACGGGAATGAAAAAACACCGACTAAAAAGCCGGCGCACCTAATGTCAGTTATTCCTTTCCTCATTATTTTTCGTTCATTCCCAAGGTTACTCCGACAGCTCCACCTGAATTACCTCCACCTCTTCTTCGGGTTTCGGTGTGTACTGCGGATTTAACTCTTTTTCTACTTTGTATCGGTTTTTCTCATTTTCATCTGCAAGAAACCGATAATTTTTGTGTTTCGTGATATCATATTTGTCTGAGAAAAATGGTCTGGCACCACGAATCTGCAGGATACATTTTCCTCCATCCATGACTGCAATCTCATCTTCTGTCATCAGCTGTTTGCCTGTTTTCTGGTAATTCAGTCCAAAGGATTTCTGATTACTCCTCGTCTCCGAAGTGTTATACAGGTCAATAGTTTCCTTACCCAGAAGCTCGCTCATTTCCTTTAAGGTGGTTTTCTCTTTGCCACCAAGGAAAAGTGTAGTATCACAGTTGCCCAGAATGGTATCTGCACTATCCTTGTACATTGCCTTTAACTGGCTCTGTGACTGCAAAATAATAGAAGCAGAGATTTCCCTGCTTCGGATAGTTGCAATCAGCTTGTCAAACTGAGGAATCTGCCCGATGTTGGCAAACTCATCAGCGATGACACGCACATGCACCGGAAGTCTTCCACCATATTCATCATCTGCCTTATCGCAAAGCAGATTGAAAAGCTGTGACTGCAGCATCGCAATCACAAAGTTGAAGGTTGTATCTGTATCGGACATAATCAGAAACAAGGCTGTTTTCCTGTCACCGATCTTATCCAGTTCCATTTCATCATAAGACATGATCTCACGAAGCTCTGCGATGTCAAATGGGGCAAGTCTGGCTCCACAGGAAATCAAAATCGATTTTGCGGTTTTGCCGGCGGCCATTTTGTATTTTTTATACTGTCTGACCGCAAAGTGCTGCGGATCTCTTTCTTCCAGTTCCTGGAACATCATATCCACTGGATTCTGGTAAGTTTCATCCTCTTCACGGGTTTCGCTTTCATTCAAAAGATCCAGAAGAGTATTCAGATTCTTTTCCTCTTCATCACCTTCATACCAGATAAAAGCAATCAGTGCTGTATACAGCAATTTCTCTGCTTTCACCCAAAAATCTTCGGAAGCTTTTTCCCCTTCGCCTTTGGTATTAACAATAATTGTTGTAACCAGCTTCAGGATATCTTTTTCAGACCGTATATAAGCAAATGGATTGTAATGAAGCGATTTGGAAAAGTTGATAGTATTCAGAACCTTAATCACATATGGCTCATGTACCACTTTTCCAGATTTATCTTTCATGATATTTCCATTCTTATCTTTCTTAGGTGGTCCCTTTGCTAACATCTTCCCGCACTCCTCGATCAGAGATAGCGATAGGTAAGGCTTTGAAGTAATCTCCACCTTTTCCCCCGCTCTACACCGTACATGATGTTTTCGCATCATACGGCGTGCCATCATACTCAAGTAAATTTATAAGTTATCTTTTCTTAATTGGTAGTAATCCATAATTTTCACGCAATCGGTTGAATCTCCGTCTTTGCTTGTCGTCCATATTGAATTTCTTCATTATTCTGATAGTTTCTGAAATATCCTCTGTCATAACAGCTCGCCATACTTCCTCTGAAATAAATGCGATATTAGTATGCTTATCTGTACCACCTTCACCTACTGGAATTTTCCTTATACATTTCATTTGATGTACATTCAGCCTATTTCCCATGACATAGCAGTTCCCCTGTTGCACGAGGTATGCAGAAATACTATTATCATTAAATTCAATGCTTTCATTAGGATTCCTATACTTCATCACATTTCGTAATTCCTGTGTTTCTACACATTGGACAGATTTATGAATCTTTTCTCTTCCTTTTGCTGTATAGCTGGTAATATCTTGTGAGAAATTTATAGGATGTTTGTGATGAACTCCTGTAAGTGGCAGTAGTGGCATTTTGCCTACTGTTATAATTTTGGTTTCTTTCTTGATTCCTACAGTTTTCTGTTGAAATTCATAGGGCGTTTCCGCAAACGGAATTGTACTTCCAATACATGATAATCTGGTTCTAAAGGTTGGTAAGAGAGCGTAATTAACATCCGTTAGATTGTTATATATGTTGGTAGCAATACAATAATAATTCTGTATTCCTATCACTGCCATGTTATAGGCATTGATTCTACCAACAGTTGTGTGTTTTCTTATATTAATCACTTTTGCCTTTAATTCAGCAGTAACCTTTTTGATGGCTTTATCGCTCATATCAGTTTTAGCAATGTATCCATATCTGGTCTTGCCTTTTGGCAGGACTTTAATTTTGAATCCCAGAAAATCAGAAGAGTTCTTTCGGAGATTAACAACTTTGGATTTCTCCGGACTAATGTCGAGTTTTAATCTTGACTTTAAAAAGTCTATTGTCGCATGATAATATCTTTGTGCATCAGTATAACTTCTGCACATAATTTTAAAATCATCAGCGTAACGCACCACATACCCATCTTTTAGATTTGTATATTTTCGTGCATAACTCAGCCAGCCCTTACTTCCTTTCATGTTGCCTTTCTTCACTCCATTTGGTGTAAAAGTCTCCCACTGGCTACTTACCCACCAATCAAGTTCATTCAGCACAATGAGCGAAAGTAACGGACTAATCAGCCCACCTTGCGGTGTACCCTTGTCCGGTATTCCTTCTCCTTCAATTTCTGATTTTAATATTTTGCTAATGATACATAGCAATCGTTTATCTCGTATACCTAATGTCCATATCTGTTTTAGCAGCTTTCCGTGGTTTACATTATCAAAGAAGCCCTTGATGTCCACATCCACACAATAATAATGTTTATACATATTTACCATGCTGACAACTCTGCTGACCGCATGGTGGGCATCTCTATTTTGCCGGAATCCATAGGAGTGATTATGAAACTTAGGTTCACAAATCGGCTCTAACACCTGTAAGATACACTGTTGTATCAGTCTATCCCAGATACATGGAATCCCTAACGGACGCTTTTTATCGCTTCCGGGCTTAGGAATAAAGACCCTCCTGACTGATTGCGGATGATAATCTGCTAATTGTTTTCTGACAGTTTCAATTACTTCCCTGTCCGATAGACCTTTGATATCCTCGATTGTTTTACCATCTGTACCAGCGGTTTTACTTCCGCTATTGGTTTTTAGGTTTCGGTATGCCAGGCAAATATTCTGCTCTGAACCGATAATTTCTAATAACTTATAAAAGTTGTTACCATTTTTGCTCTGCTGATACAACTCATCGAATGCTTTCTGCATATCGTAATATTCGTTGTACCGGAGCTTAGCTTTCTTTTGTATGGTCTGTAACCTCCTATCTGGGAGTTATTACATCTCTTAGTCTTACTCGAACCCATACCATTTGTAACTTATTTACTCTAATGTATGACTAGTGGCTATCCCTCCACCGCTTGTTATCACGGTTTCATCGGTACTATGCCACCGCTTTCACTGACATTATCTCCCTTATATCATCGCTAATCTCACGATGACTTTCCCGTTCGATACGTTTCATAGACAGTAAAATCTCCACGCTGTCAGCTTACGACGTTCCGAATGCGTTATCTGTTCATATATACCCGTAGGTTCCCATCTCTGAGCCTGCTACCACATCAATGCCTGTAACATTGCACGGATTTTCATAAAGGCAGAAGTCTTACTCACCCGCAGTAGCAACACTAGTTGTGTTACTAAGCATTTCTACTTAGTCCCGATATAGACCCGTACATTCGAGGGTTCGTCAGTGGATTATGTAACATCCACCATTCTAACCATAGGTATTTTATAGACTCCCGGCATATAGGATACACCATCCACCTCTGGACAGCTTTCGTCAACTACTATTGTTACGGTATCTCTCTGCCGACTTCACCGGGCTTCTGACATTTCAATGTTTACTCATTTCCATGCCAGCCGGAGTATTAGAGTAGCCTTTCAGGGCGTTACCCCTTCATTCGACTATTCACGCATTCAGTTCTCCAACTCGAACTAATTTCATTACAATAAACAATGATTCAGTTGAGATGTGCCAGTCCTTTTCAGACTGGAACGTCTCGCACTGCCCTTCGGATCTGTAATGACCATGGAACAGTTCATCTGCATGACCGATGGTTTTACGAAAAAACGTGTCTTACCGGAACCACTGCCGCCGATGACCACTATATTTTTATTTCTTGCATACTTCGGTTGCTTCGGTCTGCTCTCCATGGTCAGTGCTTCTGTTGCTGTCAATGGAATGTTCATCCATGGATCTTCCGACATATAAGGCTTGATATCCTCTGCGGTTCCCCATCTGGCTGAACCATACTCGATGCCTTTCCGTAATTTCTTTGCGTCTGCCTGTTTCTGCCAAACCAACACTTTCAGAACGACTGCAACAACAATACCTGCTAGCAGATCTTTCCAGTTATTGCTTAACACAAAACCAGCAAAAATCCGGTCTGCGTGTTCCATTGCATATAAAAGTTTGTTCCCCATATCTTCTCCCGGACTGTTCCGGTAAAGAAAAAATGCCCGGTCTGCATAGAAAGCAGCCAGAGCATAAGGGATATTTGTAAGAACCAGTTTCTTTTTATCCAGGGCGGACAGCTTACCCCCGATTTTATTCTTCCACTTCTGCATCAGAGTTTTGCCGCTTTTCTTTTTCATCGACTCTGCTCCTGATGCCGGTTCTTTACTTTGTCCTTCGTCTTCTTTGGCATCATTGCCCGGTAAGCTGCAAGACGCTTATGAATGGAAGGCTTATTCGCTTTTTGAATCTGTTTCTGGGAAAACTCACGGAAAGCAGCATTGAGGGCATCCTGATCACGTCCCTTGAAAAATACCAGATAAACCGGAGGCTCTTTGCTCTTGTCTTTTTTCAGAGCATAATTGATCCCGTATTTTCTGGCATACCGTTCAAAGGACTTGATATTTTTGTCCGTGATCTCGATATTGACCATCCCGGCATTCTGTTTTGCCAGCTCTTTTACCGTGACCTTTCCCTGTTTCGGCTGATTTTTCTGTGCTTTCTTCTCTACTGATTTCTGCTTCTGATGACGCAGATACGCAACAAGAACCTTTTTCAACAGGTCTGCCGTAATCTTAGTAGTCCGAATACAGAACGTGACCGTTTTCTGAGTTACCTCTTCCTGCATGACTTTTCCCTCCTTTCAGCGATTCAACTGCTGTCCAGATCTGTAATCATGGCAATCACCCCCTTTAATGAAAAAAGACAGATTAACCGGTAATCAGGTTCTGCACCTGTACGAGTTTTTCTGTCCCTTCTTCTTTTCTCTTATCTTCTCCACCACAATAGATGGGAACACACATTTCAAGTATTCTACTGTAAATACGCTGATGGGCAGTATCCAAATCTGTGGATTTCATTTCATTCAGTCCCAGATTCGTTGTTACGATCAGCGGAAGCATTTTACAATAACGGCTATCTATCACATTATAGACCTGCTCCAAAGCAAACTCGGAATTTCGTTCTATTCCTAAATCATCAATAATCAGCAGCGGATAATCCACAAGATTTTGTATAATCTGATTCTTATCTGCCTGATAGCTGGTCATTTCGTTTAAGATCCTGGAAAAATTCGTCATCATGACACGTTCTCCCTGTTCCAAAAGTGCATTTGCAATACAGCCTGCAAAGAAACTTTTCCCGGTTCCAACTGGTCCCATCAAAAGCAATCCTACATTTTTTCTCTTCATATCTGTCCAGTTTTCTACATACTGCCTGGCAATTAGTATCTTCTGGTTGCTTCCATTGTCATTTTCAAATTTCCATTCCCAGAATCTTCTTTCCCGAAGTCCGACGGATTTTCTCTGATAAAGCTGCCGCTGTGCTTCTTCCCGCTGCATCTTCTCATCAAGTTCCTGCCTGGCTTTTACCTCGCATTCACACAAACAGGACACTACATGCTCAAATCCCATCAGACTAACTTTCATCTGTTTTCTTTTTCCACAGATACCACAATGAAGACATCCCTCTTCATCCAGATAATCTGCTGTTACTTTGTTTTCCATCACAGGCTTTCTCCTTCCTGAAATTCATATTTATCCATTCCTGCCCTGGCTCCATCTCGTTCTGCCCAAAGACAGATTGTTGCAAAATGATTCTGATACTCTTTTCCACTGGATTTCATATAAACAGAAAGATGATCAATCCGTTTCTGGTAATCCCATGGAAATAGCGTCATCAGCTCCTGCAGTTCAGCTTCCGACAGAACAACATTTTTAAATCTACCATACTGACTGAATTTTTCTTCCAAAGCGGGAGTATTGCCCTTACTCTTATCAGTATGATTCTTTTCAGTCTTATTTATCTTAGTATTACTTCCATCCAGATTCTTGCAGTCCGGACTTCTATTTTTTTGCGTTCCGGACTTCCAGTTTCTTGCAATCCGGATTTCCAATTCCTTGCAGTCCGGATTTCCAGTTTCTGGCGTTCCAGAAGCAAAGTATCTTACGGGCTTTCCTCTAATCCGTTTCACAAAATTTTTCACGTATATGACAGAGGGACGATTATTCCCCTGCCGATACCGTTCAATCAATCCAATCCCATGCACACTGTCAAGCTCATAAAGAAGCTTTGTCACTGTCGTATGCGACATTCGCAATAGTTCCTGCAATTCTGCGATCGTGTAAATGATATAGACATAACCATCACTATCAATCCATCCATTTTTCTTGGATAGGCTGATTCGATCAAGCAGAATTCCGTAAAGGAGCTTTGCGTCTGTGGACAGGCTTGCAAACTCTTTTTCTGTGAACAGAGCTTTTGGTATCCGAAAAAAAGAAAACTGGTCAGATTCTTCTGCTCTGAAATATTCAAAATCTGCCATAATATTTTCCTACTCTTCTACATCGAAATCACAATTTGCCGCACTGCCTGTACCATGACACATCTCATTAAACACAAAGTTGAAACACATCATTAACTCACTCAGATAATAATTCCTTGCTTCTTTATTGCAGACATACATATCCTCGATATAAACCTCCTCGTTTCCATTCATTCGTGCGATTGTTTCCAGAACTTTCATAAACTTCTTATTAGAGCAGCACTCATACTGCTCATTTACATATTTCTGAATTTCCAGCACGCGTTCAGGCTTTCCTTCATAAACAGATAACACGCTAAATGCCAGATCCATGCCAAACTCATAGCCATCGGCTTCTACGGCATCAATATCAAGATTACCTTCTTCATCGTAATAGCCACGCTCTTCCATAGGAGTCAGTGGTGTCTCATATTCATCCAGATATCCCATATCTGCAATTGTTCCCAGAATATCTCTGGATGCTGCCACCATCTTGTCCATGATAATTTCTCTTTCTTCCATCTGCATATTTGCCATAATTCTGTCTAATGTCATCATTGATTCTTCCTCCATCTCATTTTCATAAATATCATTGATATAAAAGTGGTTCGCCTTTCCATCGTTTTGAACAATACGCACCAGCTTTCCAATCTTAACAAGTTCCTGTACTGCCTGATCTACGCCATATCGAGTCGTATTCAGATCTTTCTTCATTTCGCTTTTTGGATAGATAACAAACAGATCTCCATTATGATCTACCCAGCCATTCTGCACCGCAAATTTCAAACGATCCAGAAATAAGCTGTATAAAATTTTTGCTGTATTTGATAGATTTTTGAATTCTTCCACCTGGAACAGCATCTTTGGCACCTGCAAACAATCTACCGGCATATACTCCATCTTACTCATTGATTATTTCCTCCTTCTGTTTGTACAGCACTTCGGCTGAAGTAATATTGATTTCCAGCATACCTACAAATACCTGATAGTACAGCAGGCATATCTGTTCATCCTCCCTTGCCAGATACAATCCTTCCAGTTCATCGGACGGATGTTTCATTCCATATACCGCCTGACAGATATCATGGATTTTCTCACATTCCACACTTCTAAGATGCATCTCCAAGGTGTGATTGAATCTCTGCCAGTCCTCCAGTTTCTGATTTACTGACATCATGCACTGGAACAGTTCCGCTGCTTCACATGCTGCTGACAGCACTACATTTTTGTTATTGATACTTCCATCGGCATTTTTCATATGCCCTACCATATACGCCTGATCTACTGAAACCATCTTTTATCCTCCTCTATCTAAACGGCATTTCCTCTTCCATGCCCTCTGGGATCTCTAAGAACCCTTCCGCATCTTCTGGAAACGGTGGTCTGTCAACCATTTTTGCACCTGCGAATTCAATCCGGTTTGCATACACTTCGGTGGTATAAATCTTTTTCCCGGTATCCTTATCTTCATAATTACCTGTGACAATCTCGCCTTCCACCATGACCTTCGTTCCCTGCATCAGATAATCTCTGGCAAATTCTGCTTTCTTTGCAAAAGCCTTTACCGGAATGAAACTGACTTCATCAGAATAATTTCTTCTGACTGCCAGAACAAACTTGGCAATCTTATGAAGTCCTTTTTCATTCTCCACTTCGTTGTATCCGGGATTTCTTACCAATCGCCCGGAAATAACTGTTGTATTCATTGGCTTAACCCTCCTATGCTTTCATTGATTTGTAACAGATACCGATACATGGTCCACATTTTCCATAGGCACATCCGTAACATTCATCTTTTTCCAACTCTTCCTGCTTCATTTCATC
>ERZ827528.4099-NODE-4099-length-11078-cov-19.024766_pt1 | contig 11078 bp, 13 predicted proteins | sample MGYA00519768_ERZ827528 | MGnify/ENA primary metagenome ERZ827528 (study PRJEB31778, sample SAMEA3449343) | human gut metagenome | biome: human gut; feature: human-associated habitat; material: faeces | place: United Kingdom | collected 2010/2012 ...
CCGAATACGCGTATTCGAGGAACGACTTGCTCATTTCCTCGTTCAACGGCGTTTCGACGATGTTCTCCTTGACCGTACGCGGGTCAAAGGCTGGTTTTGCCGGTTTGCGGTGCGACACCATGCGGTGGTTCTCCTCACGGAAAGGTTATGGTAATCAACCTAGCAATATTACCAGCTGGTACTGCCGCGGTGCTTGAATGGGAACCATGAGTGTTGAAGTGCCCGAAATCGACCAGCTGCTAGCCATGACCAGTCCGGCACGATATGGCGACGAACTGCCGGATGAGGGCGGCCGCGGCGGTGCTCTCCACCTATCCTCGGTACTTCCCGCCATTTCCAGCGCCATCGGGCATCCGATTCCAACGGCCATCCATGCCGATCCGAAACGACTCCAAGAGGCACTTGGCCTGCCGGACGCGCGTTCGGCAGTCGTGGTCCTGGTGGACGGTCTCGGATATTGGAACATCAATATGAGATTGGGGCATTCACCCTATCTACGGTCGCTGATGGCGGATGGCGTTAACCAGCGGCCAATCGCCACATGCATGCCCAGCACCACCGTGGCCGCAATGTCCACGTTCGGCACCGGCACATGCCCCGGATTAACCGGCATGACGGGATATACGCAGCTCAATCCCGACAATGGCGAAATCTGCCAGCTCATCTCTTTCAAAAACGCGCCCGCACCGCTGAAACTGCAACAGCAGCCGACCATATTCGAACGATTGGCGGAACAGGACGTTCGCGTCACCAGTTCGGGACTGCCGAAATTCGCGTTCTCCGCGTTGACTCAGGCGGCGTTACGTGGCAGCGACTACATCTCCAATGACGATCCACGCCGACGTATCATGACCGCGGCGAAAGCGGCGAACACGCCCGGACTGACATACGTGTACCTGCGCGACGCGGACAAGATCGGACACAATTACGGCTGGGACTCCGACAAGTGGATCGGCACATATGAGCGTATCGACGCCCAGTTGTCTTTGCTGCGTCGAAGTGTGCCGAAGAACACGCTGATCGTCATCGTGGCGGATCATGGCATGATAACCGCCGACCCGGAAGCCTGCATCGACATAGCGTCCGAACCCCAGCTGATGTGGGGCGTCGCGAATGTCGGCGGCGAACCACGCTGTGTCATGCTTTATGGCGAGGATGGCGAGAATCCGGAGGACATCGCCGCTCGTTGGCGTGACGTGCTGGGGGAGCGCGCCCAGGTGCGCACCCGCCGGCAGGCAATCGAGGAAGGCGTCTACGGACCAGTCGATGAACGCGTCAAGTCGATGATCGGCGATGTGGTCGTCTCCGCTGCGGGCTCTACCACCATTGTCGATTCCCGCACACAGGCGGAGAAGGCGATGCATCTGCCCAGCGTGCACGGGTCGCTGACCTACATGGAATCTGATATTCCATGCCTGATTGACGTGGCTTGATCGAATGATCCGAACGTCTGAACGGATGTTGCCGTGGGATGTTAGGGAACGTTAATCAGTCACCGAACAGAATTTCATCCCAACTCGGCACTGCGGAGCGTCCTGCACGGCGCTTCGATTTGGTGGTGCTCTGACTATGAGGATCGGATGATGCCGTCTTGGACTTATCGGACTGCTGCTCGCCGGCGGATTGCGTGTTTTGCGAGTTTTGGGCAGGTTCCGTCGTTGAAGGGGCGGGGGACTGCGTCGTCGCGATTTCCGGACGGTTCGGCAGCGGAACGGTCGCCGATGACTGAGTCTCAACGGTGGTCTTGATATTCGTGGCTTGTGGTGCAACCGGTTCCGGAGCATTCCAAGCGGACACCGTCTGTTCGATACGTGCGGAACGTGCGGAATCGCCCGGCAAATTCAATGATGCGAGAAAATTCTGGTCGACCTGCTTCTCGGCGTGTCCTTCCGTAGGCGTGTCTTGCTCGCCGATGAGCTTGCGTGCCGTTGCGTTCAGACAGTTGACCGCGTTGTCATGCATGTTCCAAGACCATTCCGCACGGGCGGCATGACCTGCGGAATCGAACTCCGCGGTAATCTTCCACGGTTCCAAACCGCGTCTGGTGGCCTTCCACCGCACATCCTCCAACCGTACGTGGGCTGCGGCGAAAGTGCGTTCGATCAGTTCGGAAAGCGTGCGCACACGGCTTTCCTTCGGCGCGGGAACCGCCAGGAACTGTTCGATCGCATATTGCTTTTCGGTTTCCACCGCCGCCGAGAAACGCCGAACAAGCGCTTCGCTCAACGAATATCGCTCCGCCACGCGGGTCGGATTGGCTCCGGCTCGAATCAAGGATTGGATTTGGGAGATCGGCAGCGTGGAAGGCGCTTGCTGCTGACGCTCCTCTTGGGTTTCGGTGCGAATCTGTTTTGCCTCCAAAATGGCTCTTTCAAGCGCTTCATCGACCTTGACGGCGAATTTGCCGGCACCTGAAACAAAGACGAGCTCACCGGTTTCACTCACATGATCGAACCGTGCATCTTCGAGCGCATTCTCAGGCACAACACACCACTTTCCCTTAGATTTTTCTATTAATTCTATTGTGCCCCACGTGTCGGATTTTACGAGTATTTCAATTCGTGTATCCTAGCGGGGGAAAAGTCATGTATTCTATGGCGCATAAGCACCATAGATGACGAAAGGAATCTCGATGGCACAGGATTATGATTCCCCGCGCAACAAAGACGAGGACGAGGAGTCGCTCCAGGCTTTGAGCAAGGGTTCTCAGAACAATTCCAACGATATGGACGATGACGAGAACGCCATTGCCGAAGACTACGAGCTGCCGGGCGCCGATTTGAGCAATGAGGACGCTTCGGTGACCGTCATTCCGATGCAGGGCGACGAGTTCATCTGCTCCGAATGCTTCCTGGTGAAGCATCGCAGCCAGCTTGCCTACACTACCGACGACGGACAGCCGGTATGCAAAGAGTGTGCGGCCTGATGGCGTTCGACGAGGCATACAACGAGCCGGAAAACGTCGAGGTTCTGGTAAAGTCGCTGGATCCCGGGCAGCCGGCTCAGCTGCATTACGCCCATGCCGGAGATGCCGGTGCCGATCTGCGCACCACCGAAGAAGTGACGTTGAAGCCGTTCCAGCGGGCGCTGGTGCCCACGGGAGTGGCAATCGCATTGCCTGCCGGCTATGTGGCGCTGGTGCATCCGCGTTCGGGACTCGCCGTCAAGCAGGGCGTCACGGTGCTTAACGCGCCGGGAACCATCGACGCTGGGTACCGTGGCGAAATCAAGGTGCCGTTGATCAACCTCGATCCGGAACGCGCCGTGACGTTCCATCCGGGCGACCGCATCGCACAGCTGGTCATCCAACGCTACGTCGAGGCAAAATTCATCGAGGCGCAGACCCTGCCCGGATCCGACCGCGCGGAACGTGGCTTCGGATCAACCGGCGTTGCGTCCTGACGGGACTGCAATACACAAAGACCGAGGATGTATCCGGCCGTGCAACACGCGGCCGGATACATCCGTCATATGGTGATGCGCGGGTACTATAGGGTACATTCCAAGCGAGGAGGAGCGAAATGAGCGACATGGATCATGAGGTTCGTTCGGCCAGAATGTTGGGCTGCGAGATCAGCACGAATCCGCTTGACCCGCTTGAACCAATCCTCAAGATGTGCGAATACCACCATCCCGACGAGGACATGAGCATTCTCGCGAGAGCCTACCGGCGCGCCGTCAACCAGCATTCGTCGCAACGGCGTAAATCCGGCGAGCCGTACATCATCCATCCGCTTGCAGTGGCGCAGATCCTCGCCGATCTTGGCATGGGGCCGCTGGTTGTGGCAGCGGGCCTTCTGCACGACACAGTGGAGGACACCGACTACACGCTCGACGAATGCCGCGCCGAATTCGGCGACACGGTGACCGGCCTGGTGGACGGCGTCACGAAGCTTTCCAAAATGGAATACGGCGATTCCGCCCAGGCCGAGACCATCCGCAAAATGGTGGTGGCGATGAGCCGCGACGTGCGCGTGCTGGTGGTCAAGCTCGCCGACCGTGTGCACAACGCCCGTACATGGCGTTACGTCAAGCAGTCGAACGCGCAGAAAAAGGCACGTGAAACGCTGGATGTGTATGCGCCGCTCGCCAACCGTCTTGGCATGAACGCCATCAAAACCGAGTTGGAAGAACTCAGCTTCAAGGTTCTGTATCCGAAGATCTACAACGAGATTGTGGTATTGGTGGCCCGTCGCGCCGGACAACGCGACGTGTACCTGAAGCAGATTCTCGCCGAAATCAATGAGGATCTCGACGAACAGCACATCAAAGCCTATGTGACGGGCCGTCCGAAGGACTACTTCTCCATTTACCAGAAGATGATCGTGCGCGGGCACGATTTCGCCAACATTTATGATTTGGTGGGCGTGCGTATCATCGTCGACACGATTCAGGACTGCTATGCGGCGTTGGGTGCCGTGCATGCGCGGTGGAACCCTGTTCCCGGCCGTTTCAAAGACTATATCGCCATGCCGAAGCTCAACATGTACCAGAGCCTGCACACCACGGTGGTCGGTCCCGGCGGCAAGCCGGTGGAGATTCAGATCCGCACGTGGGACATGCACCGCCGCGCGGAATTCGGCATCGCTGCGCATTGGAAGTACAAGGAGAACGGCCAAGCCGGACGCGCGTTGAGCTCGCCTGACAAGTCCGACCGCAAGCGTGGCGAAAACCAGGAGCTGAGCGAGGCCGACAACCTCAAATGGATTCAGCAACTTGCCGACTGGACGAGCGAAACGCCGGATTCCGACGAATTCCTTGGCTCCCTCAAAGAGGATTTGGGCGCGGCAGAGGTCTACGTGTTCACGCCGAAAGGCAAGATCGTCTCGCTTCCCGCCGAAGCCACTCCGATTGATTTCGCTTATGCGGTGCACACCGAAGTCGGTCACCGTACCATGGGTGCGCGCGTGAACGGACGATTGGTGCCGCTTGATACCAAGCTCGAGAATGGCGATACCGTTGAAATATTGACATCCAAGTCCGAATCCGCAGGTCCGTCGCGTGATTGGCTGAGCTTCGCCAAGAGCCCGAAGGCACGCAACAAGATTCGTCAATGGTTCAGCAAGGAACGCCGTACCGAAGCCGTCGAGGAAGGCCGTGACGAGCTGACGCGCGCCATGCGCAAGCGCAACCTGCCAATCACCACGCTGCTGACTCCGGAAGCATTGGTGGGCGTCGCCGACGAGTTGAACCTTGCCAACGCGGAAGCCGTGTTCGTGGCGATTGGTGATGGCCAGATCTCCACGCAGAACGTCATCTCGCATCTGGTCCGTGACGCGGGCAGCGACGAGGTGGATGAGGAAGTCGAGCAGGAGGCGTTGCCGCTCAAGCAGGTGGAGCGTACCAAGAAGACCACCAGCTCGTTGGGTATCTCCGTCAAGGGCGTGGGGGACATCTGGGTCAAGCTGGCCCGATGCTGCATGCCGGTTCCGGGAGACAAGATCATCGGCTTCATCACCCGCAACCAAGGCGTGTCCGTGCATCGCGTGGACTGCCAGAACATGCTCGAACTGGAGAAACGCCAGCCCGAACGTGTGGTGGATGTGCAGTGGACCAGCACCAAGGGCGTGTTCATGGTCAAGATCCAGGTCGAGGCGCTTGACCGTCCGCATCTGCTGAGCGATGTGACACGCGTGCTGTCCGACCACGGCGTGAACATTATCTCCGGCTCGATTTCCACCGGCACCGACCGCGTGGCCACCAGCCAATTCAGCTTCGAAATGGCCGATCCGCAGCATCTGAACACTCTGCTCGCCGCCGTGCGTAAAATCGAAGGCGTGTTCGACGTGTACCGCATCACCGGCGCGAAGGATTCCGCGGAGCCGCGACTGCGCAAAATGTGATGTTGACGAATCACATAAGCCGGTGATTGCAAGCAAACGCCTCTATAAATAAAATGAAGAAAGCCCCTCAATCGAGGGGCTTCCCTATATTGTACGGCTGTGCGGGAAACGCTTACTTGAGCACTTCCACGGACACGATGCCGACCGGCTCGGTCGGACGGTCCATGCGATCGGTGTTCACGGCTTCGAGCTTGTCGACCACTGCCTTGGAATCGTCATCCGCAACCTCGCCGAAGATGGTGTGGTGGCCGTCGAGCCACGGGGTCGGCACGGTGGTGATGAAGAACTGGGAACCGTTGGTGCCGTGGATCTTGCCGTCCATGCCACGACGCAGGCCGGCGTTCGCCATGGCCAGCAGGTACGGGTGGTCGAACTTCAGATCAGGAACAATTTCATCGTCGAAGTCGTAGCCCGGGCCGCCGGTGCCGTTGCCCAGCGGGCAGCCACCCTGAATCATGAAATCCTTGATGATGCGGTGGAAGGTTAGACCGTTGTAGAACGGCTCATGGGAAGGCTGGCCGGTCATCGGATCGATCCATTCCTTCTCGCCGGTGGCAAGGCCGAGGAAATTGGCCACGGTTTCCGGGGTTTCGTCGTCGAACAGGTTGATTTTGATGTCACCTTCGGAGGTGCGCATGATAACTGTAGTCATGGTTCCTAGTGTCTCATGGGCTTGAGACCGGACGGGAACCCCAATCCCGTCATGCTTTGAGGGCATGGACGGGGAACTCGAGCCTGACGGGACCACGGATGGCACGAAACCAGCCAAGGCGCCTTTAGCAGCACCCGAGATTCCGCCCTCGATCGGGGCGTCGGGGTTGAAGGGACTGACAAGGAACCTGGGGGAGCCGACACCTACCAAAGCACCTTTTGCTTGGTTGCCAAGAGCGTCAGCATGCTGGAGCGTCACAGCTTGTTGTTTCAAATTATTGGCTTGATCCGTCAGCTGATTCGCTTGCTTAAGCAAAGCCTCTACTTTTTGCTGCATCTCATTTTGGAGTGAGGTGGCATCCATCAAATCTGCAATATTTAAGCCCAATACATCGCAGACTGCGTACATATCCTCAAACAGTAAGCGTTTGTTGCCGTTTAACATTTGGGAAAACGATGCTGGATTCATGCCAGCTTTACGTGCAACTTCTTGTTGTGAAACTCCTTGCCGGGTGATGGCTCGTTTCAAATTCTGTCTGATTATCGAAGCCATCTGCTCTGCGCGATTGCGTCGGTCATTTTCTTGCGTCATTGTCGTCTCCTCAACAATTTGGATATCTGAATCGTAACATGCAAATTTGCATTTTCCAAAAAGTTGTTCTAAGGTATGACTATATTTAGAAAACAGAAATTCGTTTGGAAAAAAGAAATTGGAGGCCTTGAAATGGATGCATCTCCGGTAAAGCAGTGGAGGCAAGATCATGACATCTTGCAGAAAGATCTTGCCGCTGAAATGGGAATGTCTCCATCTACCCTCAGCCAGAAGGAAAATGGTCACCTTGACTGGAATCGAAGTGACCTTGCCTTTCTTAAGCAGGAAAAAGGCCTTTCATCAGATTTTGTTCTCGGTTTCCAGAGGAATCTCAATGATGAGGAGGTTGCGTGATGGCTGGTGGAATCTACGAACAGTCCGAATGGCCGGACAGCCGGTGGGATTGCGTCACTGTGTGCGATGGATGCCACACAGTGGTCTGGGGCACGTTCTGGGACGACTACGATTCGGCCGCCCGCGACGCTTATTTCGCCCGTAACGGCTGGCGCAACTACTGCGTCCCGGGCGACACGGAGATTTTGGAGCTCTGCCCGGCCTGCGCCGTGCGTGCCCTGCGCCGCGGCGAGACCCGCGGACTGGCCGACACCTGGCTCCACCCCACGCATGCCTACACGCATGCCTTCCGGGAGGTCGATGCACAGCTCTCCGCCCGCGAACGGGTGGTCGCGAACCTGCTGCTGACCGAGGGGAGAACGGCATGAGCGACGAAGCCGGAAGACTCGTCTTCTCCCGCGACCCGTCGGGAACATTCATCGACGGTATGGTCTTCGGAACTTCAGGAGGCGGCGAGAACGCCAATCTCGAAGTGCTGTGCGCGTTGCCCTACGAGCTTGTACGCCCACATGCTAGTGCCTCTGTCCTGGGTCCGCTGGTCGGCGTAGGGAATGTGAAGAGGCTGTCCCTGAGCGTCAAATACCTTGATGGTGAGATATCCGTCGGGCGGTACGACCGTGTATCCGGCTTTCTCGTTGAGCAGGCGCGCGCCCTCGTTGGTGGGGATGCTGAGTATCAGTTCAGCGCCGTGGTCTGCCGCCCAGGAGTCGCAGAACGCCTTGATCTGCGATCCGATGCCTTCGCGCCGATGCTTCCTGACGACCGCGATCCCTTCGATGATGGCTGCATGCTCGGCGAAAGCCTCTCGTATCTGTGCGGCATGGACCCCGCTCGTCCCGGTGCGGTATATGAGCGTCTCGGCTACGCAAAGGGCTGGCTGGATGAGGGCCGCGCCTATCAGACGGTCCTGTCCCCATACGCCTATGTACGTAGGCCTGATCGTTCCATCGTCGTGTCTGACGACTGCTGGGACGCTTTGATCGAAGTCTTTGATGTCCCTGATGAGCAGGCTCTTGATTGCCTTTGCCTCGCCATCCGTTGCGGCGGCGCGTGGCCCGTCGACGGCGGGGGAGGTGGTGCGATGGTCTGATCCCATTCGATTTTCTCTCTTTCTCTGCAACTAAAAGAAAAAACGCCCGTTCCCGATGCTGGAACGTCGGGGACGGGCGGTGCAACCAATATTCCGAGCGGCCGCGGATCCCGTATCTTGCCGGATCCCGGTCCGTGGCCGCCCAATGCATTGTCTTGGAGTAGTGATCACACATGAACGACTTTACTAAAGCATTCCGCATGTCTTGCTCTGTGTTTCCCGAGTGTAACCGGGATTTCCACGCGCCGGTCTGGACTTTCCCGGTCGTGGCGGCATTCGCCCGCCATAATAGTCCGGTTTCCACCGATTCCCGTCGCCTGGCGTCGATGATGGCGCACCCGTCCATGGAAGGGAGACTCGCGTGAACTGGCTTGCAATCGTATTGATCGTGTTCGTCGCGTTCTCATGGCTGATGACGCTGGCCCTGTGCAGGGCGGCCCGTCTCGGGGACGAGATGGCCGAACGGATGGCCGCCCGGAATCGCACGCGGGACGCCGGTGGGAGTGAGACGGAATGATGATGGATGAGCATGTCGTGGAATACGTGTCGGGCCTGCCGGCCGTCAAGTCCGTGACGAACGACCGCATCAGGTACACGGATGAGTTCAAGCGCCGCGTCGCCGAGGGCTACCGTCGCGGCGAATCCCCGGTGGCGATGTTCCGCAAGGCGGGACTCGGTCCGGAGGTCATCGGATACAAGAGGATCGAACGGTGCGTCGCGCGCTGGCGCGACCTCGCCCCGGAAGGGGACGGGAAGTCCGGCGGGCCGGCGTCCCCGGCCGCGCGGCGCCATGGCGTCTCCTCCCGTGGCCTCGCCCCGATGGGCGTGGTCCTCGCGCAGGAGGAGCGCATCAACGCGCTCGAGCGGCGTCTCGGCCATGTGGCCGCCGTCCTCCAGGGAATGGGGGTGGACGCATGAGCAACATCGCATTGTCATGGGCGTTCAGATGCCATGTCGGCAACGCGTCCGCGAAGGCCGTGCTCGTCTATTTGGCGGACCGTGCGGACGACGACGGCACCGCCGCCTATCCGAAGATCGCGACCATCGTCGCAGTCACCGAACTGTCCGAACGGACCGTGCGCACCGCGTTGAAGACGCTCCAGGAGCGCGGGTTCATCCGCCGTGGAGACCAACGGTACGCGCGTCTCGGCAAGGGCGGACGGAACCGCCTGCCCCAGTACTGCCAGATTGTGTGGGACCTCGCGGTGGAATCCGACCCGTCGACCCTCAAGTGGATCGGGGAGACGCACACCGCGGAACGGGATCCCGCGACCATGGGCAAGACCGTGGACCCGGAGGCCGGAACCGTGTTCGAGAACGGCGAATCCGAGGACGTGCTGCCGGAAAACGTTGGAACCAAGCCGATACCCAGCACTGCAAATCTCGCAGGGCTGGAAAACGATTCGGAAACGGCACTGCAAATCCCGCAGGGCCAGCACTGCGAGAGCTGCACCCCCAGCACTGCAAATGCCGCACCTCCAGCACCTTACGGTTCCTTCCGTCGTTTTCCGACTTATATCTGGCACCCCCAGCACTGCAAATGCCGCACCTCCAGCACTGCAAATGCCGCACCTCCAGCACTGCAAATCTCGCAGGGCTGTATATATAAGGATAAAACCCTCCAGGTAAACCCTCCTAGTAAACCCTCCTTCCCCTCTGCCCCTACGGGGCATCTCCCCGCAAGCGGGGCGGCCGCCGCCGAAAAAAAGAAAACCGAACAATCTGACGAGGACGACACCGAGATCGCCGAAGCGGCCGGGCGGGTCCTCGCCTCGCTCGGCGAGCAGCGCTCGATGCTCGGCCTGGCCACGCCCTCACCGACCAAAGCCGACCGCAAGGCCATCATCGGCCTGTACCGCAGGCTCGTCGACCAGGGAGCGCAATGGCCCACCCTCGTGATGGTCGACGCGATCGGCTTCGCCATGAACGGCGATTGGTGGCCCAAACGCATCCGCACCGGCCGGGCCCTCGCCAGACACTGGGACGAACTCAACGACGACATGATCCTCGCAGCCGGCCGCACAGACGGCGACACACACGCGCAGACGGTTCCGCCGGCCGAGTCCACGGAGCCGGATGCTGCGCCATGGCTGCCCGACTGGGCCGTGGAGACGCTGGCCGAATTGGACGGCCAGGACGCGACGGCCGGAGGGGAGGCGACGGCATGACCACGCGCATCGACTGTTCCGAGGCGGGTTTCAACGAATTCCTCCTCGCCAACCCGCAGCTCGACGGGCACGCGGACCTGATCTGGCAGCTGCACGCCGTCTACTGGCGCAACAAGCGCCTCGGCCATCCCAAGGCCGTCGGTCTGCTGATCCAATACGCCCGGGCATGGGCCGCCCGCAATCCCGGCGAAACCGCCATAGGACGCCTCCAGGCCCGCAAGACGCCGATGACGCAAGGACGGCGGCCATGAACGGGCGGGACATGATGCCGGCCTGCGCGAGGATCGCCGCGGCCGACCCGGCCATGGCGGATCGCATGTGGAACTGGATTGGCTACAATGTATTAGACAGTCCGATGAGGGACGAATGACGTGGGATTG
>ERZ827528.4102-NODE-4102-length-11075-cov-3.463430_pt1 | contig 11075 bp, 9 predicted proteins | sample MGYA00519768_ERZ827528 | MGnify/ENA primary metagenome ERZ827528 (study PRJEB31778, sample SAMEA3449343) | human gut metagenome | biome: human gut; feature: human-associated habitat; material: faeces | place: United Kingdom | collected 2010/2012 ...
ACCCGCAAGAACCTGCTGGCGGCGGAAGCTCTGCTCAAGCCCTACCTCGAAGAGGCCCGCAACAAGCAGAATGTCGAGGACTTGTACATGCTGCTGACCGATGTGCCGAAGGAAGAGAGCGTCGTCATCTGCACCGGCCGCTACGCCGCCGAAGTGCTGTCCGACGGCTTCGAGATCCAGCCCGCCGAGGATGGAAGCTGGATCCTGCCCGGCGTCGTCAGCCGCAAAAAGCAGTTCATCCCCGCCATGATGAGCGCCTATCAGGAGCTGTAAGATCTTCGAAACAAAACACGAAGCCCCCCGGAGTCCTGCATTCCGGGGGGCTGTTGTGTGATTCAGGGAGCATGGCCTGCCTGTTTAAGGGAGTAAAGGAGAGCATCGTTTCCAATTCTTTACAGGTAGAATACCACAAAATCGTGGTGAAATTGTGTAAATTCAAGACGAAATTCCGCAACCATGGTCGCTTATTGGTGCTGTATATAGAAAGGATCGCGCAATAACGCCCCCCAAACACCGTGCCCGCCGGGCGCGGTGTTTTTTGCTGCCCTTTTGTGACAAAGCCGGGGATTTGTGGTACAATAGAAACGGATTTTTGCGAAAGAAAGGATTTTTTGATGCAGCTGTTTGAACTGGTCAGCCCGCGTTTGTTCCGCCCGCTGGCGGGGCCGAACCGGGCCTTTTATGCGGAGCTGCTCCTGCTGCTGTGGGAGGAGTGCCGCCACACGGCAGATTACAGCATCTCCCGCGCCGAGGCCGTCTCCCGCGCGGAGGATTATTTTGCGGCGCTGGCAAAGCCGCTGGCGCTGGACGCAGACGACGCCGGGGACGAGGCCGAGCAGCCCACCCGCGACCCGCATCTGCTGGCGCTGGGCTTCCTGCTCCGGCTGCGGCGCACCGGCTGGCTGGAAGAGCAGCCCGGCAGCTACGAGGAGGAACCGGCGCTGGCGTTCCAGCCGGAGGTGACCCCTCTGCTGGAAGCGCTGGAGGAGATCCTGAACCCCCGCGTCGTTACCTACACCGGGAAGCTCTACAAAGCGTGGCAGCTGCTGCGCGGCATCGGGGAGGAGAAGAGTCCTTACGAGAACGTGCTGCGGGAGGTGGCGTCCGACCTCGACGCGCTGAACAAGTCCCTCCGGGCGCTGAACGCCTCCATCGGCCACTACATCGACCGGCTCACCCGCAACCGCACCCCGCAGGAGGTGCTGGAGCTGTTTGACCAGTATGAGGAAAAGGTGGTGGCGGCGGCTTACCACCGCTTCAAGACCAGCGACAACCTCTTCAATTACCGCGCCTACCTCGAAGAGGGGTTGGACGAGTGCGAGGCGAACTTCCTGCCCCAGTTGGCGCTGGATTACGCCCGCGTGGAGCGCTGTGCCCCCAACGAGGCGGCCCCCGCCGTCCGTGCCCTGATCCAGAAGCAGCGGGACGCGCTGGAAGAGATGAGCGACCTGATGAAGCAGATCGACGCGAGCCACATCCGCTACCGCAAGCGGGCGGTGCAGCGGGCGCAGTTCTTGCTGCTGAGCGACCGCTCGGCGCAGGGCAGCGTCACCACGCTGCTCCGCCGCTATGCTGAGGAGATCAAAACGCCCGACCAGCTCTTTGAGCCGGACGACGGCCCGGTGGCAAAGCGGCTCCATCTCTACCCCGTGCAGGTCTTCGGCGAAAAGCCGCTCTACCCGCCCGCCGCGCCCCGCAGCGAAACGCCGCTCAAGCCGGTGGAGACCTCGGCGCTGGACCCGGCGCAGCTGCAAAAAGAGCAGAAGCTTCTGCTGGATTACGCCCGGATGGCCGTGACGGAGGAGAACGTGGCCCTGCTGGCCAAACAGGCGCTGGCCGCCCGCAGGGCCGTCCCGGCTTCCACCCTCGCCGCCGAATACCCGGACGACTTTGCCCGCATCATCGGGCTGCACACCTACTCGCAGTCGCCCCGGCGCGATTATGACATTGAACTCACCGGAAACTGGGTCGAACGGGGCGGCTTCCGGTTCGAAGAATTCATCCTGACGCCCCGCAAGGAGGAGCCCCATGGCCGAAACGAATAAACTACTGGAAGAGACCGCAAACTATCTGCTCAACCACTGCTTCCTGCTGGGCGGGGTGGAGGACCAGCGGTCGAAATATCTCTACGTGCAGGATCACCTGAACGAGGTGCGGGCCGTCTTCGCGCCGCTGGGCTATGCGGTGCTGCTCTACCCAGCCCCCTTACAGGCCGCTGCCCTCGTCAACGAGCATGAGGGCAGTCAGGCCCGGCTGCTGAAATACGAGAGCATCCTGCTGCTGGTGCTGCGGCTGCTCTATCTTCAAAAGCGGGAGAGCCTCGCCGCCAGCGCCGATCAGGTGCTGGTGACGGTGGAGGAGGTTCAGACGGAACTGCAGAAGATGAACCTGCCCCGGCGGCTGGACCAGCTCACCCTTGAAAAGCTGCTGCGCACCCTGCGCCGGTACAATCTGGCCCGCCCGGTGGGGCGGCTGACCGGCCTCGACAGCCGGATCGAGGTCTTCCCGACGGTGCTGCTGGCCCTGCCGGACGCCGACCTTGCCGACGCCGCAGCCGAGAGCAGCCGCACCCGCAGTGAGCTTGCCTTGTATGAACGCCCGGAGGGCGAATCCGGCACGGAGGACGAAGAATGATCGAACTGAAACGCCTGAAGCTCATCAACTGGCACAACTTTGAAAACGTCACCTTCGACTGTGCCCGCCTGACCTATATGATCGGCGTCAACGCCGTGGGCAAGACCACCATCCTCGACGCCATCCGCTACTGCCTGACCACCAACCGCAACTTCAACGCCCTCGGCAACAAGAAGAGCGGCCGCACATTGCAGGGCTCGGTCCACGCCAAGCAGCGCGGCGAGAACGCTTACCGCCGCCCCGGCCGCACCGTGGCCTACATCGGCGCGGAATTCTGGGACAGCGTCAAGCGGACGAACTTCGTCATCGCAGTCCGGGTCGAGTCTGAAGGGCCCATGCAGGAACTCCATCCCGGCGACCAGACGTGGTACATCTCCGAGGATGGCATCACGCTGGAAAAGCTGCCCTTCATCGACCCGCGCACCGGTGCCCCCAGCGCCAAGGAGGACTTCAAGCCCGCCGTGGGCCGGCTCTCCTATACCCGCAGCCCCAGCGAAGCGCGGGACCGCATCTGCCGTGCGCTGGGCATTGGCCGCGCCGCCAGCCCGCTGGGCAAAAAGTTCAATGAAGTGTTCCAGATGGGCACCAGCATGGACGAGATCCCGAATTTCCGGGAGTTTTTGTATCAATACATCCTGCCCCAGCCGGAACTGGACCTCGACGCTTTACAGGGCGACCGGGTGGAGCTGGAAAATCTCCACGCCGTCCTTGCCGAGGCGCAGACCCGCGCCGCTGCACTGGAACAGATCGTGGGATACGGCCGGGAAGCCTCGGCCAAGGAGACGGATGCCCTCGTGAACCGGGGTGCGGCCCTGCTGGCCCGCGCCGAAGCAGACGCCGGGGAGCACGAAGTCTGGCAGGGGCATCTCGCCGCCGGACGCCGTCAGATGGCCGAGCTGAATGCCGCCTATGAGACGGCCAAGAATGCCGAAGCCGAGGCCCGCCGCTCCTATCTGGCTGCCCACGGGGCGGCCTCCGCCAGCGGCGAAGGCCGCGCGCTGGACGCCATGACCGAGGAGCTGGCCCGCAAAAAGAGCGCACTGGACGCCGCCAGCCGGAAGGTGAGCGGTCTGGAGCAGACTGCCGACACCGTCACGAACCTGCTGACCGTGCTGAACCGCAGCGGCTTCGCCGTCGAAAAAGAGCTCTGGCCGGTCAGCCTGACCGAAGGCCGTCTGCCCGACCTGACCGCCGCCCTCGACAAGCTGGAAAAGCCGCTGGAAGAGCAGTATTTCGCCGCACGGCAGAGCGCCGACACCCTCACCGCTGAGGTACAGGAAAGGCAGGCGGAGCTGGCCTCCGTCTCGGGAGGCCGGTGGGTCTACCCCCACGGCGACGCCGCCACCAGAGTGCGGGACGCCGTGAACGCTGAGCTCAAGAGCCGCGGCATGACGCCGGACGCCAAAATCTTCTGCGAACTGCTGAGCGTCGAGGACGAGAGCTGGCAGGACTGCGTGGAAGCCTGCCTCGGCGACCGCCGGTTCGACATCCTCGTGCCGCCTGCCCACTACGCCGCCGCCAAGAGCGCCTTTGTGGCCCTGCGGGACAAGGTCGGCCCCATCAGCCTGCTGGACACCCCCAGCATCCGCACGGCCAACCGCAAGGCCGACGCCGCCCCTGCCGACAGCCTCGCCGCGCAGGTCCGAAGCGAGAACCCGCTGGCCGCACAGTATGCCGACACCATCCTGCGGCGCATCGTCTGCTGTGACACCCCCGACACACTGGAAAACTATCCCGACAGCGCTACCCGCGACCTGCTGCGCCACCACCCCTTCCGCCTCGAGCGTCTCCGCACACCCCAGCGGTATATCGGCCTTGACGCCCGCCGCGCCCGGGCCGAAGCGCTGACGAAAGCTCTGGATGAGCTGACCGCCCGCAGCAAGGAAGCGGCGCAGTCTGCCGCCGCCCTCAAAGCCGCACGGGACAGCTATCAGGATGTGCTGCACAGCAGCGTCATGGATGAGCTGGCCGCGCTGTGGGACGCCCGCGCCGCGCTGGAAGCGGCCCGCGCCGACTGCACCGCACAGGAGCAGAAGCTGGCCGAGTGCCGCGAGAACCCGATGCTGCAGCAGCTTTACAAAGAGGACGAGGCCCGCGAGGCCGCGTGGGACGCCGCCCGCGCCGCTGTGGAGACAGCCGGCGGCGACATCCGTGTCTGCGAAAAGCAGCTGGCCTCCTGCGAGGCTGAGCAGACCAAGGCAGAAGAGACCGCCAGGCAGGCAAAGGACGCCGCCGACCGGTTCTTCGGGCAGTACCCGCTTTTGGAGCCGCTGGCACGGGAGCGCTTCGCGGCCCTGAGCAAGGACAAAGGCCCGCGCTATGCGGCCCAGTCCGCCGAAAAGGCACAGGCCAGGCTGGACGACGCACTGGCCGTCTACCTCACCGGCACCCTCGAGCCTGCCCAGAAAGAGTACAACACCCGCTACGTCTGCGATCATCCGCTGGGCCTTACAGGCATCGAGCAGTACCGCGCCCAGTACGAGAGCCTCGTGCGCATTGATTTGGAGCGGTACGCCGCCCGCCTCGAGCAGGCACAGCGCGACTGCAAGGACCGCTTCCGCAAGGACATCCTCTTCCGGATGAAGGATGACATCTTCAACGCACGGCGGCAGTTCCGGGAGCTGAACAAGGTGATGGAGCAGCTGACCTACGGCGAAGAGGTCTACCGCTTTGAGCTGGAACCCAGCCGCGACCCGCAGCTGGCGGCGTTCTATCAGGTCATCGTGGACAAGGGAAACCAGCAGATGACCGACGGCGACTCGCTGGACAACCTCGCCGCCACCGCCGACCCCGTCTATGAGCGTCAGGTGGACGAGCTGATGGAAAAGATCATGGCCGATGTGGACGAGAACACCCGCGCCCGGCAGGAGGGCCGCCGCCCCGAGAATGTCACCCTTTCGGATTATGTAGACTACCGCACCTACCTCGACTACGACATCAAAGTGACCAACACCGTCTCCGGCCAGCAGGCTTCCCTTTCCCGCGTCAGCCGCGATTCCTCCGGCGGCGAGAATCAGGCCCCCTTCTATGTAGCTATCTGCGCGTCGCTACTCCAGATCTACCAGAAGAGCGAGAACAGCATCCGTCTGGTGCTGCTGGACGAAGCGTTCAGCAAGATGACCAGCGACCGCATCCGCCCCATGATGGAGCTGTTCCGCCGGATGCAGCTGCAGGTCCTGCTCATCTCCACCGTCGAGAAGAGCACCGCCATCCAGCCCTACTGTGACATCACCTATTCCATCGTGCGCCACGGCGATGTGAACGCCATTGCGCCCTTTTACCGTCTGAATGCATCGGAGGAAATTGGATCTTGAACGAACATCTTGTAAAATTCTGGCTCTTTGCCACCCACTGGACCGAGCTGGACACCTTTGACACCGAAGAAGAGCTGAACGACGAGATCGAACTGCTCCACCGCCAGAACCTGCCCACCAAGGTGCGTCAACGCACCAAAAAGGACGGCGGCGAGGAGCTGGTGCTCTACGTCAAGCAGGCAGACCGGGATTATGCCCGCTACTGCACCGGCTGGCGGCCCGGGATGTAACAAGGAGTACCCATGTCAAAGCAGAAAATACAGTTATCCGACCACTTTGATTACAGCCGCCTTTTGCGGTTCGTGCTGCCCTGCGTCGGCACCATGCTGTTCACCTCCATCTACGGCATCGTGGACGGCCTGTGCGTCTCGAACTTTGTGGGCAAAACGGCTTTTGCAGCGGTCAACCTTATCATGCCCGTGCCGATGCTGGTCGGCTCGGTGGGCTTCATGCTTGGCACCGGCGGCAGCGCCATCGTGGGCATCACGCTGGGCGAGGGCGACCGGGAAAAGGCCGACCGCTATTTCAGCCTCTTCGTCTGGACGGGCCTGATTTTGGGCATCGTCCTCTCCGCTGTCGGCGTTCTCATCGTCCGCCCGGCGGCGGCGCTGCTGGGCGCAGAGGGCGAGATGCTGGATTATGCCGTCCGGTATGGTCGCCTCCTGATGCTGTCCCTGCCCTTCTTCATTTTGCAGAATATGTTCCAGAGCTTTTTCGTCACCGCCGAAAAGCCGCATCTGGGCTTCGCCTTCACGGTGGCGGCGGGCGTCACCAACATGGTATTGGACGTCGTGCTGGTGGGTATGCTCCACGGCGGCGTGGAGGGCGCGGCCATCGCCACCTTTATCAGCCAGGCCGTGGGCGGCGTGCTGCCGGTGTTCTACTTCCTCAATAAGCGCTCCACCAGCTCCATCCATCTGGGCCGCGCCCAGTGGAACGTCGGCGTCATCCGCAGCGCCTGCATCAACGGCTCCTCGGAGCTGATGACCAATCTTTCCATGTCGCTGGTCAACATTCTTTACAATTACCAGCTCCTCCGCTTCGCTGGTGAAAACGGTGTCGCGGCTTATGGCGTCATCATGTATGCGGCGTTCCTGTTTGTGGCCGTCTTCGTGGGCTATGCCGTCGGCAGCGCCCCCATCGTCAGCTACCACTACGGCGCACGCAACCACGCCGAGCTGAACAACCTTTACTCGAAGAGTCTCCGCCTCATCGGCGTCATCGCCGTCGTTATGACCGCCCTCTCCATGCTGGTCATCCCCTATGTGGCCCGCATCTTTGTGGGCTACGACGCCGAGCTGCTGGCACTGACCAGCCACGCCTTCCGCGTCTACGCCCTGAACTTCTTCCTCATGGGCTTCAATGTCTACGGCTCGTCCTTCTTCACTGCTCTGGGCGACGGCGTGACCAGTGCGCTCATCTCCTTCCTGCGCACTTTGCTGTTCCAGCTGCTGGCCCTCATCTTCCTGCCCATGGTTCTGGGCATCGAGGGCGTCTGGCTGGCCGTCACGGCAGCCGAGGCCGGTGCGCTCTGCGTCACGGTACTGATGTTCCTCCGGAAAGATAAAGTTTTCCACTACCGCAAGGCTTAATGTTGAAAAGGAAGGCCGTCGGGAAGCCCCCGACGGCCTTTTTGCTGTTATTCGAACCGGTATTCCACCAACTCACAGTTTTTGATGCCGGCAGCGGAATACTCCTCGTTGGTCATGTCGTGGAAATAGGACTCCACCACACGGGCGATGCCGTTGTGGGCCACGAGAAGATAGGTCTTGTTCTCATCCTGCCGCAGCTCGTCCAGCAGATTATAAATGCGCTGGGCCAGCTGCATCATGCTCTCGCCGCCGTCGTAGCGGTCGGCAAAATGAGTCTTGGAGATGCGGAACTCTGCGCCGTCCCGGGGCGTGCCTTCGTATTTGCCAAAGCACTGCTCCCGCAGGCGGGGCTCACAGCGGGCGGGCAGGCCGGTGGCCTCGGCCACGGCCTTTGCGGTGTCGGCGGCGCGGCTCAGGGGTGAGTACAATATCTCGTCGATGTGGACGCCGCTTTCCTTGACCTTCCGGCCCAGTTCCCGGGCCTGCTGACGGCCTTTTTCGGTGAGGGGGCTGTCGGTCATGCCGCAGATCTTATTCTCCACGTTCCAGACCGTCTCGCCGTGGCGGGCAAAATAAATGCTGTGCATGGTGTCTCCTTATTTATTGTAATTGGCCTCGATCTCCCGGATCTTCTCATAGAAGAAATCGTTGGCCGGAGTGGGCATCCCGTGCTTTTTGGCCAGACGGCGGACGACACCTGCAAACTGCTCCACCTCGGTGGGGCGCTTGGCGAGGACGTCCTGCCGCATACTGGGCATTCCGTCAGGCTTGAAGGTGGGGGCCATGGATTCGAGGAAGGCTTTGTGGTTGTCGGCAGGCAGATTGACGCCCTCCAGCACCGACAAATCAATGACTTCCTGCATAGCTTCAATCATCTTATCATAGGCCGGGCCGGGCTTGGTCAGGCCGCCGTAGGGCAGGTCAAAAGCAGCGGCCGCCTGATTGAGGCCGTCGTTGACCATCAGCTTGCTCCACTGCTTGAAGAGGATGTCATTGCAAGGCTCGCTGGCGATGCCGCAGGCGGTGAGGTATTCGTCCACTGCTTTTACGCGGTCGGTCATCTCGCCGCTCTTCTCGCCGAACTGGATGCGGCCTTCGGCACCGAACGTCAGGCTGCGGCCCACCCGGGTGGCGTCCATCCCGATGGCGACGCTCCACAGGCAGTGGCCGGGATAGACAGCCTCGATGTCATTCTCACTGGTGATGCCGTTGAGCACGCTGATGATGATGGTGTCGGGGCCGACGAACTTTTTGATGTCCTTGATGGCCTGCTCAAGCACCGTAGCCTTGACGGCCACGAGGACCAGGTCAACCGGCTGGCCCTGCTCCGGTGTGACATAGTCGAAATGGCACTCTTTGCCGTTGCAGACCACCGGCTGGGCCGAGTAGCGGGCAACGCGCTCCGCGTCCGCAATGACCTTCACGCCGGGCATCTTCCGGCCAAAGAGGATGCCCAGCGCACCCAGGCCGATGAGGGCAGAAGTCTCGATTTTTTTCATGATGTTCCTCTCCTTTTCCAGCTCTTTTCCAAATTCAGGCTTTGCGCAGGGCCGTGCCGTCCCAGAGCACGGTGTCTCCCTCGTCGATGCCCTGCCGTGTCAGCTCGGCGTCGGGGCAGGACAGGGTCTTCCGGATGCCGTCCGCTGCCTCTACCGTCACGTCACAGCAGACCTCGGCCCCTTCGGGCAGCTCTTCGCAGCCGTACATCTGCTCTTCGATGCGCACAACGCGGTAACGCTCCATAGCTTCCACCTCCTGCCCTGCTTTTGAGCGGGGCGTTTTTTTTATTATAAGCCCCGCTCTCCGAGGCGTCAACCACGGCTTGACACGCCTGCCGCCGGGCTGATAAAATAAAGTAGAATCTGCATTGACCGGGGGAGAAGAGCTTTGAACATCACAGAACTGCGTTATCTCGTTGCCATTAAGAAATGGGGCTCGGTGAGCGCTGCGGCAAAGCAGCTCTACGCCGCCCAGCCCAACGTCAGCAAAGCGCTGAAAAATCTGGAAGAGGAATACGGCCTGCGCATCTTTGAGCGCTCGTCCACCGGCATGATTCCCACCGAGCAGGGGCGGCGGTTCATCGAGCAGGCCGCGCGGGTGCTGGAAGAGGTAGACCGCCTGACCGAAGATGCCCACCACGCCCGGGAGCGCTGCGCCGAGCTGCGGGTGATGATCCCCCACGCCACCTACGCCTCCTATGCGGCGGTGGATTTCCTGAAAGAAGCCGCCGGGGCCGACCAGCTCCGCATCCACATCCGGGAGGGCGGCTCCATGGAGGCGCTGGACTTCGTGCTGCGCCGGGGCTATCACCTGGCGCTGCTGCGGTATGCTGCCGAGGACGACGACCACTACATCCACTACTGCGCCCGCCGGGGCCTGAAAATGGAGCCTGTGATGGAGTTCGAATACCAGCTTCTCACCAACCGGGACGGCCCGCTGGCCAAGCACGAGGTGAAAGACCTCTCGGAGCTGAACCATTATATGGAGATCATGCACGACGACTTCCAGCTCCCCGGCGAAGACGGCGGCGACGGCGTGCGCTGGCACGTCAACGACAGCCGCCGCATCCATGTCTACGAGCGGTGCAGCCAGCTTTCTATCTTGCAGCAGCTGCCCTCAGCTTATATGTGGGCCTCCCCCATGCCCCAGCGGGCGCTGGACCAGTTCCATCTGGTTCTCAAAAAATGCCCCGCCCAGCGTCAGGTCATGCGGGACGTGCTGGTCTACCCCGACCACGGCGCGCTCCGGTCCGAAGAACAGGCATTCATCGACCTGCTCCACCGGGAAGCCGCCCTCACGGTAAAATGAGGACGTTTTTCAGTTCTCGCCATTTTATGCGAAAAAGCCACGAAAAAAGGCAAAAAAGTGCCTCGCCTCAGCACTCTGCACAAAAACGTGCAAGAATTTTCGGCAAACTGCCCTCCGGACATTTCCGGAATCGTTTCAAAGAGAAACAGCCTCGAAATTCAATCGCATCTTCGTTAAAATATGGCCCGGCATCCCACAAACAGGGTGCCGGGCCATATATTTTTTGATATATGACCCATACCAGAAGCATATTATTCATTTTATGAAGAATGTGTTAACATAAGGCCAAGGATGATTTTGGCAGTCGGCAGAATGGGGTCGGCTGCAGAAATCAAAAAGGAGGTTTCTGGTATGATTAGTTTCTTACTCTGTTTAGCGATCCTGATCGGCGGTTACTTCGTCTACGGCAAGATCGTTGACAACACGTTCGGACCCGATGACCGTGAAACTCCCGCTGTCCGCATCAACGACGGTGTTGACTATGTCGTGATGCCCCAGTGGAAGCTGTTTCTGGTCCAGCTGCTGAACATCGCGGGCCTCGGCCCCATCTTCGGCGCACTGCAGGGTGCTCTGTGGGGCCCTGTGGTATTCCTGTGGATCACCTTCGGCACCATCTTTGCAGGTGGCGTCCACGACTACTTCTCCGGCATGATGAGCGAGCGTAATGACGGCGGCTCTATCGCAGAGATCACCGGCAAATACCTCGGCCCTGTGATGCAGAACGTCA
>ERZ827528.4107-NODE-4107-length-11072-cov-4.135336_pt1 | contig 11072 bp, 10 predicted proteins | sample MGYA00519768_ERZ827528 | MGnify/ENA primary metagenome ERZ827528 (study PRJEB31778, sample SAMEA3449343) | human gut metagenome | biome: human gut; feature: human-associated habitat; material: faeces | place: United Kingdom | collected 2010/2012 ...
CCCCTGCCGCTCTGTCAGCCGAAAGCCGGAATAGCCCAGGATGTCGGTAAATGCCTCAGCGCTGATCCGTTCTGCTGGGACCGCCAGCGTCTTGAGGATGGTCTCCTCTCCATCCACCGTCACTACAATCTCCACCGCCTTTTCTGTATTCCCGCTGTCCCGCAGGGTCACTTCGCAGTCTCCGCAGCTCTCCGTCCAATAGCTTTTCCCGCAGCCGGTCAGCAGCGCTACCGCGCACAGACAGGCTGTCAATCCACGTCTCATCCGATCCCCTCCCTGCATAGTTGCTTCATTCTATTCAGAAAGGCGGGAAAAATAGGCCTGCTGCGGCCAGCTTTTTTCACTGGGACCTCCAGGATGCATCAGGCCATGTGCCGGCGTCCTCCATTTTGCCGCCCGCAAATACGCCGGCAGAAAGAGTGGGTTCTATCCGATTAAATGTGAGTCCTGCAAATGGGCCACCCGGGCCTGCAGTTCGTCCAGCGTGCCAATACCGCCGTCCTCCCGCCGCAGGGCTGTCTGCACCGCAGGCGGAAGCGTTTGAAAATATTCATAGGCCGACAGGTCCTGGTCCAGCAGGTCCAGGTACTTCCGGATGGCGTCCAGGTCGCCGTCGGCGGCGTAGGCTTTCATGGTCTGGATGTGGTTGCGGTAGTCATGCCGCCAGCCCCGAATCTGCCGGTACATGTTTTCCACTTCCCGGTAGTGGGTCTCGATCAGCTCCCGCTGATAGGCCGCGATGCGCTTGTCGATTTGTTTGGAAAAGAAAGACATAGCCAATCTCCTATGTGTGCTTGATGATCGCCCGGTTCAAGGGTTCGTAAGCGCCCCTTGGCAGGGGCAGCAGCGTGCCGTCCGACAGGCTGACCTCCGTTTTCGTGACGCGCCGGATGTACTTCAGGTTAATGATCAGGCTCCTGCCCGCGCGGAAGAACCGGTCGTCCAGCTCCTTTTCAAACTCGTTCAGGCTCCGCTTGACGGTGTACTCCGATTTTCCGTGGATGGTCACATAATTCTGCCGAACGTCCAGATACCGGATGTCATAAAAGGGAATCCGTACCATTTCGCCGCCCAGCTCCAGATTCAGGCACCGTTCCTCCCGCTTCCGCTTTTCCAGCGCCCGGTTCAGCACCGCGAACAGCTTTTCCCCGCTGACGGGCTTCATCAGATAGTGCAGCGCCGCCACCTCGTAGCCCTCGGCGATATAGTCGGAATACCCGGTGACGAAGACGATCTGCACCGCCTCGTTGTCTTTGCGCACCCGTTTTGCCAGACTTACGCCGTCCATAGCGCCCATTTCGATGTCCAGCAGCAGAACGTCCCAGTTCTTGTCCTCCGCGTACCGGAACAGGAAGCTCTCGGCGGAGGAAAAGGCGGTAATTTCCGCCTGATGCCCGGCCTGCGCCGCCCAATCCTTTACCAGACCGGAAACATACGTCCGATCTTCCTTCGCGTCGTCGCAGACCGCGATCCTTAATTCCATCATCCCGCCCCCTTTTTTGTCATTATATCTGTTTTTTTCGCCGCTTGCAAGGGCGAAAAGGGAAAGGAAGCATACCCAGTCCGGGTATGCTTCCAAAAAGCTCAGTTCTCGTATTTTCCTTTCGCCGGTGCGGGAAGGCGCTGGGCAATTTTTTCTGCCAGCGCGTTTCCGATGAAGGCAAAGGCGGTTCCGACGATGATGGAGAAGATCACGTCGGTCGGGTAGTGGACGTACAGGTACAGCCGGGAGAACGTGACCAGCACGGCGATCACCATGGCAGGAATGCCCATCCGCTTGTCGTAGATCATCAGCGGTATCGCCGCCTCAAAGGAGGCGATGGTATGTCCCGACGGGAAGGAGTAATCGTGCTGAGCGTCGATCAGCAGCTTGATGGTAATTCCGAAATTCTCATACTGAAAATCATACGGTCGCGGCCGCGCCACAAGGGGTTTCAGCGTCACGTTACAGATCAGCACACCCATTACAAGGGCGATGCCCATGGCGATGCCGGTTTTTCTCGTCTTGGGGAATACCAGCATCAGTACCGCCCATGCGATCCAGAAGATGCCGCCCTCCCCGAACAGGGTCACGATGGGCATGACGGCATCCAGAAAGCCGCACTGCAAGTGCGCCTGAATCCAGTCCAGAATCGGCAGGTCAAAGCTGACCGCCAGTTGGTTCAGTAATGCCAGCATATTAGCCTCCTTCCGTCGCGTCGGTGCCGGACGGCGTCTCGAACAACGCGTACAGCGTCATCGGCTCCAGCGTGGTGCCGTTGGGGATGTTCACATGGCCGTTTTCATCCGGGTCGAAGGCCATGGTGTAGGTGGTGCCGTTATCGTACTTGTCGATACGATACCAACCGATGAATACCTTGCCCTCGGGGGCGGAGACCAGCGGGGTATCCAGCTCCGTAGCGTCGGTCTTGACAAACTCGCTGCTCAGGACGGTATCGCCGTTCATGAAGGTCAGGCGCACCTTGCCCACCGGCGCGTTGACATCCGCGTTGGTGGCGTCATAGACCAGCCACTTGCCGGTGTCCTGCTTCCGGAAGAACAGAGTCGAGTCATACCCGAAGTCCTTGGTGGTGCCGTCTTTACGAGTGACGTTCAGGGTCAGCGACACACGGGCGGAGAACAGATCGTCGCTGTAGCGGGCGTAATCGGAAACCTCTTCCTTGGTGAAGCGGTAGCCGTTATTGCCCTGCATCCACAGGTTGCCGCTCAGGTTGGTGATGACGCTGTAGGCCTCAGAGGAGGTGTCGAAATACTTGGCAATGTCCGCCTTGGATGCCTTCTCGATCATGAACAGGCAGTAGGTCTTCGCCGCGTTCAGCGCCGCTTCCCTCTCGTCGTCGGAGATGGTGTTGGCCTGGGTCTGCTCGGTAAAGGTATGGGTCCCGGCGTCGTAGCTGACCTCCATGGGATTGCCCGACTCGTCAAAGATCGTGACGGTGGGGGTGGCCATCAGGTTGGAAATTTCCTGGGTGCAGATGCTCACGCCGGTGATGCCGATGGGCAGCCGTTCCGCCGCCGCAGTGGTGGCGATCTGAATCACGTGGCTGTCGTCCAGGGGAACACCGTTAACCTCGACGGTGTGGCCGTCGGTATTCTTGATATAGAAGGTCTCGCTCCGGTCGAAGAACAGCTCAACGCCGCTCAGCTCCCAGTCGGGAATGTCGGTGATGGCAGCCGTCTGACCGGACAGGGTAAAGGAAGCGATCTTCTCGTCCCCCAGGAATACAAGATACTTCTTATCGCCGGAAAGACCCGCGGAGGTCTCCTTGAAGGTCAGCTGAGAATCGCCCACCTTGTTTTCCATATAGGCGACGAACTGATCCTTGCCCTCGTAGGGGGTGTCCTCTATCCCGGCGGCGTCGTACAGAGCGCTCCAATCGGGGTGGGAGAACAGCTGTTCAAAGACCTCCTGGCTCTTGGTGGTGGGCTGGGCGGCCTGGTAATCCGTCAGCCAGCCCTGAAGCCACTGAAGGCCAAAGAACGTGGCCACAAAGAACACCAGAATGAACATGAAATACAGGGTGTAGAAGATCACGCCGCCCAGCCGGGGGCCTTTGCGGCGCTTTTCCGGCATGGTCTGGGCTGCCTGCGGCCGCTTTCCATTGGGCTGACGGGCGGCCGTCGGCTGGCTCTGCCGCGCACTTTGCTGACGGGCGGGCTGCTGAGGCCGGACGGGTGCCGCCTTGGGCGGGGTCTCCCGCACCGGCTGGCGCTGGGGCTGCTCCCGGGAAGACTCGCTGTTGCGCTGGGCGAGCAACTCGGAAACATCCACCGTGGTTCTCTTATTTTTAGAATCGAATTTTCCTTGATACATGGTTTCCCTCACTTCCTTACGGCGCGACCATCCAGAAGGTCGGCATCTTTCTGGGGCGCTCCTGCAGCAGGGAATAGCTGTTGATCACCTGCACGGTACCGGCTTCGCCGAACAGGCCGTAGGTATCCCGGTAGACCATAATGCTGGACGAGCCGCCGTCCATGTTGCAGGCGTTCACGACGCCGTACTCGATCATGATGTCGATGACGTCCTTATAGGTGCCGCCTGCGGAACCGGCCTGACGGCCGTCAATGCACACGAACACCACGGCGCCGTCCTTCCGCTGGCCGACGGCGGTACGGGGGTTCCAACCGGAGTTGGAGTTGTAGGCTTCCTGGTTGATTTCCCCGTTCATGATGAGGACGGGGCCGAAGCAGCAGCCGTCCCGGATGTTCAGCTCCTCCGCCTGAGCCTTGCTCAGATTGTCCTGAGCGACCACAAGGATGTTGTCCTTGTTGAAGCCCGCGAAGCCCTTGATGCCGTTGGGGGGAGAACCGGTCGTCCACTTGCAGACGCCCTTGGAGTAAACCAGTCCCTCCGGCACGGAGCCGACAGCAGGGTCGGAGGTACCGTTGTCAAAGAACGCGCCTGCGTTGACACCGGCAATGGCGCCGTCAGTCTCGATCTGGTCGTCGATGCGGGTGCCGGGAATGGAGGTGGAGAAATTCTCCGTAGAGGTACCCAGGTAGACCTTGCTGGGGTCACGGACGATCATGATATGGGCGTTATAGGTGTCACCGGAGTGGGACTCAAAGCGGATACCGTCGGGGGAATTTGCCCACTCGTCGGTGCCGGCAGAAATCGCCGTGTCCTTGTTGATGACGATTTCCGACGCGTTGGAGAACTCGTCTTTCAGGTTGGAGTCATCCCGTGCGCGGATGGAATCCAGGGTCTGTGCGTCCATGAACAGGCCGGGAATCCACTTGGTTCCGCTGGGCTCCAGCAGCGTCATGGTCAAAATATCCCGGGCTGCGGGGGACGGGCCATTGAAGATCAGGTTCGCCGCCAGACACGCCGCCACCAGAATCAGGGCGATCACGGTGAACAGCACCAGGAAAAACCGCCGGACGATCCGGCCGAACAGGCCGCTGCCCTTCTTCTTTTTCTTCTTGGGCGGTCTGGAAGCCCCGCCCCGCTGGGAAGGAACGGGATCATAATCGGGCATTGTGTTTCGTTTGCTCATTTTTTCTCAACCTCGGGTTCATTTTGTTTCTGGGGTGCAAACACCCAGCGCTGCTGAATCATATAGCCGATGATGTAAAGCAGAATCATCACGACCACGTAAATCAGCGTGTGCAGCACGCCGGTGGGCTTTACGTGGAAAAGCACATACGCGCCGTCGGTCAGCAGAATTTGCAGCAGCATCTGGGGGACCGCCAGACAGTAGTAGCGAAGTAAGGTCTTACCGGTGTCTGCGTTGGTCTTGAACACCAGCTTCTTATTGAGGAAGAAGTTCAGCAGAGACGAGATCACTCTCGCACCCACGCCCGCCGCGGCGGTGAGGGCGAAGCCCTCCAGCGCCTTTTTAAGCAGAGCGGTGAACAGGGTGAACAGGCCGGTGTCCACTGCGGCGCAGACGATGGAATTCACCGTATACCGGAAGAAATGCGCCAGAATCAGCTTGTATATCCGCCAGGAATCCACAAAGGTGCGGAAATGGGAGCTTTTGTTCTCCTCAATGTACACGGTGCGGATCTTGTTCTCCTCGAAGGGGATGGCCTTTTCCTTGAACGCCAGAAGCATATTGGTCTCGTACTCAAACCGGTCTCCCGCCACGTCCACCAGTTCCTCCACTGCCTCCCGGGGCAGCGCCCGCAGGCCGGTCTGGGTGTCGGAAATGGTCATGCCCACGAAGGTCTTGAACACCAGCGACGTGGTGTGGTTGCCGAACCGGCTGCGATTCGGCACGTGGTCCAGCGTAAAGTCCCGGCAGCCCAGAATGCAGTGCCCGGTCTCCAGCATCTTCTCGCAGCACGCCCGGGTATCCTCGGGGTGGTGCTGGTTGTCGCCGTCCACCGTCACGACGCCGGCGCCTTCGGGACAGTTGTCCAGAAACCACCGGAAAGCGGTCTTCAAAGCCGCGCCCTTCCCCCGGTTCACCTCATGATGGAGCAGATGAATTTCGGGATGAGCCGCGGCGGCGTCCGTGAAATAATGTAAATTTTCCTGCTTGCTTCCGTCGTTGACCAGAATAATGTTGGAAAAGCCATATTCCAGCAGGCCGTCGATGACGGCGTTCAGCTTCTCGTCCGGGTCCAAAGAAGGCAGGACGACAGAAATTTTCGATAGATCTTGCATCTCTTTTGCCTTTCTAGGGTGTATCTGAAAACTGGCGAAATGACCAGCAGCGAGGGATTTTTGTCCTGAGCAAGCCATTTTTCCGCAGGAATGCTTGCTGCATTTCAAGGGAAAATGGCGCGGCACAGGGCAAAAAGAGCCGCTGATTGGGCGTTTTGACATTTTTCAGATACACTCTTACGTGCGCGCCCGTGTTCTTGGCGCAGATAGTCACACGAAACTCAGTATACTATAGCATATTTCTTTTCATTTGCAAAGAGTTTTCGTAAAAACTTAATAGAAAAAGTCGATTTGAACGCTTCCCCGTCCGCCGTCTGCGGCTTCGCTTGACACGTTTGCCCGGGTATGGTAGATTAGTAAGTAGAATATCCAACAAAACACCCTGTATTCCAGTGTTCCGCCCGGGAAAAACTTCCATCGGACGGCGAAAGGAGGATGTCCATGCTGCAGACGCTCACCACGCCCAGAGGCGAAACGCTTTCCGGCATGCCATGGCAGGTCTATCCCAGGCCGCAGATGCGCCGGGATTCTTACATAAACCTGAACGGAGAATGGGATTTTGCCGTATCATCCGGGAAACCGGAAACATTTGATATGCGCATTACCGTGCCCTTCTGCCCGGAGTCCCGGCTTTCCGGCATCGGGCGGCATTTTGAAGAAGGCGCGCCATTATGGTATCGCCGACGCTTTCTTCTGCCCGGGGGCTTCCGCCGGGAGCGGGTGCTGCTCCACATCGGCGCTGCCGATCAAACGGCAGAGGTGTTCGTGAACGGGCAGTACCTGTGCCGCCACGAGGGCGGCTATGCCTCCTTCTGCGTGGACATCGCCGAAGCGCTGGCGGAGGAAAACGAGCTGGTCATCCGCTGCACCGACGATCTCCACGATCAGGCTTTCCCCTACGGCAAGCAGGTGATGAACCGGGGCGGCATGTGGTACACCCCCGTGTCCGGTATCTGGCAGACGGTGTGGCTGGAAAGCGTGCCGGATATCTATATAGAGAATCTGAACATTGAAAATCACGGCGCGTCCGTGACGATCTCCACGGTTCCGCCCCTGGAGGGAACGGTCAGCGTGGAGCAGCTGGGGCAGTTCCCGCTGGAACACGGGCAAGTGACCATTGCCCCGGAAAATCCCCATTTCTGGTGCCCGGACGACCCCTATCTTTACCATTTTACCCTGGAAACGGCGCAGGATAAGGTGGAATCCTACTTTGCCATCCGTTCCTTGAAAATCAAAAAGGTGGGCGAATATCCCCGCCTGTGTCTCAACGGCAAACCTTATTTCTTCCACGGTCTGCTGGATCAGGGCTACTGGCCGGAGGGGCTGCTCACCGCCCCCGCCCCGGAAAGCTATGCCGATGATATCCTCGCCATGAAGCGTCTCGGCTTCAACACCCTGCGCAAGCACATCAAAGTCGAGCCGGAGGAATTCTACTATCAGTGCGACCGGCTGGGCATGATCGTCTGGCAGGACATGGTCAACAACGGCAGCTACAGTTATTTCCGGGACACCGTGCTTCCCACCATCGGCATTCAGAAATGGAACGACCGGCGTCTTCACTCGGATGAACGAAGCCGCAATGCCTTTCGTCAGGGCGCAGCCGACGCGGTGAATCAGCTGAAAAATCACCCCTGCATCTGCTATTGGACGATCTTCAACGAGGGCTGGGGGCAGTTCGACAGCGACCGCGTCTGCGGATGGTTCCGCACGCTGGACGCTACCCGCTTCATCGACACCACCTCCGGCTGGTTCCGTGGAAAGAACACCGATGTGGACAGCCGCCACCAGTATTTCGGAAAGCTGCGTCTGGAGGGCGACGGTCTTCGTCCGTTGGTGCTATCAGAGTTCGGCGGGAAAACATGGCGGGTCGAGGGGCACATTTTCAACCCCGACAAAACCTACGGCTACGGTGCCTGCCCGACGAGAGAAGCTCTGAACGAAGCGGTAGCGGCGCTCTACCGGGAATCCATTGTCCCCGCCGTGGAAAAGGGTCTGTGCGCCGCCATCTACACCCAGGTCAGCGACGTGGAGGATGAAGTGAACGGCCTGATAACCTACGACCGCCGGGTGGTCAAGCTGGACGCGGACACCATGCTGCCCATTTCCAGAGCGCTGCAAGACGCTATGGAAAAAACAGTTGCATCTTTTGAGAAAATGGGCTAGAATATACGGGATAAAAGGAGGGATCTGAATGCAGTCAGTACCCGAAAAGGAAACCATGGACGCCATTGCGGAGCTATTCAAGGGCTTTGCCGATTCTACCCGGGTGCATATTCTGGCGCTTCTGTCCCGACAGGAGCTGTGCGTGACGGACATTGCGGAGACTGTGGACGTCAGCCAGAGCGCCATTTCCCACCAGCTTCGGATTCTGAAGCAAATGCACCTGATCAAATTCCGCCGGGAGGGGAAGAACATCCTCTACTCTCTGGCTGACGACCATGTGAAGACCATTCTGCAAATGGGTCTGGAACACGTTCTGGAGTGAAGAAGACTGAGGCAGCACTTTCATGTGCTGCCTCGGTTTTTATACCTCGTAATATTCCATTCTCCCCGCGTACTCCCGGCAGAGCGATTCCATTTCCTTTTCCGCAGGGAAGCCGTTGGCCGCGCCGCTGACACGTATCTTTGCGGACGCAAAAACCTGCGCCCGTGCCAGCGCATCCAGCGGGCGGTATCCCCGCGCGAAATGATGCAGGAAGCCGCTGAACAGGGCGTCCCCCGCGCCCACGGTGTTGACAATTTCCCCCACCTGCACGGCGGGCAGGGCGAAAATGCGGTTTTCCTCCCGGAGGTACATGGCCGCGCCCTCGGCTCCCCTGCCGAGAACGATAATACGGTTTCCGTAAGTGTCCCCCAGCGCCCGCAGAAAAACCCGGTAGTCTCCACGAATTCCCTCGTCGCTGAGGAACAGAATATCCGCGCAGGACATGAATTCCCGGTTGAATTCGTCGTGGATGTCCGAAAGCACATGGACATCTGTGGCCACGGTTTTGCCCAGCGTCTTCGCCTGATGCAGCAGCGGGCGATTAAAATTGATGTTGCAGGCGGCCACCACGTCGGCGTCCCGGCAAATGTCCTCCGGGAAGTCGTAGGGCGTTTCCTGAATGTCCTTCAGGTCACAGCAGATCTGCCGCTTCCCCTCGCCGTCATAAAGCACCACGGAGTTGGGTGTCTCCTTCAATCTGGGTTTGACCCAGTCCGTTCCGATTCCCGCCGTGCAAAGCTGGCTCTGGATATATTCCGCCGGGAAGTCCCGCCCCGTCATGGTAAGCAGAGTCACGTCGTCCCCCAAGGTTTTCAGTGCTTTGGAAATGTTGTACGCCACGCCGGACACGGCGGTGTTCACCCCGAAAAAGGGGTAATCAATTGGGTAATAGTTCACCGGGAACTGCCGCACCCGCACGGTCGTCTCCGTGTTGATCAGCCCGGATACCAGAATGTTCGCCATATTTTCCTCCATCAAACAGGCAGAAACGCCGCGGCCACCGCGATCACAATGGCGGGCAGCAGATTCGCCACCTTCACTTTCTTCCCGATTTGCCCAGATTCTACCGCATTCTGCTGAAAATGTCAACCAGACGCCGGGATATTGACTTTCCATCCGGGAAACAGTATACTATTTTTTGAGGTGATACTATGACAGCATCGACGCTGAAAGGTGCGATCAAAGGCACCCTGAAAGGCATCCTGAACACAGCCGCGCCGGTTTTCAGCCGGAGATCCGCCATGGATTCTGCCAGCGCACGGGAAACGCTGCTGGGCTTCTCCCCTCCCCCCACGGGGACTGCGGCCGCCGACAACCGGCTGCTGGAGCCGGAGTGTGATTTGCAGATCGTGATCCCGGCCTACAACGTGGAAGCCTATCTCGCCCAGTGCATGGACTCCGTGCTGGCGCAGGAGACAAAGTATACATACCGCGTCATTCTGGTGGATGACGGCGCGACCGACACCACCCCCGCGATCGCGGACACCTACTCCGACGACCCGCGGGTGACAGTCATTCACCAGCGGAACAAGGGCCTTTCCGGCGCGAGAAATACCGGCATCCGGGAGATTTTCGGCAAATACCTCATGTTCATTGATTCCGACGATTTTCTCCTGCCCGGTGCCATCGACGCCATGCTGGACACCGCCTTTGCCCACGACTGCGATCTGGTGGAGGGCGGCGCGTATTACGTGTATGATAACAGAAAGTCTGTCATGCACCGCTACGAGTCCGACCACAAGGTATCCGACCCCTACACGCTCCACGGTCACGCATGGGGAAAACTCTACCGGGGCGCGCTCTTTGAGCATCTCTGCTTCCCGGAGGGCTACTGGTACGAGGACTCCCTGCTCTCCTACCTGATTTTCCCCAATGCCAAAAACGTCTGGGTCACAGGACGTATGGCCTACGGCTACCGCATCAACCAGGCCGGCATTGTCAAGTCCTCCCACGGCAAGCCCAAGTCCGTGGACACCTACTGGATCACGGAGGAACTGATGGCAGAGCACGCCCAGGCGGGGCTTCCGGCAGACGACGCCTATTTCCGGTACATTCTGCTGCAAATCCGTCTGAACCAGCACCGCATCGCAGACCTCCCGGAAAACATTCAGGAGAGCGTGTTCGTTCTGACCTGTGACCTTTTCTGCAACACCTTCCCCGCCGATCTGGACGTTTCCGGAAACCGCACGCTGGTAAAGGCTCTGCGGACCCGGGACTTTGGCATGTATAAAATGTGCTGCAAGCTTTTTTAGAAGCAGATGAAAGCCGGCAATCAATGTTCCCGAAAAAGGATTTTAGCCCCCTATCAATCATGTAAGGAGACAAGAACACTATGGAAAATTACAAGTTTTCAACACTGGAGTACAAGCGCCCCGATCTGGAGACGCGCCGGGCAAAACTCGCCCAATGGAAAGCCACAGTCGGGCAGGCGGAGAGCTACGAAGCCCTGCGCAGCCTGATTTTTGAGATCGACCA
>ERZ827528.4109-NODE-4109-length-11068-cov-97.923000_pt1 | contig 11068 bp, 11 predicted proteins | sample MGYA00519768_ERZ827528 | MGnify/ENA primary metagenome ERZ827528 (study PRJEB31778, sample SAMEA3449343) | human gut metagenome | biome: human gut; feature: human-associated habitat; material: faeces | place: United Kingdom | collected 2010/2012 ...
AAAAGATAGTTATATCGGAAAAATAGAAACTATAGTAAAAGTTTTTTGTTTATGTCTATAGTCACGAAAAAAAAAAAAGTTATCAAAAAAAAAAGTTGACAAAAAAGTATAGGTATAGTACTATAATATTGTTGAAAGACAATTGAAATCCCCAACGAAAAGGAGTACAACGTGAAGTTGTGCAAAGAAGTTATAGCATATCAATAGTCGAAACGGCACAGCGTGCCGTCTGCCGTAGGTTGGTGACCTTGGCACTGATGAGACAAGCCAATAATATTAAAGGAGATTAAAAGACATGAAAAAGGAAACAAAAGGATTTGAGGTAACACTAGACAACGCAACAGGCACACTTAATACAGAGTTATTTAAGAAGATGTGTTCTAAGAGTGATGTAACATCTATTAGCATTACTGAACTGGTTGGATGTACATTCACCCCACAGGGGGATGCAGACTGTCATATTAAGACTACAGAACGTGAGATTGACAGAACATACATTGATACTGTTGAGTATGGTATTATTCATACAGGTTCACCAACATTCTTAGATGGCTATGCAGATTACCGCGGCGAATGTGATACAATGCGTATTGTAGCTGTTAAGGCTAAGTTAGGAACATGCTATAAGTGCGTTCCAGTATTTTCTAAGGCACAGGATGATGTTCCATTTGAGGAATAGTTCAATGTTTCACATGAAACATAATTAACTAAAAGCCCTTGCAATATGGCAAGGGCTTATTTAATAGAAAGTAGGTATTGTTATGGTTAGTGAAGCAAGAAAGAAAGCTGTTAAAGCATTTAATAGACGTTTAAAGAAAGCGACAGGCTTAGAAAAAGAAACGCTTCTGGCATTTGTACAGGAAGCAGGACAAACAGCAAGCGGCAATCTAAGTACAAAGGCGATTGCTAGCACTCAAACGATAAAATCCTTTACAAAGTCTAAAAAGAGTGAGTTAGCTAAGAAATTGACTAAATATAGAACACCTGTGGCAAAACGAAAGAAGCTAACACCTAGAGAACGCTTAGAGAGAGAGCAACAATTCCGAGAACGGCATGGTTTACAGTATACTAGTAAATATCAAGAGGCAGAAAGACTATTAGATAATCCGCTTGCAAGTGAAAAAGCTATTAAAAAGTATGCAGTACATACAAAGGTAGGCAGTGAGGAATATTTGCAACAGAAAGTTGAAAGCCGAATTAATAAAATAAGATATTTTGCATATCGCGAAGAGAGTTCTAACACAGACGCACAGAGAATGATACAGGCTCTTGATGATGGTTTAAGAAAGCTTGATAAGAACACTTTAAATAAATTACTTGATGATATAGAAAGTCGAAACGCAACATTAATAGAAGATTATGAGAAAGACCTTGATATTGGCGGTGTTGCCGTAATACCTTTTGCAAGGGAGTAATATATGAAACATTATAGTTGTTTGAATGAATGGCTAAAACAACAGAACATAGAGTGCTATACAGTGAAGCAAGGAAAATATTCTAACCATTATTATAATATATATGCAGGGTTTGATATTGAAACAACAACTTACATAGATAGAGCGTACATGTATATATGGCAATTAGGAATTAATGGAGTTGCTTTCTATGGTAATACATGGGAAGAGTACAACGATTGTTTGGAAATATTAAACAATTATATAATTAGACTAAATGTACAAAAGTGCGCAGAAAATCACACAAAAGATTTTAAAGCGCAGATGTTATGCTTTATACATAATATTTCTTTTGAATGGCAATTTGTAAGAAAAGAAATACCTATAACTGATGTATTCTTGAAAACTTTAAGAGAACCTTTATATTTTGAAAGTAATAATATTAAATTTATAGACAGTTACCAGATAACTCATATGAGTTTAGCAAAATTAGCAAAAAGATATACCAAAACTCAAAAAATGGTTGGGGATATAGATTATACAATATTACGAAACAGTTTTGATGGTAAGAATTTAACAGAAAAAGAACAGAAGTATTGTGAAAATGATGTATTAATATTATGTGAATTTGCAGAGTACTATTTTAATAAATATATCAAAAATAATGAAATGATATACACAGAGACGTCTATAGTAAGACATAGATTAAAACAGGCATTTAAGGAACAGAAAAAAATTACTAAAAATCAGATATTAAGCATGTATCCAAGAACCTTTAATGAATATTTAATGTACATGGAATACCTTTTTGCAGGCGGTTGGGTTAAATCGGCAGCGGATGTATACGGCAAGATATTATATGATATTAAATGTAAGGATATAACAAGTAGTTATCCTGCGCAGATTAGTCACAGATATTATCCTGTAAGTGAGTTCAAAAAAGTCAACATTACAGGAAAAAGTCAGTTTAATCAGCTATTAAGTAGATATTGTTGTATCCTTGATTTAACGATATACAATGTCAAAAAAACAACAATACATAGTATAATAAGTACTTCTAAAATTATTAACAATGATAATGGCAGGGTTTTAGTAGACAATGGAAGAATTGCAGAAGCAGACAAAGTGCGACTATTAATGACAGAACTCGACTGGGAGATATTTAATAAATTTTATAAGCATGATATATATAGAATGGAATGCAACAGTTTTAAAATTGCGGTTCGTGGAAAACTTCCAGATTATGTTGTTTCTACAATGCTAGACGCATACGAACGCAAAGAAGAATTAAAGTTAGCAGGAGAAGATTATTACAATGAAAAGTGCTTTGTTAATATGTTCTATGGTTGTTTTGTAACGCGTATACATAAATACAATTATATAATGAATACTGAAACAGGTAATATTACTAAAGAAATAAACGATTATTATAAGAATATAAGAAGCAGTGTATTGTCTCCTTTTTGGGGAATATGGTGTACCGCATGGGCAAGGTGGCAGGAATTAACGGGTGTTTATGAAAATGCGGATTGTGTTGTATACGGAGATACAGACAGCGTTAAGGGCTACAATATGCCAGACGACTATTTTAATAAATATAACAAAGAACAGATTGAAAAGAATAAAAAGTTAGCAGAAAAATATAATAAAAATTATGAGTTAATAAAAGAACTTGGGTGTTGGGATAGCGAGCCAACATATAAACTATTTAAAACAATAGGTTGCAAGCGATATATAGGATATGATGAAAATAATAAACTTTCAGTTACAATTGCAGGAGTTCCAAAAGGTACACTAGAAAGAACAGCAGGAATAACAACAGATGAAAAGAATCACACTAGCGAGGCAGAAGCATTAAAAGTAATGGAATTATTAAAAGATAAGCAGTCATTTAAAGATTGCAAGACAAGCGCGGTATATAATGATATAGAGCATAGTGATTATATTAATGGGGAATTAATGACAAGTAAAAGCAGTATTGCAATTACAAATATAGATTTTACAATAAAAGTCAAAAAAGATTATACAGATTATATAGAGCATATAGTAGGCATGTATGAGCGAGAAATCAAGTAAGGCAGGATAATACCCCTGCCTTTTAATGTTTCATGTGAAACATTATCTTATATTGTGCATAAAATCCTCTAAGATACTACCGCATGTGTTATTTGCGTAAATAATATCTCCACTGTAATATCTATTAAATAGCCATGTGTCAAAAATGTTTTTATCGTGCGTTAATGAATGATATCTTGCGTCAAAAGGATTATAATTATCTGAATATATATATGCGTCCTCTTTTGGTTCTCTTGTATGTGGTGCCATAAAAATAGTAAATCTTCCGCATTCTAATTGTATTACGCGCAGAGAATACCATTTATTTTTATATTCCAAAAATATATTTTTATGAATTGTTTTAAATCCCTCTGTTGGGTGTAGATAGTTACGCACAGCCCATCCGCTACCTGTGATAGAATGTAATAATGGGTTTCTGAATGCAAAGTATTTTGCATTAAAAAGTTTCCTAGTATCATTTAATTTAGGAGAAAGAATTTCTACATGTACGCTTGTACTTCCACCTGTCTCACATGGTATTTCATAATCGATAAAGTCACCACCCTCTGCATGGTCAATAAATTCGCGGCACTCTAATTCATCAAAATATTCTGATGTTCTTAAAATTGTATTAGCAAGCATAACAATTTTGCAATCCGTACGTTTTCTTATAATAGTACTTATCAAATCGCAGAATTTAACGAACTCCCCCCGCTTATAAAAAGTATTAATAAATTCATCAAATAATATTAAGTCGCCGTTGTCGCACTGATAACCAGACTTGTATTCATCAGCTTTATCAATAGACATGCACATTAAAAAACCCTCTAAATCCATTTCATCAACGCTGCCGCTATCATTTCGATTGCATAAGTAAAACTTATGCTCATTACGCATATAAACAATACTATTCCACTTATTTTCTGTGAGTTTAGATACATAATTATTACTAATAATAACATTGAATATAGTCATAACAGCGGATTGAGTTATCATGTTTCTGGTGCTTCTGATATAGTGCGTAACAATTCCATACATGCAATACGCCTTAATGGCATATATAAGCCAAGAGGTTGTTTTTCCGTTTGACCTGTCCGAGATATAACAATTCCAAGTACTATTTAACCCCAGTGGTGTGTTAATCTCGGCAGGGATAACCCCTGCCTTGACAACCTCCTTTTCTATTTTTCTCCACCTATTAAGCATTAATAATTACACCTCCGTCCATTAATCTCTCAATTTCTGCCCTGTGATTATATGGGGCATTAAAACTGCAATGATAATTTCTTGTCTGCAAGAATCCTGTATGGTCGCCTATTGTAGCTGTATAATTAATTAAGTAACCATTATTTTCTTGGAATGATGATGGCTTTGTAAGGTTTGTTCGATTAATAAGCAAGTACGGCTTTTTATAGCACATTACCGCCGACATATTACCAACATTTCCTTTTGTGCTAGTTTGGTTTTTTGTGGTAGCTACATCTATACAACTTGACAAAGTGCTTGTTAATCCTTGCGTTGCAGAAGATGGATTAGCTATAGCATTACTAGCACTAATACCTGTATTAATAATAGCATTGCCAAGTGCTACAAGTTGTTGGCTGTGGTCTTGTGCAGATAATGTTATATTACTAGTTACATGACAAGTGTATGTATTCCATATGTAGTTAAATCCGTCTCTCTTGCTAGTTAATTGAATATAGCAAAGTCCCTCACCACTGCTTAATTCTATATGATAGACAACTTTAATAGTATTATTAACACACACATCTGCAGGAATTTGCACAAAACCTACCTTTGGAAGATATAAAGTTGTTGCTATAAAAGGCTCATAGTCTGCGAATGACCCATAATATTCATTAAGCGTTATATCACCACAGTCTAATTCAATAAAAGAATTAGTTATAACATTAGCTTCCACAGTAGAGGCGACATTACCCACATATATTAACGCATTAAGACCACTAGCTATAGGTATATCAACTATTGATATACCGATAATATTTTGCATAGGGTCTGTTCTTATTTTTTTAAGATTATCTATCCAGTCTGTTGTCCATAGCCACGACCTAAAGTTTTTCATTTGCAACGGCGTTAAAGAATATAGTGTTGCACCAGTATCACTCATGTTAATGACTGGAAGATTCGGTATATTTATATTATCTGTGGGCATTGTGCCAGTGCCATATCCGCCACCTTGAGAAGTATCAGACGAATTGTCAAACTCGCGTTCGCTTACAAAATTATCATTATTAATAATTATACCATTGTAGTCTTTACCAAAAATCACCCCAGCGCTGTTCTCTTCGTATCCAATTGAAGTGACAATGTTGTATGGTGTTGATTCATTAAAAATAGACCAACCAACGGAAAGTGCTACTATTTCATTATTTTTTACCCACGCAAAAGGAATTAATTTAGCAGAATAAATACTAAATTGAGACGTATCACGTATACTTTTTACAGTTAAATTAGTGCCAGTTGTTAATGTTCCATTCGTGTTAATTATCATTCTTGCGTCATTTTTGTTTTGTTCTTTAACGCAACTAAGTGTTATTGTTGCGTTATAACCATTAAAACTAAATGTGTGACTTTTATTAACATTAATAACAGGTTGTTTTAAATCAAGAGAATCTATACTATATAAATTATCCCAAAAGTTTTTAGTTATTGGCATATTTGGTAAAGCCGTAACTGGCATATAATTATAATCTTTTTTTATATATTCAGTTTCATTTTTTTTTCTATCAAATATGTTATATATATTACCATTTTTATCGACAATAACTTTCATAACTTCACCCCATTTCTATGCTATTACAAACATTTAATATATATGTATAATTATCTGTAAACCCATTCGGAAATTCTTTACAGCCTATTAATGGGTAGCCATAGGCACTATATAAATCATCTCTTAAATACATATTGTATGCGCTACTACTACGCTCGATAATTGCTTCACTTGCTAAAATGTCCGATTTGTACAATTCCAACAAATCTAACGTCATTGGAACGTCCCAAACACCTTTACCTATGTTTTTAATAGAATTGACGTCTATAAAATAAGGATATGTTTTAGAGCCTAGTGTTACAGTACAATAATTATAAGTAAATGTATCAAAAGTCTCTGAATCGTTAAATGTTACTCTAACATGCGGCATTAGTTGGTCTGTTGCGACTTGCATGTTACATTCTATATTAACACCTGTTCCTAATGTTTTATTAATAACATTGTTAGCACCAGTGTAATTATAAAAAGATACATTCATTCTTACTCCTCCATTTCTGTATTGTAGTCAGCGCGAAAATTAACAGTTCCATACATCTTCCAAAATTCTTCCCAGAATTTATATGTACTATAAAAATCAACATATTCTGTCATCATAGCTGTTGCAGTCGTAACACCAATGTTACCATGAATATGAGCATTATGTTTATCTGTAATGTCGTTGTATACATGTGTTGTTGTGTCTTTTCTATCTGTATACGCAGTCTCTTTTGTATCTGTAAGTGCATTGTATGTTGTTGTGCTAGTATCTGCATTGCCACTATACTTGGTTGTTGATGTGTCTATCAAATTAGTGGTATATGAGGTTGGTTCATTTTTAACGGTTTCTGTCTGGTTGTTTTTAATTGCATTCTCAACAGCACCGTTAGTTATAGAAGTCTCTTTTTCAATTCCTGTTTTACCTAATTCGGTAGTTTCATTACCACTTCTAACAGTAGAAATATCTTCGTATCTGTCATAGTTTTCTATAGGTGAAAAATTAACGCTTTCCAATTCCCACAGCCTATCAAGCGATGACTTGCACGACTTAATGAATAAATTAGAATTAAATAACAATTCAGATGTAAGTGTTGCGGTATCGCTGGTTATTGTAGGGTCGGCGGTATCTTCCAGAACATTCTGTCCATACAATCTATAACAGATATTATCTATTATTGTAGCGTTATCTTTGTACATCTGCTCCCAACCGGTATTCCCCAAAACAGACTTATCTATCAATGATATAGAAAGATTGTTTTTAATTATGTACTCTTTAATCTTTTTCATTGTCGCCAGTTTCATTGTTTATAACCTCCTTTTTTAAATAAACTATCCTGCCAAGCGGTATTGTATTCAATCGTTACATTTTCGATAAAAACACGATTAAATTCAGCAATTCCCCTTTGTCTTTCTTCTAAACGATTAGACGGTATAATCATACTGAAACTGTCATACCCTTGTATTTCCTCGACTGTCTGTTGAGCCATCTTGCCTGTAGTCTGCATTGGTTGACCGTATAATGTACAGAATCGTCTTAATAAATCATCGTGAAACTTTGATAAATATTGCAACTTATCAACATCTTTTACATCTGTTAAATTAAGTACATCTATATTAGAAGCTGTACCGTTTATTTCTTCCGCAAACGCTGTATCGGATAATATGCTGTAAGTATCATTGTTTTTAGTCTCTCCTTTAATAGACTTGAATATATTGTCTATTGCGCTCTTAATTTTAGAATTGCGCGCGACTGGAATAGGATGTAATCGGCTATTAAATACATTAGCTTCCATAGACACATCTATTTCTTTAAACATTTTAGCGTACCAACTAATTATAAAGTCACCTGTAAACTCTGTATTATTCCAGATAAGAACTGCATTAACTCCTAATGTACCTTTAATCTGGTGCAAGCCATTGTATGTTGTTACAACAATGTCTGTACCAATACCATAATTATCAAGCGGCGGTTGTATTGCAGGCACGCCTACAAAGTATTCACTTCCTATTTTAACAATGCAAGCACAACCGAACCTTATAAGAGTATGCTCTATATACTTTTTGTTTAATCCTTTAGGTAATGCCTTATATTTATACATACTTGTTAATATCTGTTCTAGGGTACACCAGTAATGTAATTGTAAGCCGTCATTTAAAGGTATACCACAGCCATATAAATTATAAAAATTATACATGTTAATCCTTTCTAAAATTGAACTCAGTTCAATTTGTGAACTGAGTTCAAAATATCATTAATCAATAATGAACGCTACCATGTTGTAATTACTGTCTACCCACGCATTTAATGCATGGTGGTCAAACATGTTCCAAAAATCTGCACTAGCAGTATAAGAAGATGTAACCTTGTTACCTGCTCTTTCAGCAATACCAACAGCAAGCCTATCATACATTAAAGCTATAACATACTGTCCTGTATATGCTTCGGCTCCAATACCTAACTTGTTATTAGCATCTGCTGTTATCATTACAGTGCTGTTCGTATCAAAATCATTAAATTTCTCAACACCCGATACATCCTTAGCTGTTGCCTGCCACCATGGTACCTCATTAAACTCTCCAAGGTCAAACTTGTTATCATGATACACGCTCGCAAGAATATTAGAAGCCTGCGCGGAGAACGCTGTAAGCATTAACAAAACATTATCGTCCTTAGGTGTAAAGCATGGCGTTGTCTTATTATTAAATGCGCATGTAAATTTTTCCATGTAGCTTCTTGTTTTCTTAATTTCCATAAGTGCATACTTTACACATTCTGGACTTTTTAAGAAATCCTCTGCCGTCATTGAAGCAGTAGCAATGCCTGCCGCTTTAGCTTCTGTTAAAAGATGCCTTGCTGTACCAGTTGCTTTGTCAGAAATTGCAATAGCACTTGCAATTAACTGCATTGAAACTGCTTCCAACATAACATTAACGGTATTCTGATAAGCTACCTCAATCTGACTTATAAATCTATCCATCATTGTCCAGTCCGTCATAGCTTCCATAAGAGTATCATTGTACATTGTATATTTAACTCTTAAGGCTTTCAGTTCTTCAAAAATCTTAGCGTATGTCTTAGGTAAGACAGGTGTATGTTCATCCGCGCTGTAGTCCTTGCCGCTTGTTAAATCCCATTTAGGGTCATCCTCTACCTCATACAATCCTAATCTTGTATGCAAGATATAACCGCCATATTCCATTACATCTCTGAATACAGGCGGAAGCTGTGGGTCATACACTCTTGTGTCAAAGTAATACTTTCCCAACTGTATCATTAAAGTTTTAGTAAAAACATCTTTCTTACCTGCGTCATCGACATCCTTACCTACATCTATCAGCTTCCACGTGTCCACAGCCGATAAATTCTTATTGCTGTCTGTTCCTGTTGTTGGGTAGTAGTCTGTTCCCATTGTTTGAGCTATTGTATTACATATTAAATCTTTTATAAAATCAATTCTTGACATTCTTAATACTCCTTTAAATTAATGTTATATTTTCGCCAACAAAAATAAGGTCAGGATTTCCTATATCATTAAATTTCACAATCTCATTAAGTTTGTTGGTAATATCAGTATCATTATTAAAGTTGTAATAATCTTTAATAATGTTCCAGAGTGAATCTCCACTTTTAACAGTGTAAATATGTGTCTCTGGTTCTTCTGTCTCTTCAATATTGTTAAACATAGTCAGTTGGTAACTATTAACAATATTAATCAACTTGTCTGCGTAGTCTGGGTCGGTTGCGTATCCGCAAGCCTGTATCATCCTGCACTCTTCTTCGTAGTCAATACAAGAAGTCGCTCTGTCGTAATGCACCCACTGCATTAAATCATACAACCCCTGTACACTTGCCGATATGTTAGGATAAGCCTTAAAGCTATCCTTAACATTAATGTACTCACCGTTAATGTATTCCGTTGTATCAAGAATAACGCCATCGCCCTTAATTCCGAACAATGTTTCAGCATTAAGATTATAACCGCTCTCTAATGCCGCCATTGCTAACACAGTAGACGGAAACAAACGCTTCTGCCCTTTTCGTCTTATGTACTCATTAACGACAATAGGCGCAAGATTGTTAAAGAATACATTACCATAATCATATTTACTTGTCACTATTGGAAAGTTCATGTTTTACCTCTTTCTCTAAGACATCCAATGCCTTAGTAATTATTGTAGGTATCTTAATACCTGTAATTGCTATGCTTTCAGTAATAGAAAGAATTTCTTCTACTATGAATGCGATTATTACTATATGTCTAATTACATTCATTGCAAGTAGCATATCTAACTGATACGCTATTACAACTATTACAAGTGTAAAGAACTTCTTAATTATTCCTTTAAACATAACACCACTTGACAGCTTTCCGCTGTCTGTCTTACTGCTTTTCTGCCATATTGCTGAAATAAGAAACCCTACTATTAAATCAATAATCATTAAAACTATTAATATAATAAGGTCGTCTGTTGGTTTGCCTATTAAGTTAATTAATAGGCTTCCTATTGTGCCTGTTACAATAGACACAATGCTTTTTAGTTTAATATAAATCACTCCTTTCATGTTATTAATAATAATATAAATATAAGTAGAACACCGATTGCCTTTATACGCATCACTCCTTTTCTGTTTCTTTTGGCTTGCCAATGAACATTGACGCGTCATTATTCCTAACTGTTCAACGCGTATATTCTCATCAGATACAAGGTTGTCTTTCAACAATATTATAGTACTATACCTATACTTTTTTTGTCAACCTTTTTTGATAACTTTTTTTTTTTTTTCGTGACTATAGACATAAACAAAACTTTTACTATAGTTTCTATTTTTCCGATATAACTATCTTTT
>ERZ827528.4113-NODE-4113-length-11060-cov-7.457974_pt1 | contig 11060 bp, 10 predicted proteins | sample MGYA00519768_ERZ827528 | MGnify/ENA primary metagenome ERZ827528 (study PRJEB31778, sample SAMEA3449343) | human gut metagenome | biome: human gut; feature: human-associated habitat; material: faeces | place: United Kingdom | collected 2010/2012 ...
CCGAAAAGGCAAAGTTCTACGAGCAGTACAAGGAAGCCAAGGAAGAACTGCTCAAACTGAAAACCGCAAAGCAGAATGTTGCGTCCTTTTTCCGGGAGGAAGAACCGGCGCAGCAGGAGAGATAAAGGAGTGTGCGTATGATCAATCTGAAAATCGATCCGGAGTTCCAGTCCCAGATTCCCCCTCTGACCGATGATGAATTTAAGCAGCTTGAAGAAAATATCCTGAAAGAGGGCAAGCTGCTCTCTCCTTTGATCGTTTGGAATAACACCCTTGTTGATGGTCACAACCGTTATACAATTCTTCAGAAACACCCCGAAATCTGCTTTTCTACCATGCCGCTCCGATTTGAGAACCGCGAAGAAGCCATTGCGTGGATTTGCCGGAATCAGTTGGGACGGCGAAACCTGAGTCCCGAACAGAAACGCTATCTGCTTGGGAAGCAGTACGAAGCCGAGAAGAAGGCTGCAAAAATCTTTCGGGGCAATCAGTACACTTTAGCAAAGAAAAGTGGTGGTGCTCACGATGATAACCACCACTCCGGGAAGAAAACCTGCGACCGGATCGCAGAAGAAAACGGTGTCAGCCGTGCCTCTGTTCTCCGTGCCAGCCACTACACGCGAGGCATCGACATCGCGGACAACCTCTCTCCCGGCATCAAGCAGAAAGTCTTTTCCGGTGAAGTGAAGTTCACCAACGAAGAAATGTCCAAGCTTGTGCAGGCAAGTGTCGAGCATCGTTCAGATGTCCTTGCTCAAATCCTGCATCCAGAGGCATTGGAAGTGTTGGAATCTGCCAGCGCTGAATTTGAGCCTGAAAAAGCGGAACCCGTTCCCATGCCCACACCACAAACAGAAGAATTTCGGTGCTATCATGTACCGGACGAGTTTATGAAGGTTTACAAATCTTTGAGCCGTGCGACCGAAATGATGAAAAACTCATGGAAGAAAACGCTCAAAAACAATCCCAGCTATTTCACTGACCCGGAAAAGCAGAAGGTTCTCCGCTTCGCAATGCAGCGACCTGCTAACTACCTGACTGAAATCGAAACCTATCTGGAAAAGGCTCTTGCAGAAGCCCTTGAAGAAGAAAAGACCGCATAACAGCAGACACCTGTAAGCCATCAACGAGCCCCCAGCCGCAAGTGCAGGGCGGAAAGCATCCGCGCCCTTGCGCCTGATAAAAATTGGAACTTTGATTTTCTCGCCCGACTTTGCCACGGTGGGACGATCAAAGGAGCGTGCGTTTGAACAAAAAGAAAAAGTCCACAAACACTTCCCCTTATCCCGATGAAGTCATCGACCGTCTGGCACGGGCATTCTACCCGGCCATCCTTGCCTGCTGGAACAGCGAGGTAGGACAGCGGGAGTTTGCTGCATGGCAGGCGGAGCAGGCTCATCATGCCCCCAGCAAAGAAAAGCAGAGCGTTCCCGACGGGGAACGCCCTGTTGTACATATCGCTGTTATCTGTGGCTTTAATCGCAAGTTTTACAAGCAGAGCAATTCTCAACGACCTGTTTGCGATATGCAATTCACGGTTGTTGCCAACGAATCAAATCGTGAATTACGCTGGCAGGGTGCGTCCTATTCAGGGACGCACCCTGTTTTTGTTTTGTATTTGATCTTCTAATCCATGGTTCAGACTGTATTCGCTCAAACACCCTCTAGAATGGTATGCCGGAAGCAGATGCCTCAAAGCTGCCGACATCTCCGATTTTTCAAAAAGACTTGACATTCCCGGGCAGTTCTATATAATTATCAATGTTAATTACCTTCGATAATCGTTTGGAGAGGAATTTCATTATGACCATCGAACTGATCAAGCAGCTGCTGGATGCCTGCTATCTGGCAAAGCGGGCACGGGAGATGCTGCCTGCCCTGCCGGAGGGTGTGACATCCTCCTATATCCAGTGTCTGGATGTTATTCAGAAATTGCAGACCCGTGGCATCTGGCCGAAGATCTCTGATCTCAGCGATGCGCTGAATCTGCCCCGCCCCGGTGTGACCCGTACCGTAAAAGAGATGGAGCACAAAGGGTATCTGAGAAAACAGGTGTCCGCTGAAGATGGCCGCGTGACCTATCTGTTCCTCACCGAGAGCGGGCAAGCGCTTTCCCAGAAGTACAATACGGACTACTTCTCGCAACTGCTCCCGTATCTGGACGGCATTTCCGAGGAGGATGCAGCGTGCACCATCCAAACGCTGGAAAAATTCTATGCTATTATGTGCGAAAGGAAAGATTCTCTTGAAAAACGATAAGACCGATTTTACCCAAGGCCGCATTTTGCCAAAGCTCGCCTTTTTCATGCTGCCCATTCTGGGTGCGCTGGTGCTGCAGGCCGCTTACGGCGCAGTAGATCTTCTGGTAGTGGGGCGCTTTGGCTCCACTTCAGGCTTGTCTGCGGTTTCTACTGGTAGCCAGGTACTCAATCTCGTCACCTTTGTTGTCACCCAGCTTGCCATGGGCGTCACAGTGCTCATTGCCCGCTATCTGGGCGAAAAACGACCGCAGTACATCGGGCAAGTCATTGGCGGGGCAGCTATTGTGTTCACCCTTCTGGCAGCTGCACTGTTCGTGGTGCTGGTGTTTTTTGCACGGTTTATTGCCAGTCTGATGCAGGCTCCTGCCGAAGCCCTAGACCTGACCGCCAGCTATGTGCGCATTTGCGGCAGCGGCATCTTCTTTATTGTAGCCTATAATATGCTCTCGGCTCTTTTCCGCGGTCTGGGCGACAGCCGCTCTCCGCTGATCTTTGTGCTGGTGGCGTGCATTGTGAATATTATTGACGATCTGGTGCTGGTGGCTGGTTTTCATCTGGATGCTGCCGGTGCCGCCATTGCTACGGTAGCAGCACAAGCTGTCAGCGTAATCTGTGCAATCGCAATGCTGCTGAAGAAGGAGCTGCCCTTCAAAATCCATCGCTCTGATTTCAAGCTGAACCCCCAGTGCAAAAAATTTCTGGGCATCGGTCTGCCGCTGGCTTTGCAGGAGTTTTTGACCCAGCTTTCCTTTCTGGCGCTCTGCGCCTTCGTCAACCGGTTGGGGCTGGAGGCATCTTCCGGCTACGGTGTGGCGTGCAAGATCGTTAATTTTGCCATGCTGATCCCCAGTTCTCTGATGCAGTCCATGGCGTCCTTTGTGTCGCAGAACGTGGGTGCCGGCAACAAAAAACGCGCCGAGCAGTCCATGTTCACCGGCATTGGCATCGGTCTGGTGTTCGGCTGCGTCGTATTTGCATTGGTGTGGTGCAAGGGTGACGTTCTCTCCAGCCTTTTTACGGCAGATGCCTCTGTCGTTGCCAACGGCTACGCCTACCTCAAGGGCTTTGCGCCCGAGACCATCGCCACCGCCATCCTGTTCAGCATGGTGGGTTACTTCAACGGTAACGACAAAACGCTCTGGGTCATGGTACAGGGGCTGGTGCAGACTTTGCTGGTGCGCCTTCCCATGGCATATATTATGAGCATCCAGCCTAATGCCAGCCTGACTATGATCGGTCTGTCCGCACCCACCTCCACCGTAGTGGGCATTCTGCTCAATATAGGCTTTTTCCTCTGGCTTAAACGATACGAAAATCAAACGTCTGCATAAGTTTTGAAGGCTGGAGGCCTGCCGATGGTTGTTACCACCTATAAACATGATACGGTCGTGCTTGAAATTTCAAATTCAATCATGAGTCGATAATAACAAACAAGCCCACAGGATAGACCGCATAAAAATACGGCAGACCTGTGGGCTTGTTCCTTATATCGAGTTAATCTCTAAACGATCAATCCTCTAATCCATGGCTTTCAGCTACATTCCTCAAATATTTCTCCGGGTCTCCGTTCAGAATCAAATCGGCATAGCCAAGCGGGTCATTGTAGATAAGATAATCCAGTTCTGACCTCTGCGCCATGGTCACATCCAACGCATCCTCGACCCCGGTACAGTCAATGGAGATCATTCTCCCATCCCGGAGCAGTAGTTCCACGCAGCCGGTATCCATGTTGAACTTGCAGGCTCTTTCATCGTACTTCATGTTTGTGTCCTTTCTGCCTTACGGCACTCTTACAGTGGTCTGTCGTGCTTTCTTATGATAAGGTCTAGGACGTTTTTCGATGGAAGCAAGGGATTCATTCTGTTTTCCAAAGAATATAAAAAAACCGAACCTTTCTCCTATCGGAAAAAAGTTCGGTTTTTGCAGCGAGAAGCGCCCTTTGCACGTTTTAAAACCGTGCAGAAACCGCGCACTTACTCTCCGACAAACAAAATTACCCTCTCCCCCACCGACTTGATGGCATTGGTTTGCGTGGTCACACACCAAAAATCAAGTCTTGGAGGGGTATTCTACCTCATGCCGTGATCAGTGCCATGAGGTAGAACTCCGTGGGAGTTTCATCCTCCGTTGGCAGAATGGTGATCTCCACGGTATGGGTCTTCTGCTCGCCATGGTGGAGGATGGGCTGGAGATACAGGCAGTCACCCCAATCCTCATCGAAGTTGCCGTCCAGCACAGCGGCGTGGGCGGTATCGCCGTCCAGCACCAGTTGTGCCCGTAGCGCCGGGCGACGGATGGTCTTGCGGTACTGTACTGCAATGCAGGAAGCATCCACTTCAAAGGTGATCTTATCCCCGGGCTTCTGGCCGATCCAGCCGTTTTTCCAGTGGTCCAGATGTCCCAGCTTTTCCTCCGGGTCTGCCCGGAAACCCTCCAGCTTGGGGGAGAGCTCCCGGATGGTCAGCCGCCGGGCGTTCTCGTAGGCGTTGGCGGTGAACAGTATCTCCCGGGAAGGCAGGCTCCTGCTCCGGTTCTTCCCGGTGGGCGTTGACTTCCTCCAGCAGCTTGATGATCTCCCCTGCCACCAGACCGTGGCCGTAATCGTTGGGGTGCAGTCCATCGGGGCTCAACAGGGTGCGGCTGGCATACTTACCGGCACGCAGATCCTTGTAAATGCTGTCCCGGATGCTGACGTGGGGCACACCGTAGTGGTCGCCCACGGCGTTGTGCTCGTCCTGTGCCGTCTCGCCGGTATCGTAATAAATGTTGTTCAGCAGCACCACCGCCGGGTGAGAGGGCCATGTCAGCAGCTTGCGGACAACGCCCTCGTAAGTCTCCTGCCGGAAGGGGACTTCCAGATCGTTGACGCTGAAATCCACCGCCACAAAATCCGGCTGGTACATCAGCACATCGGTCACGGCACGGGCAACGCCATAGTGAGAGCTGGTGCCGCCGATGCCGCCGTTGACATAGTGGAACTTCGACTGCGGAAAGGTATCCACGAACCACTGGTACACCCGGAAAGCGTAGGCATTACCGGGCTGGGTGGAAAGGCTGCCCTGCGTGATGGAACCGCCCAGAAAGCCGATGGTCAACTCCTGCCCTGCTGCGGCACGGCGGAACAGTTCTTTCAAACGAGCAAAATTGGACGTATTCATTCTAAAACTCCTCCCTGATATGCACTATGGATAATTTTTGCCGCCGGACGGCCGGACACGGCGTAGGCACTGGCTGCTCTGGTGTCGGCAGGCCAGTCCCACGCGCCAAAGCCCATGACCCACGGACGCTTGGCGCAGGCAGAAAACATTGCCTCATACCAATCTGCCTGCTCCAGATCATTCCGTGTTCCCTTCAGCTCCCAGTTGTTGGGCACAGCAGAAGAGCCGGTGATATTCATGCAGCCTGCCTCGCTGAAGAGGACGGGCTTTTTATATTTTCGGCTCACCGCCTCGATGCGGTCCAGCTGGTTTTCCCAGTCCTTCAGGGGGTAGTAGCCGCTGGAGGCGATGCAGTCCACGGCATCCCACCAGTTCACATGGTCCTCGCCGTATTTATCGCAGTTATAGCTCACCGGGCCGTGGTACTGCTGGCGCACGGCGGCAATGAGGGCGCGCCACTCCGTTTCCCTGTGCTCGGTCATGGTCATTTCGCAGCCGGTCAGGAACAGCCCACAGCCTTCGGCTTCGGCAAGAGCCGCGTAGTGGGTCTGGAAGGCGGTATAGCTGGCAAACCATCCGCTCCACTGGGTCTCGCAGGGCACATCGTGGTCAAAAAAGCTGATGCGCGCCCGCCACACGCCGTTGGCACAGTTAACGGTGGGCTTCAGCGCCACCTGCAAGCCCAACTGCTTGGCAAAGCGGATGGCACCGCACAGCTCCTCGTCTGTGGGGGTGGCATCGGTGTTCCAGTCGATCTCCTCACTGTAAGGGCCAGACTGTATTCCAGAGGGCGACAGGATGACCCAGTTGGCGGCGGTGGCTTCCACCATGGCTGCCATGCTGCGGTGGGCATTCTCGCTGCTCAGCATGCCCCGGTGGGGAAAGGGTGCAAAATTCACCCCGTAAAAGTTATGTTCCAGCTCCATGACATCTTCCTCGTTTTCTCAAAAATCAACGTCAGATTGCACAACAAGTATAAGACAGTTTTGGAAGTTCCGTCAATATGCCGCTTCATTTTCAGCGTATGGTACAAGGAGAGGGGCAAAGCACTGGTCAACCTGACCTGAAAAAAGCCCCTGCACCGGGAGGTGCAAAGGCTAAACTAAATTTTAGGTTTTTGTTAGCTTACGCATTTAGCTTGCGATTTTGGGTAGAATCTGCTATGCTTCAAGCAAAAACCAACGGGAGGGAACAGAAAATGGAGCAACTTACAACTGCGACGCTGCCCCAGCTGCCGCAGGTGCGGGCACTGGGGCGGCACACCGGGCGTGACCCGCTGACCCTGTTCTGGACGGCCAGCGGCATGGAGCTGGAATTTACCGGCAGTGAGCTGTGGGTGGATCTTTTCGCCGATTATGAAGTGGTAGAGCCGTGGGTCAGCGTGGAGCTGAACGGCGCATGGGTGGCACGGTTTGCCGTGAACCCCGGCAAAAGCCGGATCTGTCTTTTCCGGGGCATGACACCGGGCAAGGCAAAGCACCTCCGGCTGCTAAAGGATGTGCAGGCCATGCACGATGACCCGGCGCATCTGTTGCAGATCACCGGGCTGGAATATGCAGGCGGCGAATTTCTGCCCCTGCCGGAGCCGCAGTATCGGCTGGAGTTTGTGGGCGACAGCATCACCAGCGGCGAGGGTGCCATCGGAGCTAAGCCGGAGGAGGACTGGGTGGGAACCTTTTTCTCTGCGGAGAACCACTACGGCCGCCTGACCGCCGATGCACTGGGAGCCGAATACCGCTGCATCTCGCAAAGTGGCTGGGGCATCGTGACCGGCTGGGACAACGATGTGCGCCATGTGATGCCGCCCTACTATACACAGGTGTGCGGTGTAGCTATGGGGCAGCGCAATGCCGCCCTTGGCGCACAGCAGGAAAACGATTTTGCTGCATGGAAACCGGATGCTGTCATCGTCAACTTGGGCACCAACGACACCGGCGCATTTGATAACCCGCCGTGGCAAGACCCTGCCACCGGCAAGCCCCACCAGCTGCGGCGGCTCTCCAATGGGGACTTCCACCCTGCGGACGCCCAAAAAGTGGCAAATGGTGTACAGCATTTTCTGACTCTGCTCCGGGCGAAGAACCCCGGGGCAAAGCTGGTGTGGTGCATCGGAATGCTGGGCAGCGAGCTGCTGCCGGTATTGCGGCAGGGCATGGAGCAGTACAAGGCCATTACCGGAGACAGCGCTGTCTATCTGCTGGAGCTGCCCAACACCACGCCGGAAACCGTGGGTGCCCGGCAGCACCCCGGCGCAGAGAACCACCGGCAGGCGGCAAAGGTCCTGACCGCCTTTCTGAAAACGATCCTGTAAAAATGAAAACGGGATGCCGGAGCGTCCGCAGACGCTCCGGCATCCCCAATATAAACTATATTTTCCGCTAAAGGGGCTGATGCACAAACCTTCGTGCATCAGCCCCTTTTTATCAGGTAGATTCTCTTCTTACAAAGCCGCCGGGCACGATGACGGTGGGAGCAATGGCAGGCTTATGCGCCATTTTGCGGCGCAGTTGCGCCACCACCGTTTTTGCCATGCCGTCCAAGTCCACCCGGTAGCTGGTGAGCTGGGGGCTGCAAATAGTGGAATAGCGGTAGTCGTCGTAGCCGGTCACTGCCACATCCTGCGGCACCCGGTAGCCGTTGCGCTTGAGGGTCTCCACCAGATTATAGGCCACCGCATCGCAATTGCAGACAAAGGCGTCCGGCATTTCATGAGGCAGAGAGAACGGCATGAACTTGCCCTGATCGTCCCGGTCCTCCAGCCGCCAGTCGTCCCGGATGGGCAGACCGGCACGGAGCATCGCCTTGACGTAGCCCAGATACCGGTCCATGATGGAACTGGTGGACAGCACGCTGCCAACAAAACCGATGTTCCGCCGCCCGGTGGAGATAAGGTGCTCGGTCATCGTGTAGCTGCCGCTGGTGTTGTCGCTGAGCACGCAGTCAGCGGCAATGGCATCGTCGTAGAAGTCCAGCAGCATAAAGGGCACCCCGGTCTGCACCGCCGTAGCAAGGTAGCGGCGGCTGATCTCGCCCATAAAAATCAGGCCGTCCACCTTCCGGTTTACAAGGAAGGTGGGCATATTGCAGCTTTTTTCTGCCTGCGGCAGAACGATCTCCATCAGAACCGAGATGTCCTGCTCGGCAGCGCATCGGAGTACAGACCGGTACAGATTAGAATAAAAGGCATTCTCATTGAAAAAGCGGTCTGCCACCAGAATGCCAATGCTCTCGCCGCCGGGGTGGGCGTTGGTCCGGGCGGGGGGCTGGTAGCCCATCTCCTCGGCGGTGGCAAGGATCTTGGCACGCATCTCGGCGCTTACGCCCTCCTTCCCTGCCAGACCCTTGGAAACGGAAACGGTGCTGATGCCCAGCCGCTGTGCAATGTCCGCCATGCGTACTGCTTTTGCCATGTTCCTGACCAGCTTTCTTCTTGATTATGAGGTAAATAAAATTCCGATTAACTTTATAATTAGCATAACAGTTTTCGGTAGTTTCGTCAACAAAAACCTTTGAAAACCTTTAAGCTAACCATTATTTAGGTTAATTTTCTCTGTTTTTGTTAGCTAACAAAACATTTTAAGTTTAATTTTCGTGTTGTATCCCGGATTTGCAGGTCAGTTTTCACAAGAAAATCGCCGAATTGCCACCAAAACACCGAATCTTTTTGGTGATATTGACAGTGCATCGTGAAAAGACTATACTTAAATCACAGAAAGCGAGAGTTATCAATTAGCTAAATCAAGTTAACAAAAGCTTTCGCAACCCGGAAAAAGGTTCCACATAAAGAAGGAGGACATTTCTATGCGTAAGATCAATCGCCGCAATTTTCTGAAGGCCACCGGTGTGTTGGCCGCAGCCTCTGCTCTGGCCGCCTGCGGCGGCAGCAGCACTTCTACCGCCGGCTCCACCGGCAGCACCGCCGGTTCCGCTGCCAGCGCAGACGGTGCAAAGGCTTACAACGAGCTGACCGTCGGCACCGACAACACCGACCTGAAGGCCGAGCTGAAGGTCATCAGCCACCGCACCGACCTCATCGAGGACGGCACCTTCGATGGCTACGTTGCCGCATTCCAGAAGCTGTATCCCAACATCACCATCAAGTACGAGGGCATCACCGACTATGCCAACGACATGACCACCCGTCTGACTTCCAACGACTGGGGTGATCTGTGCATGATCCCCACCAACATCCCCCTGACCGAGTTGGGCGACTACTTTGAGCCTCTGTGCGCACTGAGCGACATTGAGAACGATTACAACTTCGCTTCCAACCGCGCTTATAACGGCAGCGTGTACGGCATCCCCTCCACCGGCAATGCACAGGGCATCGTCTACAACAAGAAGGTCTTTGAGGCTGCCGGCATCACCACCCTGCCCAAGACCCCGGACGAGTTCCTGGATGACCTGCAGAAGATCAAGGACTACGATCCTTCCATTGATCCCCTGTACACCAACTACGCCGCCGGCTGGACCATGACCGCATGGGATGCTTACACCAGCGGCGGCGCAACCGGCGACCCGAACTGGATGAACATTACCATGCCCCAGACCAAGGATCCGTTCCAGAAGGGCATTCTGGGTGCGGACGATATGGGTCCCTACGCTGTGTACTACATCCTGTACGAAGCAGTGAAGCGCGGCTTGACCGAGGCCGACCCCACCACCACCGACTGGGAGGGCTCCAAGCCCCGCATCAATAACGGCCAGATCGGTGCCATGGTTCTGGGCAGCTGGGCCATCGTGCAGATGCAGGCCGCCGGTGACCACGCCGACGACATTGGCTATATGCCGTTCCCCATCACCGTCAAGGGTACCCAGTACGCCAGCGCAGGTGCAGACTACTGCTACGGTGTGAACAAGAACACCACCGATGACAAAAAGCTGGCTGCCATGCTCTACATCAAGTGGCTGACCGAAAGCTCCAACTTTGCTTATGATCAGGGCGGTGTGCCGGTGCTGAAGAGCCAGGAATACCCCGATACCCTGAAGGCATTCGACGGCATCGACCTGGTCGAGGATGCTCCCGCCCCCGCAGAGCTGGCAGACCTTGCCACCGAGGTGCAGCAGGAGGCTGAGCTGATGCTGAATGCCGACCAGACCCACGTCATGCGTGTGGTGGAGGCTGGCATCAACGGCGACGAGACTCTGGACGACATCGTAGCCGACTGGAACGCTGCATGGGACAAGGCCGTGGATGACTGCGCACCGCAGTAAGCGATCTATCGTTATAAATCAGCAGGGCGGGCCCATGTCCGCCCTGCTTTTGGTGAAAGGAGGTCTTTTACATGGCATCTTCCGCAACCGTATCTGCGCCTAAAAAGCGCAAGAGCTTCAGCGAATACTTTCACAGTATGCGCGGCCAGCAGCTCATCGTCACGCTGGTGTTCCTGTTCACCTATCTGCCCTTCTTCAAAATGGTGGAGTTCAGCTTCTTCAAAATGAAGTACATCGGCAGACGCACCTTTGTGGGTCTGCAGAACTACATCTCGGTCTTTACCCGCAAAGACTGCTTCCATGCTTTGAGCCTGAGCCTTTACTACATGGTAGGCTCCGTGGTGCAGATGGCGCTGGCGCTGCTGTTTGCCACCATCCTGAGCTTCAAGTGCAAGGGCAGCAAGTTCTTCCGTGGTGCACTGTACTT
>ERZ827528.4116-NODE-4116-length-11046-cov-11.254572_pt1 | contig 11046 bp, 9 predicted proteins | sample MGYA00519768_ERZ827528 | MGnify/ENA primary metagenome ERZ827528 (study PRJEB31778, sample SAMEA3449343) | human gut metagenome | biome: human gut; feature: human-associated habitat; material: faeces | place: United Kingdom | collected 2010/2012 ...
GAGAATGAGCAGGCGCTTTTATCTGCCATCCAGGAGCTGACAAAGGATAAGACGCTGATCTCGATTGCCCACCGTCTGAGCACCGTCCGAAATGCGGATCAAATCGTCGTAATAGACCAGGGGCGGATCGTCCAGCAAGGAAAACATACTGATTTACTACAAAAGGATGGGATATATCGAAAATTTTTATCTCTACGCACAAGGGCAACTGGCTGGCGTCTGTAACTGGTAAATATAGAATAATGGCTGTGATTAGAAGCAATCTATTCACAGCCATTATTTTTATTTTTGAAAACGATAACCGTATCCATGTACAGTTTGAATCGCATTGATATTTAGTTTCTTCCGTATCTTGTAGATCCGGCTGGTGACACTTTCGAGGCCGGAAGCAAAGTCATCAGACATCGCATATCGGTAAAGCTGTTCCCGGGTAAAAGTCCAGCCGGGGTGTAAAGCCAGATAATATAAAATATTGAACTCCATTGTGGTCAACTCTACAACTTGCCCATTTACATAGACCCTGCGTTCATTGGGGTCAATACGCAAATTCCCGTATTGCAGTACGGCCATCCCTGTCACCAGCCTCACCTCCTGCGGCTATTTCTTTTTGTCCATACTCTGCTTCAGATGCCGAAAACTGTTCTCACTGATCACATGCTCCATGCGGCAGGCATCCTGTTCGGCGGTTTTTGGCTCTACACCGGCCTCTACCAGCAGGCGTGTGAAGAAGCAGTGCTTCTCATAGGTCTGCTCGGCTACCTCCCGGCCCACATCGGTCAGGCGGAGAAAGAAGTCCCCGTCCATGGTGAGAAATCCGCCCTCTTTCAAGGTAGCTACCGCGTGACACACGCTGGGCTTGGAGACTCCCATGTGCCGGGCCACATCCACGGACCGTACAGTCCTTTTTCCTTTTGGAGTACCAGCACGGCCTCCAGATAATCCTCGCCCGACGCATGGAGTTTTTTCATAGGCACGACCTCTTCTCTATACCGTGATTTTCTGTTCTGCGTTCCACATGGCCGCATATTTTCCGTTCTCGGCCAGCAGCTCCTCGTGGGTGCCGGACTCCTTGATTGTTCCGTCCGCCACTACCAGGATCTGATCCGCGTTCTTGACGATGGAAAGGGTATGGGCGATCATCACCACGGTCTTTTTCTCCTTGAGCAGATTGGCGATGGCCTGTTTGACCGCCAGCTCGTTCTCTATGTCCAGGGATGCGGTGGCCTCGTCCAGCAATAGGATGGGACTGTTTTTCAGAATGGCCCTGGCGATAGAAAGCCGCTGCCTCTCTCCTCCGGAGAGCAGGCTGCCGTTTTCTCCAATCCCAGTGTCATAGCTCTTTTCCAGTTTCTCCACAAAGCCGTCACATCCGGCGTCCCTGCAGGCTGCCTCCACCTCCCGGTCAGTGGCCGTGGGCCGAGCGTGGCGGATGTTCTCCCGCACGGTATCGTCAAAGAGGAACACCTGCTGGTCCACCATAGAGATCTGTGCCAGCACCCGCTCTGCGGAGACAGTCTGGATGGATTGCCCGCCGATGGCGATGGTCCCGCTCTGCGGCTCATAGAATTTGGCGATCAGATTCAAAATCGTGGATTTGCCTGAGCCGGAGTCCCCCACGATGGCGGTGAGTTTCCCGTCCGGGACGGTGAAGGACACCCTCTTCAGGACCGGCTCTCCCGGTACATAGGAGAACGACACATCCCGGAAGGTGATGTCGTGCCGCTCCGGGGCAAAGGGTGCGTTCTCTCCGGCCTCTTCCGGCTCCTGAATCAGATTCTCAATATTCCTTTTGGAGACCATCAGGTGCTTCCACTCAAAGAGATCAATGGCAATGCTGGCGGTGAGTTTGGTCAGCAGAATGGGAAGCATGGACAGCATCAGATAATCCACGCCGTTCAGCGTTCCCGCCGCCCATGGCCCGGCGGCCAGCATCATGATGAGCGGCACGCTGCCCCAGCTGATGATATTGTAGCCGAATCCGATGGGGATTCCCTTGGCTTCGTACTGGTAGCACACCCGGCTGAACTCCTCCATGGCCTGGGTGACGGTCCTGTTTTTCACGCCGCCCATGTTGTACGCCCGGAACATCTGAATGCCGTCAATGTACTCCACAATGCCGCTCACCGTCTCGGCGCTGACCTTGTTTTTCGCCACGCCGTACACCTTTACCACCCGGAAGGACAGCCACAAGTCGGGAATCAGCAGCGCGACAACCGCCAGCAGGATCAGGCCCGCCGGCAGCCAGACGGTGCATACAAAGCCCACCAGCACCGCGGAGAGCGCGGCGTTTTTGATAATATTCCCACTGGAATGGGTCAGGATTTTCTCATAGCTGCCCACATCGCTGGTCATGGTGTTCACATACTGCCCAACCTGCCCCTGGGTGAAGCGGGCCAGGGGGATCTTCTTGAGCTTATCCCCCAGAAGCAGCCGCAGGCGCTTGGACACCGCCGCCCCGCCGATCTGGACCTGGGTGTACCCGGTGCTGTAAATGACCAGCCGCAGCAGGAAAATGACAGCAAGCCCCGCGGTGACCGCTCCCACCATTCCGGCGGTAATCGTTCCTGACGCCAGAGCGGTGAGGACGATGTAGACAGACAGATAACTGCACCCGGAGAGGATGCCCTCCAATACGGTCAGCACTACGCCAATATAAAAAGCCCTGTTTTTGCGGAACGGAGATTCATTTGTCATCGTCTTGCCCTCCTTTCACGGAATAGGCGATGGATCTGGCCGCCCGGTAGTCGGCCCAGGCTTTGCGGTAATAAGAATTCTGTTCCAGCACCTCCGCATGAGTTCCGCAGCAGGTGATGGTGTGGTCCTCCACCACCGCCACCTTGTCGCACATCTTTACCGCGCCCAGCCGGTGAGCCACGATGAGTACGGTCTTGCCACGGCAGAGGTTTTCAATGGCCCGGTCGATCTCCACCTGGTTTTCCGGATCGGCGGCGGAGGTCGCTTCATCCAGAATGAGGATGGGGGCGTCCTTCAAAATGGCGCGGGCAATGGCGATGCGCTGACGCTCCCCACCGGAGAAGCGTGAGCCCATGGCCCCAACCTTGGTGTCGTATCCCTGGGGCAGCGACAGGATGAAGTCGTCGATCTGTGCCAGACGGGCGGCCTCCCGCACCTGTTCCAGCGTGGCCTGCGTGCCCATACGGATGTTCTCCAGCACGCTGTCACGGGTGAGGAAGGTCTTTTGAAACACGATGGAGATGTGGGCAAGCAGGTCCTCGTAGCGGATGTCCCTGACATTCCGGCCGCCGATGCGAACCTCGCCCTTTGTTGTGTCGTAAAACCGGGAGATCAACTGGATGATGGTGCTCTTGCCCGCGCCGGACACCCCCACCAGGGCCACCTTTTCCCCCTGCTTTACCGACAGAGAACAATCCCGCAGCACATCCGTCTTCCCGTCATAGGAGAAGGTCACATGGTCCAGTTCAATGCCGTGGTCCTCCGGGAATGGCCCGCCTCCTTCAAAGACCGGAAGCTCCAGGATCTCCCGCACCTTTCCCACACCGCTGAGAGCCTGGGCAAAGGTGGTGGACATCTTCTGGAGCGGCAGGATCTCCGTCAGGTACATGCCGCCCACATAGGCAAAGAGCAAAAACACGCTGGCGCTCACCGAGCCCCGGAGGAACATAAGCCCCCCGGCTGGGATCATCAGGAGCATACCGCACTCCACCAGCAGCAGGAAAGCCGCATAGGGCGGCGCGGTTTTATGGGTCACCAGATTCCAGATCCGGTTTTCCTCCGAAATGGCGTGGGAAAACTTCTGAAACGACCGGCTCCCCATGTTGTACGCCTTGATGAGCCGCATCCCGGAGACATACTCGATCATTACCGAGTTGAAGCTCACCAGGGAGCGGTTGGCGTCCTCCAGAATCCCTTTCATGCGGCCAAAGATCACCCCCATCACAATTCCCGCCAGCGGCAGGGGGAGCAGCGAGACCAGCGCCAATGGGACATTCACCGACAGCAGATAGAGGAAGATCACCACCGGGCCGGTGAGATAGGCCACGAACTCCGGCAGGTTATGGGCCAGAAACAGCTCCAGCTTCTCAATGTCCTCGTTGAGCACGGTCTTGACCGCTCCCGTGCTCCGCTCATCCAACGCGCCCAGGGGCACCTTCGCCAGATGCTCCGTGACCATGCACCGCACCCGGAACAGGGCGCCGTAGGCTCCCTTGTGGGACAGTACCCCGGAGGCCCCCAGCAGCACCATCCGCCCCACGGTGCCCGCCATCACGAACACGGCGCAGTCCGCGATCACCGCCGGGGTGCAGGCGCCGGACAGCACCGCGTCCATCAGCCGGTACAGCCCCAGGTAGGCGGTGATCGCCAGCAGCCCGCTCCCAAATGCGCACAGCACCGACCCGATCAGCCATTTCTTCTCCGGCCCTGCCCACCGGAGCAAAAGCCTGACCGGGCTTATCTCTTTCTGTTTCATATTGCACTCCTCCTTTACCAGCCTTGACGGAACAGGCCGGATATGATATTTTGGTTAGCAGATACTAACTAAATAACAGCATACTCCCTGTCTGTCACAGATACAAGGCGTACCACGCTCATGCGGCTGATTGGGGTATGGATTCGGCCGATTGAGGTGGAGGAGGCGTGTCAGAATGTATAGCTGCAATGTGTTGGATGAGCAATATGCCGGGGCCATGGCGGAGCATGGCTTTGTGCCGGAGCCGGACAACCGGAGGTATGGAAGCATGGGCCTGTGCTGGCGGCAGGCCGGCCCTGGTGGAAGCGGCTATTTCTGGACCTATGGGCAGCAGGACCTCTATATGCTCAAAATCCACGATTTCTATTTTCACGAGGATCAGCTTCTGGAGTTTTGCTGGCCGGAGAGCCTGAGCGTCACCTGGTACGAGTCCATCTCCGGGGAGGAGTTCTCTCCCTGCCGCCGGCTGGTGTCCGGCTGTGTCAAGAGCTTCATCGGCGGGCGGGAGCCCTACCGGGCGCTCATCCACCGCCGAGTCCCCATCGTATCCATCGGCATTGAGATCACTCCGGCTTACTATCAGGACTACCTCCGCCGCCAGTTTCCGGAGGAGTTCCAAAGCCTGTTGGAGTCCTTTCAGTCTCTGGACCAGACCGACCACTTCCCGGAGATGGTCCGCCTGCTGAAAGAGGTCCGGGACTACCGGGGCGAGGGGCTGGCCGCCAAACTCTTTTACGACGGCAAGGTGGCGGAAGCCGTGGCGCTGGTGGTGGAACGGCACCGAGCCCACCCAGCTCCCAGGCGGACACTGACACAGGAGGATGAGCGGATGCTGGCGGATGTGGCGGCTTACATCACCGCCCATTGCGCGGATCGGCTGCCTCTGGAGCGCTTGGCCCGCATCGGCTGCATGGGCGTCTCCAAGCTGAAGGATGCCTTTCACACCCGATACGGCTGCACCATCACTCAGTATATTCAGGGGCAACGGATGGAGCGTGCGGAACAACTGCTGGCAAATACCGACCTGCCCGTGGGCCAGATCGCTCAAATTGTGGGCTATCAGAATCCCAGCCGTTTCGCGCAGCTCTTCCGCCGCAGCACCGGGCAGAGCCCGGCAGCGTTCCGGGCGCTCTCCCACCCAGAAGAAGCAGAGTGATGGAGCGCGCCTGACCGAAAAAGTCAGGCAACAGGAAGAAAGATAGCCGCTTAATCAAAGGGGCCGCCGGCACAGTTCCAACGGCCCCCTTGCCTGTTCGGAGGTCTCTCCGCAAAGCGTGCTACACAGAGCGGCGAGTCTGTCATTCCAGCCGCCAGCCCTCGCTCTGCTCCCGTACCTGGACAAAGCGACGGTAGAGGCCATCCTGGGCCATCAGCGCATCGTGGGTCCCTTGTTGAACGATCCGTCTCTGGTCCACCATCAACGATCTGATCCGCGTTCCGAACGGCGGAGGCCCGCTGCTTCTTGCTCCCGGAGAGAGTAGAGCCGTCCTCTCCCGCCACCGTATTATAGCCGTTGAACAGAGCCATGATGAAGTTGCGGCACTGGGTGTTCCTACCTATACTATAACCCCCAGCTCGCTGCCCGGCTCTGTTCCGCCCAGAGATTCGCATAAATTTCACCCGCGGCCAGAAGCTGTTCATGAGTTCCCGACTCGGCCACCCGGCCGTCCTCCAGCACAATGATGTTGTCCGCGCTCATAATGGACTGAAGCCTGTGGGCAATGACGATGACCGTCTTTTCCGCTACCAGGGCGGAGATCGCCTGCTGGATCAGCACCTCATTCTCAGGGTCGAGGGATGCGGTTGCCTCGTCCAGCAGGACGATGGGCGCATTCTTCAAAAGCGCCCTTGCAATCGAAATGCGTTGCTTCTCACCCCCGGAGAGGGTGGAGCCCCCCTCTCCCACGACGGTCTGGTAGCCGTCGGGCAAAGCCATGATGAAGTCGTGGCAGGCCGCCGCTTTCGCCGCCTTGATAATCTCCTCCATGGTGGCATCCGGCTTTCCCATGCGGATGTTGGCCTCTATTGAATCGTGAAAGAGGTATACATCCTGAAAGACCACGCTGATCCGTCCCAGTATCTCGTCCGTTCTCATATCCCGCACATCCACGCCGCCCAGCCGCACAGCGCCCCCAGTCACATCCCAGAAGCGGGCGGCCAGCCGGGTGACGGTGGACTTGCCGGAGCCGGAGGGCCCCACCAGGGCAGTGACGCTCCGGGCCGGGAACTGGAGGGAAATGCCGTGGAGCACTTCTTTTTTCCCGTAGGCAAATGAGACGCGCTCGAAGGTAATATCCGTCCCCTGTGGGGTCTGGCTGACCTCCGGCTCCGGCAGAGGCTTCTCCTGGAACAGCGCCTGAATGCGTTCCCCGCTGCGGCGGGTGCGGGAGAAGTCCGCAATAAAGGTGAACAGGGTCAGCACCGGCTCGTAGATGGTGAGTGTCAGGATCAAAAACGCCAGATAATAGAAGGGCTCCAACTCCCCGCGGGTCAGCAGAAACGCCCCCGTCAGCATCACGAGGCCGATGCCGCAGCTGAGGACAAACCGCCCCAGCATGCTCACCGGGGCCGCCGCCCCTGTCTCCATGTGGATGGCTGCGTTGCGCTCCCGCTCAAAGGAACGCTTCAGGCTCTGGAACTGTGCGCCGGCCATGTGGAAAGCCCGCAGGGTCTGGATACCGCTGACATATTCCAGGATTCCAGATGCCACTTCCCGCTGGGCATTTTGCAGATCCGCGCTGATTCGTCCCATCCGGCGCAGGCTCAGGAACGCAAACGGGAGCGCCAGCGGGATGACCAGAAAGACGGCCAGCGTCATGCGCCAGTCAAACACCGCCAACAGCACAGCGGCCAGGACGAATCGGATCAGGATGACCGCCACTTGGGGGAGCATCCGCTGGGAGAGGTCCCCTACCGTCTGGTAGTCCCGCAGGAGGACGGTGGACAGGTCCCCCGCGTCCCGGGCCGAGTAAAAGCCCATGGAGAGCCGCCGTAGGTGTTCGCCCAAGGTGATCTGGGAGTCCTTGATGATCCCGGCGTAGCCGGTGCTGGCGTCGATGTAGGTCTTCTGCCGGATGAAGAAGTAGACCATCAGCTGGGCCAGAAATCCCCCCGCCAGAAGCCAGAGGGCTGCCGTGGGCAGGGCCGTCCCCGGCTGGGCCAGGGGGACCAGCAGATAGTAGACCGCCCCCAGCATCAGACCGTAGGGAATGGACATCACAATACTGTCAAACAGGCACCAGAGCATGAGCCGCAGATATTTATACGGCTGGCCCAGGGTCATCATCTGAAACCATTCTTTGATTTTCATGCCCGCACCACTCCTTTCCCGATACTCCAGCGATCCCGCCGCTGGTTGGCCTCCACCAGCTTTTGATAGGTCGTACAGGAATCCAACAGTTTTTCGTGGGTGCCGGCGCCCACCAGCCGCCCCCGCTCCATGACCAGGAGCTGATCCGCCCGCTCCACGGTTTTCAGCCGGTGTGCAATCATCAGCACGGTTTTGTTCCGCGCCAACTTTGCAAAGGCGGCCTGGATCTTGGCCTCGTTCTCGGCGTCGGCGTAGGCGGTTGCCTCGTCCAGAACAACAATGGGCGCGTCCTTCAGAAAGACCCGGGCAATGGCAAGACGCTGCTTCTCTCCGCCGGAGAGATAGGCGTTGTCCCGGCCCACCACAGTCTGATAACCTTTGGGAAGCGACTGGATCACCTCGTGGATGCCGGCGTTCTTCGCTGCCTGTTCTACCTCCGTCATAGTGGCCGCAGTGTTGCCCATACGGATATTGTTCTCGATGGTATCGGTGAACAGTACGGAGTCCTGAAACACATAGGCCACCAGATCGGCCAGCCGGTCCGGGGGGATGTCCCGGATGTTTACCCCGCCGATTCGGATGCTTCCCGCCTGGGGCTCATAAAAGCGCAGAAGAAGCTGGGCCAGGGTGGACTTCCCGCCGCCGGAGGGGCCGACCAACCCTGTCACCGTTCCCTGGGGGAGCCGGAAAGAGACATGATCCACCGCCGGGATGCCTTCGGTGTAGGCAAACTCCACATTGGAAAATTCCACATCGAAGGTAGTAGGATTTCCGGTCCCCTCCTGATCTGGCTCCGGTTGACGGAGGATGTTGTCCATGCGGCGGACGCCCTCCAGGATGCGGCTGGAGAGGATCACCATCTGCATCATGTTTTCCAGCGGCTCCTTCAGTCCGCCGCCCACCAGGAAGAACAGCAGAATGACGGGCAGGAAATCCAGATAGCTGTCTGCCGTGGGGATGAGCAACAGGGCCGCCGGAAGCAGAAACAAAAGCTGCGCCCCGAAAAAGGCATAATAGGCGCCCATGGGCCTGGCGTTGGCCCGTGCCGTCCGCTCCACCACATCGGTGAAGTGATTCAGGTCGCCCTCGTACCGGCGGAAGGCGCTAAGGGTCCGGTTGAACACCTTTACCACGCTCATGCCGTGGATGTACTCCACCACGGTGCCCTGCATCCGCTCCTGGGCATCGTGGAGCTCTACTTGAAGGGCCGCCTTGTCCGGCTGTCTGAGACAGGAGGACAGCATCCAGAGGGAGATGCCGATGGGCAGCAGCGTCACCAGCGCCAGCCTCCAGTTCATGAAAAACAGGTACAGCAGGGTAAACACCGGCGTGGCTACCGCCGCAGCGATCTCGCACAGATGGTGGGCCAGAAACGCTTCAATCTGGTCGGAGTCATCAGAGACAATCTTTTTGATGGCCCCCTGGGTGGTGCCGGTAAAGTAGCCGGAGGAGATACGGGAGAGCTTCTCCATCAGCCGGAGGCGCAGTTCATAAATGATCTCATAGGCCGCCGTATGGGAGATCGCTGAGGAAGCGTAAGCGCAGACGCCATAGACCAGCGCCGCGCCGAAGGTAATGGCACAGAGGGCAAGAATTTTCCCCTGGTCTGCCTCCTCCGGGGCCGTGTAATGGGCCAGCAGCTCCACCACCACGCCGTAGATGGTGAAAAACGGCACAATCCGCGCCGCGGAAGAGAGGACAGACAAAAGGCAGGCCAGCGTCAGCTTGTTTTTCCGCGCACCGGCCAGCTCAAACAGGCGGGCAAGGCCCTGTTTTTCTTTTTTCGTTTTTTCTTTCATATTGGTCGTTCCTTGATTAGCAATAACTAACTTCTGTTGAAAAAGAAAGACGCACTCAGGCGTCCTCCTTGAAAATCAAAGAAAACAACAGTTCGTAGATCCGCTCCAGCGTGCGGTCCAGGGCGTCGGTATGCAGGGACTCCCGGTTGACCTTAGCCATAGCCATGATTTTGATGAGATTGGCTACTACATGGAGGTCCACATCCTGCCGCACTCCCTCCATGTGGTCCAGCAGGCCGTGCAGGATTTGGGCCTCCCGCTGGTCATAGCCGACATCATCCGGGGTCACGCATTCCGGCGAGGATGCACGGCGCAGCTTCTCCATATCCTCCGCAGTGAGGTACTGGTAGATGCTGTTTTGGCTGAATACAATGAGTTTGAGGTAGTCTCGGCCTTCAGCGGCGGTCATCTTCTCCCGGCCGTTCAGAAGGTTTTCAAAATGCTGCTTCACCCGGTCCCTCTGGTACTCCATGATGCCGGTGACAAATTCCTCCTTGGAGGAAAAGAAGTTGTAAAAGGTGCTCTTGCCCAGCCCGGCGGCTTGGGTGATCTTCTCCACCGAGGCGTGGGTCATGCCATACTGCTTGATAAGCTCGAAGCCTGCGTCCAGCATTTTGACACGCAGCTCATCCCTATCGGTGATGCTAAAAATTTTAGGTGACATTGCGCCCCTCCTTTGCGACTATTATTTTATATTCGGTCGCAAAACAAGAATAGCAGACACGGATGCAGTTGTCAACCGAATAGAGAACATTTTCTAAAAAACGGTCTTTATTCTATAAGCCTCAGCTTGATACACATAAACACCGCAGCTACCCCAAATGGGTAACGGCGGTGTTCTATTAGGGATTGTAGCCCATTTTAGAAAACTCCAAAAGCCGCTTGACGGCTCCCCTAAAAAATTATATAATTTTATACGGTTAGTTATTGCTAACTTCATAAAATACAAATGGAGGTATTCCTATGTCCCTGATTCAAAAAGAAATTGCCGATTTCTCTGTCCAGTGCTATCAGAACAACGCTTTCCGCACTGTTGCCAAGGCAGATGTGCTTGGTAAGTGGAGCATATTCTTTTTCTATCCCGCTGACTTCACCTTTGTGTGCCCTACAGAGTTGGAGGACCTGGCAAACCTCTACGATAAATTCCAGGCCATCGGCTGCGAGATTTACTCCGTTTCCTGCGATACCCGCTTTGTCCATAAGGCATGGCATGATGCCTCCGAGCGCATCCAGAAGATCCAGTATCCCATGCTGGCCGACCCCACACATTGTCTGGCGAAGGATTTTGAGGTCTACATCGAATCCGACGGCGTGGCAGAGCGGGGCAGTTTTATCGTCAACCCCGAGGGAAAAATCGTGGCCTATGAGGTCAACGCCGGCAATGTGGGCCGGAACGCCGACGAGCTGCTGCGGAAGGTGCAGGCGTGCCAGTTCGTGGCGGAGCACGGAGACGAGGTGTGCCCGGCGAAGTGGCAGCCTGGCGCCGA
>ERZ827528.4117-NODE-4117-length-11043-cov-4.119494_pt1 | contig 11043 bp, 18 predicted proteins | sample MGYA00519768_ERZ827528 | MGnify/ENA primary metagenome ERZ827528 (study PRJEB31778, sample SAMEA3449343) | human gut metagenome | biome: human gut; feature: human-associated habitat; material: faeces | place: United Kingdom | collected 2010/2012 ...
ATATGAAAAAGAAATTTTTTACTAATTTATGGTTGACTTTTCATAGCTGGTCTCCTTTAGACAATTTTTCTTTTGCTTCTTGGCTACTAATTACTAACAGTCTCTGCGACTGAGCATTTGCTGCTGTTGGAGCAATTCTGGCAGCCTCCAGAATTTTGTCCAATTTTTCCTTTTCAATCTCATCAGTTTTATACTTTCTTACAGAACATCTCTGTTTTGCTAAAGATAAAAACTCCATAAAAATATTCCTCACTTTCATTTTTAATACATTTTTGTTGTGCCTGCTCAACAAGTACGCTATAATGCTATCACAGTATTTCTTTTTTACAAGTACGCACTTTTAAGTGCCATACTACCCAAAATGATACTATGGATTCAAATTTCAGGAGGTCGTATATAATGAAACCATGTCAATCTTTCCAATGTCCAGTAGAAGCAACCCTTCAGCTTATAGGTGGTAAATATAAGTCACTTATCCTATGGCATCTCATTGGAAAAACACTTAGATTTAATGAATTAGGAAAGCTCATTAAATCTGCAACTCCCAAAATGCTTACCCAGCAACTTAGAGAATTAGAAAATGACGGATTAATCAACAGGGTCGTTTATCCTGTAGTTCCTCCCAAAACCGAATACTCATTAACACCTTTTGGTGAAAGCATCATTCCTGTTTTGGAAGCTATGTGTAATTGGGGAAATTCCTACTTAGAAGGAACTGCTACATGTGTCAATTCTTGTTCTTCTATATAAATATCGTCTTTCTACCTAATTATACCTTCATTGTCTTTGCCAATGATGTAAGTAGCGCAGCCATCTCCGGATTTCCCAACACTTTCATCAACAACTCTGCATCCACTCCATCCGGCACCGTAATCGTACTGTTGCCTTCATCCTGCGCTTTCATCTGCGGATTGAGATTTTCCTTATTATAAAAGGCATTCTCCATAAGTTCCGCATTCTTCCTTCGGTCTTCATCAAGGATATGACCATACACTTCCGTTACCATATCTGCCTGAGCATGGCCGGAATCTCCCTGGACTGCTTTAATATCTCCTCCACTGAGTTTCAACTTGTAGGTGACACTGGTATGACGCAAACTGTGAAACACTACATCAGGCAGTCCCAGTTCATCTATGATGTCCTGCATCTTCGTCCTCAGATAGCTGTCCCCTATAGGAAGTCCGAAAGTTGTAGCCATAACCAGATTATAATTCTGATACTCATTTCCCAGTGCTTCAATGATTTCTTCCTGATCCTTTTTCAGATTGATCAGACATTGTGCCACAGATTTCGGAATGAACACTTTTCGCTTGCTGCTATCCGTCTTTGGTGATTTTAACACCCGGACTGTTTTATTATTTTTCTTCTGACTTGGAAATATCATGATAATTTCTTTTGAATTGAGTGCTTCTATTGCATCCTTTGATACTCTCTCTACCTGTTTATTGATGATGACATAGGCTTTGTTATCTGCAATCGCCTCTTCCGAAATATCCATATCATCCCAGGTCAGTCCCAGAAGTTCACCGATACGAAGTGTTGCCGTAAATGCAAGATGAAATGCTATTTTGAGCATTTTGTTATCACAGGCTTCCAATGCCTGCATAAGCATCTCTGCTGTCCAGATTTCACGCTCCTGCTTCTTTGCTTTTGGAACGGTTGCATCCACAGCCGGGTTCTTTCCCATCATATCCCACTTTACCGCCTGGCGGAAACAGCTCCTTAATACCTTATGTATCTCATTTACTGTACTTTCCGTGATTGTTCCTGTACCATCCGGATTCTTTGTACTCTTTACCGCCGGCATTTTAAGAAGATCCTTATAATACTTCTCCATAAAATGTGTATTGATGCTTGCAAGCTTGGTATCTCCGATTGTGGGAAGAATGTAATTATTTATTAGAGCCACATTACCAGAGTAAGTGGAAACACCCCACTTGTCATGTCCATATATCTGCACATATTCTTCAATCAGTTCTTTCAATGTTGCACACTTTTGAACCTCAAATTTTCCGATAGACTGCTTGTACTCAATTTCTTTTTTCCGTTTATCTGCTTCTTTCTGCGTAGCAAATGTTTCAGATGTTGTATGTTCTTCTCCATTCTCATCCAGGATTTTATATACCACAGAGTATGTCTTTCCCCGGTGCCTGATAAATGCCATGTTATATCACTCCTTCCCTGTGCTCATTCAACCAGTTCAGGAACTGCTGCCTGTGAACCCTCAGAACCTTTCCGGCTCCGACACACTGGAATTCTCCTGACTGCATCCATTTGGTAACTGTCGATACACTCACTCCGGCCAGCTCCGCTGCCTCCTGCCTGGATATATATTCTTTTATCTCCAAGGATACTGTATCTTTTTCCTGTTCATCCCCATCATCCAGGATGTAATATACATTCTGAGCATTAAGGAATAGCTGAAAACTCTTTCTTGTGATCCACCTTTTATTATTGCAGATGGTGGAATCCAGAAGTCTTCCAATTTCTTCGCTCCTTGCGATTTTTGCCAATTTTTCCCGTGAAATCCCAAGCAGATCCGCCGCATCCTGCAAACAGATGTAATCATTCTCCAACTCCTCTGCTGTTGGAATATGTGTGACCTTGCGGTATACATCCTGATCTGCATACCACTTTTCAAATATATCAACCGGAATGCGTCTCACAAAATCCACTGTAATATACTCCAGCTTTTCATTTTTCCAGATATCATACAAATCGCAGTCATGTATTCCCAGAATATTTGCAGCTTCCTTAAATGAATAAGATTTTTCTCTTAACTCTTTTCCTGGTTCTTCGCCGTCCACTTTTTTATACTTCACCTGATTGGCATACCACTTCTCGAAACTGACAAGATCAATCCGCATCATCCCACCAATCACTTCAGTCTTAAAAAAATTTTTATGGACCAGCCAGTAACTGTCTGTCTTTTTTAGTCCTAGCAGCTTTCGCATTTCAGGCACAGACATGGTACTACGCCGGGTCAGCTTCTGTTCGGCACTTCGTTGCTGAATCTGTTTCCTTATCTCTGTCAAATCCTTCGCTTCACTCATACTGCGGCCTCCTTCTCACCCACTATAACATGTACGTCTGCATATCATTTAGAAGGTAAATTATATAGTTTCGGACTTCTGATCCAGCCATTCGTCAAAACTCTTCTTTGAAATACGATACTTGTTTCCAATCTGGATCCAGCGAAATTCATTTTTCTTCAACAGCTCATATACAGTCGGTCTGCTGATCCCAAGCATTTCCTGTACTTCCTTTACGGTATAGCATCTTTTTTCTGCAATATTCTCTGCTGTCATTCCCATTATGCAATCCCTCCCGGCTGTCCATCCATGAATCTCTTTACCTGCTTTTTCATACGGACTTTTATTTTCTGCATCTGCTGTCTCGCTGATTCATAGGTAATTCCCTGATCGTCTGCAATATCCGAAATTGTCTTTTCTTTCAGCAGATACTTGGTAAATGTCTCCTTTTCTGTTCCCAGAATCCCAAGCTGGCTGTTAAACAGATTATAGTCTTTCCTCATATCCCTGAGAATGTATGCATCCCTGATATACACTTCCGCCTGGTCCACTCCGTCCAGTACGTTACCTGAAAAATCACAGTTAATCAGTGCTTCCCTTGTAATAACATTGTTGATTGCTTTTCTTGCGGTGGGATCACTGGTCATTCCTCCGGTCTGGACTCTTACTCCAAGATCTCCAGCTGACTGCCGGTGGCTGCTTTCCTTTTCACATTCGATCATGTAACGCAGCCCGTCTGTGTATCCGTCCACGATGCCAATGAATTTTGTATAGTTTTTGATAATGATATCTATGCGCTTCTCTGATGTAGCTCCTGTATATACTCTGATAAGGTTCTTTTCTGTCATTGCTGTACTCCTTTTATTCCTGCATGTCATGAGTTTTCGTACGTTTACTCTTCTTTACAGATATTATTGTAGATAACCACGGAGTAAAAATCGTTCCCCAAACAATAGACAAAAGTCTATTCAGAATGTACTTTTATCCAAGAAGTGCCAGTGCCTGAATCTGTTTCAGTGCAACTTCTCTCATCTGGTCATTTTTCAGTTCCAGCAACGCATCCATTATTCTGGCATCCAGTGCCTCTGCCTTTTTCCCTTCCAGCAGATATGATCCACTGCAATTCAGGGCTTTTGCTATTTCCAGAACAATGCTGCTTTTAATGTCTATATGGTCATTCTCATATGCTGATATCGTTGCTTTCTTAGTGCACAGGATTTCTGCCAGCTGCTCCTGTGACATTCCTGCTGCTTTTCTCATTTCTCTGATTCTTGTTCCCATTGTATTTCCTGCATCTGTATTTCTCATTTTTTCTCCGTTTCCGGAACCCAAACGGAAATACAACATGTCTTATGATGGAACAGAAAAAGAGCCTGCAAAACGCATTAAAATAAAACAATTTCTCGTTATATTTCCGTTTTGCAGGCTCCTTATAGTCTTCTGCTATATTCAGCTCGTTTACAAACTCTTGCGCAGTGGGATCATCTTTAAGGATTCTCGGCATTACCGAAATCATGGTCCCGGCTCCTCTGTCCAGTCTGATGGTCCGCCCACTGGCTCATTTTATTCAGTTATCTATTACTCGTGCAGTATTTTCATGCTGCTTATATTATTCAAATCTGATTTTTTCTCCGATCCCGGATAGTCTTAAGTTCCCCTGATTTCAGATCCGCAATCGTAACCGTCCGGCATTTCGGACAAATGATATTCAATGATATTACTTCTTTACATGTTGCCAAAAACTTTCCGCAGCCTGAACAATGAATCATTCTGTGTTCATTATCTCGTTTATCATTTCTCATTTTCATCCTAATAGTCGGGTTTTTCACTACTCCCCTATAAATATTACGATTCCCCCGTCTATTCTCCTTTCTCTGTGTTGTTCAATATCCTGAGTACATATCTGGCCATTCTCTCAAAAAAATCGCGTTTTTCCTTCCAGGGCATATTTACAACATATCTGTCTATGTCAATCTGCTCTCTCTTTCCGGTTACTATGTATCGCACATCAAAATGAAAAGACTCTTCCAGTATTGACAGTTTCTCACATGAAATTGCAGAATCTCCATATTCGTATCTCTGATACTGCTTTGTGCATATACCAAGAGCATCCGCAACATCATCCTGAGACAGTGCATTCTCTTTTCGTATCTTTCTCAGACGTTTACCCATATTCTTTTGATATTCCTGGTCTTTATCGTTATCGTTCGACATATTACTCCTTCCATTTCATCCATAATAGAATACTATTTTCTTCTATAAATCAGAACCGAGTAATATGTGGAAGATTTTGGACATATTAGCGTGATTTTTTCCAAATAAAACCAGACACCCAACACATATCAATATTTTTTATTATTTGTGCCAAGGACAGATTATGGGGATATTTTCCTATATTCTGTACCTTTTCTGTATGTTATTACTACATTGCTCTTTTTTGCTGCCGTAATGCTTCCATATCTGTAGAGTACTTGCTGGCTTTTTCCTGATCATGTTCCTTTCCGCGGCAGTTCTCAAATATCTTCATATAAATTTCATCCACCACCCCTACGATTTCTTTCTTGCATCTCACACATGTAATCTCAACACTGCAATTTCCCGCCACCTTAAACAACTGCTTTCCGCAGGACGGGCAGCTCACATATCTCATCTTAACTCTCTCAGTCATCATCAAAGTCCTCCTGACATTGTACAATTTACGTACCATTCAACGGATAAGGGAAATGAAAACCATTGATGATTATATTCTCTGGATAAATGAGTTCCGATGTGCCGAAGTCCGCACCATTCATCCTGTGACCTTCTTGCTGATCTTTTCGACTGGTATAACACCATTAAAAAAACTATCTCTCCTCCATAAACCACATATTGTTGTCCTCATAGAAAAGATGGCTCTCTTTTCCGTCAACAATACAGGTATAACGTATTCCGGCTCCGCCTGCTTTCAGGCTTGCCGCTCTTCTTACATCTGTTACTTTCTGAATCTCATATACATGGCCATCCTTCCAGATAAAGCTCCTTGGCAGAAGCCTTCCGTCATTTGTAAATTCAGCCATGACATTTACATATACCTTGCTACTTTCCATAATAGTTCAATCCCTCCTGTCTATCCAAAGTACCCATGCGGATGTACCGTATGATCAGACTTTGCATCACATGCTGACAGTATTCTGTCGCGGTACATAAGCCCTCTCTGGACACTGTAAAATCCAAATCTTTTGCGGATAATATCAACCGTCTCATCCATTTTAATCTGTTTTTCTCTTGCCTGCGGATCCATGAATATGTCCATCTGCTCCCAGAAATAATCTGTCACAAGATCCGTTCCACGTATTCCTATGCTCCGCAGTGGCTTTTGAAAGAACTCTGGCCGGCTGCTTTTCAGCTCCTTATCATCCGCCGGCAGTCTGTAGTTGTCTTTGTATAGCCTGTATCCAGCCTCTACAATCTCTTTGGTAATATTGCTCGCATTCTGCAATTTTACCTGTTTTGAAAAATGGAACAGTTCTTTGTCACGGACACTGATCTCAACAGTCCGGCACCGGAAACCATTCTCCCGGAGTCTTGCCGCTACACTTTCTGCCAGAATGTATAACACAATCTTGACATCTTCATCTGTTTCCATATCCCTGGGTGTTGTTGTACTGTTGCCTACGGACTTGACCGGAGCTGATGTGTTTTCCAGCTTTACCGGAGATTCATCATATCCATTAGCAAAAGCCCACAGGATACTTCCCATCTTGCCAAGTTTTCTGACCAGCAGCGTTTCATCAGATTTTGCCAGATCCCCGATGGTCCGGATTCCCATGCTATATAACTTTTTATTCGTTGCATTTCCCACATATAACAGATCAGAAACTGGAAGGCACCAGGCTTTTCTCTGAAACTCATCCTCATACATGGTAGTAATGGCATCCGGTTTCTTGTAATCCGAACCAAGTTTTGCAAAAATCTTGTTGAACGACACACCCACGCTCACCGTAATGCCAAGCTCTTTTTTCATCCTGCTGCTTATTTCCTGCGCAATATGAAAGCCGTCTCCCTTGAGAGTTGCACTGTCTGTCACGTCCAGCCAGGACTCATCAATTCCGTATGGTTCCCTCTTATCTGTATAGTCAGCATAAATTTCCTGTGCCATTCTGGAAAATCTGAGATACAGGTCCATCCTTGGGGGAAGAAATGTTATGTCCGGGCATACCTGTTTTGCCTGCCATAATGCCATTCCGGTTTTTACACCATATCTCTTGGCTGTATAATCAGCGGTCAGCACAATTCCATGTCTCGCCTCAGGATCACCGCCTACTGCTACAGGCTTTCCCCGAAGCTCCGGATGATGCAGAAGCTCTACCGATGCATAAAAACAGTTACAATCACTATGCAGTATTGTCCGGTTCACTGAATCACCTTCTTTCCTGCTGCCGGATGATATGCCATCCGTCTACATGGCATAATATAATACTTTTTATATTGCTATTCAATGGTAATTTATTGCATATTATCAATATCATTGATATTTCTATTGCTTTTTAGGGATTCCTGTGCTAAAGTTGATATATCCCGCATAGGGAGATCATACCTGATATGATTACTTAGAAAGGCATAATACTATGAAAGATTTAGGAAAGACCATTGCTAAATACAGAAAATAAAAAAGTGTCTCCGACACTTCAACTCCCCTTCCCCTCACTCTTGAGGGGTTAGGGGTTTCTTTTTTTCTCATTTTCCCTCATAATAGTCTTATGAATATTTTGCAAAAGATTTTTAAAGACCATTTTGAGGAAATGATTTATATTCAACATCCTCGTGACTCTGTCATCGAAAATGTAGAAAAAATGATTAATTGTGGCGACCCTTCTTTTGGTGGTGCCATGTATACCTGCCCTTCCTGCGGTAATTTCAAATATGTTCCTTTCCGCTGTCATTCCCGTTTCTGTCCTACCTGCGGTAACATGTATGCCATTGACAGAACTACCTCTATGTCCTTTAAGATCATCAATGTCCAGCATCGCCACTGTGTCTTTACCATTGCCGGCAAACTCCGTCCTCTGTTTTTAAATGACCGCTCTCTTTTGAACTGTCTTTTCTCTGCTGTTAATAGTGTTGTTACACATATGTTCCATAAAGATAACAAAACCGAACTCTTTACTCCTGGCTTTATCTGTGTACTTCATACCTTTGGCAGGGATTTAAAGTGGAATCCACATATCCATTGTCTCATTTCTGAAGGGGGCATTGGAAATTCTCTTCACTGGCGTCACAAAAAACATTTCAACTATAGACTCTTACGTGATTCTTTTCAGACCGCTCTTTTGAACGAGTTACATTCCAAAATCGGCGACTCTTTCAAAAAACTAAAAGCTTCCATCTACCATGAGCATAAAAATGGTTTTTACGTTCGAGCTATGCCCAATAAATGCAACCCCTCTAACGTGATTAAGTACATTGGTCGTTATCTTGGCAGACCAGTCATTGCAACTTCTCGTATTGATTCTTACGACGGTGATTTTGTTACTTTTCATTACAATCGCCATGAAGACGAGAAATTGGTCATCGAAACCATCCCTGTTCTTGATTTCATGCCACGGCTTACTCAGCACATCCCGGAAAAACATTTTAAAATGATCCGTTATTATGGAATTTATGCCAGACATCGTAAATCTGACCAATCTCTTCACAGAGCAATCTCCAGGGAAAAGCACAAAATATTTCTTTCCTTTAATCGGTGGCGAGAATCTATCCTCCTCTCCTTTGGATATGATCCATTAAAATGCCCTTCCTGCGGTACAACCATGCTTTTCCTTGAGTTATATTTCAACCATAAACCTGTTCCTTTGCATCAATTATATGAAAGAGTGATGCGTAAGCACCGATGTCGTTCTCCTGCTTCTCCTTCTTCTCTTCCACAGTCTCCTGTTACATGGTACAATCAACGTATCTAATATGGAAATGGAGACGATCACTATGAAACGATTCACTGAGACAGAACTTGCAAAGGAACTTCGGCAACAATATATCAAAAATCCTCCGGAAGGCATGACTTCTGACGAAGTCCTCGACATGAGCGATGATGATCTTTTGGATATGGATTATTTCTTACACGAATTTGATGAGCTGGATGATGACGATTTCGGCGAAGAAGGTTTTTATATCTTCTAAACCTAAACCGTCTATTTCTCGTGCCCGCTTTTGTGCGGGCTATTTTCATTCAAAAGTTCGACGAAAGTAGAACTTTCCTATAAAGGAACATAAGCTGAACCAGAGCCAGCTTGCAAAAGAACTGGAAAACTATGATATCTATGTAAAGCAGAATTCAATCAGCGCCTGGGAGCTTGGCACAGCAACACCAAATGCCAGACAGTTTCTCGCTTTATGTGAAATTCTTGAAATATACGATATCTATACAGAGTTTGTTGGTCAGAGTCCTCTTAATCCATTCCGGAACCTGAATGAAAATGGAAGGAACAAGGTGCTTGAATATATCAGCGATCTGGAAAGCACCGGCAACTATAAACCGGCAGAAATCATTCCTATCCATGTGATCAGGGAAAGAAAAGTATTTTACAATACCGTTTCCGCTGGTACCGGCTCTTTTCTTGATGGTGACGAATATGAGATATTCTCCTCTCCTGACATTCCGGAGGCTGCCACATTTGGCGTATATGTAGATGGTGACAGTATGGAACCTAAATACCATAATAAGGATCTCATCTGGATTGAACAGACGGCATGCCTTGATGATGGCGAAATAGGTATCTTCTATCTTGATGGAAACGCATATGTGAAGAAATTTCAGAATAACAGACTCGGAACCTACCTCATATCACTGAATAAAAAATATGATCCGATTCCGGTTACAGAGAACAGTTCCTTCAAAATATTCGGCCGTGTTCTTTCGTAAGTCCTTTTTTTGGGACACTTAAAACTGTAGGATTATTATAGCGGAACAGACATGAATAATTCTGAATTTGGAGGTGTATATATGAATACTGATATGGATATAGACATAAACACTGTGACAGACACAATTACTTGCAGACTTGTTGAAGCCAGGGCAGATCTTGGCATTACCCAGAAAGAACTTGCATCAGCAACCGGCATCAGCCTGAAAACTATTGCCAATATCGAGTCAAAACAGCATATTCCTTCTCTGCTATACGCCATGAGAATTGCAGATTTTTTTCACAAACCGGTAACAAGCCTGTTCTGCTATCATTCTGGTGTTCAGCAGACTCCCTCTAAAGGAGATGATCTGAATGAATAATAAAAAAATGTTAGATTTCCAGACAATCGCTGTTGATTTTGATGGCACTCTCTGCTACAGCAAATGGCCGGAGCTTGGTCAGCCAAACCTGGCACTTATTGAATATCTCCAGGAATGGAAACGCAATGGCAATAAGCTCATTCTCTGGACCTGTCGTGCCGGAGAAGCCCTAGCAAAAGCGATTGAATGGTGCCGGGAACAGGATCTTGAATTTGATGCAGTTAATGACAATCTGCCTGAGATCATCGAATTCTACGGACACAATAGCCGGAAGATCTCCTGTGATTACTATATTGATGACCGGATGCTGCTTCCAGAAAGTGCAAAGGCATAGGACCACTGATTGGTGCTATGCCTTAATAAATTCCAGTCCATCATCTTAATATTATATTTTCGGATTTCTATCTGAATTTCTCATTACTTTTTTTATTTTTAGATTTTACAATTTGAGATTTCTTTTCCTTTAACTTCTCCTTACCAGAAATATTTTTAGTACATTTATGTTCAAGATAATTCTCCATCTCCGGCAAATAACTCTCCAGTGTTCCAGTCCTTCCTATAGTAGTCATCGTAAAATCCTCCATTTCCGTTTATTTTGTGTTGGTCGGAAACGAAATGGAGTAACGGCGGAGAACGGCACCGCACCTTGGGACACTTTGCCTCGAAGTCTGGAAAACAAAATGCGCCTGCAAGTTGTCATTGGTTTGTGTAAACGCAAAGAAACGGCGGCTCTGATTTCTCAAAACCGCC
>ERZ827528.4118-NODE-4118-length-11042-cov-8.547374_pt1 | contig 11042 bp, 7 predicted proteins | sample MGYA00519768_ERZ827528 | MGnify/ENA primary metagenome ERZ827528 (study PRJEB31778, sample SAMEA3449343) | human gut metagenome | biome: human gut; feature: human-associated habitat; material: faeces | place: United Kingdom | collected 2010/2012 ...
GGAGCGTCACCCCCCAGTCGTATTTTCTGAACCAAAGCGGTAAATACTCCTTTTGCGGAGCAGACAGCGAAACGGTCGGCCTGCCCATCGGAAGGTAGTGCGAATATCCGTGGATTTCCAGTGCCGACATGGCTCCGATTGTCAGGTGTTTGTCAGCCTGTGTATTGAGGCTGTACATGGCTCCGTATAATGTCGGCGTATCGCCCGTGCGGATCATTGCACCCGTGCCTATGGGGGTCAGCCAAGCGGATTCGACGTATCTGTGTTGGGTGGAATGCGGTATGTTATTTTGCTTCATCCACGAGGTCAGATACACGGCTCCAGCCGGAACCTCTTGCAGTAATTGGTTTATTTTTGACTCGTTTTTTACGCTCATAGCGCAAATATACAAAAAATATTAAACCATTGTTGGCCTATTACAAAACTTTTGCCGCCTCGTTGATCACGCCGTTGTCGAAGCTGTCGAGGTAGACGTTCGTGGTTTCCAGATCGGCATGGCCGAGCATCTGTGAAATCACCTCGCGCGGGATGTGGTTGCGCTGCAAGGTCATGGCCGCCGTATGGCGGGAGACGTAGCTCGTCAGGTGGAAATCAATTCCGAGCTCCTCGGCGAGCAGACGCAGGTATTTCTGGTACTTGCTGTAACGGGTTCGAATGTGCATGTAGAGCCGCTCGCCCGTATAGCCGGAGCGGGTGACGACCGGCAGCAGGAAATCGTCCACGGTCGGCGAGGCCGCTTGCAGGCTCTCGATCAGTTGCCGGATTGCGGGCGTGATCTTGATCGAAATCGGTTTGACTCCTTTCTGCCGCTTGATCTTCTGCCGCTTGTAGACGATATAATCGCCGTCCTCCATCTGTTTGATATGGGCGGCCGTGAGCATAGCCATGTCGATGAACGAAATGCCGTAACAATAGTAGGAGAAGAGAAACAGCTTGCGGGCGTATTCGCATTGCGGATTGTTGGCCGTGGCGCTTTTGAGTTTCGATAACTCGGCGGCAGGCAGGTAGCGTTTGGCGGTCGCCTCTTCGAGTTTGGAGACCTCGAATCCGCCCCGTCCGAACGGATAGGTCGCCACCGAGCCGACACCCTCCGCATTGGCCCGGTTCAGAATGGCCCGCAACGCTTTGAAATAGAATTTACGTGTGTTGCCGCAACAGCTCCGCTTTTGAAGAAACATATCGAATCCCCGGACATAACGCAGGTCGATGTCGGAAAAGAGCCGTTGATCCAGCTTCCGGTCATAGCTTCTCAACATGTCCTGCGTCTGCTTGTAAGTCTGGGAGTTCCCGATATGTCCCGTTGCGTGCAGTTCCGCAATACGGTCGGTGAAATAGGCGTTGAACTTTCCCTGTTTGGAGGTGTTCAGAAAGGCGTCCTCGAACTGGTTCAGCGTCCAGTCGATGCCTTCGATCTCGAAGCGTTCGACGATCTCACGGGCACGGGCCTTGTATTTCACCAGCAGCGCATTGTCGGCTTCGCGTTGTTTATTCTCGGCTTTCTGCTCGGCTCCTTTCAGGTTGCGCAGGATGATGAATTGCTCGCCGGCCTCGTCCCAATATGCAGGATCGGCGTAGAGTTCGAGCGCGATATATTTGCGCCGCTTGTTTTTGGTGATACACAGCCTGACGGCGTAACGGCCGTTGCGGTCGGCCTTGTCGTGACGACGGGGAAACCGGATGGAATAAGCCATAGCTTTGCACAGTTTTTCTTATTGATTCGCTGATAGTTATCGAAATGTCATACGACAAGCGAATGAAGATACTGTCAAAGCTGGATTCGATAGATCCGGCCGAAGCACTAACCGCCTACCCGAGAATTGCAGAGTATGATGCGATTACTAAATTGCCCATTAGTCGTAGACGGGGCAAAAATAATATGTCGATGAAGCGATTGCAAATATTTTTTGGTTTTAATTGTAGACCTATATAATAAATCTGTACATTGTGTTGTTACAAACAGTGGATTCGCATTTGTATAGATAAAAATATCGAGATTTTGCAAAAATCTCGATATTTTAGTATATTTGAAATTGGAATAAAGCTATGTAATTATGATCGAACAGCCCCCCGCATTTGATATCCATAATATCAAAGATATTATCAATCTGTTAAATGACTGTAGATTTCCGCCTATCATAGAACGGATAAACAATGAATGCCTTTACTGGGATAAAGTGAAGCACCTCGAAATCCCAAAAGGTATCACGCATGAGAAATTATGGAAGCTAATCAAGTTGCGGCGATCGTTCATCAGCATTCCATTCGTATTTCAGGAATATAAATTTCATTATTATATTACCAATGCGACACAAGAGAGGCTGCATTATTTCGATATGAACTTCGGGGGAACGCTCGGAGCGAATTCTCCGATACCCGCCGAAGACAAACACCGTTATTTGGTCAGTTCTCTAATGGAAGAAGCCATCGCCTCCAGTCAGATGGAGGGAGCTTCCACTACGCGTAAAAAAGCCAAGGACATGCTCCGCAAAGGCACGAAGCCGCGCAATAAATCGGAGCAGATGATTCTGAACAATTACAATACGATTCAGCATATTGCAAAAAATCGGGAATGGGAATTAACGCCGGAACGATTGCTGACCATTCACCGACTGATGACGCAAAACACGCTCGACAACTCTGAAGACGAAGGACGCTTCAGAACGAACGATGATATCTATGTTGTCGATAATTTGTCGGGAGAGGTTGTCCACTTTCCTGTGCCTTATACTGAGATTCCGGAGTTGATACTGTTATTATGCAGATTGTTCAATGAAAAAGGAAGTGAAAACTTCGTGCATCCCATTATCAAAGGAACATTGATTCATTTCCTGTTAGCTTATATTCATCCGTTCTGTGACGGAAACGGTCGAACGGCCCGTGCTCTTTTGTATTGGTATATGTTGAGAGAAGGTTACTGGATGACTGAATATCTCTCTATATCGAGAATCATCTACCACAAGAAACGCCAATATGAGAAAGCGTTCCTCTATACGGAAAATGATGGAAACGATTTGACTTATTTCATTTCGTTTAATCTTCATGTAATGTCCGAGGCGTACGAATCCTTGAAACTTTACATAAAAAACAAATTGTCGGAACAGTATCAAACTGCCGATTTTATTAAAATCCCGTCGGTCAACGAACGTCAGGCCATTATATTGAAGATCGTATCCGACAAGCCGCAGAGTGTCCTAACGGTCAAAGAGATGGAAACCCGATTCAATATCTCGAATTTTACGGCCCGAAGCGATCTGCAAGGTCTTGTGAAATTGGGATTTCTGTCTTCTGTTGCAGTAAACAGGAAACAACATAATTATATCAGAAGTTCCGAATTCGAAGAGACTCTTTCGAAATATGAATAAATAAAAATATCGAGATTTTGCAAAAATCTCGATATTTTAACATTTTGCTCACGGCGTAATTTTCTCGGGAATCAGGTGTGTGTCGGCGAAAAGGGTGTAATTATTCGATTTGCATAATTTGAATAAAATAATTATTTTTGCAAAAATGATATTCCTATGGCGAAGATTATAAATCCATTCATCGTGACCGGAAAGATCGCTCCGGAGTATTTTTGCGATCGGGTAAGCGAATCAGCCCGGCTTGTCAAGTCGGTTACCAACGGCAATAATTTGGTTGTCATTTCACCGCGCCGTATGGGTAAAACAGGGCTGATTCAGTTCTGTTACGACAAGCCGGAAATCGGTAAGGAGTACTATACTTTTTTCATCGATATTCTGCATACGTCGAGCCTCCGCGAATTTACCTATCTGCTCGGCCGGGAGATTTACGAAACACTCCTGTCTCGCAGTCGTAAAATGGCGACTCTTTTCATTCAGACGATTAAGTCCATCAGCGGGAAATTCGGGTTCGACCCCATCTCCAATCTTCCCACTTTCAATGTGGAGTTGGGAGATATCGAGCGACCCGAATATACGCTCGATGAGATTTTCCAATATTTGTCTCATGCGGACAAGTTTTGCATCGTAGCGATTGATGAGTTCCAGCAAATTGCCAAATATCCGGAGAAGAATATAGAGGCTTTGTTGCGGACTCACATCCAAAGGTCGGAGAACAGCCATTTTATCTTTGCCGGGAGCGAACGCCACATGATGCAGGAGATGTTTGCATCGGCCGCCCGGCCGTTCTACCACAGTGCCGACATGTTGGAGCTGAAAGCCATTCCTGCGGAGATTTACATTCCGTTTATCGTCGGGCATTTCGAGCGGCGCAACCGTTCGATAGCCGCCGTCGATGTGGAAAAGGTTTATGCACTTTTTCAGGGGCACACCTACTATATCCAAAAGACCTTCAACGAATCGTTTGCCGATACGCCCGAAGGCGACGAATGTACGTTGGAGACGATCCGGGCTGCCATCGATAATATGATTGCTTCGAACGATACGATTTTCCGGGAGATTCTGTCGAACGTTCCCGAAAAGCAGAAGGAGTTGCTTTATGCCATCGCCAGGGAGGGCGAAGCCGAGCGTATTACATCTGCCGATTTCATCAAACGGCACAGTCTTACTTCGGCCAGTTCGGTACAGTCGGCCGCAAAGAAATTGCTCGAAAAGGATCTTATCACCGAAATTAACAAGGTTTTTTCTGTAACCGACCGATTATTTGCCATGTGGATAAATAAATTATATGGGAAAAATCCGGATTTTTAATGTCGCTGCTCGGTATAATGTGATTTTTATAGATTGGTATTTGGCCGTAAGTTGGCTGAAATAGTTACCTTTGACTTTGTCGAAGGTACTCCGCCCCGACAAAACGCAAATAAAATTTGCTTTTGTGCGCGGCTTGTTCGTACCTTTGTTACGAAGTATGCCGAAACTTTATATCATAGCGGGTTGCAACGGTGCAGGGAAAACGACTGCATCCTATACCGTGCTGCCCGAAATGTTGGGATGCCGGGAGTTCGTCAATGCCGACGAAATAGCAAAAGGGCTGTCGCCGTTCAATCCCGAAAGCGTGGCGATCGAGGCAGGACGGCTGATGTTGCAACGAATGGACGATCTTTTGTCCGAAGGCGAGGATTTTGCGTTTGAAACGACGTTGGCGACCCGTTCCTATGTGAAATTCGTGGAGCGGGCGCAGGCGAAAGGCTATTTTGTGACGTTGCTCTATTTTTGGTTGCCGACACCCGAACAGGCCATCGAGCGTGTTGCGACACGAGTAAGCGAGGGCGGACACAATATTCCGTCGGATGTGATTCGGCGACGTTATGCGAACGGCATCAAGAATTTAACAATCCTCTATACTCCGATTTGCAATTTCTGGACAATCTACGACAACAGCTCGGCAGACGAAGAGATTAAAATAGTTGCGTCGGGTGAGAAGAACATAACAATTCATGTTGAAGATGCGTTATCCTATAAACTGATTACGAATTATGAGCGAGATTGAAATCAAACAAATGCAGGAAAAAATCAACGCAGGTATTTTGCTCGCCCGTAAGCGTCTGATTGAAAAGACGAAGAAGGAGGACGGAGAACTGGTTGTCGTGCGCGACGGAAAGGTCGTGCGCATTAAGGCCCGCGATCTGAAATAGGAATTTTGGGTCGGTTGTCTGAATGAATAATCCCCGGCATTTTCGGATGTCGGGGATTCACTTTTCAATTTTGATTGGGTAGGCGAATGATGCGTGGAACACAGGTGGAACACGCGAAATCGCAACAACTCTCGATAATGGCAAGTTGCAACTCTTTGAATGCGTGGAAAATCCGTTGAAATATAGTTTGTTAAATTTATTAGAAAAAGTAAAATTTAATTCTGGGGGGGGGCGCGTGGTCGCAAGTTCGAATCTTGTCACCCCGACAAGCCGAGAGTCAGCCGCTTATGTGAAAACATAGGCGGCTGATTTTGTTTTGGCGGCAGTGGCTGAAACGGGCGGCTGACGCCACGGCCGACGGGGAAAAGGGGCGGGGCCGTCGGACGCCGGGCCGGGGAATGTCGATTTTTTTTCGTATCTTTGCACAAAACCCCGTGTTGCGGCCGTTATTATTCATGTCGTGCAGACCGCAGATTTTTGCCTTTATACCCCTTCGATAGCAATTCTGGATGTTTGCGGCGGAAAAAATGTCGATTTTCCCCGGAATGTTTTTCAAATGCGGAGGAATTTGCCGGGGTTTCTTGCGATCAGCGGATTTCTGCGATTTTTTTTCACGCCGGGCCTGTCCCGCACTTCGTGAGACGACGCCCGCGATGCGGGATTGCGGCGGTCCCCTGTCAACAGATGCTTAACACGAAAAACAACAGCTTATGAAACAAAGAAAAATGCTTGCGCTCACGCTCTACCAGCTTGGACAGCTTTACCGTCACGAGTTACCCGAACTTGTCGCCGCCGCCGAGGCGAGCGGCGACGCCGTGCAGTTCCGAAGGCGTCTGGGCGAGTGGGTCTCCCGTTCGGAGTCCGCGCAGGGCGATGCGGGCGAGCAGATTCGGCTGCTGATCGATTACGACGGGCGGGAGGTCGATGAACTGTCTACCGGCGAACGGATGCCGGTGCGGACGCTGACGCTGTTGTGGCAGTTTCTTACGGGCTGTCTGGAGAATGTGGAGATGCGCACGGACCTGTTTATCGACCTGTTCTACCTGTTCAAACGTCTCGGAGGAGCGGAACTGCCGCCGCTTTCGATGCAGCGTGTCCGCATCCGCTCCGAGCGCTGGCCTTCGGGACTCGATGCCGAGGTGCGGGAGATCAGGGCCGACAACAGGGAGCGCATGCTGCATCTGCTGGTGCAGAAGATCGAGAACCGCAAATCGACGCCCTCGCGGTTCCGTTTCGCGGAGGGGATGAGTTATGAAGACAAATACCGTCAGGTGGCCATCTGGTGGAACGATTTCAGGTTTCATCTGGCGATGGCGGTGAAAAGCCCCTCGGAGCTGAACCGCTTTCTGGGCAATTCGCTTTCGGCGGAGACCATGTACCTGCTGTCGAAGGCCCGCAAGAAGGGGATGCCGTTCTTCGCCACGCCCTATTATCTCTCGCTGCTGGACGTGACCGGAAAAGGATACGGCGATGAGGCGATCCGCAGCTATATCCTCTACTCGCCGCAGCTGGTCGAGACCTACGGCAGCATCCGCGCGTGGGAGAAGGAGGACGTCGTCGAAGCCGGAAAGCCCAATGCCGCGGGGTGGCTGCTGCCCGACGGCCACAATATCCACCGCCGCTATCCGGAGGTGGCGATCCTGATTCCCGACACGATGGGACGCGCCTGCGGCGGGTTGTGCGCGTCGTGCCAGCGCATGTACGATTTTCAGAGCGAACGGCTCAACTTCGAGTTCGAGAGCCTGCGGCCCAAGGAGAGCTGGGACCACAAGCTGCGCCGCCTGATGACCTATTTCGAAGAAGACACGCAGCTGCGCGACATCCTTATCACGGGCGGGGACGCCCTGATGAGCCAGAACAAGACGCTGCACAATATACTGGAGGCCGTATACCGCATGGCCTGCCGCAAGCGCAAGGCCAACGCCGGGCGGCCCGACGGCGAGAAATACGCCGAACTGCAGCGCGTGCGTCTCGGTTCGCGCCTGCCGGCTTATCTGCCGATGCGTATCGACGACGGATTGGTGGAGGTGCTCAGGGAGTTCAAGCAGAAGGCTTCGGCGGTCGGCGTGCGGCAGTTCATCATCCAGACCCATTTCCAGTCGCCGCTGGAGGTGACGCCCGAGGCGCGGGAGGCTATCCGGAAGATACTTTCCGCCGGCTGGCTCATCACCAACCAGCTGGTATATACCGTCGCGGCATCGCGCCGCGGGCATACCACCCGGCTGCGGCAGGTGCTCAATGCGCTGGGTGTGGTCTGCTACTACACTTTCTCGGTGAAGGGGTTTCAGGAGAATTACGCCGTCTTTACGCCCAACAGCCGGTCGCTGCAGGAGCAGCACGAGGAGAAGATTTACGGCCGGCTGACGCCCGAACAGGCCGGGGAGCTGGATGCCGAGCTGGAGAAGGGCGGCGACACGGCCGAACGGCTCCGCCGCTTTATGAAGAGACACCGGCTGCCGTTCCTTGCGACCGACCGCAGCGTGCTGAACCTGCCGGCCATCGGCAAGAGCATGTCCTTCAGGCTGGTGGGCATTACGCCCGAAGGCAGGCGCATCCTGCGCTTCGACCACGACCGCACGCGCCGCCACAGTCCGATCATCGACCGGATGGGCGAAATCTATATCGTCGAGAACAAATCGCTGGCCGCCTACCTGCGCCAGCTGGAAAACATGGGCGAGGATGCGGACGATTACGCCAGCATCTGGAACTATACGCACGGCGAGACCGAACCCCGGTTCGGGCTTTACGTATACCCCGATTTCCCGTTCGGGGTGACCGGGCGGGTGAGTAATCTGGAACTGGAGTGATTCGGTACGAAACGGCGATGAGGAGGCCCGGCGGAAGCGATTCCGGCCGGGCCTCGAAACTGTTGCATATATCAGGAATATTTATTATCTTTGTAAGAACGATAAATGAAAACCGGCGCCGATGTCCGGAGTGCCGTTCGGGGCATGTTCCGGTTTTCGTGCAGGCAGAATTATGAAACAGTCCGAAAGATTGATGTCGCTCGACGCCCTCCGCGGGTTCGACATGCTCTTCATCATGGGGTTCGCGTCGTTTGTCGTGGCCGTGTGCGGCTTGTGGCCTTCGGCCGTGACCGATGCGGCAGCCGCTTCGATGAGCCATGTCGCGTGGGACGGCTTCGCCCATCACGATACGATCTTTCCGCTGTTCCTCTTCATTGCCGGGGTCAGCTTTCCCTACTCGGTCGCCAAGCAGCGTGCGGGAGGAATGTCCGAAGGGCGCATCTATGCCAAGATCGTCCGCCGGGGACTGACGCTCGTCGTGCTGGGCATGGTTTACAACGGACTGTTCAAGCTCGATTTCGAGAATCTGCGGATCGCGAGCGTACTGGGACGCATCGGACTGGCGTGGAGCATCGCCGCGGTGCTGTATCTCAATTTCGGCGTGAAGACCCGTGCGGCAATCGCCGTCGCGGTGCTGGCCGGTTACGGAGCGCTTTCGGCGCTGGTCGCGGCGCCCGACGCCGCAGGCGCCGGGCCGCTGACCTTCGAGGGGAATCTGGCAGGCTATATCGACCGGCAGTTCCTGCCCGGAAAGCTGATATACGGGTCGTTCGATCCCGAAGGGCTGCTCAGCACGGTGCCCGCCGTGGTGACAGCCATGCTGGGCATGTTTACGGGCGAATTCGTAAGGCGCGGCGATATTCGGGGCGGCCGCAAGACGCTTTGGATGGCCGCGGCGGCCGCGGCGCTGCTGGCGGCGGGGCTGGCCTTCAGCGGGGTGCTGCCCGTGAACAAGAAACTGTGGTCGAGCACCTTCGTATGCGTCGTGGGAGCCTACTCGCTGGGGATGTTCGCCCTGTTTTACTACCTGATCGACGTGCGGGGCTGGCGCCGCTGGACGCTCTTTTTCCGCGTCGTCGGGCTCAATTCGATTACGATTTATCTGGCCCAGCGTATCGTGGGCTTCGGACGTATATCCGACTTCTTCCTCGGCGGCATCGCGTCGAAATGCCCTGAGGCCGTGGCTGCCGTGATAAGCAGTGCGGGTTATGTGGCCGTCTGCTGGCTGTTTCTCTACTTCCTTTACAGAAAGAACGTTTTTCTGAAAGTGTAGTCGCATCTGCGGATTCCGTAATGTGCCGCGCGGAGGTGCGGCTGGCGCGGAGTTTGCTCCCCGGTCCGTTAAAGTTTAAAATCAAAAAATCCCGTTATGAACAAGACGATTCACCGCGCCGAGTCGCGCGGTTATGCCGACCACGGTTGGCTGCAGACTCACCATACGTTCAGTTTTGCAAACTATTACGATCCCCGCCGGGTGCATTTCGGCGCCCTCCGGGTGCTGAACGACGACACCGTGGCTCCGGGCGAGGGTTTCGGAACCCATCCGCACGACAACATGGAGATCGTGTCGATCGCGCTGGAAGGCGCGCTCAGGCACGGCGACAGCATGGGCAACATGAAAGTCCTGCGTCCGGGAGAGATTCAGGTGATGTCGGCCGGCACGGGCATCACGCACAGCGAGATGAACGCCAGCGAGACCGAGCCGGTCAAGTTCCTGCAGATATGGGTGCTGACCGACGCGCAGAACCACACGCCCCGCTACAATCAGGTCGAGCTGGCGCCCGCCAAGCGCAACGTTCCGCATGTGATCGTGGCGCCCGAAGGCCGCGGCGGCGAGCATGTGGGATGGGTGCATCAGGACGCTTGGTTCTATACGCTGGACCTCGACAAGGATCGTGTGGTCGAATACCGCATGAATACCCGCGGCCACGGCGCCTACGTCTTCGTGATCGAAGGCAGCGTCGAGGCGGCGGGCGAGGAGCTGGGACCGCGCGACGGCATGGGCATCACCGGGGCGGACGAGTTCCCGATCAAGGGAGAAACCGACGCGAAGGTGCTGATTATCGAAGTTCCCATGGAGGTTTGACAAGACGAAGCAAAGGAGTTTTCCGGCAAATTCCTTCCTCCTTCGGGTGCGGCGAACGCTTCCGAAGGGGAGTGCGAAGGAAAAGGGCTGTCCCACGGGACAGCCCTTTTTTTGCGTCGGTCGGCGAAGGCGCCGGAAAGATGGGTTTTGCCGGGAGGGGTGTTGCGCCCGGCGCCGCTGCGTCAGAATTCCGAGGTGAAGTGGAACCGGATATCCTTGAAATTCTCCTGCGCGAGGGCGAGTCCGTAGCTCGTGTCGGCGAGGAAGACGTCGCGGCCGTGCTTGTCGACGGCCATGTTGGTGTGCTTGCGGCGCTTGAAATCGGCCAGCTGCGCGGCGTTGTCGCTCTCGATCCAGCAGGCTTTGTAGATCGAGATCGGCTCCCAGCGGCAGGCGGCGTTGTATTCGTGTTCGAGTCGGTACTGGATGACTTCGAACTGGAGCGCCCCGACCGTGCCGATGATCTTGCGGCCGTTGAGCGAGGATACGAACAGCTGCGCCACGCCTTCGTCCATCAGCTGGTCGACGCCCTTGGCGAGCTGCTTGAATTTCAGCGGGTCGGCGTTCTCGATGTAGCGGAACTGCTCGGGGGCGA
>ERZ827528.4123-NODE-4123-length-11027-cov-12.448050_pt1 | contig 11027 bp, 6 predicted proteins | sample MGYA00519768_ERZ827528 | MGnify/ENA primary metagenome ERZ827528 (study PRJEB31778, sample SAMEA3449343) | human gut metagenome | biome: human gut; feature: human-associated habitat; material: faeces | place: United Kingdom | collected 2010/2012 ...
GACTGACGGAAAATCTGATCCAGCACCGTCACGGTGATAAGGCCGCAGTCAATCAGTTCGCGGAACACATTCCCGGCGCCTACACTGGGAAGCTGATCCGGGTCTCCGACAAGAATGACCCGTGCTCCACCTTTGATGCGTGAGAAAAATTTATTTGCCAGCCACATGTCCACCATGGAAAACTCGTCCACAATGATCAAATCGGCCGAAAGCGGCTCTTGGGTGTTGTTGCGTTTTATTTCATCTTCCTCGCTGGCGAGCCCCAAAATGCTGTGCAGCGTTTTGGCCTTATCAACCCCGGTGCTTTCCGCCATACGCCGGCTGGCTCGGCCTGTCGGCGCCATCAAGGCGATCTCTCCCTGGGGATGCAGGCGGCGGTAGACCTCCAAAATTGTTTTCAGCACGGTTGTCTTGCCGGTGCCCGGGGAGCCTGTGATGATGGAAAGATTGTGGCGATAGGCTGCATACACAGCCGCTTCCTGTTTTGAGGACAGCGCCAATCCAATTTCTCGTTTGACCTGCTCCAAAATTTGTTCGATCTTCTCCGGAGCAGGAGGCTCCACCACACGCATCGCAATCCGGCGGGCGGTTTCATCCTCTTGTGCAAACACACGGGGAAGATAAATGTCTCCTTTGACGGATACGACCTCTCCATGCAGGATCATATCTTCGAGGACATCGCTGACCTCTTGTGCATGGAGCCGAAGCGAAGGAATAGGGATTTTAGCGTTGAGTAATTGGAGCGCCTCTTTTTGCAAAGCCTCACTGGTCAAAAACAAATGTCCGTTTTTCCCCTTGCTATCCTCCAACGCCCAGAACAAGGCGCCTTTGATTCGCATAGGGGCGCGCAGGTCGCCTCCGTTTTTCTGAACGATGGCATCCACCCTTAAAAAGCCAAAACCGGATATTTGGCAAAGCTCAAACGGACTCTTTTTCAAAATGTCCACGCTGGCCGGGCCGAAAAACTGATAAATCTTCTGCGCTGTTTTCGGTGTAATCTTGAACGGGGAGAGCAGCGTCATCAGGTCTTGCAACATCCGGCTCTCTGCATATGAGGTCTTGATGGCCTCCAGCTTGTTCTCCGTGATGCCCTTGATCTCCAGTAGCCGCTCCGGGCGATTTTGCAGAATGTCCAGTGTCTCCACGCCGAAGCGTGATACGATCTGTTTGGCGAGCGCCGGCCCAATGCCTTTGATAAGACCAGAGGCCAGATAGCCTTCCACTCCACTCTTGGTTTGAGGGACAATTTCATGCCACTGCTCCACCTGAAGCTGCATCCCATACTTTCCTTTTTTCCATTCGCCATCCAGTTCCAGTTCTACCGCATCTGTGCGGGGCAGTTCGTAGCCAGTTGCCACAAACCGAATCAGATGATCCTTGCGTCGGCGGGTAGACCTGGCTTCTTCGGGTACATCCTTCTCCGCGGTTTTTACACTGATGATGCAGAACTTATTTGCAGGATTATAGTAAATTGTCCCATCATAAGTTCCTCTATGGATCAAATCATTTTCCTCCTTTCTCATGCCGTCTTGGTATCAATTTTCACACTGAACCTTCGGGATTCTGAAACGGTTACATACTGCTCGTAAATATCAGGGTGGTCCAGCTTCAGCCGTATCAGATTGTCTTTGTCAATGCCGGGCGTTCTCACTGGATTGTAGGTGACAATATAGTTCACCCCATCCTGTTGGCAAACGGCCTTGCAGCTCTTGCCCATTTCCGCAACCAGCGCCGCCTTCAGCCGCTTCATATCCGCCTCGATCTCTTTGCTGCCTGCTTCCGTGAGTTTCTTCTGCTCTTGGAGCTGGAGATAGCGCATCAATTTGGCTGTCAGGCTCAAATCAAGCGTTACAACGGGGGCATCCTGATCCGCGGAGCCCGTATGCCGGCGCACGCTTTCAAGCACCAGATCACCATCTTCGGTATAAGGCGGCGGCGTCCTGGTAAGAACATGGTTTTCCCAGAAATACTGCTCCAGGAAAATCATCTCCTCCTCATAGGACTCATCCCGCCGGATTTCACGAATAATGGTTTCTTCCTCGTTGTTGCCATACAGGCAGCAGAAGAAGCAGCGGTCCACATTCATGACAGCCATATAGTGCCGCCCTTGGGTTTCATAATAGACGGGAACAGTTTCTTCACCGTTTAGCCACCAGTTATCCCTTGCGTTATAATTTGTCGTTTTAATCTCCAGAATTGCGGTACTGCCATCCGGCAATTCCACAAAATAGTCCACATCGGCCAGCATCCACGAATACTGTGGGTGCTGGAACATTTTTTTGATCTGATAGACCTTGTACCCTGTGCGGTGTTGGAATATCTTCGCCACCAACGGCTCCAACAGGTGCCCCATTTCCAGAGCAACCCAGTTGTCCTCATTATCTTCGACCGCTACGATATTCAACTTGTCAAAGTAGAGGTCTCTTGCCGTCCGCCAGGGTGAAATTCCCAGCAGAGCCGCCACATCACTGCCGCCAATCCCTTTCCGGCGGTATGCAAGCCATTCCTCTTCGGACAGGCCCGCCGTTTCCACCAAAATTTGGGGTTGACTTCGCTTTTCGGCGGCTACATTGCTCGCCGGCATCTTTAGCACCCCCTCCGTGTTCGGCGGGGAATAGCGTGTACTCGAATCATTGGACTATGGACTTGGCTGGATTTGGGCACCTTCTGATGCTGCCAGTTCTCCAAAGGCCATTTCCTTTTTGCCATAGGCTCCTGCCTTCGCTTTTTTACATTCATGCGTGTTACCTGCCTTTCTGTAGTTTGATATATCCTCAAAGCCGTTTCCGGCATTTGGGCGACAAAAAAGCGAGCATGACAAAGGGCAAAACGCCTGTTGTCCATAGTTGCCTATGAACCAATGTCATCCTCGCTGATGGGGAAACCCCGAAAAATAAAAAAAGCCAGTAATATACTGGCCCGAATGGGCGCAGCAATACTACTGGCACAAATACAATCTTAACTGCGTGTGCAATGCAGGGCTTTGAGCCTTGCCGTACAGATACAAGATCTGTATCCCACATGGGGAACGCACAAAAATCAATTACAAGTACAGGATAGCACAATATATTGATTTAGTCAAGAATGAATATCTATATTTAGTGTTTCGGGCGCGTGCTTTTACTTTCTCAAAAGTTTTTGAGAAAGCATGTAATGTGTGCAGAAATTCCTGCACCATTTTCCTATTTATAGGGCGTACAGATATAGCAGGATGTTCCATGCTGATCTGTACGCCTTTGTACTTTGAAAAAAGAATAACTCTGTTTCAGGGGTTATACAGGGAGCGCGGATAGTGTGCGGAGACTTTGTGTGCTCACCCACGGTTGAAATACTGCATAGCAGGCCCTGGCAATACGCGGCGGAAAGCCCCGGCGCAGGAAGTGACCTGGGACAGCTTACTTAAATATTTGGAATCGAACGCCTTGTTTTTTACTTTTTTGTTGATGTGGCGGCAGAGAAAGCGTATATGATATATGTAGGGAATCGTAGGCTTCTTTGTCGGCCACACAGAAAGGAGGCTATTCGTGGCTGATAAACAATTTCTTGAAAACACAGATCGGAATAATGCAGAAAAACGGAGCTATTCCGTTTCAGAGGCTGCTGAGATCCTGGGCGTCAGCAAACGCTCCATTTATAACCTGTGCGCCAGCGGAGCATTCAAATCTGTACGCATAGGGACTAAATTGAGGATTTCCAGAAAGTCCTTTGACGAATGGCTTGATGGTTCCGATTGATTTGGAAGGGAGCCTACAACTATGGCATCAATACAGAAACGCGGTAAGAAATATGCTGTTGTCTACACCTATGATGACTCAAAAGGTGAGAAGAAACAGAAGTGGGAAACTTTTATAACCAAAAAAGAGGCGTTGAAGCGGAAAGCCGCGGTGGAAAATGAGATCAATAACGGCACTTTTATTCCGCCCAGTGAACTGACCGTAAAAGATTTTCTGCGAGACTTTGTAGAACTATATGGAACCAAAAGATGGGGACTGTCTGTTTATGCTTCTAATAATGGCTTAATCAGCAATTACATTAACCCGTTGATTGGGGACGAAATTGTGCAGGACATCAATCGCAGGTCAGTGGACCAATTCATCCAGAAGCTGCAGAAAACGCCTCCAATCGAAACTCCATACAGACATGCACGGACAGACTTTGTTACGCCATGCACCATTGAAAAGATTATTAAGCTGATGCGCTGTGCATTTCATCAGGCTGTCCGCTGGGACATTATTGGTAAAAATCCGTTCGAGGATGCAATCTTGCCCAAGCGGGAGAAAAAGGTCAGAGCCATCTGGACTGCCGATATTATTCGAGATGCTCTCAACCACTGCTCGGATGGAAAGCTGTATGTCGCAATCAACCTGGCCTTTGCCTGCTCCATGCGGATGGGCGAAATCACCGGCCTTACATGGGACTGTGTTCATATATCAGATGAAGAAATCGCTCGGGATGATGCCTTCGTCTGGATTGAAAAAGAGCTGGCCCGTGTTGACCAGAAGGCTATCAACGCAGTTGGCGAAAAGGACATCCTCTTTGTATTCCCGCGCTTGATGGGCGGGAAGTCTTCTACGCGGCTCGTTTTGAAAAAGCCTAAAACAGAAAGCAGCATTCGTAAGGTTTGGATTCCGCGAACTCTTGCCTTTATCTTGCGGGAATGGAAAGAGAAGCAGGACAAGCTCAAGGAGTTTATGGGCGATGACTATATCGACTACAATCTGGTTTTGGCGCAGGAAACGGGCCGCCCCTGTGAAGATCGGATTATTGGAAATCAGTTTGAACGATTGAAAAAATCCGCTGGTCTTCCAAATGTTGTTTTTCATTCTCTCCGTCACTCCAGCACAACTTATAAGCTGAAAATCAATAAGGGAGATGTTAAGGCAACGCAGGGTGATACCGGTCATGCACAAAGCGACATGGTTACCCAGGTTTACGCACACATCTTGGATGAGGATCGGAAGGTCAACGCCCAGAAATTCGAAATGGCCTTTTATGCGAACGCGGATTTGCGTGGCGTTGAGCAAAGGCTTCGCGCAGAAAGCGCCGCTGCTGAACCTGACTCTGAAATTCTGCTGAAGCAGTTGGAGGCTAAACCCGAACTCATGGATGCCTTCACGAAAAAGTTTGTTGAGCAGTATGGAGAACAGATTATGAACCAGTTAGCAAAAAAACTGATTGGTGCATAAATACACAGGAAGGCATGAGACGACACAAAACGCTGCGGCAGTGCTCATTAGCAAAATGAGCAATTTTTTCAAGTTTGGCATAAAAATCGTTCGAGTCCTGTGATGGAAATTTGAGCAGATGGGAGTAAGAAGTCTCCACTCTAACCAATGATAAAAAGGAAATCTGTTCTAATCCTCGTAGCGAAAAAAGATAAGGAAAATGCCGCAACCTCTTGCGGTTACGGCATTTATGGCGTCCCCGGGCAGATTTGAACTGCCGGCCCCACGCTTAGGAGGCGTGTGCTCTATCCAACTGAGCTACGGAGACATATTCGATTTTTCATGGTCAAGGATGGAGCGATCCGCCTCCCAGGACTTTGATGACCTGATTATTAGGAGGCAGTCGCTCTATCCAACTGAGCTACCGAGGCTAGTATTTAGTTTTATGCTCGCAGGGTGAGCGACCACCTCACACTTAGGAGGGGGACGCTCTATCCAACTGAGCTATTGGCGCGTATATCAAATGAAATTGTAAATAGTGAGGATTGAACAACCGCTTAGGAGGCTCGCGCTCTATCCAACTGAGCTACAGACGCGGATGATAAAAATATTTTACCCTTTTGGCGGTGGATTTGTCAATGCCTGATTTGTCGCGAGCGGGGTGGAGAAAAGCGCTTGTATTCACCGCCGCCGTCCGTTATAATGGGACGCAAGAGCGGCTCTGACCGCAGACGGCGGACAGAGCAATGAGAAATATGGAGAAAAGGACGGTAAACCTATGGACGGAAAGACGATCCTCCCGCGCAGCGAGGTGCCCGAGGAGTTCACCTGGGATTTGAGTCACGTATTTGCGAGCGACGATAAGTGGAACGAAGAGCTCGAAGCGCTCAAGGCCTACCCCGAGCGCATGGCCGCCTACGCCGGCAAGCTCGGCGAGGGCGCGAAGACGCTGCTCGACTGGTTCACGCTCAGCGATGAGATCAACGTGCGCGTTTCGAAGTTCGTGCAGTACGCGAGCTGCCGCAGCGACCAGGACGTGGGCAACTCGTTCTATCAGGGGATGCGCAGCAAGGCGTTTTCCACGGCGGTCGCGCTGAACAGCGCGGGCTCTTTTGAAGCCAGCGAGATCATGGCTATCCCCGACGAGACGCTTGCGCGCTTCTACGCCGAGGAGCCGAAGCTCGAGACCTATCGCCGCAGCATCGACAAGCTGCGCCGCCGCAAGGCACACATCCTTTCGCCCGAGTGCGAAAAGATTCTCGCCGCCGCGGGTGAGATCAGCGAAAGCCCTGACCGCACGTTCAGCATGTTCCACAATGCCGACATGCGCTATCCCGACGTGACCGACGCAAAGGGCGAGGTCCACACGCTGACGGACGGCACGTTCGTCCCCATGCTGATGAGCGCCGACCGCACGCTGCGCGAAAACGCCTTCAAGGCCTACTACAAGCGCGCGGGCGAGTTCCGCAACACCTACGCCTCCACGCTGGACGCGCAGTTCAAGCAGCTCAAGTTCTTCGCCGACGCGCGCCGCTACAATTCGACGCTCGAAGCGTCCCTTGACGTGACCGAGGTGCCGGTCGAGGTCTACATGAACCTCATCGACGCGGTGCATGGCAATCTCGACAAGATGTACCGCTATGTCGAGCTGCGCAAGAAGATCTTAGGCGTTGACGAGCTGCACATGTACGATGTCTACACCCCGATCGTCGCGGACGCGGACGTTGAAATTTCCTTTGAAGAGGCCAAGAAGACCGCGCTCGAAGCACTCGCGGTGCTCGGCAAGGACTATACGGACGTGCTTGAGGAGGCCTTTAGCAACCGCTGGCTCGACGTGTATGAGAACACCGGCAAGCGCGGTGGCGCCTACTGCACCGGCAACGGCTGGCCCCACCCCTACGTGCTGCTCAACCACAAGGATAACCTCGACAGCATGTTCACCCTCGTCCACGAGATGGGCCACGCCATGCATACGTGGCACTCCTGCAAATATCAGCCGGTGAATACGGCGGAGTACGTCATCTTCGTCGCCGAGGTCGCCTCGACCTGCAACGAGATCCTCCTGATGCGCCACCTGCTCGGCAAGACCGACGACCGCAAGCAGCGCGCGTATCTCATCAACCACTTCCTCGACCAGTTCAAGGGTACACTGTACCGCCAGACGATGTTCGCCGAGTTCGAGCTCCAAATGGGCAAGATGGCCGAGAGCGGCGAGGCGCTGACCGCCGACGCGCTGAGCGCGAAGTATTTAGCGCTCAACAAGCTCTACTTCGGCGATACGATGATCTCCGACGACGAGATCGCGCTTGAGTGGACACGCATCCCGCATTTCTACTACAATTACTATGTCTTCCAGTACGCGACGAGCTTCTCCGCCGCCGTCGCCATCGCCAACCGCATTCTGCGCGAGGGCGAGAGCGCCGTCAAGGACTACAAGAAGTTCCTCTCCGGCGGCTGCTCGAAAGAGCCGGTCGAGCTGCTGCGCGACATGGGCGTCGACATGCGCACGCCCGCGCCCGTCAACGACGCGCTGTCGCTGTTCGGCGAGCTGATCGACGAGCTGAGTGCATTGCTGGGCTGACGCCTTCAAATCAGTGGTGAACCACTGATTTGAGCAGGTTTCGCGTCGCTTTGCGTCTCGGTTGCCCGTTAAAACGGGCGATTCGACGCACGCTATGCGCAAGGTGTTTTCCGCCACGCACCGGTTGCGGCGGAAAACGATCAAGAACATTTGTGCCTGCGGGCACTTGGGCAACCGTTAGCAGCTTTGCTGCTTTACGGATGCCCATACCCCTTGCGGGTAAAAACTGTGCGAGGATGCCTGCCCGAGAGGACAGGCATCCTCTTTTCCTAATTTTTCTGCAAAAGAGACAAAAAAAGTTTCAAAAAATCTTGCAAATGACGAAGCGGCAGAATATACTATTACAGTTAAAGACTTACGATTTGATATCCCTGCCCAGCGGCAGGAAGGAGAGATCACCTATGCAGAATGAAAAACTTCGCAATGTAGCCATCATCGCCCACGTCGACCACGGCAAGACCACCCTCGTCGACGAAATGCTCAAGCAGGGCGGCGTGTACCGCGAAAATCAGGAGGTCGTCGACCGCGTCATGGACTCGAACGACCTCGAGCGTGAGCGCGGCATCACGATCCTCGCCAAAAACACCGCCATCCGCTACGGCGACACCAAGATCAACATTGTCGATACCCCGGGCCACGCCGACTTCGGCGGCGAGGTCGAGCGTATCCTCAAGATGGTCAACGGCGTTATCCTGCTCGTCGACGCCGCTGAGGGCCCCATGCCGCAGACGCGCTTCGTCCTCTCCCGCGCGCTGGAGCTGGGTCACCGCGTCATCGTCGTCGTCAACAAGATCGACCGCCCTGACCAGCGCATCCACGAGGTCGTGGACGAGGTGCTTGAGCTTCTGATGGACCTCGACGCGACGCCCGAGCAGCTCGATTCCCCGATGCTGTTCTGCTCGGGGCGCAACGGCACGGCGTCCTATTCGCCCGACGTCGTCGGCACGGACTTAAAGCCCCTGTTTGACACGATCCTTGAGTATATCCCCGCGCCGGAGGCCGATGTGGACGCGCCGTTCCAGATGCTCGTCTCCGCCATTGACTACAACGAGTATGTCGGCCGCATGGCCATCGGCCGCATCGAGCGCGGCACGCTCAAGCAGAACCAGGAGATCATGGTCTGCAACTACCACGACCCCGACGCCGCACCGAAGAAGGCCAAGGCCGTCTCCATGTACGAATTTGAGGGCCTTGGCAAGAACCCCGTCACCGAGTCCACCGCGGGCAACATCATCTGCCTGTCCGGCATCGGCGATATCACGATCGGCGATACGATCTGCGCGCCCGAGTGCGTCGAGCCGCTCCCGTTCGTCAAGATCAGCGCCCCCACGATGGAGATGACGTTCTCCATCAACGACTCTCCCTACGCCGGACGTGAGGGTAAGTTCGTCACCTCGCGCCAGCTGCGCGACCGTCTCTTCCGCGAAACGCTCAAGGACGTTTCGCTCCGCGTCACCGAGCTCGAGGGCTCGACGGACGCGTTCAACGTCGCGGGCCGCGGCGAAATGTCGCTGTCCATCCTCATCGAGACCATGCGCCGCGAAGGCTATGAGTTCCAGGTCTCGCCCCCGCGCGTCCTGTATCAGATGATCGACGGCAAGAAGTGCGAGCCCATCGAACGCCTTGTGTGCGACGTGCCGCAGGAGTATGTTGGCGCAGTCATCGAAAAGCTCGGCTCCCGCAAGGGCGACCTCGCCGAGATGACACCGATCGGCAGCCGCATGAAGCTCGAATTCCTGATCCCCGCGCGCGGCCTGTTCGGTTACCGCAACGAGTTCCTCACCGACACCAAGGGCGAGGGCATCATGGCGAGCGTGTTTGATTCCTACGCACCCTACAAGGGCGAGCTTGCCCGCCGCAATACCGGCTCTCTCGTCGCGTCCGAGACCGGCACCTCTATCACCTATGGCCTCTTCAACGCGCAGGAGCGCGGCGTGCTGTTCATCGGCGCGGGCGTCGACGTGTACGAGGGTATGGTTGTCGGTCAGTCCCCCAAGCAGGAGGACATCACGGTCAACGTGTGCAAGAAGAAGCAGCTGACGAACATGCGCGCTTCCGGCTCGGACGACGCGCTGCGCCTTGTCCCGCCCAAGCAGATGAGCCTGGAGCAGTGCCTCGAGTTCCTCGCCGACGACGAGCTGCTTGAGGTCACGCCCAAGAACCTGCGCATCCGCAAGACGATCCTCAACAAAGAGCTGCGCATGAAGGCCACCCACGGCAACAAAAAGGTTTTGCAGTAATGCAGATAGAGAAGCGACGGCTGGAATGCCGTCGCTTTTTGATTTTCTGCACGAAAGTGCGGGGGGAGGGCAGCGCCGATGGCGCTGCCCAAAGTAAGGGGGATATTCTCTCACGTGAGAGAATATCCCCCTTGTACCCCCAAGAGAACGCAAGGGGCCCCCGCCCATTGGCAGTTTGTAGCTCGAATAACTGCACGCGCTGCGCAGTGTGGGCGCGGTGTACATGGCTTCGCCATGAATCCCTACTATACTCGTTACCGCTCGCAACCGCGCCTTACTATCGTGAGGCGCGAGTGACGGTAGTTGGGCGGCGGACTGCGTGCGGACGCGGCATTGCTGCGCTCGCCGCGCGGGAATGAAACGGATGTTGCAATCTGTCGGAACTTATGATACGGTAATAACAAGGCGCTGCACGAACGGCAGGCGGTTGGCTACATCCTCCGAGAGGAGGTGGTAGATATGCCTATTACGATCACGTTACATATCCTTGGATATGTGGTTACGATCCGTATAAAAAGCGAAAACCGCCACTCGGCCAAGTGACGGTTTCTCATTTTGAGTCTTCCTAACTTCCCGGGCTGACCGCTTGTCGCAGCGCCCTTTCTACGTCCATTATAGCAAATTCTCCCGCGCTGTCAAGCGACAGTGCAGGCTTTGTTTTTATCGGCCTTATTTATGCCAAATCTCGCAGCTGTCCGGCGCGTATTTCCATAAGCTGCGGACCGTTCACAGAAAAGAACACTGTTGAAATAGAAAAGCAGCAATCCCACCGGCGGCGAGCGCAGCAAAGCCACCCCCGCAGGCAGTCCGCCGCCGTACTACCGTCACTCGCGCCCCACGGAGTAGGGCGCGGTTGCGAATGGTGACGAAATGAAGGGATTCGTGGCGAAGCCACATACACCGCACCCGATTCCGCAGGCCGCGCAGCTCTTCGAGCCACAGACTGCCAATGTAAGCGGGGTCGAGGGGCAAGACCCCTCGTCCTTTCTCTCGGGGGTTTAAGGGGGATACTCTCTTTCGAGAAAGAGAGTATCCCCCTTT
>ERZ827528.4126-NODE-4126-length-11018-cov-5.602937_pt1 | contig 11018 bp, 7 predicted proteins | sample MGYA00519768_ERZ827528 | MGnify/ENA primary metagenome ERZ827528 (study PRJEB31778, sample SAMEA3449343) | human gut metagenome | biome: human gut; feature: human-associated habitat; material: faeces | place: United Kingdom | collected 2010/2012 ...
ATCCTCCGCATGTGCTTATTCTGACGTCGCTGAGTCCAAACAACACGGTGGAACGCGCCATCGAAGCGGGCGCGGAAGGATTCGTATCGAAAACGGACGCTCCGGAAGATATCATCCGCCGTGTGGCCGACGTGTGCGAAGGGGAGCCACAGTTCAATCCGGCAAGTCAACGGCAGCTCATCGGCGATTTGCATCAGCACCAGCCTCAGTCGCGGCGCGATGAGGCCCGTGCCATGCTCGACGCCTTGCCGGAACGCGAACGCGAAGCGGTGATTCTCGCGGCCGAGGGCTTCACCAATGCGGAAATCAGCGAGAAAATGTTCATTTCAGAACGCACGGTCAAAGCGCATATTTCATCCGCCGCAGATAAACTCTGCATGGGCCGCGTGCAGATGGCCCGTTTGGTAGAACGAGCCGACCTGCCGCCACGACTATGACATCATGCACTCGTACACTTGAACACAGAGCAACGCAACGAGGGGAACGCCATGTCAATCAACGCAACGGAAAAACCATTAGGCAAGATTTTCACTTCGGATTACCGATTCGTCATCCCATCATTCCAACGCGCGTACACCTGGCAAACGGAAAACATCTCGCAACTGGTCACCGATCTGCAGGATGCATGTCACAATCCAGGCACACCGTACTTCCTCGGATCGCTAATCCTCGTCCGTGATGGACAAACCAAATACCAGGTCATCGACGGACAACAACGCCTCATCTCACTTTCCATCATCATTTCCGTACTACGCGAACTGGAAGACGACCCCGAACTCATCGAAAGCCTCAACGACCTCATCGTCGAACCAGGAGACAAACTACGCGGCATCAAAGCCGAGCCACGCCTCAAACTACGCGAACGCGACACCAACTTCTTCCGCATGTACGTACAGGAAGGTGATCTGGAGGGACTGTTCGACCTGCGCGACAACGACATCGAATCGCACGCGCAACGCAACATCGCCATCAACACCAGACAAGTATTCGACGAACTCGCGAAAATGCCAACCCAAGACCGCCGCGCATTTGCCTCATATCTCGTCAACGAAGTCACCCTCGTCATCGTAACCACCGACGACCTCGCCGGCGCGCACCGCATCTTCGACGTCATGAACATGCGCGGAGTACCCCTCACCGCATCCGACGTATTCAAAGCAAGAACCATCGCGGAAATCTCCCCAGCCGCACGCAACGCCTACGCCTCCCGCTGGGACGACATCATGGACCCGCTCGGCGATGACGCACAAACACTCGAAGCATTCTTCAGCGACATCCACCTCATCATCTCGCATAAAGCCGTCTGCACGCAACTGCTTGAGGAATTCCACAAAGACGTGCTCAAACCATACGCCAAGAAACAGAACGTCATCTCCTTCATCGACGATCTGCTAGCCCCCTACGCTAACGCCTGGCGCATCATCGACCACCCGACCGACGCCAACCTGCCAGATGACATCATCGGCCAACTCGTCGCACTCAACGACTATCAGACCACCGACTGGAAACCGGTGGCCATGTGGGCGCTCGTCAACTCCATCCGCAACCTCGGCAACCCCGGCACACGCATATTCTCCACCCCAGGCACACACGCGCCAACAGCCACATGCACCTCGAAAAAAGACCTCGAAGAACCACAGCTGCACGACCTCGAACGACTCCACGACGTACTCGTGGCCCTGGAACGCGCAACCGGCGTAGATAGTCTCAACAGACAAACCCCACTCAGCCGCCGCACACGCTCAGCCAGCACCATCCGCGACCTCGACAAAAACCACACCATCCAACAAATCCGAGGACTGCTCATCACCGACGAAGACCGTCGCAGCGCGCTCGCCCACCTGCGTGGCGAGTTGCAGACCAGTCCCGCCATGAGGAAACTGCTGCTGGTGCGTGCCAACGAGCAGCGGGCCGGGCATCGTATCATCCGTCCACGTAGCCTCAATGCTTTGCCGATCATGCCGGAGCAGGTGGCTTCCGATTCATCGTTCGCCACATGGCCTGAAGCGACGCGCGACCATTGGGCCAACCGCATCGGCAATCTTGCGCTCAGCCAAGCCAACGACAAGCAGATTGCAGAATTGGTCTCTTATGAGGACCGTCGTGACCGCATGCTGCTGTCTCCGAGTTCCAAACGATTCCCACTCACCGCGGAGCTGGCCGACATCGCGGACTGCACGCCCCAAACCTTGCAGTATCGACAGGATGAGACCGTTCGTCTGATCGCTGACTATTGGAATATCCGCTATGATGCCGAACGCAATGATCTGTCCACGCTCAGCGAGGAATCGTTGAGCGTTAAGGATACGTCCACCTCGCCGACGTCCAAACGTGTGTCCATCGCGCAGGTGCTTGAGGCAGGTCTGCTTATTCCCGGCGAGACGCTGGTGTGGGATCGGCCTCGCAAGGGCGAACGTTGGGTGGCGACCGTCACCGCGGAAGGCAAGCTGCGCATGGATGACGGCAACGAATATTCCACGCCGACCGCGGCCGCACGCGCCGTCGGCGGCAGTTCGGCGGGATTGACCGTATGGAAACGCACGTCGAACGGCCAAAAGCTCAGCGACGTGTGGAAGACCTATCGTCTGCGCACACGCTGAGGCCGGTGTCCGTTGGCCGCTTGCGTGGGTTTGCCATTGGCCATCGGAGAGAATGGAATCATCATCAAACAACGACCGCCATCGTCGGTGGAACATGTGAGGTAAGGAGTTGCTATGAACGGGCATATGGAACGCGTCACTGATGAGCGTTTCGGCAGCGCGGTCAAGGTGTCGAAGCTGGTCAAACGGTATGGGGATATGCTTGCGCTTGACTATTTCGACCTTGACGTGCGTGAAGGTGAGATTTTCGGTTTGCTTGGCCCGAATGGTTCAGGCAAGACCACTGCGATCAATTGCATTCTCGCGTTGCTCACGTTCGATGAGGGCACGGTGCGCGTGTTCGGCGAACCGATAGGCCCGACCAGTTATGCGCTGAAACGTCGCATTGGCATTGTGCCTCAGAATGTTGCCGTGTTCAACGAGCTGACTGTTGAGGAGAATATCGATTATTTCTGCTCATTGTATGTTCCCGACAGGGCTCGTCGCCATGCGATGGTTGAGGATGCGCTGGATTTCGTGGGCTTGCGCGATTACCGCAAGTTCCGTCCGTCGAAACTGTCGGGAGGTTTGCTTCGCCGATTGAACATCGCATGCGGTGTGGCGCATAAGCCGGATCTGATTTTCTTCGACGAGCCGACCGTTGCCGTCGACCCGCAAAGCCGCAATGCGATTCTGGAAGGCATTCAGCAGCTTAACCGCGAAGGCGCGACGGTGATTTACACGAGCCACTACATGGAGGAGGTCGAACAGATCTGCGACCGCATTCTCATCATGGACCACGGCAGGCATCTGGCATTAGGCACTGCCGACGAGTTGAAGACGATGATTGACACCGGCGAACGTATCAACGTGGAAACCGATGACTTGGGCGGTACTCACGATGAGCCCGGCACAAGGAAGACGTTGGAAGAGCTGAGAGCGCTGCCATGTGTGGTCGGCGCCGATTATGACGGTCACGAATTGACGGTGCGTTGCCGCAGAGGCGACCACAATCTTCTTGACGTGCTGACGCTGCTGAAAACCAACGGAACGAATATCGGGCATCTTTCCTCTCGGCAGCCGACGCTGAACGACGTGTTCCTCGAGCTGACCGGCACCGCGTTGCGCGACTAGTGGAAACCATGATCTGAAAGGTTTGGCATTATGCTGCAGACACTGCTGGTCAATCTGAAACTTCATTTCAGGGAAAAGTCGTCACTGTTCTGGCTGTCCGCTTTTCCCATCATTCTGGCGACCATGTTCAACGGCATGTTCGGCAATATCGCAGAAAGTTACGAATTGCACACGATCGATGTCGTCGTGGTCGACAATGACGATTGGCGCGCCTCCTCTGGCGCGCAAACGTTGGTTGACGGCATTTCGTCCGGCTCCGACGGCGATCATGAAAAGGCCAATAGTGGTGATGGTGCCATGCCAAAGCTCATCACGGCCACGAAAACCAGCTCAGTGCAGGCCGCGAATCAGCTGCTTTCCGACGGGAAGGCGCAAGGCGCGCTATCCGTCGACGGCGAAGGGAAACTGCAGTTGGCCATTTCACAGGCCACGCAATCGTCCGTCACGGATGTGATGGCATCAAGCAGCGGCGTGGACATTTCCCTGACGGTATTGGGCAATATCGTGGACTTGTACAATCGCAACACCGACGTGGTGGTCAATGCCGTGCAGCATAATCCGTCGGCTTTGCTGGATGACGCATTCACCGGCAGTATCGGATCGTCAAACGGGTTCACAAAAGAAATCCAGTTGACGAATTTCAAACCGAGCAGCACCGCACGCCACTATTACGCGTTGCTTGGCCTGGTTGCGATGATGGCCATGAGTTTCGCCGTGAACGCGGTGTCGATGGCGCAGGCGAATCTTTCGGCGCTTGGCATCCGACGTTCCGTCGCTCCCCTGCCAAAATCGCAGCAGTTGCTTGCCGGTTTTCTTTCCAGCTGGATCTGCTCGTTCCTAAGTCTGACCGTGGACATGCTGTACATCCGTTTCGGTTGTCAAGTCTCCCTTGGCGGCCGTGAATGGGCAGGTTTGTGCGCATGTTTGATGGCATCGTTCGCCACGAGCGCGTTTGGCACATTAATCGGCGCATTGCCGGGTATTCCCGCAGGCGCCAAGCAGGAATTGTGCATGGCTCTGGCTTGCATTCTTTCACTGTTTTCCGGTTTGTATGGTTCGTTCGCCATGGCTCTGAGCGATCAGATAGCGCAGCACGCGCCCATATTGAGCACATTGAATCCGGCACAGCAGGTAACGAACCTGTTCTACGACATTCTGTATTACGACAGTTTTCAGCCGTTCCTCGCCACGGTGGGCGTGCTGGCTGCAATGAGCTTGGTCTGCCTTGCCGTGGCGACCGTTCTGTTGAGGAGGCAGCGCTATGAACACCTGTAAAGCCGCGATGTGCATTCTCAAGGCGCGCAAATTGTATGTGATCATCTACTTGGTGTGGATCGGCACGATGATGTTCTCCATCAGCTGGCAGATCATGCGAGGCTCCTCAACTGCCGGAGCGTCGACGTATGAGCCTAAATCAGCCCGCATCGCAGTGATCGACCGTGATAATGACGCTGATCATGTGGCGGAATCGTTGCGTTCCTATCTTGCCTTGGATGGTGAGATGGTCGACATTGACGACGATTCCGTATCATTGCAGCAGGCTGTCGCGTCGAATTATGTTGATTTGGTTGCGATTGTTCCAGAAGGTTTCGCCGAGCACTATTTACAGTACGTGGACGGTGGCACGGGTGTGCAGCCAACCATCGATACCGTGGTCAGCTATGCTTCCGGGGCTGGATCGCTCGCGCAACTGGAAGTTAACGAATTCCTTTCTTTGACGCGTACCTCCTATCTTGGTCTGCCGCAATCGCAACGCGAACTCGGCACCGCCATGACAACGGTGTTGGATGTTGCCAACGACGATACGAAACAATCGCATATCGCCGTGGTGCCTTCGTCTTCCGAAGATGAAGGCACAGCCACGCTGGGTACGTCGGCATTCGCCGGCACCATCAAAACCGGTCTGTATCCGCTGCTGCTGGTCATGCCGGTATGCACGTTCCTCGTGGTCAGCACGTTCAACGACAGCGAGATCAGGCGCAGACTCTACTCGTCGCCTGCACGCACGGTATCGTTGGAAGCGCAGCAAATGTTGACATGCGGAGCGTTCGGCCTGCTGGTATGCGTGGCCTACACTGCGGTGACGTTCCTGCTGATGATGTTGGCCAGAGTCTCCCTTGACGGACTCACCATCATGAATGTCGGACTGTCATTCGTGTCGCTGCTGACTTACACGTTCATGGCGATCGCATGCGGCTTTCTGCTGGGATCGGCAGGCTTCAACGAAATGGCGATGAATGGCTTCGTCAACGTGTTCGCCCTGCTGGTCATGTTCACCTCCGGCATGTCATTTCCTGTGGACATGATGCCGGATCCCATGATCACCATCGGTAAGCTGTTGCCTGGATGGTGGTTCTGCACGTCAATCGATCAGGTGTTCGGCATTGGCACCGCAGCATCCACCGGCGTGAATATCGGCCTATGGGCATCATCCATTGGCTTGCTGGCACTGTTCGGAGTGACTTTTATCTGTCTTGGCCTCACTTTTGGACGCATCCGACGCACAAGGCCAACACTCGCGTCCCCCGCTACCACACAACTCGCCAAATAACATAGGCGATCACATATGTCTTCAGCATTGCGCTGATCACGTACCCCCGTCGGCCTACCGCAAAAACGCGTTTATCTGCGCATGCTTCTGCGGTAGGCCGATGGCGTAACATGCATATATCGTTGAAACACTCGCGCAAAAAACGACGAACGTGAGAATCCCACCCGCACCGCAATCTCCGCAACCGGCAATTGCGTGGTCGCCAGCAATTCAGCGCCAGCGCGAACGCGCACATCATTCACAAACTCAATCGGCGACTGCCCAACCATGTCGTGAAACAACACCGCGCATTGCGTGCGTCCCACACACCCCGCAGCAGCAATCTGCGCCAACGTAACCCGTTGATGATAATGCTGTTGCACATAATCAATCATGCTGCGCAACGCGGCAATTTTCGCCTCATCAACGCCACCAGCACGAGAACCATCCCCTTCTCGTTCCTCCGCAAACGTCGTCAATGTTCGTACCATGGCGTAGAAACAACTCAGTACAGTCAACGATTCACTATCGGACCACAGCTTTCTATACAGCATGTCAACCGGTTCGGATGAAACGAATTCAGAAGAAAACGGACCAGACAACGCCGGATGTTCGTTGCATGTCGAACAGCCGAATTTCGCGCGATGGATTCGTCTGATGCCGTCAACCAGCGCATTACCATATTCGCTGTCGGCATCGAACACGATATATGGCATTGATGAATCCGCCAGAATCGGCGCTATGAATCGTTCGTATACCGCATTGGGCGCGCCCATTCGCGTGGGATTGAGCAATGTGCATGAGAATTCGCATTCCGCATTGTCTTTGGTGAAACCGTAATGCAGTTGTCGTGAGTTAACGAATATGCCTTGCCCTTCATCGAGGCGGATTGTTTCGCCATTCACGAAATACCACATATGGCCGCGCATAATGTAAGTGAATTCGAAATCGATATGCCAATGGCATTCCGCACGCATGTTCGGATATTGGCTCAATAACGAATGCTCGGTGAATGAGAAGAACATCGGAGCGTCGTATTGCACCATTTCCGCACCATTGGGCAAACGTCCCCATCCAGTGATCGGCATGCATACACAAGAAACGTTCAAACCGCCTGCTGCCGCGCTTTCTGCTTGCGGCACGGTCATGTCGCATGCCATATCATTCACCACTGTATTCCACCATTTCGGTAAATAATGCAAATTCTGGGAACGATAATACAGGCAGATACTGTGTTGCCGGGCAATCATGCCATTGAATGATATGCGTAAGACCATTATTGACCAGAAGGGGCGTACGGCATGCTGTCGCACGACTCATAACACAGGAGCATTACCATGGCAGATACTGCAAAGCAGCCAGCGGCAGATGAGTGGGAGCGCATGCTCTCCGGTGAACTGTATGTGGCCGATAGTCCACAACAGCATGCGAATATGCGCAAACGTCGCTTGGTGCAGGCCATCAACACATCCAAGTACGACGCGTTCAAGGAACGTGACGAGCTGTTTCACGAATTGTTCGGTGCCTTTGGAGAAGGCGGATTCGTAGAGCCACCGTTCAATTGCGATTATGGATGCAACACGTTCATCGGCAAGAATTTCTATGCCAATATGGATTGCATTTTCCTTGATGTGGCACGCATCACCATCGGCGACCGCGTTTTTTTCGGACCTCGCGTGAGCCTGTACACGCCGTATCATCCGATTGATGCGGCCGTACGTTCCTCTGGGCCGGAAGGTGCACGCCCGATCACCATCGGCAATGATGTCTGGTTCGGCGGCAATGTGGTGGTCGGCCCCGGCATTACCATCGGTGATGATGTGGTGATCGGCGCGGGATCGGTAGTGGTCAAGGATATTCCTTCGCATTCGGTGGCAGTCGGCAATCCATGTCGCGTGATCCGTGAGATCACCGATGCCGACCGCGAATATTGGAAAGGCAAGGCAGCGGAATATCGCGCTTGGAAGGATTCGATTCAGTAAATCGTTAGTTCACGCACCGCAATTTCACTCGGGTGCGGGCATTGGCTATCATCGCCCGCACCCCATCAATGTATTTCTCGTACATTTCCTACACGCACCAACCATCCTCACATCATCATGCAATCTTCCATCACTTTACGCGAGTTTCTTCGACAGACGTTGACGCTCGCCCTGCCCATCGCGTTTCAACAACTAATGCTGGCGCTGTCATCGTGCGCCGACACTCTTATGCTGACGAACGTTGGTCAAAACGAGCTGTCGGCAGTGTCTCTTGCCACGCAGTTCCAGTTCATTTTCAGTTTGTGTCTTGCCGCGCTCACGCTTGGCATGAGTATTCTGGTGGCCCAGTATTGGGGTGCGGGCAACACGAATGCCGTCGAACGTGTATTGGCGTTCATCATGCTGTATGCCGGCGGATTGTCGCTGGTGTTTTTCGCATTGACGCTACTCATTCCGGAAACGTTGATGTCGATTATGACGAACGACATAACGCTGATTGCCATCGGCTCACAGTATTTGCGGGTTTCGTCGGTTTCGTACCTGTTCATCGGTTTGTCGCAGATGTATTTGTGTCTGATGAAGAATGTGGGTGCGGCGGTCACCGGAATGACGATAAGCACGGTTGGCGTGATCGTGCATGTTGCGCTGAACGCGGTGCTGATCTATGGTTGGTTCGGTTTACCTGCATTAGGTATTTTCGGTGCGGCAATTTCCACGGTGATTTCCCGAGCCATCGAACTGGTGTGGTCTGTGCTTGTAGCCAGCCGCAATGGTCGCCCACGTTTGCGGTTGTCGATGATGCTGCATCCGGATGTGGTGTTGCAGAAGGATTTTTGGAAGTATAGTCTGCCCGTGCTTGGCAATGAGCTGGTTTGGGGTTGCGGTTTCACCATGTACACCGTGATTATGGGTCATCTTGGTACGGATGCAGTGGCGGCCAATTCCATTGCGAATATCGTCAAGGATCTGTTGGTCTGTTTGAGTCTTGGCCTTGGCAATGCGGGCGGCATTCTTGTCGGTAATCTGCTTGGCCGCAATGCTTTCAATCAGGCGAAGGTTATGGGCGATAGGCTCTGTGTACTGGTGGCGGCAGTTGGCGTTGGAACCGGCCTGTTGATTATCGCGGTACGTCCTTTGGCATTGCAATGGGCGGGATTGACGCCGCAGGCCACGCATTATCTGTCAATTATGCTGTTTATCTGCGCCTATTATGCGGCATGCGGGTGCATGACCAATCTGACTATCGCCGGTATTTTCCCTGCCGGAGGCGATTCCCGGTTCGGACTTGTCTGCGATGCGATCGTTATGTGGCTGATTGTCGTACCGGTCGGTCTGTTGGCGGCTTTCGTATGGAAGCTGCCGGTATTGGCGGTCTATGCTTTGCTGAATACCGACGAATGCATCAAGATGATTCCTGCTTTGCTGCATTATCGAAAGTATCGTTGGGTCAATAATGTGACGAGACAGACCAATTCCGCCGTAGTATCAAACGCATGAAAAACCGGTATCAACAAAGCCCGTGTCATACTGCATTGCACAGTGTGACACGGGCTTTGTTATTTGCTGATCTCAATCATGTGATTATTTATTTCATGAGATTGCGCAGCACATACTGGAGGATGCCTCCGTTGCGGTAGTAGTCGGCCTCACCTGGGGTGTCGATGCGCACGACCGCGTCGAATTCGGTTGCAGAACCGTCTTCGTGGGTGGCAGTGACATGCACCGTCTTCGGAATAATGCCATTGTTGAGTTCTTCAACGCCGGCAATATCGTATGTTTCAGTACCGTCAAGGCCGAGGCTCTCATAGGATTCGCCTGCGGGGAACTGTAACGGCAGCACGCCCATGCCGATCAGGTTCGAACGGTGGATACGTTCGAAGCTTTCGGTGATAACGGCTTTGACGCCCAGCATGACGGTTCCCTTGGCGGCCCAATCACGTGAGGAGCCGGTGCCATATTCCTTACCGGCAAGTACCACCAGAGGCACATCGTGTTCGATGTAGTCTCGGGACGCCTCGAAAATGGTGGTCGGCTTCTGGTCGAGGAAATCGTAGGTGAAACCGCCCGGAGTGACCTCTTCTCCCACGGACGCGAGCAACTGGTTGCGCAGTCGGATATTGCCGAACGTGCCACGTACCATGACCTCATGGTTGCCTCGACGGGAACCATAGGAGTTGAAGTTCTTCGGTTCGACGCCACGGTCGGTCAGGTATTTGCCAGCAGGACTGGAAGCTTTGAACGCGCCGGCCGGAGAAATATGGTCGGTGGTCACGGAATCACCGAGCAGCGCGAGCACGCGGGCGCCATGAATGTCTTCGACGGGATCCGGAGCAGCCTTCATGCCATCGAAGAACGTCTGCTTACGCACATAGGTGGAATCCTCATTCCATGCGAACAGTTCGCCTTCAGGAACGTCAAGTCCTTTCCAACGACGGTCGCCTTCGAATACGGAAGCGTAATCCTTCAGGAACATCTCACGGCTGACGGTACCATCCACCACGGAAGCGACTTCGCTATTGGTGGGCCAGATATCCTTCAGATACACATCATTGCCGTCCGAATCCTTGCCAAGCGGCTGGGTTTCAAAATCAAAATCCATGGTGCCTGCGAGCGCATAGGCGATGACGAGCGGCGGGGACGCCAGGTAGTTCATCTTGACGTCCGGGCTGATGCGGCCTTCGAAATTGCGGTTGCCCGACAGCACTGAGGTGACGGTCAGATCGTTGGCGTTGATGGCTTCGGAGATTTCCGGCAGCAGCGGGCCGGAGTTGCCGATGCAGGTGGCGCAGCCGA
>ERZ827528.4129-NODE-4129-length-11000-cov-6.457012_pt1 | contig 11000 bp, 9 predicted proteins | sample MGYA00519768_ERZ827528 | MGnify/ENA primary metagenome ERZ827528 (study PRJEB31778, sample SAMEA3449343) | human gut metagenome | biome: human gut; feature: human-associated habitat; material: faeces | place: United Kingdom | collected 2010/2012 ...
CGCGTGGAGTGGTGCGCCTGTTTCGTTTCATGGTGCTACGGGCAGATGGGCTTATCCGAGCCGCGCTTTGCCGCCTGTCAGTCACAGGGTATTCCGTGGTTTACCTCTCACGGGCAATGGGGAGCGCGGGGCTATGAAAACATTGCCCCCGGTGACGCTATCTTTTTTGACTGGGACTTAGACGGCAGCGCAGACCATGTAGGGCTTGTTATCGGCAGGGACGCAAACCGCGTTTATACCGTTGAGGGGAACTCCGGCGACGCCTGCAAAATCAAAAGCTACCCGCTTGACTACGCCTGTATCAAAGGCTACGGGCTGATGAACTGGAACTGACATACAACAACACATTTGAAAATCGAAAGGAGAAAAATCATTATGGCTATGAGTAAAATTGACCGTATCAACAAAGAAATCCAAAAGACCCGTGAAAAAATCACGGAGTATCAGAACAAGCTGCGTGGACTGGAAGCGCAGAAAACCGAAGCGGAAAATCTTGAAATCGTGCAGCTTGTACGCGCCATGCGTATGACCCCGCAGGAGCTTTCCGCTATGCTTTCCGGCGGCACTATCCCCGGCATGACCGCCGCGCCCGCAGAGGAAGCCGACTACGAAGAACAGGAGGACAATGCAGATGAAGAATAAAATCCTTAGAAGCCTTACCGCACTTTGCGCCGCCCTTATGCTCATGGGCGGCTTTTCTGTTACCGCCTTTGCACAGACACCTACGACGGAAGAAACCGACGACAGCGGCGTAATCGTGGAAACCGAGCCGCAGCCCTTAACCCCGGAGGGCAACATGACCCTTGTGGACGACATCGACGGGGACGCTGCCGAGGATAAGCAGTTTATCGTCGTGAAAAGCAAAGGCGGCAACTATTTTTACATTATCGTTGACCGGGCAGCCGAGGGGGAAAATTCCGTCCACTTCTTAAATCAAGTAGACGAAAGCGACCTTATGGCGATTATCGGGGAGGAACAGACCGAGCAGCCCCCGGCTGTCTGCAACTGTACCGAGAAATGCAAGGCGGGCGAAGTAAACACCGCCTGCCCCGTCTGCTCTGTCAACATGGATAGCTGCACAGGCAAGGAAGCCACGCCGGAGGAACCCGCCGAGCAGGAGCAGCCCCAAAACGGCATGGGCGGGCTTTTGATTTTCCTTGTCGTGGGCTTGCTTGGCGGCGGCGCAGTCCTCTACTACGTTAAGTTTGTGAAACCGAAACAGAACGTAAAAGGCGGCACCGACCTTGACGAGTTTGATTTTGACGAATACGACGAGGACGAGCCGGAGGAAGAAACTGACATCGCAGACACCGAACAGGAGGACGAGGAAGAATGAAACTTGTGATTTGTGAGAAACCCAGCGTCGGGGCGGCGGTTGCCGCCGCCCTTGGCGTAAGGGAAAAGAAAGACGGATATATCGAGGGGAACGGTTATGTTATCTCTTGGTGTATCGGGCATTTGGTAGGACTTGCGGAAGCTGCCGCCTATGGGGAACAGTACAAAAAGTGGAGCTATGACAGCTTACCCATTCTGCCGCAGGAATGGCAGTACACCGTAGCTGCCGACAAGGGAAAGCAATTCAAAATCTTAAAAGACCTCATGCACCGCGCCGACATTTCGGAAGTCGTGAACGCCTGCGACGCAGGACGCGAGGGAGAATTGATTTTCCGCTTTGTCTATGAAATGGCGGGCTGCAAGAAACCCTTTACCCGTCTTTGGATTTCCTCAATGGAAACGGGCGCAATCAAAAGCGGCTTTGACAACTTAAAAGACGGGCGCGGCTATGACGCCCTCTATCATTCCGCATTATGCAGGGCAAAGGCTGACTGGCTTATCGGTATCAATGCGACCCGCCTTTTCTCCTGCCTGTATGGAAAGACCTTGAACGTGGGACGTGTGCAGACCCCGACCTTAAAAATGCTTGTAGACCGGGACGCTGCCATTACGAACTTCAAGAAAGAAACCTATTACCATGTGTGCCTTATGCTTCCCGGCGCGGAAGCGGCAAGCGCGAAGATCTGCGCCGCTGATGAAGCGGGCAAACTGAAAGCAGCCTGCGAAGCGTCGGCGGCTGTCTGTACTTCCCTTGTGAAAGAAAAGAAAACCATTGCCCCGCCGAAGCTCTTTGACCTTACCAGTTTACAGCGGGAAGCAAACCGTATTTACGGGTACACCGCGAAGCAGACCCTTGACCTGGCGCAAGCCCTCTATGAAAAGAAGCTCTTGACCTATCCGAGAACGGACAGCGCATTTCTGACCGACGACATGGGCGACACAGCGGCGGGCATTATCAAGCTGCTTTGTGGGAAATTTTCTTTTATGGCGGGAAAAGACTTCACGCCGGAGCTTGGAAAGGTGCTGAACAGTAAAAAGGTATCCGACCACCACGCCATTATCCCCACTATGGAGCTTGCAAAGACTGATATTACCACGCTGCCGGAAAGTGAAAGGAATATCCTTACCCTTGTCGGGGCGCGTCTGCTTATGGCGACCGCTGCACCGCATACCTTTGAAGCGGTTGCAGCAGTTTTTGAATGTACCGGACAGTCCTTTACCGCAAAGGGCAAGACCATTCTTTGTGAGGGTTGGAAAGAGGTTGACCGAAAATACAGGGCAGCCTTAAAAAACAAGCCCGAAACGGACGACGCAGACAGCGACACCGAAAAGACCCTGCCGCCATTTACCGAGGGGCAGACCTTTGACAATCCGGCGGCAACGGTAACGGAGCATGACACCATACCGCCAAAACCCCACAACGAAGCGTCGCTGCTCTCTGCTATGGAGCGCGCCGGAAGCGAGGAGACCGACCCGGACGCAGAACGCAAAGGGCTTGGAACTCCCGCCACCCGCGCCGCTGTCATTGAAAAACTGGTAAAGGGCGGCTTTGTGGAGCGAAAAGGCAAGCAGCTACTTCCCACAAAGGACGGTATCAACCTTGTGTGCGTCCTGCCGGACACCTTGACAAGCCCGCAGCTTACCGCAGAATGGGAAAACAATCTGACGCAGATTGCAAAAGGCAAGGCAGACCCCGCCGCATTTATGGAGGGTATTGAGGATATGGCGCGGGAACTGGTAAAGACGTACCCGTTTCTTTCTGATGATAAAGCGCAGATGTTCAAGCCGGAACGGGAAGCGTTGGGAAGCTGCCCCCGCTGCGGTTCTCCTGTCTATGAGGGCAAGAAGAATTACTATTGCAGCAACAAGGAATGTATCTTTACCATGTGGAAAAATGACCGTTTCTTTGAAGAACGAAAAGTAACCTTTACCCCGAAGATTGCCGCTGCGCTCTTACAATCCGGCAAGGTAAATGTGAAAAAGCTCTATTCCCCAAAGACGGGCAAAACCTACGACGGAACTATCGTATTGGCTGATACGGGCGGGAAATATGTCAACTACCGGGTGGAGCTTCCGAAGAAAAAATAACTGAATAGCAAGCATAGGAAAAGAGTACCCTTTTCCGTAAAATCCCTGCTTTCTCTACCGAGAACGGCGGGGATTTTTGCTTGTTGGGAAGTTTCCCAAACCCTCTGTTTTATGGAGGGTTTTACCCTCTGAAACCGAAGAAAGGAGGTTACACATGGCAAGTTTACGGGACACCGTAAAGGACTATCAAGAAGAATTAAGGGACGGTATCGCTTGGGTGGCGTTTTGGAAAACGGGACGTTCTTGGAACGCTGAATATTTCCACCTTGAAATGGGCGATATTCTCTACCCGGAGGACAGAAGCCGCATGGAAGAAATCAAACAGGCTGACCCTGCCGCCGTTGTGGTAAACGGCTATTATTCCGGCTATCTTGGCGAGAATATGAACCTTGACGAGCTGACCGCCGGGGTGCGCCGCCACTACGAAAACGGATATAGCAATATCGGGGAATTTATCGAAGCCCACGACGACAGGCTGCCGCCGGAGCTTATCGAGGAAGCAAGAGCCGCCGCCCACGCTGCGGGGCTGCCTTTCTCTGAAAAAGCCTACCGGGACGGCGAAGAACCCGACCCCTATCTATTTGACGGAAGCATGAGCATGGAGGACTACGAACTTATGCACCGCATGATTGAGAAAGAAAGGAGCGAGCGCATGGAAGAAACGATTTTAAGCGGGTATCTTTCTAATCTTGGAAAGTACACCGAGGGCAGACCTGCGGGCGAATGGGTATCATTCCCCACGACTGCCGAGCATTTGAAAGAAGTCTTTGACCGTATCGGGATAGACGGCAAAAACTACGGGGAGTTGCATATCACAGAATACCAGTCCTATATTGCAGGACTGGCAGGAAAATTGACCGAGCTTGAAAGCCTTGACGAACTGAACTATTTGAGCGAACTTTTGAAAATGCAGTTTGACGACGACCGGGAAAAATTTGTTGCAGCTATGGAATACGGCGACCATACAAGGGACTTGCAGGACATTATCAACCTTGCACAAAACCTTGATTGTTACTGGCTTTATCCGTCCGTACAGAGTGAGGAAGATTACGGGCATTATCTGATTGAAGAACTGGACGAGTTGGAGCTGCCCGAAGAAGCAAAAAAATATTTCATGTATGAGGAATACGGGCGGGACGCTGCTATCAATGACGGGGGCAGATTTACCGAGCAGGGATATATCTACAACAACCGCAACACCTTTACACAGTGGTATGACGGACGGGACGTGCCGGAGGAATATCGGGTAACACCGCAGCCGCCAGTACAGGAAAAGGAACAGGCAGACCTTGACGCTGCCGCAGCCATACCGACCACTGCCACAGAGCAGCCCCCGGTTCTCCCGATTATCCTATCTTCCGAAAAGCCCGCCAACAAAATGAAAGAGATTACCGACCGACTGGAACAGGGCATTTTGGGGATTTATGAAAGCGACCGTTACGCCGACTATCTGCGTACTATGTCTAAATTCCATGATTACAGCCTAAACAATACAATCCTTATCGCCATGCAGGGCGGCAATCTTGTGAAAGGCTATAAACAATGGGAAAAGGAATTTGACCGCCATGTAAAGCCCGGAGAAAAAGCTATCAAGATACTTGCGCCGTCCCCGTTTACCGTTAAGAAACAGGTGGAAAAAATCGACCCGGACACCCAAAAGCCTGTTTTCGATAAGGACGGGAAACCTGTTACCGAGGAAAAGGAAATCAAGATACCCGCCTTTCGTGTGGTATCTGTCTTTGATATTTCACAGACCGAGGGAAAGGAGCTTCCTGCCCTTACCTATGAGCTGACGGGCAACGTGGAACAATACAAGGATTTTTTTGCTGCCCTTGAAAAGACTTCTCCCTTTGCTATGGGATTTGAAGCACTAAGCGGCGGCGTAAAAGGACGCTGCAATTATGAGGAAAAGCGTATCTTCATCAACGAGGGCATGGACGAATTGCAGAATATCAAGACCGCAATCCATGAAATCGCCCACGCCACGCTGCATGATACCGCCCTTGCCATGCCGGAACGCCCCGACCGCCGCACCCGCGAGGTACAGGCAGAAAGCGTCGCCTATGCTGTCTGCCAACATTACGGGCTTGATACGTCGGACTATTCTTTTGGATATATCGCCGGGTGGAGCAGCGGAAAAGAACTTGCAGAACTGAAAGGCTCTCTTGAAACAATCCGCAGCACCGCCGCAAGTCTGATTGATACCATAGACGGACATTTTGCAGAAATCCAAAAGGCACAGGATAAGGAACAGACCACCGAACAGGCACAGACCCCACAGGAAGCTACCATACAGCCCGAAGCAGAAGCAGCCGCGCCGGAGCTTCCCGAAGAAACAGCCCCGGTACAGGAAAAAGAAGCACAGACCGAGCCGGAAGCTGATACAGGCGTAAGCAGCGAAACACCGCAGACCACACAGCCGGAACATGTAGCCCCCGTCGCCCCTTATTACACTATCAATGAAGCTGCCGCCAAACGTGCAAAGGATATGAACAGCTTTTCCGATTATAAGCAAGGCAGCGCGACGGCTGAATACAGGCACTATGTAGATGAAGCCGTACAGCTTGCAGAAAGGCAGAAACAGCGGGTAGACCCGATGTACCATGAGAAAATCGACAGCCTGCTTGACACCTACGCCCGGAAACTGGCGGCGAACATGAACAAAGGCTATGAGATTGACGCGCGTGTTCCCTCTATCCTGATTGCGGGCGGCTCTAACTTCCCCACAAGGAAGAAAGAAAAGCAGAACGCAGCCCGCGACAGCAATTACCGGGAATGGCAGGACATACAAGGGCTTCTTGATAAAATCCGCAGTACCGGCATGGGCGGTATCAGTGCAGACGACCCGCAGGCAGTACAGAAGTTAGAAAAGAAACTGGAAAGCCTTGAAAAATCACAGGAAACCATGAAAGCCGTAAACGCCTATTACCGTAAGCATAAGACCCTTGACGGCTGCCCGCATTTACCGCCGGAGGAACTGGAAAAACTGAAAGCGGACATGGCGAGCAGTTGGCATTTGGAGGACAAGCCCTTTGCGACTTGGGCGTTATCCAACAACAGCGCGGAAATCCGGCGCGTGAAAGACCGTATCAAATCCCTTTCACAGCAAAAAGAAATCGGTTTTGTGGGTTGGGAATTTGACGGCGGCAAGGTGGAAGCAAACACCGAAGCGAACCGACTGCAAATCTTCTTTGAGGATAAGCCGGACGAAGCCACGCGGGAAGCCTTAAAAAGTAATGGCTTCCGTTGGTCGCCAAAAGCCGGGGCATGGCAGCGGCAGCTTACCAGTAACGCCTATTATGCGGCTGATTATGTCAAGGCGATTGCACCTCTTACCGGGGAAAAGCCTACCGAGTTACAGCGGGCGCATATCCGGGCGCAAAAGGTAGCTGCACAGGAACAATTCGCACAAGGGCAGCCGGAGCAGGAAGCCCCACAGGATAAAGACACCTTTTCCATTTATCAGATAAAAGGCGGGGACGAAACAAGGGACTTGCGTTTTGAGCCTTACGACCGTCTGATTGCCGCCGGACACCGGGTAGACGCGAAAAACTATACACTTGTCTATTCCGCACCTCTTACGCCGGGGACTTCCCTTGAAGATATTTACACCCGCTTTAATATCGACCACCCGAAAGATTTTAAGGGACACAGCCTTTCCGTTTCCGACGTGGTGGTGCTTCATCAGAACGGACAGGACACCGCCCACTATGTAGACAGCTTCGGTTATAAGGACGTGCCGGAGTTTTTGCAGCCGGAAAATTATCTGAAAGCTGCCGAACAGACCACCGAGCAGAATTACAACATGATTGACGGGCAGATAAACAACACCCCGACCGCTACGGAACTGGAAGAAAAAGCAAAAGCCGGAGGACAGATTTCCCTTGCAGAATACGCCGAAGCCCTCAAAGCAGAAAAGAAACAGGCAGAGCCGGAGAAAAAGTCCTCTATCCGGGCGCAGCTTAAAGCAGCGAAAGAACAGACACCGAAGAAACAGGCAAGACAGAAAACACAGGATTTGGAAAGGAGCTGACCTATGAAGTTACAAAAATTTGAAAATGTGGACGTTATCGCTTCCCTTGAAGCCATAATGAAACAGAACACCGCTTTTTATCAGAGCGATTTTGACATAGACAAACAGATTTTGCGGAAAGCGGCGGTAAGCCTTATCCCGGAGGACAAACGGCTTTTGTGGTTTTCCCGCCCGTCCGGGACGTGCTGCTTCCGGGAACGGGACGTTTTTCTAAAGGACACAAGGCAGCATAATACATGGCGGTTTTACGGGGAACAGACCCGCGATACTATCCTTGCCTATGCGGTGGAACTGACAGGCACAGAGCAGGAAAAAATCAAGGGCAATCTTTATGAACTGGATTATTTGCAGCATTTTCGGGAAGTAATCGAAAAATCAATCCCTGCCGACAACTACACGCTGATTTATGAGCATGGGGAGCTGACAAAGCCTGCCGGACAATATTTTGACGGGGACACTGACCCGCAACTTGGAAAGTTTATACGTTTTGAAGCACAGCCAAACGACCCGGAAGCCTTAAAAAGCCTTTTGAGGGAACAGCAGAAAAAACGAACACCGCATACGCAGAGGGATTTTCAGTTACATATCGCCGCCCTGCATGACAGACGGATTGAAGCAGAAGCCCGCCGGATTGTGGAAAATGTAAAAGGGCTTGGAGAACCGGACAGCCCCGAAAAGACCCATTGTGCGGTAGAACTTTCTCCCTACTTTGTTCCACTGGCAACGGATAAGGATATGGAACGGCTGCTTTCCATGCTCCCTTACAAAAGCCTTTCCTTATCTACGTTGGAGGGCAGGCATGGAGTTTATGCGCTGATAGATAAAAGCGAGAGGAATAAAGAGATGAAACAGTCCCCTCCCTCTGTCCGGGCGCAGTTACAAACAGAAAAATCCCCAAAAGTCCCGAAAAAGACAGCAAAATCAAAACATCACGAATTGGAGGTATGAGCATGATTAGACTGACCGTTGAAGAAATGAACCTGTTGAGTATTTACCATGAGGGAAGCAAAGCACAGCTTATGGAAAATATGACGGCTGCGCTGCCGTTCATGGACGAGGATATGCGCCCCTTTGCAGAACGCACCTTACAGAAAATTTCCCCGCTAACAGAAAACGAGTATGCGGAGCTTGCCATTTTCGCCGCTGATGAAGTATGACCGGGGGTAAGCGGCTTACGCCGCCACAGAGCCGAAAAGTCAACAGCCTTGTAAAAAAGGAGTGCTGCAACTGCGAGCGCGGACACTGTATCTTACTGGACGACGGGGAGGAATGTGTATGCCCGCAGCTTATTTCCTATTCGCTTCTATGCAAGTGGTTTCAGATTGCCGTACTTCCTCTTGATAAGCTACTGTATGCAGAGCTTTTCAAGACAGAGGACAAAAAGCGTTGTACCGAGTGCGGCACGTTCTTTGTATCAAAATCGAACAGCGTCAAATACTGCCCGGACTGCCGGAAGCGGATTACCCGCAGACAGGCAGCCGAGCGCATGAGGAAACGGCGTGCGGCGGTTACGCGATAAGGGCAAAAAAAGCCTTGATTTACAGGGCATAAATGACGTGAAACTGGCATAGGCGATACAGAATACCTTTTCCCTTAAAATGGGGGTTCTACTGCGTAACATTTTAAAATCAGTACCTATAAAAGAACAGGGTGCGGGAGGTCATTACTGGCTTCCTGCGCCCTGTTCTTTTTGTGTCTGACTGTCTTTATCCTGCATTTCCGGCTTCGGCTGTAATTCTTTTTCTATCCGGTTCCGGTAATGGGTTTTCCTGCGGTAAAAATATTTTGTTACTTCCTGTTCCGGCAGCCATATCCCCGCAGCTTCTATCCGTTCCATAACAGCGGCAACGATTTTCCAGTTGTTGTGCTTATGCGGCTCCTGTCCCTTTTCTATCCAAAGACGGCGGTATTCCTCATAAAGCCATGTACTAATAGTTTCTTTCTGCCGTTGCTTCAAATGTCGGAACTGCTTATCTGTCCGCAGCAGCTTCCCGTCTACCTTTTTATGATTTTTTGTCCCGATTTCTTTTTTCCTCTCTTTCCATTTCTTCAAAGGGAAATTGGGGGAGGGCTTCTATCAGCTTCATTGTGATATACTGGCGCATATCTTCATCAATTTCCAGTTTGAATGTTCCGTCCGGCTGGCGTTTCTTTACAGTTGCCTGCCTGTCGATTTCGTCCTTGTAGCACATAAGCACCTTTTCCACCGCCCATGTTTCCCCGGCAACGGCGGCGCGTATGGTTTCATAATCGGGTATCGTTTGGTCTGCCATGTTTTCACACTCCTGTCTGTATTGGAATACCTTTATCCTACCACGCTTTTATGAATATTTCTACTGTAAGCGTTCGGTTTCCCTGCCCCGTTCCGGCTCTTTTTCCAGTCTTAAAATACGGTCTATGTTCTGCTTGATAACGTCGTATTCCTTGACCTGTTTTTTCAGTTTTCCATAATCAGCGTAAAGGGCTTCTTTCTGCGCTTGGAGCTTCCTGTATTCTTCCTGCATAGCGGTGAGATTGGGGAGTTTGGTAATGCCCGACGCTTTCAGTGCCTTTGCCGCCGCTTCATAAAGTATTAGACTGCTTTCATTTTTTGCCCGGTATGCGTTTTTATCCTTTGCCCTGCGGTATGCTTCATAGGTGGGTTTTGTCTTTTGGTAGGTGGCAACGTGCTTCATCAGCACCGCCATATCTGCAAGACGTTTCTCCACACTCTTTAATGCGTCTGCTGTCTTTTCATTTTCCGCGTTTATTTCTTCAATCCGGCTGATTAAATCCGCGTACTGCTCAATCTGATGTTCCGTCAAGAAATTCATAGTTTTTGCAGCCAGTTTCAGATTATGGATTTTCGCCCACTGTTCATAGCCCCGGCTCTCTTGTGCCTTGATACTGTTTTCAATGTCGATAAGCAGCGATACGCCGCGCTGCTCTTTGGGAGCTTTCGCCGCCTTTGTGCGCTTGCCTGCAATCCGTTCTTTGATTGCTTCCTCTGTATAATCTGCACCGAGAGTTTTTAAGCGGGTAAAGCGTTCCTGTCCGGGAGCGCGGCAGGAGATATATTTTCCCGGCTTTATCTCATAGCCCGCTGCCTGTAACCGCTGCAACAATTCTTCAAAACTTGCTACTTGGGGGATAAGCGTATCAACGGCAATTTTCAGCTTGCCTTTCCAACTTGTACCGACCTTTTCCGCTTGATATTCTGCATAGCTTTTTCCCTTGCTGCCTTTGCCCGGAACGACAACAGACAGCCCGTTTTCCCGGCACAGCTTATCGCTCATGTTCCGTATGCCGTAGTAACTGCGCTTATTGGAATTGTACTTATGGTAGTCAACAAAATTGACCGCACAAAAAATGATATGGTTATGGATATGCCCTTTGTCTATGTGGGTAGTCAAGACGTATTCATGCTGTCCCTTTGTTACCGCGTCGGCAAGCTGTTTTCCGATTGTGTGGGCTTTCTCACAGTCCACCTCTCCCGGTTCAAACGATTGTATCAGATGAAAGGCTAAGTTGTTCCCTTTCTGCCGAGCCTGCGACAAAGTATATT